>Ga0207691_10001906_pt1 | contig 20380 bp, 16 predicted proteins | sample KBSM13metaG_FD_184327 | JGI IMG/M metagenome (GOLD analysis project Ga0207691, IMG submission 184327) | Miscanthus rhizosphere microbial communities from Kellogg Biological Station, Michigan, USA - KBS M1-3 metaG (SPAdes) (version 2) | ecosystem: Host-associated > Plants > Roots > Rhizosphere >... | reverse complement strand
CGCGTGCACCGGCGGCGACGGCTGCTGCCCGGGCGGCGGGTCCGGCGCCTGCAACCGCAACAACGACAGCGACTGCGCCGCCGTGTGCGGCAACGGCGTCGTCGAAAGCGGCGAGACCTGCGACACGGCGATCGCCAACAGTTGCCCGACGTCGTGCGCGCAGATGGCCTGCGTGTTGCCGGCGCTGGTGAACCGCGGGACCTGCACGGCCGCGTGCGTCGACCAGGGCGGGAGGCAGACCGCGTGCGCCGACGGCGACGGCTGCTGCCCGGCGAATTGCTCCGACATCAATGACACCGACTGCGCCACGCCGAACGACACCTGCGCCAACGCCCGCGACATCTCGGCGGGCGGCGACTTCCCCTTCAGCTTGATGACGGCCAAGGAGGAGACGCCCGGCCAGTGCACGCCCGACGGCCCGGAGGTCTTCTTCGGCTTCACCCTCGCCGCTCCGTCCGCCGTTTACCTGGACGTGTTCGACCCGGCGGGCAAGCGCGTCGACGTCGCGCTCGAGGTGTGGGCGAACAACTGCCCCGTGGCGGGCGGCAAGCCGCTGGTCTGCAACTTCGACGGCGGAGGGGCGTGCGGCGGCGAGACGTGGCCGCGCGTCTTCTTCACGAACACCGACCTCCGCACGTTCGTGGTGGTCGCCCGCGCCACCAACGGCACCCGCGGCCGCTACACCCTTCGCTTCCAGTACGTGCCGCTCGCTTGCGTCACGGCCGGCGCGTTCCCGGCGGCCGCGACGCAACCGCTGGTCGATACGACCTGCGGCGGCGCGGATCTATACGCGCCCAGCTGCGCGACGCCCCCGTTGATGACGGGCGGACTGGACAAAACCTATTACCTGGTCAAGTGCCCGGCCCAGACGCTGAGCCTCAGCACCTGCGAGGGCCGCAGCGGCAACACCGACACCGTGCTGCTGGTGAATCGCGGCAGCATGCGCGTCGTGCAAGGCGTGTGCACCGCCGTTGCCGGCGGGATCGGGCGCGAGATCGCCTGCAACGACGAACGCACCGGCGCCTGCGCCGCTGCCCCCAACAACACACACACCTCCGAGATCACCAACGCCGGCGCCGGTGAGCGCGGCATCTTCACCATCTCGGTCGACACCAAGCCGATCGTGGGCGCCGCCAACTGCGGCCCGTTCGGTCTTCACTGGACGATTCAGTAAGGGCCGCGAAATAACGAAACGCTCACGGTGCGCGCGGCGGCGCCCGTGCACCATGGTTTCGTGGCAACAGGCGCTGCGCGCTGGAGGCTGCTCGCGCCCGCGCTGGCGGGGATGGGCCTCGCGTGTGTCGCGCCTCCGGCCAGCCAGGATTCGCCGCGCCTGCCGTTCCTCGCGACCGGGGCGCGCCACACCTGCGCGCTCGCCGCGGAGGGGGCGGTGCGCTGCTGGGGGAGCAACGACAGCGGGCAGCTCGGACGCTCGGCGCCCGGCGTCGCGCTGCCGGACGGGCGTGTCGACCTGGGAACGAACCGGCGCGCCATCGGCGTCTTCGCCGGGCTGGAACACACCTGCGCGATCCTCGAGGACGGGGCGGTCAAGTGCTGGGGCCTCAACAGCTGGGGCCAGCTGGGCGTGGGCGACACGGCCAATCGGGGCGACGGTGTCGCCGCGATGGGCGACGGGCTGCCGATCGTCAACCTGGGCGACGGCCGCCGCGCGGTCGCCATCGCGGCGGCCAGCCCCGCCACGTGCGCGCTGCTCGACGGCGGCGGCGTGAAGTGCTGGGGCGACAACTACCAGGGCGCGCTCGGCTACGGGGATCTCGAGACGCGCGGCACGGCGCCGGGGACGATGGGCGCCGCGCTTCGCGACGTCGACCTGGGCAGCCGCGACGGCGCGCCGCTGCGGGCCGAACAGATCGTGGCGCTCGACTATCACAGCTTCTGCGCGATCATCGCCGATACCGATCCAGACGAGAGCGGTCTCAAATGTTGGGGAAGCAACGACTACTGCGAGCTCGGCATCGGCACCACGCAGGGTGGCCTGGCGAACGATCCATCCACGACGGGAAACGGCCTGCCGTGGATCGATCTCGGGAAGACGGCGACGGGCGCGGCCCGCAAGGCGGTGACCGCGGCGGGCGGTTTTCAGTTTGTGTGCGTGCTGGGCGACGACGGCGCGATCGCGTGCTGGGGCGACAACTGGTCCGGACAGCTCGGGATCGGAAAGAGCAGCGCGCCCCGTTCGTATCAGCCCGCGGAAACGGGGGGCGCGAACATCGCCTGGCTGCCGGGGCCGGCGGTGGCGCTGGGCGCGCGGGGCGAGTCGACGGGCGGCGGCGCCCACGCGTGCGCGCTGCTCGCCTCGGGGCAGGTGACGTGCTGGGGCGAGAACGACAGTGGACAGCTCGGCACCGGCGACACGGTGCCGCGGATGACGCCGTCCGCGCCGCTCGCGTTCGACGACGACTTCGTTCCCCACGGCTTGATTCTGGGCAACCACCACAGCTGCGCGACGTCCGCCGATGGCGCGGTCCGCTGCTGGGGCAGCAACGGGGAAGGGCAGCTGGGCGGCGTAGGGGAGGGCGATCGAGTGCTGTCACCGGCCGCCATCGCGCTGCCGTCGCGAACGCGGTGATCGTTCTGAGCAGCGTAAACGCCGCGGGGCGCCGGTGATCGCGCGCTTCGGCGGCTTCGAAGCGGACGAGGAGCGCTTCGAGCTTCGGCGCCGCGGGCAGGTCGTTCCGGTTCACCGTCGCGTGCTGGACACGATCCTGTTTCTGGCGAGAAGCGGCGGGCGCCTGATCACGCGACGCGATCTCATCGCGGGCCCGTGGCAGGGAACGGTCGTCAGCGACGCGGCGATCGGGCAGGCGATCATGCACGCGCGCCGCGCGCTGGAAGACCCCGAGCTGCCGCACGCGTACATCGTCACCGTGCGTGGAAAAGGGTTTCGCTGGCGCGGTGAATCCGGCTCCGTCGCAGACCGCCACCGTCCGCCCGGAGGCTGGAGCGACGGCGCGCCGCTGACGGGGTCGGGCGCGAGCACGCCGCCGTCGCGTGACACGGCGGGCACGACCCCGGACGCCGGCGCGGCGCGCGTGGAAGGACTGCAGGCCGCCCGACGTCTCCTGAACGCCGCGCGGCGCCTCGGCGATCCGCTGCGCCGTCTCGAGGCGCTGCTCGCCTGCGCCGAGCATCTGTTCGCGCTCGGCCGCACCGCGGAGCTGGAACGGCTCGCGCAGCAACACCAGCGTCTGGCCGCGACGATCGGACATCCCGGCCACCTCTGGTTCGGGACGCTGCTCGAGTGCGCGCGACGGTTCCACGCCGGACACATCCGGGGCGCGGCGCGCCTGCTCTCGCGCGCGCTGCCCGCCGGCCGCCGCGCCATCGGCCCGATCGCCGACGCGATCGCCGCGGCGCACACCCTGAACCTGGCCCTGGAGCTCGTCGGCAAGCCGCAGGGGTCGATGCTTCGCTGCGCGGCCGAGCTCGCGACGCGCGCCTCGAACGGTGGGGCGCCGCCCACCCCCAGCCGCCTCGTCGGCGCGGTGGCGCGTCTCCACCTGGGCGACGTCCGGGGCGCGCGGCGCGCGCTCGAATCGGTCGACGTCGTGACGCTGCCGGCGGATCGTGATCTGTTGCCCGCGCTGGTGAACCTGACCGACCTGGCGATCGCGTGCCGAGACGGCGCGCGGCTGGGCGTCATCCACCGCCGCTTGGCGGCTCACGCCGGCCTGCGCGTGTGCCGCGACTTCGCCGACTGGGGCGACGTCCTCTATCACGCCGCGCGCGCCGCGCGCGGCCTCGGTCTCGAAGCGGAGCGCCAGCGCCTGACCCGGCTGTCATTCCGCGCCAGCCGGCGCGCCGGCCCGCGGCCGTGGCAACTCTGGGCAGCCCACGCCCGCGCCAGCGCTCTGATCGACGCCGGCAGCGCCGCCGACGCCCGTGCCGCCGCGCGGCTCCTCGAGCGAACGCTGTCCTCCGCCCGCGCCCTTCAGTTGCCCGCGCTGGCCCACGCCGCGCGCGCCAGCCTCGCCATCGCCCGCGCGGCGGGCAGGTAGGGCATTGATGTCGCCGACGCGCTGCGCTCGACCGCGCCGGCCCTCACCCTGACCTCTGCCGCCAGCGGGAGAGGGGACCAGATCGCGACATCTCGCGTGGTACGTTGCGTGCAGCGACCCGCCCCATTCCCGCCGCGGCCCCCGAGCCAGACAAAGAATCAGGGATCGCCCTAGACATTCGCCGCGCGCGCCCAATCATTTCGCCCACGCATGCTGAACGTTCTAGTGGTCGAGGATGAGCAGGATCTCTGCGAGACGATCGCGGAGGCCCTGATCGACGAAGGTTACGCCGTCACCTCCGCGAAGGACGGCGCCGAGGCGATGGCTGCGGCCGCCGCGGCCGCGCCGCCGTTCGACGTCGTGCTGGCCGACATGCGGCTGCCCAAGGTCGACGGCCTCACCCTGTTTCGCCGGCTGCGCGAGGAACGGCCCGATACGGACGTGATCGTGATGACCGGCAACGCCGCGGTCGCCGACGCCGTCGCCGTCCTGAAGGAAGGCGCCTTCGACTACCTGACCAAGCCGATCAACCTCGACGAGCTGGGCGCTCAGCTGCAGCGGCTGGCCGCCTTCCGTTCGCTGCGCCGCGACGTCGCCGCGATCCGGACCGAGCTGCGTGCGCCCCTGTCCAGCCGCGACCAGCTTGTCGGTCACTCGCCCGGGATGCTCCGGCTGGTCAAGCGCATGGAGACGATCGCGGTCAGCGACGCCGCCGTGGTCATCACCGGCGAGAGCGGCACCGGCAAGGAGCTGGTGGCGCGCGCTCTGCACGAGGGGAGCGGGCGTCAGTCGAAGCCGTTCGTCGCCATCAACTGCGCGGCGTTCCCCGACACGCTGATCGAAGCGGAGCTGTTCGGGTACGAGCGGGGCGCCTTCACCGACGCGACCACCCGCCGCGACGGACGGTTCAAGGCAGCGCACGGCGGCACGCTGTTCCTGGACGAGGTGGCGGAGCTGTCGCAGACGGCGCAGGCGAAGCTGCTCCGCGTGCTGCAGGAAGGGACGATCGAGCCGCTGGGGAGCAACGACACGGTGAAGGTCGACGTGCGTATCATCTCGGCGACCCACCGCGACCTGCGGACGCGCATCGCCGACGGGCTGTTCCGCGAGGATCTCTACTATCGGATCAACACGCTCGACATCGAAATCCCGCCGCTGCGATCCCGAGGCGGGGATCTCGCCGTGCTCGTCCACCACTTCATCAAGCACTTCTCGAACCCCGAACGCCCGACCGACGGCATCACCTGGCGGGCCTGGAACGCGCTGTCGACGTATGCGTTTCCGGGCAACGTGCGCGAGCTGATGCACACGATCCAGCATGCGGTGCTGCTGGCGAGCGGCGGCAAGATCGATTTCGAGCACCTTCCGGTGGCGGTCCGGGGCGAAGTTCAGGTCGTGGCGCGACCGCAGGGCGCGGCGATGGCGCCGCTCGGCACCGCGCTCAAGCAGTTCGAGCGTGCTTACCTGATCCGTACGCTCGCCGAGTTCGGCGAGAAGAAGGGGAAAGCGGCCGAGTCGCTCGGGATCTCCCGGAAGAATCTCTGGGAGAAGCTGAGGGTGCACGGCATTGGCGCGGCGCCCCAAGCGACGACGTTTCCCGATGGTGACGGCTCGACCGTGACGACGTAACGGTCCGGCCGCCGAGCGACCGTAAAAGCCCTGCTTTCGGGGTGTCCACCGTGGCACGCCGCTTGATATTCGCCCAGCCGGGATTTCATGAGCCCACCCGACAACATCGAAGAGACCCCGGTGGCAACCGCGAGACGCCCGCTGGTCCTCGTCGTGGACGACGACGACGCGATCCGCGACGCCCTCGGCGACCTCCTCGAGGACGCGGGCTTCGACGCCATCGGTGCTCGGGACGGGCTGGACGCGCTGAAGCTGCTCGCGGCGCTGCCCACCGCCCCGGCGTTCATCCTGCTCGACCTGATGATGCCGGTCATGGACGGCTGGGCGTTCTGTGACACGCGGCGGAAGAGCCGAACCTTCAACGAGGTGCCGGTCATCGCGATCAGCGCCACCGAGATCTCCGAGTCGAACCGCCCCGCGGGCGTCGACGCGTTCCTGGCCAAGCCGATCGATCTGGCCAAGTTCGCCCGGCTGGCGTATCGCATGACCGGCCGCAAGACCGACCGCCCGCGCCCGGACGGCGTCATGCACTGAGGATGGCGATGATGCTCGAAGGTGAGAACGTTGGCCTTCCCGCACCGGCCACCCCCCCGACCGCGGGCTTCGCGGTCGGTACGGTCTTGAAGGACACGTATCGGATCGTGCGTCCGCTGGCGGAGGGGGGCTGCGGCGAGGTCTACCTCGCCGCCCACACGCGGCTGCCCGGGGCGTTCGCCGTCAAGATCCTGCAGCGCCGTCTCACCCGGGATCGCGAGGCGCTCGCCCGGTTCCGGCAAGAAGCGGAGATCACCTCGACGCTGCGGCACCCGCACATCGTGCAGGTGTTCGACTTCAACGTCACCGACGAGGGCGGCGTGCCCTACCTGGTCATGGAGCTGCTCGAGGGCGTGCCGCTCGCGGATGTGGCCCGATCGGGCGGGCCCCTGGAGCCGCGCCGGGCCATCAACATCATCGAGCAGATCGCCCAGGCCCTTCACGCGGCTCACGAGCGCGGCGTCGTGCATCGCGATCTGAAGCCCGAGAACGTCATGCTGCTTTCGGTCGGCGGCATAGAGGACTTCGTCAAGGTCCTGGACTTCGGGATCTCGCAGGCGAGCTGGCGCACGCGCGTCACGGAGAACACCGACCGCGTGTCCGGCACGCCGCAGTACATGGCGCCTGAACAGGCGCAGGGACTGCGCGAACAGATCGACCATCGCACCGATCAGTTCTCGCTGGCGGCGATCGCATACACGCTGTTCACTGGACACGAGCCCTTCAGCGGGGACGATCCGATCGCGGTGCTCTACCAGGTGGTGCATCACCACCCGCCCGTCCCCACAGAAGCCAATCCGTCGCTCGGAAGCGCCGTCAGCGACGCGATCGTGCGCGGCCTCGCGAAGGAATCGGCGGATCGATTCGCGGACGTGCTCGAGTTCGCGGCGGCACTGCGCGCCGCGGTCGACGCCACGACGGGCGCGCAACCTTCGGGAGCCCTGCAGGTCGCGAGCCTCGTCGAGACGACGGAGCCGATCGCCGCGCCTCCCGGGGCGGAGACCAGGCGCCTGATCCGTCGGGTCAGGCGCAAGAACGCCGTTCCCAGGCGAATCCTCGCGTTCACGTTCGCGGCGGGTCTCGGGGCCCTCGCGTGGTTTCACCCGGCGACGCGCGGACCGACGCGCGCCGCCTGGCAGCAGCTCGCCGTCGAGGTGCACGCGGCGATCGGTCACCTCCGCGGTGACGGCAGCGCGGCCAGCGTCCCCGGTCGGTAACGCTCCGGGGGGCTTCCCGACTGCGAACCGCAGTTTCTCGGGGGATTCACTGTGGCACGCCGCTTGAAATGGCCCCGCTGCAGGAAAATGCAGTCAACGACGGAACACACGGGACCCTCGGCGGTGCAGGGGAGTGAGCAGGGGAGAGTCGGGCGTGGAGGCGAGGGGAAGGTCGTCGGCCGGTTGCGACATGGGGGCGATCGGCGCGACGGAGGGTCCCGTGTGTCCTCGTTCATGAGAGTGCGACCGGACGACGACACCATGCGCGTCGACGATCTGCCCATCCGTCGCGTTCCGGTGATCGCGGCGCACCTGTCGATGGCCGCCGCGCGGAAGGTGGCCCTGCTCAAGCAGATCTCGCTGTTGCTGGTCGAGCGTGACAACCAGATCGTCGGGACCATCGATGACAGCGCGCTGACTGCTGACAACGACCCCACTGAGGTCGCGGCTGCGATGCGGCCGCTCACGACGTCGCTGCGGCCGGCGACGCCCGTGACCGAGGCGCGCGAGCTGTTCATCCGCGCGCGCGCCTCCATCCTGCCGGTCGTCGTCGGGGGCTTCATCCTCGGCGCGGTCACGCGCAGCGACGTCGAACGCGCGCGCTCCTGATCGCCGCAAAAGATTCCACTCGGTACGAAACGACTTCCAACACGAGGAGGCACACATGCTCTGGACAATCGCGCTCGTTCTTCTGGTTCTGTGGGCCCTCGGGCTCGTCAGCTCGTTCACGATGGGTGGCTTCGTCCACGTGCTGCTGGTCGCGGCGGTGGTGCTGGTGCTCGTCCGTCTGATCCAGGGCCGGCGCATCGCCTGACGGCGCGCGCCTGCCAGGTTGAGGCTGAGGACGATCATGTGGAAGGTCGCGCTGGGGATCGCGGTGTTGCTGCAGGCGGGGGCGACGCGCGCGGCCGAAGGGGAGAGCAAGCAGAGCGCTGTGCACGTCGACTGCCCGCCGGATTCGGCCGACGACGATTGCACCGCTGACGAGGTCGCCGTCCCGGAGGCGCCTCCCGTGACGCCCGCGGCGGTCGCGACCCCGGCCGCCGTGGCGGCCGTGGCTCCGGCGCCCACCGCGTTCGCGACGGTGAGCTTCCGGAATGACGTCGGCAAGAAGCTGCGGCTGGTGGAGGCGCAGTTCACCATGGACGGCGAGAAGTTGCCGGTCGTCTTGACCAGCGCCGAGCCCGGCAAGAGCTACGTGATCGCCAGCCGCGCCCTGAACCCGGGGCAGCACGTCGTCGGTGCCCGTCTCACCTACCGCGGCGACCGCGGCGTCTTCAGCTACATGAAGGGCTACAAGCTCAACGTCAGATCGGACCAGCTGCTGACCGCGCCCGCCGATCGTCCCGTCACCTTCACCGTCGTCGGCGGCGAAAACAAAGGGCTGACCGTCCCGATCGAAAAGCGCGTGGTCGTCACCGCCGAAGGCGGCGCGCCGTCGAAGTGACGGGCGACGCCAGGTCAGTGATCATCGATCAGGTACAAGCCGGCGCGGCGACCGCAATGCGCTAATGCGCGGTGCTGAGGTGGAAGTCGTAGATCCAGAACGATTCGTCGGGGACGATGGTCGGCTTCCCCTGGTAGACGAGGCTCCACTCAGCGCCGGGGAGGGGGCTGGCGCCGAGAGGGTGGTTGAGGACGATGAGAGCGGTCCCATCCCCGCGAGAGGCGAGGCGCTGGGCGTCGCGGACCAGCTGGTCGTGGCTCGGTAAGGAACGGCGCTGGTAGAAGACGATCGATTCCGTCGTCTCGCCGGTGACAGGCATGTAGAACGGGCGGTCGAGGATGGCGGCGATCTGGGCGGCGGGATGATCGGCGTTCCCGACCGCGGGGCGGTTTTCCAGGTGATGGTCGCGGATGAACCGGGCGGCCTCGGGGGCGCCCGAGAACTGCATGCGCCAGTCGGTGCGGACAGCGACGACGCCCGTGATCGCCAGGAACAACAGGTTGGCGGCGAACAGCCCGTGCAGCAGGCGGGCGGGTTCGCGGCCCCGTGTCTCGCGTGCGTACAACCACAGACAGGCCACCAGCAGCACGAAGTTGCTGCCGGTGTGGCGCCACTGGCCGCCGCCAATGCCGAGCTGCGCGGCGTTGATGGCGAGGATCCCGAGGCCCAGCGTGAGGGCGACCCTCCGCCGCCGCCGGAAGGCGACCAACCAGGCCAGGAACCAGGCGCCGCCCAGCCACGGAATCGCGTCCGCCAGGGCCGGGATGCCGCTGCCGAGGTACTCGCTTCCCCACCAATTCCAGGATTTGAGGCCGCTGTAGGGGAACATCGCGGCCCAGTAGATGGCGCCCGCGCGGCGAAGGGCCGTCGGGAGCTCGGGCATCGTCTGCGTCACGATCGAGGAGTCGGCGGGTGGCAGCGTGGTCACGACCGTCACGACCAGACCTGCGACGAGGACGGCGACGCCGGCGAGCCAGGCCCCCGTCACCGAGACGAGCCATCGCCACTGTTCACCCTCCGCCCGCCGCACCCGGAGACCGCTGAAGATGTACCCGCCGAGCGCGATCGCCATGGCCACTCCGTAAAGGCTCGTGGCGGCCAGCAAGGCGAGCACCACGCCCGACCGGAGGTAGTGGGGACGGAGCGGATCGTGCGACGCGCAGGCGACAAACACCAGCAACACGCCCAGCCCATACGAGCGGGAAATGACCCCGTACTCGAAGAAGAAGTAGTAGGAGCAGAGCAGGAGCACCCGAAGGATCCGAGGAATCGGCGCCCACCTTAGCCACAGCGCCGCCGCCGAGACGCTGATGACGATGGTGACGACGTGGATCGCGAGATAGCTCCACGTCACTCGAGAAACGAGGTGAAGGAGGTAGTACCAGAGCACGGGGTGGCCCTCGTACCGGCGGTCGCCCGTGAACAGGTCCCAGAGCCCGGTCGCCTCGCGGCCCATCGTCCAGCAGTGAATCTCGTCGCGCCACGGCTCGTGGTGGACGTGCGCGAGCACCAGCGCGACCGCATAAACGGCCGTCACGCCCAGCGTGAACGCCCAGCCCGTCTCGTGGCGCCTGCCGAGCGCGCGTCGGAGCGCTGGCCAGATAGGCATCGTCAATAGACCGCGAGCCGGGCCAGGTGGAGCAAGCTCGGCCTCGGTATCCTCACGCGTACGAATCGCCCCTCGGTCGGGTCGAACGAGGGGTTCCACTCTCGGAACGCGATCCTTCGATAAGCAACCCGCTTCCACGCGGACCCGTCCTTGCTGATCCCCACTTCGAGCGGCTGGGCGCGATCGCGACAGCAGTCGAGCCGGTTCGTTATCTCGACCCGATGGAGGCGCCGCACCTTCTCGAGATCGACGATGATCCACGGCGCGTCCTCCCCCACCGTGTGAAAGAAGAGATCGGGCGCGGCCTTGTCGGAGATGATTCCGGTGTCTGTCCAGTTGTCGAGTCGGCTGCTCGCGCGCCAGCTTTTGCCGGCCGCCAGATTGGGCGGAAACACGGTCCGCCGCAGGCCGGGGACGGCCGCCACCAGCGCCGCCGCGCAGACGCCGATGCCGAGCGTCGCCATCGCAACCTGACGCCGGCGGCCGGCGACCCAGCGCCGGACGGCGGACCGGAGCGGTCGCTCCAGCGCGGACAGCAGCTCGCCCGCGTCGGCCTCGGTGGGATCGAGAACGCGCGCGCCGCCCCGCTGCCCGGGCGGCAGGAGGTAACGAAGCGCCTTTCGTCTCAGCCGCAGGGCGCGCAGGGGATCGTCCTCCGCGATCGAGGACGCCACCTCGCTGAGCCGGCGCGCCTTGCGCCTGTCCATCCAATCGCGCATCCGGGCATGAGCATTCACGGCGTCAGGTCCGGTCGCCGGGTTTGCAGAGCCTGTGCCACACACGATGTCGCGCACTTTCAGGCGTCGCGCGTGCGCGACCCTGACATCGATGTCCTGCTTCGGCGCGGATGACCGCGACGGTGGCGAGGTCAGTGGGGAATGGGCACCCGCGGGCGGGTCTGGACGCTGCGCCGGAACGCCCGGATTCGCGTGCCGACGTCGAAGATCGTTTCGGTGTCCTCGAGCAAGTGGAGATACAAGGACTGCCTCGCGACGGCGGGACGGTCGAAGGCGAAGTAGATCGCCATCAGCGGGTTGATGAACAGCTCGCTCGCGACGGTCCGATCGGAGAACTGCGCGTTCCCGAACTTGCCTTCGATGGCCGCGGCGATGCTGCCGTTGACGGCCGGCCTGCGCTGCAGAATCGACGAAGGAGATTGTCTCTTGCCACATAGATCGGTAATGACTGGTGTTGCCGTGACCGCCAGGGTCTCCCTGCCGAGGGCCGCGCTCGCCGCGGTGTTGCTCGCCTTGATCGGGTGCGGCGGCAGCGAATCGCCGTCGGACGCCGGAGCAGGCGCGGGGGGAATGGCCGGCGCCGGGGGAGCGTCCGGAGCGGGCGCGGGGAGCGGCGGCGCGAGCGCCGGCGGCACGACGGGAAGCGCGGGATCCGGCGGAAACGCCGGCACGGGGATCGCCGGCGCGTCCGGCGGCACGGGAGCCGCGGGGCAGGGCGGGGCCGGCGTGGCGGGGACGACCGGCGCGGGCGGGTCGGCGGGAATCGGCGGCGCCGGCATGACCGCGGGGCGCGGGGGTGCGACCGGCGGCAGCGGCGGGACCGGCGGCGCACGGGGCGGCACCGGCGGCGCCAGCGGCGGGCGAGGCGGAACCGCGGCAGCCGGCAGCGGCGGGACCAGCGGCGCCGGCGGAACCGGCGTCGTCCCCGTCAACAAGGTCTTCAGCTCGTGCCGATTTCACTTCGGCGCGATCGACAGCAAGGCGAACAGCGGGCTCGTGCAGCAGCTCGACATCTTCACGCCCGGCTGGATGGGACAGAAAGATACGTTCGACATGATGAACGTCTGTACGCAGACGGCGTCGAACGGCCAGTTCGTGAACAAGGTGCCGGTGATCGTCGCGTACGTCGCCGCGTTCTACGTCAAGCGCCACTTCGGCCGCTGCGACTGCAACGTCACAAGCTGCGGCAGCAACAACGATCTCTGCCACCAGGGCGCCGCCGACATCCAGCAGAACCTCACCGCCATCATCAACGTCTACAAGAGCTACGCGCAGGGTTTCGCGAACTGCTACGGGACGACCAAGCCGATCATCTTCGAGATGGAGCCGGACTGGTACCAGTACACGTACACGAATTCGCAGACACAGCCGATGACCGCGGCGCAGGCGGGCACGATCATGGGTCAGTTCGTCGACGCCATGAAACAGGTCCTACCGAACGCGATCTTCTCGCTCGATATCTCGCCGTGGGTCGGCAGCAACGGGATGGATAACGGCGCCGACTGGTACTCACACTTCGACATGACGAAGTTCACGTTCATCAACACGTCCGGCGGCAGCACCGACGCCGCCTCCGCCAAGATTCGACCCGATAACCTGATGACCTGGGCGGGCGTCAGCCAGGTGACCGGAAAACCGATCCTGGCGGACACGGGCTACGGGGTGGGCGGCAGCTCGGCCGGGCACGACGCGAACTGGGACGTCGTCGCCAACATCAACGCGCGGATCGCGGACGGCGTCGTCGCCGTCACCCAGTACAACCCGAATTCGAGCTGGGCGACGACCATCACCAACGTTCGCTCCCAGCTGAGCACGCCGCGGTTTTGCCCCTGACGACCCTACACGCTTGTCACCAGTGGATGATCAGCGTGCGATCGTCGCCTGCGTCGAAGCTCAGGTACTTCTGCCAGCGGGCGCCGCTCGGATGCACGGCCTGAAATTGGTGATACCCCGGCGGCAGCGACTGGTGCACCGTCGACCCGCTACCGACGCGACGGCTGTCCACGTAGAACGAGGTGCCCTTGGTAGCGGTCGTGAGGGTCACGAAGGCAACGTCCGGCGGCGCATTCGCCTCGGCCAGGGCCGGCGCCGCGCGCTCAGCGTGACGTCGCACCCGGGCGTGAGATCGCGTCGGCCCTCGCCGGTGCGCCACCAGGTGGCCGGCTCCGGGGCGAGCACGATGCCGCTGCCGCGCCGCGGGTCCCGACGACCGCCGGGCGCTCGCCTCCGCGCCAGCGCCCATCATCAACGACAGGCCAAGCACCACTCCCAACAACCACCCCAACCTTGCCCCCTGCACGAGTCTCCAACATAGATCCGCGACCCGCGGACGCCATGGGGTTCAACCAGCGGATCTCACGACGTGGTGGGGTGGGCGCCGAGTCGTTTGGCGACGCCGATGCGGTCCTTCAGGGCGAGGAAGTGCTTCTCCAGCAGATGCCAGCTCGCGAGCGCGATGGTCACGGAGATCGCGAAGGCGACGACGTTCAGGGCCAGGACGGCGGCCCAGGCGCGGCTCGTGACTGACCTCAGCAGAAACGCTTCCGTGAATCCTGCGCCCGCCAACGTGAACACCACCGGCGGATGCCAGACGTATAGCCCGTAGCTGTACTTGCCGAAGAATCGCAGCGGCGCGCACGACAGCACCCGCTGCAGCCGCGCGCCTGCCGGCGCCGCCAGCGCCAGGACCAACAGCGCCGCAAACGTCCAGTCGATCAATGTGAGTCCGATCGTGTCCATCACCGTCGTGCCGTACGAGTTCGTGCCGCCCAGCACGACGACGGCGGCGAAGCCCGCCGCGGTGACGGCGCCGGTCCGTGGCGCCCAGCGCACCACGCGAAGCCAGATCTGTGGATCTCGAAATGCCATCGCCAGCAGCGCGCCGAGCGCGAGCGCATCGGTGCGGCAGATCGTGAACGTGTAGCTCCCCAGCGGCAGGTTCAGGCGATGGCAGAGCGCGCGCAAGATCGGCGCGGCGACGATCAGTCCGACCGAGAGCCACGCAAGACCGCGCCGCTCGAAGACGCGTACGCACGCGGGCCACGCGACGTAGAACTGCTCCTCGATGCACAGCGACCAGAAGTGCGAGACGACCAGCGAGACCGCACGCCAGCCCCCCAGACCGATCGTCCAGTTGAGGACGTAGCCCCAGGCCGACGCCGGCGCCGCCCAGAAGAGGAGCGCGAGGCTGACGTAGTAGAGCGGAAAGATCCGCAGCGTCCGCCGCGCGTAGAAGACCCGGTAGTAGTCGGCCCGCGCGCGCGAGTCGATCAGGATGCCGGTGATGAGGAATCCCGACAGGACAAAGAAGAGGTCCACGCCGGCCCAGCCAAATCCCGAGAGGAAGGTGTACGCGGCCGCGACCCGGACCGGGCCGGTGCCAAACAGCTGGAAGTGGTAGGCCATGACGAGCAACACCGCCAGGCCGCGCACGCCGTCCAGCACCGGGATCCGCTGCGTCACGGGCCTGTCATCGGCAGGTGCGGCGGGATCTTGCGCACATGCTGACACTCCGCGTCCGCTCCAGTCCGATCTTCACTTTCAGAGCTCGTGAAGCCGGGCGATGAGGGTGGCGCGGTTGCTGACGCCCGCCTTGTCGAAGATGGCGGCGACGTGAAATTCGACGGTCGTCACGCCGATCTGGAGCTCGCGTCCGATGTCGGCGTTCATCATCCCGCGCGCGACGAGATCCAGCACCTGGACCTGCCGGCGGGTCAATTTCCAGCGCTCGCTCGCCGTGTGGACGAAGGCGACCGCGGAGGCGGTCCGCGTCGCGACGCTTCGAATGGCGAGGAAGCGCTGCGACCCATTACGTCCTGACAACGGAATCAGCTCCCACCCGCCGTCGCTCGGCGCGCCCGCGAGCATTCGCGCCAACAACGGCGCAATCGCCGTCGGATCGCATTCGATGAGCAACCGTCCGTTCGCATTCGCGTGCAATACTCGACCGCTCTTCTCGACGATGAACGCCGGGGCGCCGATCGCTTCGACGCCGGCTATCAACGCGATGAGCGACGAACTCTCCCGTCGGAGCGCTCGCTTCGGTGAAGCGCGCCGGAGCGGGAACTTCACCAACCGCCTGGCCAGCACCGCCACGAAGCCCGAACGAGATGACATGGGAACCCCTTGGTTCCAACCCAGGCCCCCCATCACCAAAATCCTTGGCTGGCCTGACGAGGATCCCAAATCCGGGACTCCGCGGTCAAGAGTCCTCCGGGTTGCGGAGTCGACGCCACGCGCAGCGCAACTCGCCCGAAGCCTGACAATCGCGCACGCGATCGTTGGCCACGACACAGCTCGCGCGATCGATGATCGCCGTCGGTCGGCAGGCCCCGTCAGGTGGACGTCGGCGTCGGCGGACCGGAGAACGGGAAGTGCGTGATGGTATTGTCCGGGTTGATGGTGATGTCTTTGGCGTAGAACGCGCCCGTGTGCGCCTTCGGCGGCGTCAACGTCGCCAGCGTGACCGGCGCGGTGAGCGCCATCAGCGTACCCGTGAACGGGCCCTCGATCGGGATCGACGACGTGCCGAACACGCCGACGTACAGTTTGGGCCGCGCGCTGCCCACCTTCTCGACGACCGACCCACGAAAAATGAAACCCGTCTTGATGTTCACCACGATCAGGCCGCTGCCCGACGTGCACGAGATCTTCGCGTTGGGCTCGATGTCGAGGTTGTTCATGAAGTAGGTTCCGGTGCTGAGGAACAGGGTCGCGCCCGCGTTCACGGTGACGTCGGCGTACGCGCCCGGCGCCAGCGTAAGTGTTCCGTTCGGCGCCACGGTTTTGTTCCCCTGGTTCGTCCCGGGAAACGTCACGCTCAGGGTCAGCTTAGGGATCTGGAGAAGCGCACCGTTCTGGGTGGTCGTGCCCGTCACGGATGCGTTCGCCCGCAGCGTCAGCGTCGACATGGTCCGCATGTTGCCGTTGACCTTGCCGCGATCGCGGACCTCGACGGCGGCGCGGCTCCAGACGTCGCCCGTCTGCGCATCGGCGCCGATGTTGGTTCCCGTCGATCCCGCGTTGACGACCGGCGCGAAGGTCCCGTCCTGCTTCTTGATCTTCACGCGGTCGGCCAGCGCCAGGTTGCCCTGCGCCCAGATGCAAGCCGTCGGGAAGGTGACGGCGCTGGAATCCAGGCCGTCGTTCACGCGCTTCTGGATTCCGTCCTCGAACAGGTGCTTGGCCTTGTCGAGCGCGAGGTTGATCGCGAGGACCACGTCCTGCTCCAGGATCGTCTTGAACTGCGGCATCGGTGGCGTCAGCGTGATGCTGACCAGGGACAGCGTTCCGTCGACGATCGCGCTCGCCGCGCCCGAGATGCCCTGGAACTGCTTGGCGGCGATGATCGGATCCTGCGCGCGCAGCAACGCCGTCAGGTCGGCGTCCGAGCTCTGGAAGCCGGGCGTCGTCGGCGGCGGCTGATTCAGGTTCGGGATGCCCGTCAGCGTGTAGTTGGCCGCGTCGGCGGACGCTTTCGGCTTGGTATCGTTGTTGGCGTTGGTCAGGGCCTTGCCGCACGCGTCCTTGATCGACGCCGCCAGCGCCGCCAGCGTCGCGGGCGGAAACGCCGTCGGGTACGCCGCGTCCTTGATGGAGACCGTCACCGCTTCGACCATTCCGTTGGCGGTCGCGGTCACGTTGGTGTCGGTGCTGGTCGCCGTGAAGACGCTGTTGCGAAACCCGGCCTCCTCGATCGCCAGCGTGCGCCGGAGGGTGGCGATCGGGCCGACCAGGCTGTCTGCGCTCGGGAGTCCGGTGACGGGCATGCGAGTTCTCCTCTTCCTTCTAAGTTTCTGTCGACTGGGCCGCGTCGAAGCGCAGTCCGCTCTGGGTCTCGCCTCCGCCCACACGGCGACGGCGCGCCACCCAGAGGTGGGCCTTCCCGTCGGACGATCGGGACCCGAACACCAGCCGCTCGACGCGCGTCCCCGTCCGTCCCACCTGCTCTTCGTTCAGACGGTACGCCGAGGCCGGATTGCCGCCCGGGCTGAGGATCTTCCCGACCGCGTAGACCGGCAGCAGCTCGTCGTCGCTGGGGCGCGCGGTGGCCCCCTTCTCCAGCTGGGTCGACGGTTGCGTCACCGGGATCAGGAACGGGATCCAGTTCACCGGCACCTTGCTCTCGACCTGGTAGCGCAGGGGCGCGGTGGTGGGCTCCGGCGGCCTGCGCGGCGGCAGCGTCGCGTCGACAGCCGCGTCGCGCTCGCTGCCGCGTCGGCGCTCGCCGATCCGACTCTCGGTGACCGCCTCGATCCCCCAGATCATGTTCGCGACCTCGTCGCGCGCGAAGCGGACCTCCTCGAGCGCGGGGCCGTGCTGCAACGCCTTCCCCGCGCCGGGCGGCAGGACCATGAAGTTGGTGACGGCGCCCGCCGGCGTGGCGCCGCTGGGATCGTTGATCGCCGTGGTGAACATCGTGAAGCGATCGGGGTTGATGGCGGCCGCGCGGCCCGCCTCGACCGGATCGACGACCACGCGCCCGCCGAACACGTCGTACACGACGACCGTGTCGACGGCGACCGCGATGCCGACCGGCAGCACCAGCGGCACGACGAACATGTCGACGCCGTAGAGCATCGCGAAGTCGATCGCGAGCAAACGCGCCAGCTCGGGCCGGCTCGCGTCGACGTCCATCCACGGAAGATCGCCGCTCTCGAAGTCCCAGTACCGGGGCGCCGGCATGCCGGGGAAGCGCACGTGGGTGGGAACTTCGCGCGCCACCTGCACGCCCACCGAATTGAACGGCTGGTTGGTCGTCGGCTGCAGATCGAACGACGTCCAGTCGACCGATCCGTTCTCGTTGGGATGGACCTCGACCGTCACGCTCGACGCCGCCGCGCCGAACCGCAGCTTGATGTCGTAGTCCAGCTGGGTGGGGTTCCACCCTTTCGGATCGTCGGTGCCGATCTGACCGAACGTCCCCTCGACCCAGCTGACGAACGCTGAATACGCCGCGAGCAGCGTCTGCAGCTCCGAGGGCGTCAGGATCGTGGCCACCTCGTCCGGGATCGTGGGCGGCGAAGTTTTCGCGAGCTTGTAGACCTCTACCCCGTCGAGCACGCGACCGACCGTCATGTCCGCGAACGCGGCCGTTCCTTCGTCGATGGGATCGAAGTTCGCGGCGACCGGTGCCGGCAGAGGCACCTGCGTCAGCGACTGCACCGAGAGGAACGCCGTCTGGATGTCGCCCGCGCGCGTGGGGAACGCCTCGGAGAGGATCTGGAAGAAGGTGAGGCTCAGCTCGACCTTCGTCGCGAGATCGGGCGCGAACGGTTCGGGCAGGATCTGCGCTTCGATCGGCCTCGTCGAATCGAAAGGAACGGTGGTGCTGTTGCTGGGGCTCGCGGTCAGGACCAGGTCGACGAGGGGCGCCGGCCTGTACCCGATGCGCACGAACGCCGGCGATCCGGTGTCTTCGCCGCGCAGCTCGCCGATCTGATGCTGTCGGGCGAGCATCCACATCGGATCGTGGACCTCCGCGGCGATGGCGGTCGCGAAGTCGCTCGACCGCGAGATGGGAACCAAACGTTGCCAGCTGGTTATCGATGACATGGCTTTACCCGATCACCGGCGGCCCTTGCCGCGCTGCCGGTCCGATGGTTGTACTCACAGTGTTGTTCTCCGAATTGGAAGCCAGAAGGATGGGCGGATCGAGCTGGCCCAGCGCGATCATGTCGTTGTCGACCGGGCGCGACAGGGCGAGATCCATCGTCTCGTTGACGGTCGTGTACAGCTCGGCCAGCGTCCAACCGCCGGCCTTGCCCGAATGCACCGCCATCAGGATCACCTGCGGCGCCTCCGAGTTCTGGCTGTCGTAGTGGAACGCCAGGGCGGTCTCCGCCGTGTCGGACGGGACGATCTCCGTCCACTGGTCCAGGAGCAATCCGCGCCATGGCTGGGCGGTGTTCGGCGGATCTGTCTGACCGTTGGCCGACACCAGCAACAGAGAGGTGCGGCTCGCCAGCAGCCGCGCGCGTCCCGCCCACTCCTCGTGCTCGACGAACGGCAGCTGCGCGACCGAGGTGCGCGGCGTGGGGGCCCCGAGCGCGCCGGCGTACATCCGAAAACGGCGCCAGCCCGCGAGGCGCTCGTGCACGCGCGACGCCCGCTGGAGAAAGCGCCAGGGCGCGTGGTGGGGCTCGAACGTCGTCGCATCACCAATGACGAGCGGGCGGTCGAGGTCGGCCAGCGACTTCTTGATCTCGTCGGCGCCCTGGACGTCGAAGGCGGGCATCACCGCCAGCGTGTTGCGGCCGAACAGGATCCGCAGCGCCTGGACCGCGCCCGCGACGCGTGCCGCGTTGCTGCCGGCCGCGGAGCCGTCGAGCGTGCTCTGCGCGTCGGTCACCCGGCGAGCCAGCTCCGATTGCGCGCCGATGGCGGCGGCTTCCACCTGAGCCTGGCTTGGGTTCGGTTCGGGGAACGCGTCCGCGAGGTACGCCGATGCGTCACGGAGCGCCTGATATTGGTCCGCGCCGGCGAGCGCGTCGCGCACGACCCCGAGCGCATCGATCGCCGCCTGCGCCTGACCGCTCAGGTCATCGGCCGCGGTCTGGAGCGCGAGGTCGTCAACGCCGTCCTCCGCGCGGCGCAGGTCGGCGACGGTCAGTTCGCGCGCGCCGCCCAGCACGCCGCCGAGCGCGCGGGCCAGCTCGAAGAACTGCGCGATGCTTCGTCCGGCCACGCCCGGTGTGTCGTAGGTGATCTCCAGGATCGTCGCCTCCGGCGATTCCTCCATGAACAAGGTCTCGATCATCCGGTCGAGGGGGGAGCGCTGGCCAGGGACAGACGTGCTCTGCGCCAGCGCCAGGAAGTCCAGCGCGCCGATCTGCAGGTCGGCCATCGAGAACGTCGTGGTCGTCGGCGGCGGCTGCGGCTCGCCGGGCGTACCGCTGACCTGGTAGCGGATCGTCGCGGTCACCGTGGTCGGATCGCCGAGCTGCCGCTCGGCCCAGTCCTCGACGAACGGATCGACCGACCCACGCGGCGTGGTTCTGGTCCAGCCGTCCACCGCCGGCGCAGTCGGCGGTTCCAGAACCAGCGCCACCCGGTGACTCACCGCGATCCCGTTCGTCGGCGTGTCCGTCACCTGCGGCTCCGGCGGGTTGTTCCCGGCGGGGAGGAAGTTCATCGCCGCCTCGGCGGTGATCGGATCACCCGCCGCGATCTGGTACATCGCCTCGGAC
>Ga0207691_10001905_pt1 | contig 20394 bp, 22 predicted proteins | sample KBSM13metaG_FD_184327 | JGI IMG/M metagenome (GOLD analysis project Ga0207691, IMG submission 184327) | Miscanthus rhizosphere microbial communities from Kellogg Biological Station, Michigan, USA - KBS M1-3 metaG (SPAdes) (version 2) | ecosystem: Host-associated > Plants > Roots > Rhizosphere >... | reverse complement strand
CTATCGGTGCTCGCGCCGCCCGATGCGCTCGTCGCCGCGGTGGTCGCGAAGCTCGGTGCTCGGCGGGCCGGGTCCGCTCGCTCGTGGTTCGCCCGCACTGCGGAGCCCGCGCCTGTGGAAGTTGGCGCGGCTCCGGCCCCAGCGGCTGATCGGATGCCACTCGCCGATTTAGCGCGCCGGACGATGGCCGCGCTCGCGCCGCATCATCCGTCCTACATTCGCCTGCCGCTCGGGTGGCCGGGCGAAACGTGCGATTTCCAGCATCCGCTCGATTACGTGGGATTCGACGGCGGCGGGGGGATAGGCTCCGGCCCGGGAATGGCGATCGGCGCGGCGCTCGCTCTTCGCGGTGGCGATCGACTGCCGGTCGCGGTACTGGGCGACGGCGATTACCTGATGGGCCTCACCGCGCTCTGGACGGGCGTCCACTACCGGATTCCCGTGCTGATCGTCATCGCCAACAACGAATCGTTCTTCAACGACGAGCTCCATCAGGAACGGATGGCGCGCGTTCGCGGCCGCCCGGTCGAGAATCGCTGGATCGGCTTGCGCCTCTCGAACCCCGACATGGACCTCGCAGGACTGGCGCGGGACCAGGGCGCAAAGGGATACGGACCGGTGCGCACCGTTGAAGCGCTCGACGCTGCGATCGCGCAAGGCGTCGCCGACGTGAAGGCGGGGGCGGTCGCCGTGATCGACGCCCGCGTCGCGCCGGAGTATTCGCGGAGCGTGTCGTCCGCGCTGATGCGCCATCTTCCGAACAGCAAATGAACGACTCCATGCCCGCGACTACCGGAGTGCTGTCGGATCCGCGGCTTCCTCGGCATCGCTCGCTGTACTACGGAGGTGACTGGCACGACTCGTCCGCGCAACGCACCATCGACGTCATCGCGCCGGCGACGGGCGACGTGCTCGGGACCGTCATCGACGCGTCGGCTGACGACGTCGAGCATGCGGTCGCGGCAGCGCGCAACGCGTTCCTCGCGTGGCGCGACGTTCCGGCGCAGCAGCGTGCGCGAGCGATCCGCGCGGCGGCGGCGATCCTGATTGCCAATGCCGACGAGCTGGCCTGGCTCGAGGCGCTCGATACCGGCAACCCGTTCCAGGCGATGCGCTACGACGTCGAAATAAGCGTCGGTTACATGGAGTATTTCGCGGGCCTGGTGACGGAGATCAAGGGCGACACGATCCCCATCGGGCCGGGCACGCTCAACTACACGCTGCGCGAGCCGCTCGGTGTGGTCGGCCGGATCGGCGCATTCAATCATCCGCTCCTGTTCACGGCCGGCAAGTGCGGCGCGCCGCTCGCCACGGGCAACACGCTCGTGGTGAAGCCCGCCGACCAGACGCCGCTTTCGTCGCTGCGGATCGCCGAGCTGTGGGGCGACGTTTTCCCACCGGGTGTATTCAATGTGGTCACGGGCGGCCGGGATGCGGGCGCCGCGCTCGTTGCCCATCCGAAGGTGGCGAAAATCGGCTTCATCGGCAGCGTCGCGGCAGGACGCGCGGTGATGGGCGGCGCCGCGGCGACGCTCAAGGCGCTGACGCTCGAGCTCGGCGGCAAGAACGCGCTGATCGCGTGTGCGGACGCGGCGCCGGCCGAGGTCGCCGACGGTGTCGTTCGCGGCATGAACTTCCGCTACGTTACCGGGCAATCGTGCAATTCGACGTCACGGGTCTATCTGCACGATGCGATTTACGATCGGACGCTGCCCGAGATCGTCGATCGCGTGTCGAGAATAAAGGTCGGCCTGCCGACCGAGCGCGACACGGAAATGTCATGTCTCACGAGCCAGGCGCAGTACGACAAGACGATGAGCTACATCAGGCTCGGCGTCGAGGGCGGGGCGCGGCTCGCCTACGGCGGCAAGCGGCCCGCGGACCCGACGCTCGCGACAGGTTTTTTCGTGGAGCCGACCGTCTTCGCCGACGTCACCGACGACATGCGCATCGCGCGGGAGGAGATTTTCGGTCCCGTCGTGAGCATTCTTCGCTGGTCGGACGAGGACGATCTTCTCACCCGCGTCAATGCGCTCGACGTTGGGCTCACGGCATCGATCTGGACGCACGATCTCGATCGTGCGCATCGCCTGGCGTCGCGCGTCGAGGCGGGATATATCTGGATCAACGGCGCCAGCACGCATCACGTCGGCCTGCCGTTCGGCGGTGTCAAGCAGTCGGGGATCGGTCGCGAGGAGTCGATCGAGGAGCTTCTCGCCTGCACGCAGATCAAGAACGTAAACGTGACGCTCCGCGCGGCTGCGCGATAATGCACGAAAAGTAGGTCAGAGACGACTTTCTGCGTTACTGCTGCGACGCCGTCACCAGTGCCCGAAACTCGTTTCTGACCCTACTTTCACCAGTGCCCGAAACTCGTCTCTGACCCCAATTTTCGGCGCTAATTTTCGTTGAATCAGGAGGAGTCCGCCATGCATCGTTTGAGCTCGCTGTTGATCGGTGCGCTGCTTGCCGGCGCGTTCACGTACGCGGCGGCCGAGGAGCTCGCCATCGGCAACTACGGCGTGTCGGCGAACGGCATGCCGTTCGGCGTCGCGCTGCAGAAGGGCTACTTCAAGGAAGAGGGTCTCAACATCACCGGACTCATCACGTCGGCCGGCGGCGGCACGTCGCTCCGCAACATGCTCGCAGGTGGTGGCGTCCCTTACGGCGAGGTGAATCCTGGCGTAGTGGTCTCCGCCATCATCGCCGGCGCCGATCTCCGGATCATCAGCGACAACGTGCTGACGGTTGCCGAATTCGTCTGGGCGGTGAAGCCCGAGTCGTCGATCAGGTCGGTGAAGGACTTCAAAGGCAAGAAGATCGGCTACACGAACCCGCGCTCCACGAGCCAGGCGCTTGCGCGGATGCTGCTGCAGGCGGGTGGATACACCGAGGCGGATGCCGAGCTCGTCAAGACCGGCGGCTTCGGGGAGGGCATCGCCGCGCTCGATTCCGGACAGATCGACGTGGCGCCGATCACCGAGCCGTTGTGGTCGAAGGTCAAGGGCAAGTACCGCGCGGTCGTCGTCGCGAGCGATGTGCTGCCGCCGCTCGACAACGTCGTCGGCGTGACGACCGTCGAGATGGCGGAGAAGAAGGGCGACTTCCTGCGCGCAGTGATTCGCGCGCGCCGCAAGGCGGTGAATTTCATGAAGACCAACCCCGACGAAGCGGCGGTGATCGTTGCCAAGGAATACAACATCGACCTCGACGTGGCGAAAAGCGCTGTCCGCAACCTCGTGACGAGCACCACCAAGGGCGTGCCGTACTGGGGTGAAGGCGAGATTCACATGGACGGCCTGAAGCGGATGATCGAGGCGCAGCGCTCGGTCGGCGCGATCACCGGCGACGTCGACTACAGCAAGATCATCGACACGCGCTTCCTCCCTGACGACTTGAAGACGCTTCGCTGAATCGTCTCCGACGGATATGCGCGTGGCCGAGCCGCACGTCCGTCTCGCCGGCGTGAGCAAGGTGTTCATGGCGGGTGAGCCGCCCGCGCCGCTGCATGCGGCAGGCCCGATCGATCTCGAGCTCGAGCGCGGGGAGTTCTTCGCGGTCGTCGGGCCGTCGGGTTGCGGCAAGTCCACGCTGCTGGAATTGATCGCTGGCCTCACATCCCCGTCCGAGGGCACGATCGAGTTCGAAGGACGGCCGATCGAGGGCAAGGCGCCGGAGGGCATGGGGGTCGTGTTCCAGGAAGACGCCTCGCTGCCGTGGCTCGACGTCGTGGGGAACGTGGCGTTCGGCCTGCGCCGCGCGAGACTTCCGCGCGAGGAGAAGGACAAGCGGGTGCGCGACGTCCTCAAGCTTGTGGGCCTCTCCGATTTCGGGACGAGCTATCCAGCGCAACTTTCCGGTGGCATGCGCCAGCGTGTCTGCATCGCCCGCACGCTGGTGATGCAACCGCGGCTCATTCTGCTGGACGAGCCCTTCGGGGCGCTCGATCAGCAGACGCGGCTCCTGATGGGAGACGAGTTGCTGCGAATGTGGCGGGAGACCGGTGCGACGGTCTTTCTCATCACCCACGCGCTCGACGAGGCGACGATGCTCGCCGATCGCATCGGCGTCATGTCGGCCCGGCCCGGGTGCATCGTCGACGTGGTGGAGACGCAATGGCCGCGCGAGCGCGACAGCCGGATCGTCGAGCACGCGGATTTTGGCGCGATCACGGCGCGGCTTTGGCACACGCTGCGCGGCGAATCGATGAAGACGATCGGCCGCACGGTCGGGCCCTCGTGATCGGCAGCGGATCGCAGGTGGCACAAGCCTGCGGGCTTCATACCCCAGGCGCCCGCAGGCTTGCGCCACCTGCGATCCCCGGGAGTTGCCGCCGTCCCATTCGGATCGGGGGCGGTGTCCCCGTGCGCCTGGGGTATGAAGCTCGCGGACACTACCCCTGGTCCGCGTGCCATGACGGGACGGCGCGATGAGCCGACTCGGCTGGTACCGCGTGCTGGTCGTCGGCGGCCTCGTCGCGCTGCTCGAAGTGCTGTGCCTGACGGGCGCGATCGACAAGATAACCATGCAGGCGCCGCATCTCATCGTCCGCGACCTCTCGCGGATGCTGGTCTCGGGCCGGATGAACGGCGCGATCGCGAAGACGCTCACCAACACGGTGCTCGCGCTCCTGTTGGCGCTCGGCGCCGGCATCGTCGCCGGCGCGCTTCTGCACCGCGTGCGCGCGCTGCGCGACACGCTCGACCCGCTGTTCGCGACGTACTACGCGGTGCCGGTATTCGCGTTCTACCCGTTCTTCATCGTGATCTTCGGGCTGGGCGACATGCCGCAGATTCTGATCGCCTTCATGCTCGGCGTCGTGGCAGTGATCGTGAACACGCTGAACGGCCTCGATCGCGTGCCCCCCGTGCTCCTCAAGACCGCCCGGATCATGCAACTGTCGCCGGTCGACACGGCCCTGCGGATGACGCTGCCGTCGGCCGGCCCTCATCTCCTTACAGGCGTGAAACTCGCCGTGGCGTACGCCTTCATCGGTGTCATCGGCTCCGAGTTCATCATGTCCCGCGGCGGCATCGGGTACGAGATCAGCTTCGCGTACGCCAACTTCGACAATGCGACGATGTATCCGCTGATTGTGCTGATACTGCTCGCGTCGATCGCGATCAACGGCGTGCTGTCGCGGTGGGAGCGGAAGCTTCTGCTGCGGCGGGGGATGCGGTCGCCATGAAACAGCCGACGATGGCGCGCCGAACGGGGCTGCATTCGCTCGTGCTGATCGTGGCGCTTGTTGCCATCTGGCAGCTCCTGTACGGGTGGGTCGGCGACGTGGCGCTCGCATCGCCACTCGCGACGCTGCGCTATACGGCAACGCTCTTCGCGAGCGAGTCGTTCGCGTCGCATGTCCTCGATACGCTGCGCGCGTTCGGCATCGCCTACGCGCTGTCCGTGGTGATGGGATTGCTGGTCGGGTTCTGGCTCGGCTTCGACCGCCTGTCGGGCGACACCCTGGAGCCGATGATCGTCTCGCTCTATGCGATCCCGAAGCTAACGCTTTATCCAATCCTGCTGCTTGCGTTCGGTTTGGGCCTCTCGGCCAAGGTGGCCTTCGGTGTGCTGCACGGCGTCATTCCGATCATCCTGTTCACGCTGTCGGCCGTGCACAATACGAAGCCGATCCTCATGAAGACCGGCCGGGTGCTCAACCTGTCGCGGTCGCAAATGGTTCGCTGGATCCTGTTTCCGGCGGCGGTGCCGGAAATTTTCACCGGCCTGCGGGTCGGGTTCGCGTTGACGCTCATCGGCTCGCTGCTCGCGGAGATGTTCGCGTCGCAGCGCGGCTTGGGGTACCTGCTGATGAATGGGATCGGCCTCCACAACGTCGAGCTCATCATGTCGGTGACACTCGTGATCGTCGTGTTCGCGTTCGCCGTGAGCTCGTTGCTGCTCTCGATCGACCGGCGGCTGCACCGGCGGGTGTAGCGGTCACGGCGCGAGCGACGCGCCGTCGATCTTGTTTCGCGCGAGCGCCTCTCGCACAAAGCCTGTCGCCTTGAGGTCCTCGATGAACGCTCGCAGGTAGCGTGCTCCGGTCTCGCGGTTCCGTGGCGTCCCTATCGCCTGGTTGATCGCCATGAACCGCCGGGGCAGCAGACGAAGGCCGCCGGCCCGCTGGGCTTCCGCCGCCAACTGCGGCTTGACGCCGGCGATGGCCTCCAATCCTTGCGCGGCCCACAGGCCCATCACCGCATCGATGCTCGGGGCGCGCACGATCGTGGCCTGTTTCAATTCGCGCGACAGGAACAGGTCATACGCGCTGCCGGCGATCACGCCGACGCGCATGCCCGCGCGATCGACATCCTCGTTCGCGCGCGCCGCAGACTCGATGGCCAGCATGTAGACGCCTTCGATGATGACGTACGGGTCGGTGAAGGCGATTTCCGCGGCGCGCTGCGGGTCGATCGCGAGGAAGCAGACGTCCCACGCCCCCGACTTCAGGCGTTCGAAGACGTTCCCCGCCTGCTCATACGGAACGCATTCGAATCTTGCGCCGAGGCGCTGCGCGAGCTCGCGCGCGATGTCGGTGGAAATTCCGCCCGGCGCGCCCGTCGCGGGATCGCGTCGCGCAAGCACCGGATTGCCGAAGTTGATCGCAGCGCGCAGCGCGCCACCGGGGGCGAGGTCGGCGATCGCCGCGGCAGAGGGCGAGGGCGAAGCAGAGGGTAGGGGCGTAGTCACGGCCGGTCGCAGCGTACCACCGCCTCCCGGATTGGCGATAGCAGGACGCGTAGTCCGTGTCCTACGCGTGCTTGGCGCGTCTGCCGATTGGCCTGAAAGTCGCGCGCGCTGATCATCATCGGGGATGCGGGCCATCGGAACTGTCGAACCCCCGGCGAAAGCAGCGATGGAACTGCAAAGGAAAAACAATGAACGCCATCCTCGGTGAAGCGGAAGCCCTGCGACGCGACCTCCGCGAACGGCGCCCCGAAGCGGCCGTCCGCGGCGTCGTCGTCACCTATCCGGTCGGGCACGCCACGATGCACAACGGTCCGCTGCACAGAGGGCATATGGCGTCGACGCGGCAAGAACTCGCCCGCCGGCTCGCGGCATTGAAGGGCTTCGCGTTTGGCGGCGACTACGACGGGGTGCGTCATGCGGGCGCAACCGCGTATTTCGTGCCGAGCGACACACTGGACGCGGCGACGGCGCTCCGTGCCGGCATTCGCGGCGAGGACGACCTGTTCGGCGGCGTTGTTCCGTTTCCCTTTGTTGCCACGAAGACGATTACGCACCCACTGGCGGGGTCGCATCCGTCCGCTCCTGAGGGTTGGTCGGCGGAATTTCCCCGTCGCGTCGCGGAGGTCGTGCTGGACGGGCGGAGCGCATTCAGCCGCGACGATGCTCGAGCGGCAGGCCGTGAGCTGCTGTTGCAGGGGCCGGTACGCGTGAAGCCCGGAGGCGGGATCGCCGGGCTCGGGCAGTCCGTCGTCGAGACGATCCCGGAGCTCGACCTTGCGCTCGACGCGCTGGATCCGGCCGAGCTCGCGCAGACGGGCGTGGTCGTCGAAGAGAATCTCACGGATGTCACCACGTACAGCATCGGACAGGTCCGCGTCGCGGACTTGAGGGGCACTTATTTCGGCACGCAGTACACGACGACGAACAATCGCGGCGCCGCGGTGTACGGCGGCTCAGAGATTACCGTCGTCCGTGGCGGATTCGAGGCGTTCGCACTGGGCGAGCTTCCCGACGCCGTCAAGCGCGCCATCGAGCAGGCGCGCATCTACGATGCCGCGGCGAGCGAATGTTTCGACGGCTTTTGCGCCTCGCGGCGGAACTACGACGTCGTGCAGGGCCTCGACGCCATGGGCCGTGTGAAGTCCGGCGTCCTCGAGCAATCGTGGCGGTTGGGAGGGGCGAGCGGCGCGGAGATCGGCGCGCTGGAGGCCTTCCGTGCCGACCCGTCGCTGCGGATCATCCGCGCTACAACACGCGAGGTCTACGGCGACGCGCCCAAGTTGCCGGCCGATGCCGTCGTGTACTTCTCCGGCGTCGATGAGCAGGTGGGGCGTCTCACCAAATTCGCGTTCACCGAGACGTATGCCGACGCGCGATGAGCCCATCTACATCCGCGTCGAGGGCGAGCACATCCTCGGTACTCTGATTTCGCCCGGTGCGCTCGTCCCCGGCGTGCTGTTCGTCCACGGCTGGGGTGGCGACCAGCGGCAATATCTGGCGCGGGCGCGGGCGATCGCAGCGCTGGGATGCGTCTGTCTCACGTTCGATCTGCGCGGCCACGCGCTCACGCAAACGCAGCGGGAGACCGTCTCGCGCGAGGACAGCCTTCGCGACATCCTTGCGGCGTTCGACTTTCTCGCCGCGCAGCACAACGTCGACTCGGATTCGATCGCCGTCATCGGCAGCAGCTACGGCGGCTATCTGGCCGCGCTGCTGACGACGCTGCGCCCGGTGAAGTGGCTCGCGTTGCGAGTGCCCGCGCTGTACAAGGACTCCGAGTGGGACCTGCCGAAGCTCAAGCTCCGGACCGAGCAGGATCTCGCCAAGTACCGGCTGCAACCGGTTGGCCCCGAAGACAGCAACGCGCTCCGCGCGTGCCACGCGTTCAAGGGCGACGTGCTGCTGGTCGAGTCGGAGCACGACACGGTGATTCCGCACCAGGTCATCGTCAATTACCGCGAAGCGTGCAAGAGCGCGCGTTCGCTGACCTACCGGCTGCTCGAGGGCGCCGACCATGGGCTCTCCGACGAGGCGATGCAAGTCGCTTATCGCGATCTTCTGGTCAAGTGGTTCAAGGAGATCGTGGTCGGCAAGAAGCCGGTCGAGCCCCCCGTGCCCGTCCCCGCATCGACGAGCGCAGGCTCGGAGACCGCGCCGGCTGTCGCCTGAAAACGCTCCGCGCACCGAGGGTGCACACTGGAGCGACTCGGGCGGATGCCGTAATCAGAAAACGCGGTGCGTCATCGGTTGGACACTCGGGGTCCGCGGTTTGCCAAGATGCCGCTCGTAGATGTCGCTGAGCGCCTTGTAGCAGAAGCATGCCCCGTTTTCGAGCCCGTGGCGATCGACCACAGTGAGCTCGCCGTGGTGGTAGCGAATTTGCTTCTTCGCCTGCAGACGACCCGCAGCCTCGGTCACGCCGGCGCGACGGACGCCGAGCATGGAGGCGAGCGCCTTGTGCGTCAGGCGGAACGTGTCGCTTTGCGCACGGTCACGCGTCATCAACAGCCAGCGCGCGAGGCGCGAGTCAAGCGAGTGGAACCGGTTGCAGGCGGCCGTCTGCGCGATCTGCGCGGTGAGCACATAGAGATAGCGGTGGGCGATCTTCCGCAGCGGTGCGACGTCGACGGCAAGGCGCGAGAAACGACTGGCGCTCATCTGCAGCGCGTGGCCCGCACCCTGGACGAGTCCCGTCAGCGGCGACGTCTTCACGTCGAGCAGAACCGTGATCCCGAACATTCCCTCATTTCCCACCATGCCGACTTCGAGCGTCTCGTTCCCGTCGGACGGCGCGATCAACGAAATGCACGCGGTCGTCGGAAAATAGACGCGCTGGATCCGGTCCGACGGCTTGCACAGGATGTCCCCGGATTCGAGGCGCGCCGGTCCGCACGCTTTGGCGACGACCTCGCGCGCGGCCCGCGGAAGCGAGTCCAGCAGGGCGTTGCCAAATGGGACGGGCCGGAGAAGCTTGGGCATCGGCCACCGCGCGTCGTTGGATCGGACCGTCGGCAACGGAGTGTCAGCGCGGCCGAGCGTGCAGAGGTTTCAGCAAGCCTACGTGCGGGGGCGGCGGGGTCTGTACGGTACCGAACGGAAATTCCTCCATCTTGCGGTTGCGGCGCTGCCTCGCGCACGCCGTTAGAATGTGCGCTCATATCCCGCGAGCCGCCGATGACTCCCGAAGTGTTGCCGTCCGTCGAAATGGAAACGGGTCCTAACCCGAATGCGGCGGTCATCTGGCTCCACGGGCTCGGCGCCGACGGCAACGATTTCGTTCCCATCGTTGGCGAGATGCGGCTGCCTCCCGCGCCGGCGATCCGCTTCGTGTTCCCGCATGCGCCGGTGCGCGCAGTCACGCTCAACAACGGTTTTCGGATGCGCGCGTGGTATGACCTTGCGGCAGGCGACATCACGAGCCGCGCCGACGTGGCCGGCGTCCGCGAGTCGCAAGCGCACATCGAGGCGCTCATCGCGCGCGAAAAGGCCCGCGGTATCGTGGCCAAGCGAATCGTGCTCGCCGGATTTTCGCAAGGCGGGGTCGTCGCGCTGGACACGGGCGTTCGCCACGCGGAGCGCTTGGCGGGAATCGTCGCGCTGTCGACGTATCTCGTGCTGCCGGACAAGCTTGCCGACGAGGCCGCGGCCGCCAATCGCGACGTGCCCATCTTCATGGCGCACGGCTCGTTCGATCCGATGGTGCGCCCCGAATGGGGAGAGGCGGGCAGGCGCGCGCTGGAGGCCGCGGGATACACCGTCGAGTGGCATACCTACCCGATGCCGCACTCCGTCGTCTGGGAAGAGGTGGAGGCGATCCGCGCCTTCCTCGCGCGGGTGCTCGCCTAGCGTCCCTGGCGTCTTTCGTCGCCGCGCGTGGCTCCCGGCTTCGCCGCGCGCTTCCGGACCGCGACACCGCGCCGCGCGAGCGCATCGCGCAGCAGGAACTCGATCTCGGCATTCATGCTCCGGAGCTCGGCATGCGCGAGCTTCACGACCGCCGTCCATACGCCCGGATCGACGCGCAGCAGAAACGCTTTCTTGTCGGCCATCGGGAAGCAACGGGGTATAGGAGGGCGTCGCGCCGCCCGCGAACGCCCAGGCGGCAGCATCGAAAAAAGTTGGCCGCGCTAGCGGCGGGCGACGAAGCCCCCGGCGATGCCGAGGACCAGTCCCAACGCGAGACCGACGGACGCCATCCCGAAGGCGAGACCGACCAGCACGCCGGCGGCCGTCCCGATGGCGATCCAGAGTCCTCCATTGCGCGACAGCGTATTCATCGTGGGTCCTCCCGTCATTGCGCCGGCGGGCTCCCTGAAGCCGCGCCGGCCGCATTGTTATCAAAAGAATACCAAAATGATATCACTGTCATATCGATGGCCGCGCTCGCGCCCACTTCTTGCTGCTTAGGCGCCGCCAGTTGTCGCGCGAGCGCAACAGCGCTAGAAGATCGTCGATTCGAAGCGCAGCAGGGCATTGGCCGATCGACGACGCGGCGGCTTGATCGAGCCCGATCCCCGCATCCAGTATCATTGGAGCTTTGCCCCACGCTTTCCGCCTTGGATACGACACATACGCACGCGTTGCGCCGCGATGCCCGCCTGATAGGCATGGTGGGCTTCGCCCACCTGATGTCGCACTTCTTCCAGCTCGCGCTGCCTCCGTTGTTCCCGCTGCTGCGGGCCGAGTTCGGCACGAGCTATGCCGTCCTCGGCACGCTGGTCGGCGTGTATTACGCGTCGAGCGGAGTTTCGCAGTTCCTGTCGGGATTCGCGGTCGACCGCGTCGGTGCGCGGCCGGTGCTGCTGTGCGGGCTCGCGCTCGCGGCGGGAGGCATCATCCTCGCGAGCTTCGTTCCCGACGTCGGCTGGCTCTTTCCGATCGTCGTGCTGATGGGAATCGGCAACGGCGTCTTTCATCCGGCCGACTTCGCGATTCTGAACGCGAGCGTCGCGCCGCGCCGCCTGGGTCACGCGTACAGCACGCATGGCATCGGCGGCAACCTGGGATACGCGCTCGCGCCGGTCGTGAGCTTTGCGCTTGGAAGCGCGTTCGGATGGCGCGCGGCGCTCGCGACCATGGGGGCCGTCGGGCTCGTGGCGCTGGCCCTCCTCGGGACGCAGCGGGCGATCCTGCAGTCGCATCGGGCGGCAGATCCGCACTTGCATACCGTCAAGGCGAGCACCTCCTTGTTCCTGCAGACGCCGATCCTGCTCTGCTTCTTCTACTTCGTGTTCGTCACGATCGCCGGGCTCGGCCTGCAGACCTTCATTCCGACGGTGCTGGGCTCGGTCTACGGTGTATCGCTCGCGCTCGCAACGTCGACGCTCACGGCGTACCTGCTGGGTGGGGCGGCGGGAATCTTCACGGGCGGCTTCCTCGCTGCGCGCACGAGCCGCCACGATCGCGTGGCTGCCGGCGGAATGCTCGTCGCCGCCTCCGTGCTGTTCGTCGTGGCGATGGGCGCCGTTCCCTCCGCATTGCTGATGCCCGTCTTCGTCCTGATCGGCTTCGCGATGGGCGCGACGGGTCCATCGCGGGATCTCATCGTGCGTGCGGCGACGCCCAAGGGCGCGGCGGGACGCGTCTACGGCTTCGTGTATTCGGGCCTCGACCTGGGCGGCATCATCGGTCCAGTCGCGTTCGGCTTCATGCTCGATCACGGACATCCGCAGGCGATGCTGCTCGCGGTCGCTTCTTGCTACCTGATGGCGATCGGCACAGTCGTCCAAGTCCGCACCGCATCGACGCGCCGCGCATCGATCGCCCCGGAGGTGGCTTAGATGAACGACCCCCATGCTCACTGCGTTCGCTGCCCCCCGAAGGGCGGTCGGTGCCCCTCATTTGCGTTCCAGCGGCCGGGCGGGCACTGACATGGATCTCGGGATCGCCGGAAAACGGGCGCTCGTCTGCGCCGCGAGCAAGGGATTGGGACGCGGCTGTGCCGAGGCGCTGGCCGACGCCGGCTGCGACGTGACGATTCTCGCGCGCACCGAAGAGACGGTGCGCCGAACGGCGGAGGAGATCGGTGCGCGGGTCGGAAGGCCGGTGCGCTGGCTCGCCTGCGACATCACGACACCCGAAGGCCGGGCGGCAGCGCTCGCCGTCGAGCCCGCGCCCGACATCCTGATCAACAACGCGGGCGGGCCGCCGACCGGCGATTTCCGCGACTGGGATCGGGCGGCGTGGATTCGTGCACTGGATGCCAACATGCTGACGCCCATCGAGCTCATCAAGGCGACGGTCGACGGCATGATCGCCCGGCGCTTCGGGCGGATCGTCAATATCACGTCGTCATCGGTCAAGGCGCCCATTGACATCCTCGGCCTATCGAACGGCGCGCGCTCCGGACTGACGGGCTTCGTCGCCGGCGTGGCGCGCAAGGTCGCGGTCCACAACGTGACGATCAACAATTTGTTGCCCGGTTCGTTCGACACCGACAGGCTCGAGAAGACGATGGAAGGCCGCGCCAAGGCCACCGGAAAGTCGATCGCCGAGCTCAAGGCGGCAGGCGCCGCCGCCGTGCCAGCCGGCCGCTTCGGCAGTCCACGGGAATTCGGCGCCGTTTGCGCATTCATGTGCAGCGTGCATGCGGGGTACCTCGTCGGCCAGAACATTCTGCTTGACGGCGGCAACTATCCCGGCACTTACTGACAGCGGACCGTCACGCTCGAGCTCTCGCATGATCGATCTCTACTACTGGACCACCCCCAACGGGCACAAGATCACGATCTTCCTCGAGGAAACCGGGCTCGAGCACAAGGTGATTCCCGTCAATATCAGCGCCGGGGAGCAGTTCGCGCCGGCGTTCCTCGCCATCTCGCCCAACAACCGCATACCGGCGATCGTCGATCATGCGCCGCGCGACGGAGGCGGACCGCTGTCGCTGATGGAGTCGGGCGCGATACTCCAGTATCTCGCCGAGAAGACCGGCCAGCTCATGCCGGCCGATCTTCGCGGGCGGTGGGATTGCCTGCAATGGCTCTATTGGCAGATGGCAGGGTTGGGCCCCATGGCAGGGCAGAACCATCACTTCCACCTCTACTCGATCGAGAAGATCCCCTACGCGATCGATCGCTACGTGCGCGAGACGGGACGTCTGTACGCGGTGCTCGACAAGCGGCTCGCCGATCGCGCGTTCATTGCCGGTGACTATTCGATCGCCGACATCGCGTGCTATCCGTGGGTGCAGCCAGAGCGGCAGAAGCAGGACATCGCCGACTTTCCGCACCTCGCGCGCTGGCTGAAGGAAATTGCCGCGCGGCCCGCCGTGCAACGCGCGTACGCGCTCGCGAAGAGCGTCAACGTGAAGCCCGCGGTCGACGACGAGAAATCGCGGGCGATCCTGTTCGGACAAAGCAAGGACACGATCAAGTCGAAGTGACGGTGGGCCGCCCATGGCGCCTCCCAACGAAAAAAGGGAAACGAGATGAACATGCCCCACAACGCCCTGAAGCGCGCCATTCGGGACGGCAAGTCGCAAATCGGGCTCTGGTCCAGCCTGTCGTCGAACTACACGGTCGAGGTGATTGCCGGGGCGGGATTCGACTGGATCCTGCTCGACACCGAGCACTCGCCGAACGATCTCGAGTCGGTGCTGCAACAGGCGCAGGCGGCGGCCGCGTATCCCGTCAGCACGGTGGCGCGCGTGCCATGGAACGACATGGTGACGATCAAGCGCTTCCTCGACATCGGCATTCAGACGCTGCTCATTCCGTACGTCTGCTCGGTGGCGGAAGCGAAGGACGCCGTGCGCTACACGCGCTATCCGCCGGCCGGCGTGCGGGGTGTCGCCGGGTCCACTCGGGCCACGCGTTTCGGCCGCGTGAAGGACTATGCGCAAAGGGCGCAGGACGAAATCTGCGTCCTCGTCCAGGTGGAGACGAAGGATGCGCTCGACCAGCTCGAGGACATTTGCGCGGTGGACGGCGTGGACGGTGTGTTCATCGGTCCGGCCGACCTGCACGCCTCGATGGGTTACACGGGAGAGATCAACAACCCTGCGGTCGTGACGTTGATCGAGGAGGCGATGCGCCGCATCCGCAGGTGCGGCAAGGCGCCCGGCGTGCTCGCGTTCGCCGAGCCCGACATTCGCCGCTACATCGCCGCCGGTGCGCTCTTCACGGCCGTAGGCTCCGACGCCGGCATCCTGGCGCGCGGCGCCGAAGCACTCTGCGCCAAGTACAAGGGCTGACGACAAGCGCCGCCGCACCCGCGACGCCGACGCGTGGTTCGCGAGGCAGCCAACCATGGCCGAAGCTCCAGGCAAGGTCGAGATCCACCGCGGGTTGCAGGGCGTCCATTTCGACCGCTCGCGCGTCTGCTTCATCGACGGCCGCGCCGGCGAGCTCCTTTATCGCGGCTATTCGATCCACGACCTGGCGACGCAATCGACGTTCGAGGAGACGTGCTACCTGCTGCTTTACGGTGAACTGCCGACGCGCGCGCAGCTCGCCAGCTGCGACGCCGAGCTCAAGGCCGCGCGCACGCTGCCTGCCGGAATTGTCGACATCATTCGCACCGTCCGCGATGCGCATCCGATGGACGTGCTGCGAACGGCAGTGTCTGCGCTGGCGGCGTTCGATTCCGAGGTCAACGATCTGTCCGCAGCCGCGACGGCGCGCAAAGGCCTGCGCATCACCGCGCAGGTGCCGATGATCATCGCCGCGCATGAGGCTGTCCGACACGGGCGCGAGCCGGTCCCGCCCGATCCCGAGCTCGGGCATGCCGCCAATTTCCTGTACATGGTCACGGGCCGCAGCCCGAGCGCCACTGCCGCGCGGTTGATGGACGTCGACATGATCCTGCATGCGGAGCATGGGTCGAACGCCTCCGCGTTCACCGCGCGCGTGGTCGCGGGCACGAAGGCGAATCTGCACGCGGCGATCACCGCGGCTATTGCGGCTTTGTCTGGCCCCTCGCATGGCGGCGCCGCGGAGAACGTCATCCGCATGGCGCAGGAGATCGGCGATGCATCCAAAGCCGCCGACTACGTGAAGGCGAAGCGCGGGAACAAGGAAGCGGTGATGGGCTTCGGCCACCGCGTGTACCGCGCCGAGGACCCGCGCGCGCGGCACATGCGGGCGGGCGTCGAGGCGCTGTCGCGCGAGATGGGCGATCCGCGCTGGTACCGGATCCTGGAGGCGCTGGTCGAGGCGATGAAGCCCTACGCGCGCCACGGCGTGAACGTCAACGTCGACTTCTACGCCGGCGTCGTCTATTTCCTGAACGGCATCGCCGAGGATCTGTTCGTGCCCGTGTTCGCCGCGGGGCGCGTTCCGGGCTGGACCGTGCAGGTGCTGGAGCAGCTCGAGAACAACATCCTGATCCGGCCGCTGACGCTGTACGACGGACCTGCGCCGCGAGACTACGTTCCGATCGACGGGCGCTGACTCGCCTCAACGCAACTGAGCGCGCTGCGCGAGCAGGAGTATCGGTGACGGTTGCGCGGATTCGCTTCCTTCCTTCAACGACGACCAATGGCGAGCGAATAATGTCGGTAGACAACTGCGAGCGATTGCGGATGGAACGGCGTGTTGGGTCAGCGGTGGGTGGCCATGCAGCGCGAGATCGACCGCATCGTCGTTCCGTTTGGCGACGCGGCGATCGCGGCTGCAGCGCCGCAGCCTGGAGAGCGGGTCATCGACATCGGTTGCGGGTGCGGCGATACGTCGATCGAGATCGCGTGTAGGGTCGGAGCGGCCGGCGCAGTCCTGGGTGTCGACGTGTCCGCAGCCGATGCTCGAAGTCGCCCGGTCGCGCGGTGCGCTCACCAATCACCCCCATCTCGCGTTTCGCGACGCGGATGCTTCCGCGGCCGAGCTTCCGGTCGACTGGGATTTGCTGTTCTCGCGGTTCGGCGTGATGTTCTTCAGCCAGCCGTCGGCGGCGTTCGGTCATTTGCGCAAATCGTTGCGAACGGGCGGCCGCTGCGTGTTCGTCTGCTGGCGCGCGCCGTGCGCGAGTTAGACGCCGAGCATTCGCCGATCATCGTCGACGCTGTCGAACAGGTACTGGTGCCGTTTGCCGCGCCGGATGGTCGCGTGATCCTGAGCGGCTCGACGTGGATTGTTTCGATGTCGAATCCCGCATGATTGGGTAACGCGGGGCGTGCTTGCAACCGCGCGGACACTGTCGATGCAACACGCCGAACAGCCTGGCGGGATGTCGGACTTACGTGCTCGCCGTCGGCGCGCGCTGTTCCGCTGGCACGCATTGCGCGAGCAGGATCGCGCACGTCGCCACGATGTCGTCGACGGAAGCGCCGCGCGAGAGGTCGCTGAGCGGCCTGGCAAAGCCCTGCAGGACCGGTCCTACGGCCTGCGCGCCGCCCAATTGCTGCAACAGCTTGTAGGCGATGTTTCCGGCATCGAGGTCCGGGAACACGAGCACGTTGGCGCGGCCAGCGACGCTGCCGACGTCCTTCAGCTTCCGCGAGGCGATCGACGCGCTGAGCGCCGCGTCCGCCTGCAGTTCGCCGTCGATCGCTAGCGCCGGGGCACGGCGGCGCGCGATTGCGACGGCGCGCGCGACCTTGTCCACGTGGGCGTGCGCGGCGCTGCCCTTGGTCGAAAACGAAAGCAGCGCGACGCGCGGCTCGCAGCGCAGCAGGCGCGCGCAGCTTTCGGCCGCGGCGAGCGCGATGTCGGCGAGCGCATCGGGCGCAGGATCGACGTTGACGGCGCAGTCGGCGAAGATCAGCTCGCGACCGGCGACGCGCATCACGAAAAAGCTCGACGGCGTGCTGTAGCCGGGTGCCAAGCCTACGGTCAGCATGCCGGCCTCGATCACGCGCGCCGTCGGGTTGGCGGCGCCCGCGACCATTGCGTCGGCGTCGCCCGTCTTGACCATGAGGCCGGCGTGGAACAGCGGCTTGGCCGCCAACCGGCGCGCGACCTGCGGATTGGCGCCAGGGCGTCCGTCCAGGTATTCCGCTGCGTACGCATCGAGACGTTCACTCCTTTCGGGATGATCGAGCACGATCGGAACGGCGAGGTCGAGCTCGCGCAGGCGCCGGGCCGCAGCGACGATGCGTCCATCGCCGTGCTCCGGAAACACGATGCGAAGACCGCGCCCGCGGATCGCGCCGAAGCAGGACTCGACGACGTCCAGGCTCACTACTGCAACGTCGTCCATTCGTCCTTCTTGATGCGAGCGACGATGCGAAATCGCGTGTCGTCCAGCGGTTGGATCACCGCGGCTTCGCCTTCGGCGAGGTACGGCGGTCCGGTGATGGCGACGAACGGATTGCCGTGGCTCGCGATCGCCAGGTTCACGTTGCCGGGCACGGGCCGCGTTAGCAGCGTCCGCAGATCGTCGTAGCGCCCGCCTTCCGCGCTGGCGGGGCCGCCGCGCACCGCGGTCGACACCGTGGCTCGGCCGAACATCAGCTCGGCGGTTTCGCGCGTGCGGCAGAACGGGCTCGCGAGCACTTCACCGATGGGAATGCCGAGCGACCGGATTGCCGCGCCGATGGCGCGAGCTTCGGCGCGACCAGCGTCGGTGAGATTGCGCTGGGTCGAGCAATCTTCGAAGCCGGTCATCTTGTCGTCGTTCTGACCGAAATCCGTCGCCATGTGCCGAAAGTAGATGATGTAACCACCTCCGCGAAGCGCGCCGAGGACGCTCGGCGCGGACGTTGCCGGCGCCTTCGCCGCGGGCATTGGCGCCTGGGCGACGGCGATGGACGATACGGTCAAGAGCAGCGCGAAAAGTGCTTGCATCGGCCCGCGCACCACCGGCAGCGATCGCACGGCGCTGTCCAGGCCTAGTGGCCTGTGACAGCCAATTCGATACTGTCTGGCGAGCGATCCGCGCCGATCGCTGCGTTGGCAAAGCTTGCAAGGGGGCCTACCCTTGCTGCGCTTTGCCGCCTTGCGCTCGGCGCGTATCGCCGCGCCACAGCGCTTCGCTCAGTACCGAATTGGCTGTTACAGGCCACTAGTCTTCGGCGGCGCGCCGGAGGGCGATGGCTTCGACGGGAATCGTCGCGCGAGCGTCGACTGCAGCCGCTGTCCGCTCGAGCGCCGGATCGGCGTCGAACGCGATGTCGCCGTCCGCCGCGGGGACGCCGCTCGCCTTGACGCCGCAGAAGTCGAACAGGCCACGGTCCATGAGGTGCGACGGCACGACATTGCCGAGCGCGCCGAAGATCGAGTCGATCCGCCCAGGGTGTTTCTTTTCCCACTCGCGCAGCATTGCCGCCACCTGCTTGCGCTGCAGATGCTCCTGCGACCCGCAGAGGTTGCACGGGATGATCGGAAACTGGTTGAGCTCGGCGTAGCGCGCGAGGTCGCGCTCGCGCACGTGGACGAGCGGCCGGATGACGACATGCTGCCCGTCGTCGGAGACGAGCTTCGGCGGCATTGTCTTGAGCTTTCCGCCGAAGAAGAGATTGAGGAAGAACGTCGCAAGGACGTCGTCGCGATGATGGCCCAGCGCGATCTTGGTGGCGCCGATCTCGGTCGCCACGCGATAGATCACGCCGCGCCGGAGCCGCGAGCACAACGAGCAAAGCGTTCCACCTTCGGGGATCACCCGCTTGACTACGCTGTAGGTGTCCTGCTGCTCGATCCGGTACGGGATTGCCCGCGACTCGAAATACTGCGGGAGCACGTCGGCGGGAAAGTCCGGCTGCTTCTGGTCGAGGTTCATTGCGATGACCTCGAACGGAAACGGCGCTCGGCCCTTCAGCGTGAGCAGGAGGTCGAGGAGGGCATGGCTGTCCTTGCCCCCTGAAACGCAGACCATGATCCGGTCGTTACGCTCGATGAGCCCGTAAGCGGCGATTGCCTCGCCGACGAGGCGGCGCAAGCGCTTTCGCAGCTTGTTCGCCTCGAACTCGACCTTCCGCGGGTCGCGCCGCGGCGTCACGGGGCTGGCCATGGGCTCCGCCGGTGGGGGCGGTTGCAGGTCGGCAGCAGGCGTGTCCATGGGCTCATCATTTTACCGGCCGCAGAAGGTATTGGGGATTGGCGCTAAGATTGCCGGTTTCCGGCGGGAGGAAAGGGAATATCCGATGCAGACGATCGTCGTCGCCAATCCGAAGGGCGGCAGCGGCAAGACGACGCTTGCGACCAACGTCGCCGGTTGGTTAGCGGGCAAGCGCCGCAACGTGGTCCTGCGCGATCTCGATCCACAGCGCTCGGCGACCGAATGGCTCGCACGCCGTCCAGCGCTGTTTCCGCCGATCGCTGGGCTTGCCCGCGAAGCGAAGGGCGGCAAGGATCCTGAGCACGAATGGCGCGTCGTCGATACGCCCGCCGGTCTTCACGGCGACGATCTGCGCGAGGCGGTGCGCCGCGCCGACGTGATGCTCGTTCCGCTGACGCCGTCGGCGTACGACATGGGTGCGACGCGCCGATTCCTGAGGGCGATTCACGAGTTCAAGGCGATCCGCAAAGGCCAGCTCGCGCTCGGCATCATCGCGATGCGAGTCGACCCGCGCACGCACAGCGCCGCCGAGCTCGACGCCTTCCTCCAGGAATTCGCCTTTCCGGTGGTCACCCATCTGCGCGATACGCAGGTTTACGTCCATTGCGCCCGGGACGGCGCCTCCGTGTTCGATCTTCCCCGCTCGCGCGGTGAGCAGGATTGGGAGCAGTGGACGCCGCTCACGCGCTGGATAACGCGGTACGCCCCGCAGAAGGCATGAAGGCGCGCTTGGAGGCCATGAGCGTGCGCGTGTGCCTGTCGGCAAGT
>Ga0207691_10001895_pt1 | contig 20454 bp, 18 predicted proteins | sample KBSM13metaG_FD_184327 | JGI IMG/M metagenome (GOLD analysis project Ga0207691, IMG submission 184327) | Miscanthus rhizosphere microbial communities from Kellogg Biological Station, Michigan, USA - KBS M1-3 metaG (SPAdes) (version 2) | ecosystem: Host-associated > Plants > Roots > Rhizosphere >... | reverse complement strand
TGGCGTCCGAGTCGCTCTTTGCCCCGCAATCAATTCCCGAAAGATCAATCATGCGTTTGCGGGGAGAGATCGATCCGCCGCTCGCCGCGCAGGAATACGAAGACGCGCTCAAGCTTCTCGCCACCCAGCATGGTGAAACGATTTACCGGCACGACTTGATGCTGCTCGGGATGGGCGATGATGGTCATACCGCTTCGCTTTTTCCGGGAACGGCTGCGCTTCACGAAGAGATTCGGCAGGTAATAGCGAACTTCGTGCCGAAACTGGAGACATGGCGCCTAACGATGACGCTGCCGCTCCTCAACCAGTCGCGGCACGTGCTTTTCCTTGTCCGGGGGAACAAGAGTCAGCAGCTGATCGACCAGGTCTTGGCCGGTGGCGATTATCCTGCCAGCCTGGTGAATCCGCCCAACGGACAACTGACCTGGATGATTGGAATGGATCCGGCCTAACGAAATGCAAAAAGCGCGCACGGTTCTCGTTACTGGCTCGGCAGGATTGATTGGTTCGGAAACGGTGCGGCGTTTCGCGGCGGACGGTTGCGCGGTCGTGGGGATCGATAACGACATGCGGAAACGGTTTTTCGGGGAGGAAGCCTCGACGCGTCGCACCCGCGATGAGTTGGTAGCGAACGTTCCCGATTATCAGCATAACGAGATCGACATTCGTGATGCTGCAGCAGTGAATGAACTCTTCAAGCAGCACGGCCGCGGTCTGGCTGCGATTATCCACACTGCGGCCCAGCCATCGCATGATTGGGCGGCGCGCGATCCGCAAATGGATTTCACGGTCAACGCCAACGGGACGCTCAATCTTCTCGAGGCAGCGCGAAATTTTTCCCCGGAAACTCCGTTCGTCTTTATCTCAACGAACAAGGTTTATGGTGATACGCCGAACCGCTTGCCTTTGCGCGAGCTGGCGTTGCGCTGGGAAATCGAGCCTGGGCATGAGTTTGAGCCCGGCATCTCGGAACAGATGAGCATCGATCAGACAAAGCATTCGCTTTTTGGCGCATCAAAGGTCGCGGCCGACGTGCTTGTGCAGGAATACGGTCGCTACTTCAACATGCCGACCGCCTGTTTTCGGGGTGGTTGCCTGACCGGACCGGCGCATGCGGGAACGGAACTGCACGGCTTCCTCTCCTACCTCATGAAATGCACGGTAAGCGGGAGGCCTTACCGCGTCTTTGGTTACAAGGGCAAGCAGGTGCGGGACAACATTCACAGCTTCGATCTGGTGGAGGCGTTTGTGGCGTTCGTTAGGGCGCCGCGCGTCGCGGAGGTTTATAATCTTGGAGGCAGCCGCCACTCCAATTGCTCGATGCTCGAGGCGATTGGACTCTGCGAGGAAATCAGCGGTCGCAAACTTTCCTGGGAATACGTCGAGGACAACCGGATCGGCGACCACATTTGGTGGATTAGCGATGTGCGAAAATTCCAGGAGCATTATCCGGCGTGGAATTTTCGCTATGGCCTCCGCGAAATTCTCGAGGAAATTCACGCGGCGGTTGCAGGGTGATTTCAGCGGAGGGACGTGCTTCTGCACGTCTGTGCTGTAGCGTCCGCTGTCTCAGCGGAAGAGAGGGGGCGACGCGGTCCGAGATGGATTTGCGCAGGGGACGGGGCACTCTACAACTTTGCTCGGCGAGGGTTTGCCCCCGCGTTTCGCACAGCGAAACGGCTACATCAATACTGCTCGCCTTCGTCGGCGGCGGTAGTCACCACCTGATCTGGAATCGCCCAGACGTTAATCATTACGGCGATCCAATAGATGGGGAGGAGAAAAAATCCGAAGCCGGCCGTGAAGGTGGCGGTCAACAGCGCGAGACCTATCGCCATTGGAGTCCCCAGAAACATCAGGAGCAGGCCGATGACACGGTAGCCTTTGTAGATGTGCCCGAGCCCCGGGAGGATGCTGAACATCACCGCGACCATATCGCTCGCCTTGCCTTCGGCCGTTTCCAAAAGTCCGGTTTCCGCGGTTGGCGTTTGCAGACCCTGGTTTGCATTAGCTGACGGTGCGTCGGTGTATTCCACGGGATTCCTTTCTCGAATGAAAACGGTGCTACTTCACCGCACGATTATCGGCGGCATCGGATTCGTCAAGAAAACTAGAAGCGTGCAAAGCGGTCTTGTTCTCGCCAAAGTGGGCCATGCCTGAGCTTTCCGCGATCGTTGGCTTTGCCGACGAAATGCTACGCCTGTCGGAGATTGAGGATTACCCGAACGCGCTCAACGGTCTGCAAATTCAGAACTCCGGCGCGGTCACGAAAATCGGCGCCACGGTCGATGCCTCGCGGCGGACGATGCAAATGGCGGTGAAGCAGGGGATTGATTTGCTCGTCGTGCATCACGGTTTGTTTTGGCCGGGGTTGCAGCCGGTCACCGGTCCATTGCATCAAGCTTTGAAACTGGCCTTCGATCACGACCTCGCGCTCTACAGCGCCCATCTCCCGCTCGATTTTCATCCGCGCATCGGCAATAACATCCTTTTCGCGACTGCACTTGGTTTGAATAACACGAAGCCATTTCTCGAAAGGGAAGGAACGTTCCTCGGCCTCCAGGCTGAGGCGAACCTGCGCCGGGATGATTTGCTCGCCCGACTCGAAAAGTCGTTAGGCGGACGCGTCCACTGCATCGGTGCTGGGCCGACGGAAACGCAACGCATCGGGATCGTGACCGGTGGCGCCGGGGGAGAAATCTACCGGGCGGCTCGGGCAGGAGTGGACACCTACATTACGGGCGAAGCACCGCACTGGGCAGCGGTCGCGGCAGGGGAAGTTGGCATCAATCTTTTCCTCGGCGGCCATTACGCAACCGAGACATTTGGGGTCAAGGCGCTGGCTGCCGAGCTCTCGCAACGCTTCGAAGTGCCGTGGGAATTTCTCGATCACCCAACCGGTTTGTGACATTCTGTCGTTAGGCAACCTTTCATGACGGCGTTTCTGTTTTTTGTCGTGGCTTTGGCTGTTGTTGCCCTTTTCGCATACGCGAAAAAGGCAGGCGCAGCGGTTGCCGGACTCACCGAACGCGTCGCTGCGCTCGAGCGAAAATTACAGCAGAGCGAAACTGCCCCGATACGCGAGAAGGTCGTAATTCCGCCGTCGCCCTTGCTCGCGACGCCGCCGCTGGATGTGTCAGGGCAAGTTCCGGACGAGCGGCCCCCCGTCCCGCGGGATCCAAAAAAGCCACCACCGCTTCCGCCGCCGTTGCCCAAACCAGCTCCGGCCGTCGCTCCTCAGGGTTCTACGCCTTTCAACTGGGAAGCGTTCATGGGCGTCAAACTTTTCGCATGGTTAGGCGGTCTCGCGCTTTTTTTGGGTGTCGTGTTCATGGTGAAGTATTCCTTCGACAACAACCTGATCACGCCGTTTGGCCGAATCGTGATTGGCGGCGCAGTCGGTCTCGCCCTGGTCGCAGCTGGCTGGTGGCTGGCCAATGGTCGCTATCGGGTCACCGCGCAAAGTCTTTGCGCGACCGGCATCGTGATTCTTTACGCGGACCTTTTTGCTGCGCACTCCTTTTACGGGCTGATCTCCCTAACGAGTGCGTTTTTCGCGATGTCGGCAGTGACCCTCGGATCGTTCCTCCTCGCCGCGAATCTCTCCGCGCAGGTCATCGTTATTTTGGGATTGTTAGGTGGTTTCCTTACTCCCGTTCTGCTTCCGAGCGGCAGCGACAATGCTCGCGTGCTCTTTCTTTACATCGCGCTGCTTGATCTCGGTGTGGCAGCCGTCGCGTTGCGCAAAGGCTGGTCGTACCTGGTTTTGCTCGCGTCGATCGGCACGGCCTTGACCCAACTGGGTTGGGCGTTCCAGTTCTTCAACGCCGCCAAGGGCGGTCGGGCCTTTTGGATCTTTCTCGGCTTCGAAGCGCTCTTTTTGGCGTTCTACTTCTGGCAGCATTTAAGAGCCCGCGCTTCCCACAGCGAAGCGGCTACAACCGGACCGATTTCACCAAACATCTGGACCGCTGCGGCTGCGGCGCTCGCAGGATGCACAGCGCTCGGATTTTGCTTCTGGCTCCTGGCCACTCCAGTGCTCGCGCGGCAGCCGATGTTTTTCTTCAGCTTCGTCTTTCTCGCAGATGCCGGGGTTCTCGCGCTTCCGGTTTTTGGTCGAGCACATCGGTCGATCGCATTCGGTGCCGGGGCGTTGGCCTTCGCTCTGGTAGCGGGATGGATCGGATTGTTTGCGCAACACGCACCGCTCTCAGCGGCGCTTGTCGCCATTGTCATCTTCGCGTTGCTCCACGCGGCGACGGTCCCGGCTTCAGCCTGGCGTCCAAGCATGCTCCCGCTCACTGCCGCCGGCACGGTCACGCCGTTCTTTCTCCTGATCATTTTGATCGAAGCGGTCGAGCTTCGGAATCCGACGCCGGTTTTTGGGGTTGCTCTGATCCTCACCGGAATTCTGCTGGTCGCGGCGATCGTTAGGCAAGCGGACTGGCTCGCGCTCGCCGCTTTGTTCGGCGCTGGTCTGGTGGAAGTGACCTGGCAGGGTGCGCACTTCTCGAACGAAGAGGCGATCCCCGCGCTCGGATATTACGCGCTCTTTTTGATCTTCTTCGTCGCTTTCCCATTCTGTTCTGCGCAGAAGGACAAAGCGTGGTCGTGGGCGATCAGCGCAATCGCTCAGGCCCTTCAATTTTGGCTGTTCTATCGTGCCATCGACCTCGCCTTTCCTAATGATCGGATGGGATTGCTACCGGCGGCTTTCATCGTTCCGGCCGCGATCGGAGTGGCGACATTGCTGAAGCTCTATCACGCGGATCCGTCAACCGGCGATGCGCGGCTCGCCTGGCAAGGTGGCGCATTGCTACTTTTCGTTAGTCTAATTTTTCCTCTGCAATTCCATCGCGAATGGATCACCCTGGGCTGGGCGGTGGAAGGTTGCGCTCTTCTCTTGCTTTTTCATCGTCTGCCGCATCGCGGTCTGCGGCTGGTCGGCGTCGTTCTGCTTTGCCTCGCTTTCGTCCGCCTCGCGCTGAATCCAGCCGTCTTGGAATATCATAGACGCGCCGCCACCCGGATTTGGAACTGGTATCTCTATGCCTATGGAATCACCACCGCCTGTCTTCTCGGAGGTGTTCGACTCTTCGGAAAACCGCGAGAGAATTCGATCGAGCGCTTTGGCCCGCCATTACTTGGTTCGTTAGGCGTGATTCTCGCCTTTCTTCTCCTCAATATCGAGATCGCCGATTATTTTTCAGTCGGTCCGACGCTTACCTTTTCATTCACCGGCAACTTTTCCCGGGACATGACTTACTCGATCGCCTGGGGACTTTTTGCCCTCGGCCTCATCATTGCCGGCATGCGGATCAAGCAGCGGGCGGCCCGTTATGCTGGTGTTGCGCTTCTCGGAGTAACGTTAGGCAAACTGTTCCTGCACGACCTGAATGATCTCGATGAGCTTTATCGGATCGGCGCCTTTGTCGGCGTGGCGGTGATTCTAATCGCGGCCTCCTTTATTTATCAACGCTTCCTCAGTCCCGAGCGAGCCTGCGACACAAACTGATGGGTGACGAGAAGCGCGTCAGCACCAAGGCGACGAGTATTGTCGGGCTCGCTGTTTTGTGCAGCCGGGTCCTGGGGCTGATTCGCGAACAGGTTTTTGCCGGCCTGTTTGGCGCGGGCAAAAATCTCGACGCCTTTCTCATGGCGTTCCGTTTGCCCAACATGTTGCGCGACCTTTTTGCCGAAGGCGCGCTTTCCACCGCGTTCATCACGACGTTCTCGCAACGAATCGCGACCGAAGGCGATGAATCGGCCTGGCACCTGGCAAACAAAGTCGCGACCCTGACCGCGATTTTCATGAGCGCGGTGACATTGCTCGGCATCGTGTTCGCGCCCCAACTCGTCGGCGTCATGACGTGGTGGAGCTGGTCGCCCGAAAAGACCGAGCTGACCATTTTGCTCACGCGCATCATGTGGCCATTCATTTTGCTCGTCTCATTGGCGGCGCTGGCCATGGGAATGTTGAATGCGAAGAACGTCTTCGGCGCGCCTGCGATGGCGTCGAGTTATTTTAATCTCGGCTCAATCATTGGTGGCGTCGCGCTCGGATGGTGGTTCGACCCGCATTTCGGCGCGCGTTCTCTCATTGGCCTGTCGATCGGCACGCTGATCGGCGGCCTGTGGCAATTGACCGCTCAATTCCCGTCGCTGCGTCGCGTCGGGTTTAAGTTCAATCCCGACTTCAAATGGCGCGATTCCGGTGTGCGCACGATTTTGACTTTGATGGGGCCCGCTGTGATCGCGGCGAGCGCCGTGCAGGTGAACGTGCTCGTGAACAGCGGATTTGCCGCGCGGCTTGGCGATGGACCGGTCAGCTGGCTGAACATTGCCTTTCGGCTGATGCAGTTGCCGCTCGGTATCTTCGGGGTGGCGGTGGCGACGGTGACGCTGCCGCTCGTTTCGCGGAGCGCGGCGCTCGGTAACACCGGGGAATTTCGCGGCGCGCTTGCCCATGCCATTCGCCTGGTGATGTTGCTGACGATTCCATCCGCGATCGGGTTAATGATCCTCGCGCAGCCGATTATCGCGGTAATTTACCAGCATGGACGTTTTACGGCGGCGTCGACGATCCAGACGGCGGGCGCGCTTCAGTTTTATGCGATCGGACTTGCTGGTTATGCGGGAGTGAAAGTGCTCGCTCCCGCCTTTTACGCGATCAACAAGCGACATCTGCCCATGGTCGTTAGTCTGATTTCCATCGCGGTGAATTTTGTTCTCAACTGGTACCTCACCTTTCATCTCGGACTAGGGCACCGCGGGCTCGCCCTCTCCACGAGTTTTGTTGCCATCACAAATTTCCTTCTTCTCTACGCGATGATGCGCCAGCATACCGGCCGGCTCGAAACTGGGCAGATGCTGGCGACGTTAGGCAAAGTTCTCGCCGCTGGCGCGGTCCTGGCGGCGATCTGTTTTGCTGCGCAGAGATTTGTCTTTCCAGCCAGCGGCGGTTCGGGATGGAAATTGATTCTCGAAGTTACGCTGACGATCGCAATCGGAGCGGGAGCATTTTTTGGAACGGCCTATCTGCTTCGCGTCGCAGAGGTGAATGAGGTGGTAACGATGGCGAGAAGGAAACTGAATTTGTAGAGCGCACTTGGAGGGACAGGCTCCGTCCCGTCCGCGTCTCCAGGTGGCGTCCCGAAGAAACACGGACGACATCCGCCTGAGGCGGATCGTCCCTCCAGATTATAACATCAGCGCCTGCTCGAGATCAGCAATCAAATCGTCCGGATGCTCGAGACCGATCGAGAGGCGCAACAACGTCTCGGGCGTGAGCGTCTCCGGCCCTTCGATCGATTGACGATGTTCGATCAGACTTTCCACGCCGCCAAGACTTGTGGCGCGGGTGAAGATTTGGGTTCGGTTAGGCAGCGCCATCGCGGCGGCGCGATCGCCCTTCAGCTCGAATGAAAGCATTCCGCCAAACGAACGCATCTGCGTGCGGGCAAGCTCGTATTGCGGGTGCGACGACAAACCCGGGTAATGAACTCGTTCGACCTTCGGATGTTTGCCGAGGAATTGCGCTACGCGCATGGCGTTTTCGCAATGCGCACGCATTCGCCAGGGAAGGGTTTGCAATCCGCGATGCACGAGCCAGCAATCGAACGGCGCCGGCACCGCACCGCCCTCATTCTGGATGCTGCGAACACGTTGAAAAAATTCGTCGTCTTTGTGCGCAACGAGCGCACCTCCGAGCACGTCGCTATGTCCGCCAAAGTATTTCGTGGTCGAGTACATGACCAGATCGGCGCTGAGCCGGAACGGCTGCTGAATCATCGGGCACCACGTGTTATCGACGACGAGCCGAGCCCCGACACCGTGCGCCATTTCTGCGACTGTGGCGATATCGGTTAATTTCAACGTCGGATTTGAAGGCGTCTCGATCCAGATCAGTTTGGTGTTTTGACGGACAGCGTTTCTGATTGCGTCGAGGTCTGTCATATCGACGAAATCGACGGCGAGTTGCCAGCGGACGAACACCTCTCGAAGAAGTCGCAGAACGCCGTGATAAGCCTCGCGCGGCGCGATCACGTGATCACCCGGCGCGAGCGCTTGAAACGTCGCCGCCGCCGCCGCCAAGCCTGAAGCGAATGCCGCGGCGGCCGCTCCTCCCTCGAGAGTAGCGAGCGCCTGTTCCAGGCCAGTTCGGTTCGGGTTGCCGGAACGCGTATAGCTAAACCCCGCCGGATAGCCTCCGTCCGGGGCGCGTTGAAAAGTTGTGGAAAGATAAATGGGCCCGGACACCGCTCCCGTCGCAGGGTCAATCGCGCGGCCGGCATGGACCGCGATCGTTTCGGGATGTAACGGAAACTTGGGTTTTGTCATGCAGATCGCCAAGACTACGGCACCATGCCGAGCCTGCCAATCCCTCTGGAGGGACGGCCGCTGTGCCGTCCACGCAGGGTCGACAAACCCCGACACACCCCTTCGCCCGCGTTTTGCATTTGACGGCCAGCGCGTCCCATCGGAAAACCAAGCTGCACCAACTGCTGGCCCGGTTTATCCTGCTGGCTTTGCCATTTATGATATACGACGACGAAGTCTTTAAGATGGCGTGTGACCAGTTCCACGTCATCGCCGATTACCTGAACATCGATAAGAACGATCGCGACCGCCTCATGTATCCGAAGCGCGCGATGGCCGTCACGCTGCCGGTGCACATGGATGACGGCAGCACCAAGACTTTTCAGGGATACCGGGTGCAGCATCACCTGACGCTCGGGCCGACCAAAGGCGGCACTCGTTTTGCCCCAAATCTTTCAATGGGCGAAACGGCCGCGCTGGCGATGTGGATGAGTTGGAAATGCGCGCTCAACAATCTGCCCTACGGCGGAGCGAAAGGCGGCGTCGCCTGCGACCCGACAAAGCTTTCGCACAAAGAGCTCGAGGCTGTTTCACGCCGCTACATGCAGGAGATGATCCCATTCGTCGGGCCGAAGACCGACATCATGGGGCCGGACATGGGGACGAACGAGCAGGTCATGGCGTGGTTCATGGATACGTATTCCGTTTACCAGGGGTATTCCGTCAACGAAATCGTCACCGGCAAACCAGTTTCCATCGGTGGCACAGAGGGCCGTCGCGAATCGACTGGCCGCGGTGTTGTCTACCTGATCGAGCGCGCCATGGATATGCTCAAGATGGACCCCGAGAAATCGACCGCGATCATCCAGGGCTTTGGCAACGTCGGCTCGGTGGCCGCCTTGTCGTTAGGCCTGAAATCCGGGGTCAAGATTGTCGGGATCAGCGATCATACGGTGGCGCTTTATAACGCGAAAGGAATCGATGTGAAGTCCGCCGAGTTGCACGCGCAAAAGAAGGGCAACCTGCGTGCCTTTAGCGAGGCCGACCGGGTTGATCCTAACGAACTGCTGGAGATGCCGTGCGATATTTTGGCGCCTTGCGCGATCGATCGCGTCATCACGGAAAAGAATGCGGACAAGATTAAGTGCCGCATTCTGGCTGAGGGCGCGAACGGGCCGACCAGCCCGGAAGCGGACCTGCACTTAAACAGCCGTTGGGATGAAGTCTTTCTCATTCCGGACATTCTTTGCAACGCTGGCGGTGTGATCGTTTCGTATTTCGAATGGGTGCAGGGTTTGCAAGCCTTCCTCTGGACAGAAACGGAAGTGACCGACAAACTGTTCCGCATCCTCGAACACTCCTTCGCGCAAGTCATCCGACGCGCGAAAAGAGACAAGGTTTCGCATCGTACCGCCGCGATGGCGATCGGCGTCGAGCGAGTGCTAAAAGCCAAGGGCACTCGCGGATTGTTCCCCTGATTCGGGGATGAAGTTCACGCACCGGGAAATCGAGCGCACCGGACGTCTGCTTGATGTCCTGACGGACGAAGAACGCGGGTTGCGCATCATCGTTTCTCGACTCGGCGCGGAACTGGTGAGCCTGGCATTGCGGAACGGGGCAGGGGAATGGATCGGTTTTGTTCATCGAGACAACGATCTGAGCAAGCCGGATCGAGGTTGGGCAAATCACTCAACCGTTATGGGGTATTTTCTTCATCGCCTGAAAGATGAGCGCAGCCTCTATCGTGGACGTGAGATTCGCGGCGGGACGCATAGTTTTCTCCGGCAAAAACTCTTCACCGATGTAAGCGCAAATCTTGGGGCAGGCGAACAAGCTGCACTCACTTACCGGATTTCGCCTAACGAAATTAAGGCGGAGGAATATCCACTTAAGGTCTCACTAGCGCTCACCTACACTTTACGGAGCGGAGAGCTGGCAGTCGATTTCCATTTTCATAACCAAGAGTCCGAACTGACGGCACATCTCGAGTTCGGGCTCCATCCCGGCTTCGCAGCGGCGAGCTTTGACAGTTTCACGCTGGAAATGCCCGCGGGTCGCTATCGCCGGTGGTTTTCACCGGGGAACTATCTTAGTGGCGAGACCGAGGAGATAACATTTGCTGGGGGCGACATGCCTTTCGATCGGGCTCAACTTCCCGGTTCTTTCATCCTTGAGTTTGTTGACGTGCCGGATCGCAAATTCGTTTATCGCGATGCAGCGAGCGGACGCAAGGTTGTCCTCGATTTTGCCGGCGTGCCCTACTTCACACTTTGGTCCGACGGTGGTCCATTTCTTTGCGTTGAACCGTGCTGGGGTCTGACTGATCGACATGAGCAGCGCGCGTTTGAAGAGAAGGACGGTATTCAAACCATCGCGCCCGGTGGTGATCTTCGAGCGGGGTTTAGGATGACGCCAACCCTCGCCGACTACTGATCTAGCGCGTAAACTTCGACCAAGGCTACGCCGGTCGTGCCGCCAGCTCCGCGCACAATTGCGGTGTATGCACCTGGGTTGAGCGTTGCGACAATGGCGGATTCCTTGTTGTCGGTAGGTGGGACTCTTGTAGCGATGATTTGGTCTTCCTGGTCGGAGCGCCAGTTGTCGTTTAGGAAAATGAGCGAGCCATCAGAGTTATGGAGCTCAAGGATTGGATCGGCCAGCGCCCCCGTTACGCCGGCCGCGGCTAATGATGGGCCAATCCCACGGATGATGACGCTCTGGGGGTCAGTCCCACCGACAATGAAGCCACCGATCATGACATCGTCGCCACTGCCCACGTTTCCACGCGTGGAAATGTTCAGCACGGAGGAATCACCCGGTTCAAGATCGTAGAGCTCGCAGAGCGCGTTGCCGACGGAGCCATTCACACCCTGCAGAACCGCAGTGTAGATGCCAGGAGACAGACTAACGGCGATGACTGACTCGGATGGATCGCTTGGGTTTAAGTCGACCGGAAGGACGTTGGGGATTAGCGGAATCCAGTTATCGTTTGAAGCGATTATTTCGCCGGCAGCGTTATGCAGTTCCAGGACTGGGTCGGCCAAGACTGTTTGGACTCCTTGGGCGGCTAAGGAAGGCCCGAGCGCCCGAATGACAATATTCTTGTTGGCGTTTCCAGAAATGATAAATCCGCCGATCATCGCGCTGTCTCCGCTCTGCACATCGACGCGAGTGGAAATGTTGAGAAGGTATTTAGGTGGCGGTGGTGGGGTCGGCGACGGAGTTGGGGTTGGACCTGGAAGTACATTCAACTCCGAATCGATCGAGGCGAGAAGCGGAGCATAAGCAGAATTCATTGCGTCAGCTGCGTAGATTTCGATCCAATCGGCTCCAAGGCCTACGCCGGCATCCAGGGCTTGTTCGAGTGTACCCTTGAGATCTCCACCTACTGAACCATCGGAAGCCCCAGTGAGCTGGAACCCGGTCGCTCGGTCGGACGCGTTGTCCTGGATCAGCTTGTTAATGAAAAAGCCATTGTTGCTCGTGGCGTTTAACCCCCACTGCATAATTCCAAATTGCGGATAAAGCAGACCGTGATTGATGATCGCCATGATTGCTGCTGCGGCCTGCGGATCAGAGAAAGGGGCACCCGACGCGAGGATAAAAGGAGTCGAGGAAAGATTCTGATTGTAGGTGTCGATGAAGAAAGCGGAAGCGGCCACCCAGGCGTCAGTGTAATCTGAGACGGTCATGTCTAGACCAATGCCAGAAGGTAGGGGCATGTAACTCTCCGTCTTGTAGCCAAGTCCTCCCATGACGATGTAGTCGAGGCGATCGTCAAAGTGCTGACAAAGAGCCTTTATGAAGGCGATAATCTTAGGCTGAACGACCGGGTCAAAAGGGAGAACCATGGGATCGGGGCCAAGAGAAGTGTTATAGGTTTTTGCTCCCGGGAGCTTGGTCACCCAGTCGGGTGGGGAAGAGAGCAAGGTTATGGAAAGCCCGATTTGCTTGTTGTAAGTGATGGAATTGGAGATGAGGCCGTCGATCCTCGACCAATCGTAGACACCGTCAGCCGGGTTCGCTGCTGACCACTTAATCTCGGCTCGCCATCCGCTGATTCCCGGGTTGGTCCAGGCATCGCCCCCGATTTCAAACAAGCCCCGTGGCGCTCTCGTCGCGCTGGAGTTCGCTCCGGAGCCGAAGAGGAGCGCGCAAAGAGCGAAGGGGAGCAAGAACCGCGACGGACCCATAAATACCATAAACAAAATAGAAGCCGTTATTGTGCCCCTTGGGGTCAAATTTCGGCGTTTTTCGTAATTAACGGCGGCGGAGCGGATCTTATGCAGTCAGTCGGGACCACCAAAAGAAAAAAAAGGTTACAGCGTGCGAAAGCAGGGTTTTCCCATCGCGGTTTCGAGGCAGCAGGCTCGTCGGGTGATGCGGAACGGGGCTTACTACGTTCGCTGATCAGGCATTCCGTAGACGCGACAGCACGATGTACCACAGCACCGCGCTCAGGCAGAGTGCAAATATTCCTCCGGCTCTGAAGTGCCACGCTCGCTCGAGCGAAACTCGCGACAAACCCCGGAGTGCGATTCGCGGTGCGACGAAGCTTACGAAACCTTTGAGCACTTGTGCCCAGCCGAAAATGGTGAGGACGACAGGCAAGCCTGTCCAAACATTGTGGAATGCGACAACAAGTGAACCAAATCCGAGCGCCAGAAAGCCGTTTAAGAACACTCCGGCGCGACCCTTCGCATGGAGCATGGTAAAGAAGTCAACCCAGGCGCGGCCTGCACCAAGTGCGACAGGCCGATAATCGTCAAGAAGACGGCGACGAACAGCTCCGGGACGGATGCTCGCTGTGGCTGCTTCCATCTATCTTCCTGTGCCCTTGAGCTTTACGTTTGTCTGATTCGATGTGCCCCTCTTAATCGCGAGGCAATCTTACTTTCGACGTCGCGTTGCTGCCGGCGGCGAATCCGCGACAGGCATCAGCTCAAAAGTCCGGATCAAGGGCGCAAGATCGATCACACCATTGGCCGCCGACTTCAAAACGTTCCCCAGATTTTGCGTGACGGAGGCGACTTCGACGCGAATTCCGCGCCGGCGCAATTTGGTGGCAAGATAGGCGAAATCAGCATCGCCGGTCACGAGAATGACCACATCGGGCTGCATCTCGACGGACAACTCCAAGGCGTCGATTGCCATCATAACATCCACGTTTGCTTTGTAGTGGCCTTCCTCGGCGGGCGCGCCATCCTTGGTCACGACTAGGAATCCATTTGAGCGCAGCCAGTGGATAAACTTGCTTTTCTTGTCGCGCTCATCCTGCCAGATAGGAATCGCGGGTGGCAGCCCTGCGTAAACCACCATCTCGATCAGATCGCGTCCAGTGTGCGCGCCCGAGAGAAATTCGCGCAGTCTTAGCCAATCCAGACCGCGCCCCGCGGTTCGCACGGAACTGCCAACATTCGATTCATCCACCAGCACGAGAACGCGCGCGCGCCGGCCGTTTGCCGGATCCTTTCTGGCCATGCGGAGCCGATTGTGAACAGGCTGCCGCCTGGGCTATTTCGTCGCCTTCTTTTTGGCCGCTTTGGCGCCTGCGATTCGCTCGGTTTTCTTGCGGCGTGCCGCGCGTTTTCTGACGTTATCTCTGCCTTGGCTGTGTCCCATAACACCCCATACTGGCAACTTCTGGTTAACTTCCAAGCACTTTTGTCGCGCCGGCGCAGGAAGGGAGGGATCGAGACGCAATGGATTTGGACCGGTTTAGCCTTGCGCGGCATCAACTCCAAAGCAGTCCAATAAATGGCGGCACGGTCGTTGCTTTGTGGAACGGCCGTGGATGGACCGTTTAGGATTCTGACCGTCGATGATGAGGTGTCGGTAAACCTTTCGTTGCAATTTGTTTTCCCCAAATCGCACTATGAAGTCGTCTGCGTTGCGAGCGGTGCCGCCGCTCTCGCCAATCTCGAGGCCAACTCCAAGCCGTACGATGTCATTATCATCGATCAGAGAATGCCGAACCTAACCGGTGTAGAATTAGTCGAAGCAATCAGAGAGCGAGGTATTCCAGGAGAGATCATCATCTTGTCGGCTCACCTTACATCTGAGGCGCGCCAGGCTTACGCCCGATTGGGAGTGAATACGGTTTTTCCCAAGCCCTTCGAAGTCGAGCGGCTTCGCTCCACCGTAGATCGCCTTGTCGGCCGAGGCGGGGAGTAGGGTAGGGTCACACTAAGAAATCGATTCGCTTCCGAAAGCTCGAGTAGGACTCGATTGCAGGTCCTATCTCGCCCGCGAACAAAACCAGCCCAAGGCTGACCAGTCGTGAAACCATTCCTGGATTTGGGACACCCAATCGACGTCCCTTCGCTTGGAATTCGCGAGAGCTGCCGCGCAGGCTTTCTCAACCGACTTACCCTGTTGTAACCCTCTTAGGATAGCGAAAGCTTCCGGTTCGAGTCGTTTGTAATACAACAGGTTGTCATGACGATGCACGACGAGCCGGACTTGCTCTTGTTTGGGTCGGCGCACCGGTCGTTTCCGTCTCTGCAAGTGCGGCATCGACTCAAATGTGTTACTCGCTTCGTCGCGTAGAGTGTCAGCCTCGCGCTTCTTGATCGCGAGAAGGAAACGATCAACTGCGTAATTCAATTCGAGCAGGGAAAGATAAGGCTGCAATCCAATTCGTAAACGGCCAGGCGGCGTGTCAGAAATCTCATCCATGGTGAGGCGCGGTCTCTCGGCGTTATCGAACGCGATAACCTGCGCCCACTCAAAGCGGGCCATATCGAGTGCGAGGATTTCGTTAGGCGCAGTCCAGGACGGTTCCTCGCGAAGAAACTGTTCGAGCCTTTGGCCGAGGTTACGGAGAGTGAAGGAAACAGACGGATACTTTGCCAGGTAAGCCGTCGCCAGTCTCAGGAATTTCTTCTCGCCTACGATGGCCCGCAGACCAGGGTAATCGTCGTAGAGGCAATCGAGAACGCGGAACCAGTAAACACGGTTGTAAATCTCAAGGCGTTCAAACGAGCTTAAGCGGTCGTTAGGCTTGATGAACTCGTTGGCAACGGTGCGCGCACTGCGGCCGTCGCTCCAGCGCGGTTGCATGCGATCCCGCGCGGTGAGTGGACGAAAGACGGCGCTCGCCATCAGTCTCTGGAGCTCCTTCAACTCGGCTCGGGAACCGGCGCGAGATTTACTAGGCGGCCGCGGTTTGGAATTGGTCTTCGACAAATTGGTTCGCCTTGAGCGCCTCCCGGTGAACTTCGGCAAAGGTGGGAATGCGATCGTCCCACTCCAGCAAGGTGGCCGTCCTGCCTACCAGCTTAATGGCATGCGCATAAAGCTTCCAAACCGGGTCGAGCACCGGATGATCATGCGTATCCAGTATATATTTTTCGAACTTGGAGTGACCCGCGATATGGATTTGCCCGACACGGTAATGCGGAACGTTGTTCAGATAGTCGTAGGGATCGAAATTGTGGTTTTGTGAAGAGACATAGATGTTGTTCACATCAAGTAGAATTCCGCAGTTAGCGCGCTCCACGACTTCGGACAGGAATTCCCATTCCGTCATTTCAGAGGCATGGAATTCCGCATAACTGCTCACATTCTCGACACAAATTGGAACTTCGAGGTAATCGGAGGCCTCTCGAATGTTAGCTGCTGTGGTCTTAGCAGCAGCAAAGGTGTAAGGCATCGGAAGGAGATCATGAGTGTAGCGTCCGTCCACGCTACCCCAGCAGAGGTGGTCGCTCAGCCAGGGCGTGTTGGTTCGTTTCACCAACCGCTTGACCTTCTTCAAATGATCGCGACTAAGCCGATCAGCTGACCCGAGATACATGGCCACTCCGTGCTGCACCACTCGATATTGCTCGAGGATCTGATCTAAGACTTGGAGTGGCCGGCCGCCGTCGACCATGAAATTCTCGGAGATGATTTCGAACCAATCAACGACTGGTTTCTTCTCAAGAATGTGACGGTAATGCGGCACGCGCAGGCCGATGCCGATGCCATAGTCGTTGAAATTATTGAATGCGTTCGCGGGCATGTCCGATATGACGCAGAGAATCGAAGGGTCGAACTTCGACTCTCCGCGTTTCGCGCCGGTGGCGCGAAGTGTTGTCCTAATTTCCGGGCTTCTTGTCGTGGCTGCCGTCGGTGGCGCAGCCGCCTTTGCCCTTGCAAGAGTTCTTGCCTTTGCAACCGTTGTCACCGGTCTTGCAACCGCCTTTGCCTTTGCAGGAGTTCTCGCCTTTGCAGGAGTGAACGTCCTTCTTCTGGGCATCATCGTTCATCTGGCTGAGCGAGACACCGGCTTTGGCGTTTGTATTGGCGGCATGCGCCTGCACGGCGAATGAACCGCTCATCAGTCCGGCGACTGCAGCGCCGGCCAGGAGTGTTTTCGATTTTATCATTGGTCTTTCTGTTTTTGGGTTTCTATCCGCGAGCGGAAGGTCCCCGACGTGATCGGAGCCGCCTGGGATAAAGATACGCGGGAGGGGAGGGAGCGGATGCCAATTTGCGGATCATTTGGAATAAGACTGGACTTTGGCGAGAATATTCCCCATTCGCCAGATAATTTGAGGTGGAACTACGATTTACAGGCCGAAGTGGCAGCTGCAACGGGCAAATTGCGTAATCGCCTGTGTTTGTGGCTTGGGATCGCTGATCCCGGCTTAATCGACGTCGCTGCGCTTCCCTCGCCGGGATCAGCGATCCCAGCCACAATCCCGAGTTGGAATTACTCAGCCGAAGGAACGGTGTACGACAGATGCGTTACACCGAATTCATCAACTGTCTCCAAAACCAATCGGTCAGGATTTTGCTGAATGGTGACCCGCCCATAACCGGAACAGTCGGCCTCATAATAGCCCTCGCTCCAGTCACCTTCCGGCGCAGTGGAACATCTGTCCGCGCTCGGGTCGAATCCCAAGCCGCGCTTCGACGCGTTCGGCTGCGGAACACACATTTCGGGGAAGCCGGAGATGGTGCCATCGTCAATCGCGGCGAGGTGAAGATCTCCTGAGATGAAAACGACGTTTTTGATTTGATTGTCAGTGATGAAGTCCCGCAGAACGTTCCATTCGGTCTGATATCCGCCCCAAGCGTCAGGGTACTTTGTCGTCGTATTCGTCACGACGGACGAAAAGATAACTTTCCAAGTCGCGGTCGAACTGAGCAGACCGTTTTCGAGCCACTGCAGTTCTCCGGTCGCGCCATACGCGTTCCCGTCCAACATGCTCTTATCTTTATCATCGGGTCGCTTCTCGTTATCTCTCTGGCTGCGGCAATCAAGGACGAAACATTCCGCCTGTGCGTAGCTGAATTTTTGCCAGATGCCGGGCGATACCGCCGGTAGTGGATAAGTAGGAACGTACTCCTGAAAGACCTGTTGAGCGATACCCCATCCGGTATAAGTCCGATCCGCGTTGTTCACCCCGGCGTCATGGTCGTCCCACTGGTGCGCGATGGGAAACTTGCGCAAAACTTGTCCGACGAAATTAGACATGTTGCGCGTCAGGGGATTGTAGAGGTCCTTAAACATTTGCCGCTTATCAACGAGCGTCAGCGGACCGCGATGGTCAAAGTCCCCGCCGATGAAAACGAAAGCCGGAGATTCTGCCGCGACCTGGTCAAAAGTGGGAACCGGGTGTTTTAAGTCCGCGGTATTTGTGAAATCTGTCAGCACGATAAACTTAAAGTCTCGTGCACTGCCGGCCGGGGCGAAGGTGGTGAATGTCGGGTAGGGCGGGTTGAACTGAGACACGCCGTTGACCTTGACATTTACATAGTAGCGCGTTTCCGCGGTCAGCCCACTGAGCGGAATGATCTTCGTAAAATCGCTAGGGCCGAGAGTTTTAAGCGGACTCGTTGTGAGGGCAGATACGAGATTTGGATCCGTTCCGTAGACTAGCGCAACCGTGGTCGATGTGTTAGTGCGGACAAAGACGTTCGCGGTTGACGTAGTAACGCCGCCAACGACGGGGCCATGGGTTAATTTCTGGGCAGCAACCGGAATGGTGCTCGCGACAAAAATACAGAATGAAAAGAAGATTGGGCTCGTCGCGTTGAAGATAACGGGAAGTATTCTGGACCGCGAGCGGAACCGGCGTGAGGTTTTCAAAGACGGTGGATGCTGAAGATGATTGGGGAATTTGTCAAGAATATTGCTGCTGTCGGCGGAGAAAGGGCGGGACGTTGGCGGCCATCAGGTGATCGCATAGGAATATGGGGTCTCAGGCATGAGCATTGCTGCATTTGTGGCAGGACTATGGCTGCACCGTTCAGAATCCTGGCGGTTGATGACGAACCAACGGTCGCATTTTCGTTGCGACACGTCTTCGCCGCTCCGCGCTACGAGCTGCTCAGTGTCGAGGACGGTTTGGCCGCGCTCGCCAAGCTCGACGACCGTTCGGAGCATTACGACGCGATCATCGTCGATCAAAAAATGCCTAATCTTTCCGGCCTCGAACTGGTGGGCGCCATCCGGGAACGTGGCATCCCCGGTAAGATCATCGTGCTATCGGCTCAAATCACGAACGAACTTCGCGCCGCTTATAAGCAAATGGATGTCGATGCTATCGTCTTGAAGCCCTTCGACGTCGAGGAGCTGCGCTCAGCCGTTGTCGCGGAGCCGTCTGAGTAATGTCGCGCGCTCGGGTGCAGGAAGGCATCGGGTCACTGGACTGTGACCGTCACTGATTTGGTCGCGCGTCCGAACTGATTGGTCGCATACACTTTGTAAATCGTGGTCACGGTGGGGTGGACGACGATACTCGTCCCACGGACCGGGCCGACTTCCGGCGAAACGATTGCGTAAATCGTGTTCGTCATGCTCCAGGAAAGCGTAGACGGTTGGCCCGGACTGACTGTCGGCGGATTTGCCGCTAAACCGGAAACGGTCGGCGACGGACCGGTCGGAACGTTGTCGGGTGTATAAACCGGACCCATTAGCACAACCTCAAAATCCGATGCCCTAAGCGTCTTGAGCAAATCGAGCTCGGAGTTGTTCCAGGTATCGTCCGGTGTCCCACTGATAAACATTGCGCTGCCGTTATCCGCCACGATCACTCCATAGTTTTTCAAAGCCGTCAGGATGACCTGGTCGTCGGCGGGGAAGGTAGAAATGTTGAAGCTCGCTTTCAGCCGCATCCGCATTCCCATGGGCGGGGCATTCGGATCAGTGACCGAGGAGGCCCAATGGGAAGCCGGAGGTGTGAAGGCCTGCCGGGTAACCGGCACCGTGACACGGATGGCGTGATTGATGGCGCCGGCGGCAACCTCGTCGCGGCGGACAAGTCCGGGAAATATCGGGAGACCGGCCGCGTCAGCAGATGTCCAAGTGTAGGGACGCTGCTCATTGATGGTCATATCCCAGATCGCAGTCGAATCCGCCTGCCAGGAACCTCGCTTTAGGAAAGCTCGATCGAGTTCATAAAGCCAGCACCCATCCTTATCCAGGACCAGCACATGCCGATCACCGTTGCCGGGCTTGGGATAGCCTTCGATCAGCGCGCCAGCCGGGATAGGCATGGGTCCCGGATCCGATTCGCTCTTGTAAGCCACAATCTTGACTGGGACCTTGGGCTGCGTCGCGTCCTCGACCTGATAAGGAATGCCGATCGTCCTTCCGAGATAGAGACCGGCGCCGAAGTCAGGATGCAACGGTGAAGTTGAGCCAATGAAAGCGATAAAGTTATCCGAATTAGGATCTACTGGAAGGCTGGAGATATTTGTGTTCCACGCGTTATCGTCCGGGAACGGGCGGAAGCCGTTCAGATTTGCATTTGGCCCGAGAGACATGTCGGAGCATGAACCGGTTTGGGCGAATGCCGCGCTCGAGAATAACAGCGTTGCGCTGGAGATAAGTGTGGTCCGGTAATTACGCTGCATAAGTCCGTCGCAGTTTCGCTCGATCGCAAGATCGAGTCCAACGCACCGTCGGACGCACTCAATGTCGGGTCAAGGCCCGACGATGTGCGGTTACTTGGCCAATAAAAACCGCTCGCGGGTTCGTCCGAAGGTTAACTGACTGATCAAGCCCAATGGGGCGACGTCACTTGGTCGTAAACGTCCACTCCTGCGCAGAACAGGCTGGCGCTGGGGAGAATTGCGCTCCACAGCAGGCAGGCTGCCACCACATAGAGTGACTCGAAAAGGACTCGCCTGAGAGGAATA
>Ga0207691_10001892_pt1 | contig 20458 bp, 17 predicted proteins | sample KBSM13metaG_FD_184327 | JGI IMG/M metagenome (GOLD analysis project Ga0207691, IMG submission 184327) | Miscanthus rhizosphere microbial communities from Kellogg Biological Station, Michigan, USA - KBS M1-3 metaG (SPAdes) (version 2) | ecosystem: Host-associated > Plants > Roots > Rhizosphere >... | reverse complement strand
AAGAAGATGTCGGGGCGGCCATCGCCGTTGTAGTCGAACACCGCGACGCCGCCCGGGACGCTCTCCACGAAGTACTTCTCGGGAGTCGGCGAGTGCTGGTAAACGAACCGCAGGCCCGCCGCTTCCGCAACGTTCGTCAGGCGGACGCCAGGGTCTAAAGACCCCGGCGCCACGGCTCTCTGGGACAGCCCCGACACCACTGCTATCTGCACCAGTGCGGAGACCGCGGCAAGCACGCACCCGGCCCGAGCCCCCGAACCCGCGAACCCGCGAACCCGCGAACTCACGATTACTTGAGCGGCTCGAGCTCGAGGCGGCGGAAGTAGATCTCTGCGCCTTCCGACTGGATCATGATCTTGCCTTCGGTGAACGACGAGTCGGTGCCTTCGTTCACGAGCTTGCCGTTGACGAAGTACTGCAGCCTGTTCCCGGAAACGACTGCCTCGATGTGCGTCCACTCGAGTCCCGGGCTCTCGACGTCCTGCGCGCCGCGGAACCCGAGCTTATCGGCCCAGTCCTCGCTCCGGCCCCACCAGTTGATACGGCCGCGGTTGAAGACCTGCGGCTGGCCGTTCGGGTCGAACACGTTCTCGCCGTCACGATCCTTGCGGCTCTTCACCGTAATCGAGGGGAGGACCTGCTCACCGGATTCGTTGTAGCCCGCCACCGGCAGCAGATCGCCGACGCCCCCTTCGATGATCTGGAACTCGTGCGACATCAACCACGGGCCGTTGAAGTCCTTGCCGGTGTTGCCCATGCGGCCGCGGGCGTGCAGCAGCACGCCGCTGTCGCGGGTGCGATCCTTCCGGTTCCCCCACGTCACCCCGCCCCAGCGGAATTCGGCAATCAGCTGATAGTCGCGGTAGGCCTGCTTCGTCAGCAGGCCGCCCCAGACCTTGCCGCTGATGCGAATCGCCGGCGCGCCGTCGATTTGGTCGACGACCGTGCTCGGGCTCGCCTGCGCGTAGACCGCGATCACGCCCTTACTGCCGATGCTGGGCGCGCTCGCGAAGGTGATCGTCAGCGGCGCATCGACGCACACGCCGCTCGCACCCGGCTTCGGGAAGAGACCCGTCACCGACGGAGGGAGGGGGCCGTCATTTGCGGCACCGGCGCCGCCCGGGCTCCCGGCGCTGCCTGCGCCTGCCGCCGCGCCTGCGCCGCCGCTCGAGCCACCGCCGCCGATCGCCCCAGCGCTATTTCCAGCACCCGCGCCGGATGCGGGCGCACCAGCAGTCGAACCGCTGTTGGTCCCGCTGGAGCCAACACCTCCGGAGGAGCCAACCAGCCCGCCGCCGCCACCCGCGCTGGGCGAGCCCGCTGCCGTTCCGCCGGAGAGCCCCGTGCCGCCGCCGGCTGGCTCGCCGCTCGGCCCCCCCGCGCTCCCGCCACAAGCCATCAACAGCTGGAGCATGAGCGCAACTCGAGCGGGCTCTAGCTGACCGCGAAGTGCGAAGCGACGGTGCATTTCTCGACGTCTCGGAGGTAAGAGGCTCGGCGTTGATCGCCGCATTGGTTTAGTCGGACGGGTGCAGTCGCGCCAGTCACGAAACGCGCACGTCGGCTGGCGCGCAAAGTTTCCGTCACCAATCGTCGTAGCGGGTGCGGCCGCGCCGCGAGGGAGATTTTTGATTTGATGGTCGCGCGCCACGTCGCGAGTCGTCACAGCCTTCGGCGTCGCGGGGCGTGTGATTCTTTGTGCGAGCGCCGCGTCTTTTGTTGATCGATCCGGGTGGGTGAGCACATGCTGTGTAGGTGGTAAACCCGGGGAGATCCGCCGTGAGAGTGCTGGCCCAGCCGCTGAACGCGGAGCCCGGCGCCAGCGGCCGTTCGGCACGCACCCGCGGCCGGCTCGGCCTCGCGTCAAGGGCGGCCGCGGCGCTGTTATTGGCCAGTTCAGCGCTGTTTGCTGCGAGCAGCTGCTCGAAGGTCAGCGACCCTCGCGGTCCGAGTGAGCTCGGCGGCAGCCCCAGCTCCGGCGGCAGCCCCAGCTCCGGCGGCAAGCCCAGCTCCGGCGGCATGACGACCCAACCTGCGGCGGGCGGGCCCCAAATCGACACCGACGGCGGGACCTGCGCCAAGAAAACATGCGCCGATCTGGGTTGGGCGTGCGGCTACACCGTCGACAAGTGCAAGAACGTGATCGACTGCGCGGCGGAGGGGCTCACCTGCACCGCCAACCAGGTCTGCATCGGTGGCGTCGACGGTCCCACTCAGTGCGTCACCGGCGGCGGTACGGCCTGCGCCCTGTGCAGCGCCATCCCGGATTGCTCGAAGGCGGGGGGAGTGACCCACCTGACCGGGCGCGTGCTGACCCCAGGGCGTGACGACGCGAATACCAAGAACCAGGTCGGCGTGCCGAACGCCGTCGTTTACATCCTACAGACCAGCAACGTCGACGATTTACCGAAGATTGTCCCTGGCATCCCCAGCGGCGGCAGCAGTTGCGACCGTTGTGAGGAACAAGACTTCGGGCCCGTTTTGAACGGCACGGTGACCGATGCCACCGGTCACTTCAAGTTGGATGAGTTCATCCCCGTCGGGCAGGAGTTCTTGTTGGTCGTGAAGGCCGGGCGTTTCCGACGCGCCAGCAAGTTCACCCTGCCGCCGGCCGCGGCTTGTCAGACGACCGACTTGCCCACCGATCTGCCGAACAACCCGACGCGCTTGCCGCGCTCGATGAACGACGGCAGCGCCGTGAACATCCCGCGCATCGCCGTCACGACTGGCAAGATCGACGCCATCGAGTGCGTGCTGTCGAAGATGGGCCTGGCCAACGCCGAGTTCAGCAACCCGGCCGCGCCGGTGTCGTCCGGGGCTGCCCGCGTCAATCTTTACCGAGGCGGCCCGAGCAACGCGCCGAACGGCGCCCGCATCGACGCCATGACGCCGCACGACTCGACGCTGTATAGCAGCTCGGCCCAGCTCGAGAGCTACGACATTTTGGTCTCCGATTGCGAGGGCACCGACTACGACCGAACTTTCGAGCAACGCAACGCGAATGGCGCCAACGTTCGCCATTTCTTGAATCGCGGCGGCCGGATGTTCGCGAGCCACTTGAGCTTTTCATGGCTCGACGGCAACGGGACCCAAGCCTACGCCGCCACTACCGCCAGCGAGACGGGGCTCGCAGCAGCCGCCACCTGGGACCCCAATACCGACATGGCCACGGTCGGCACCGGCGTCATCTCGCAGGCGCGCCCCAATACGAGCCCGCGCATCAAAAATTTCAGCGACTGGATGGTCAACGAAAAAATTACTACGGCCCCCGGTTACGCTTTCACGATCAACGAGCCTCGCAGCCTGAGCACAGGGCTCGGCAGCACGACTGAAGAGTTCGTCTATCTAACGACGGGCACGGAGCGCACCCAGCAGTTCTCGTTCAACACGCCCTACGGCGCTCCAGAAAAGGAAGTCTGCGGCCGCGTCGCGTACAGCGGATTCCACGTCGCAGTCGCGTCTGACAGCGGCAGCGGTGGCTCGGGCGGAGCCGGCGGTGCAGGTGGTGCGGGCGGCAGGGGCGGCGGCGGTGGCTTTCCTCCTCCGCCACCACCCGCCGGGACTCCCTTCGACAACGTAATCTTCCCGAGTCACTGCCTGGGAGACCTGACCAACCAAGAGAAGGTCCTCCTTTATATGCTGTTCGATCTCGGTGCCTGCATTGGCGTCATTCCCCCGCCCAAGTGCATTCCGGCCACCTGCGGCGCAAGTTGCGGCAACACCGTGGACGGTTGCGGCAACGTGCTCGATTGCGGCCCCTGCTCGATCCCCTAGACCGAAAACCCCGCATTCGCCGCGCGCGCGAGCCTTGATCCCATGCCGTGGATCAGCTACCCCCGATCCGGGCCGTCGGTTTCCGCCGCTTGGGCGGGGTCGATGATTCAGGAGCAGGGAGCCGCTGCGCGCAGCGAAAGCAGGGATGACGAGCAGATTTAGGCCTTTGTGGGCGGGGATTGCAGCTGGTCTGCTCTGGGTGGGCACGGCTAGCGCCGAGCCCTCTGCAGCGGACCGAGCCACCGCACGCGAGCTCGCCAGCGAGGGCTACTTTGCGCTCCAAGACAAGCGCTACGCCGACGCGGCCGATCGCTTCCGTCGCGCGGACGCGCTGGTGCATGCCCCCACTTTGACGCTCGACTGGGCACGCAGCTTGGTCGGTCTCGGCCAGTTCGTGGAGGCCCAAGAGCGCTACGAGTTGATCATCCGCGAGGGGATCGATCCCAAAGCACCCCCATCCTGGAAGCGCGCCATGACCGACGCGAAAGCGGAGCTCGCTACGCTCAAGCCGCGCCTCGCGTGGCTCACGATCACGGTCAAGGGCAGCAACGACGCGCAAGTCACGATCGACGGCTTCGCAGTGCCCGCGGCGGCCATTGGCGTGCGCCGCGCGGTCAATCCCGGTGCGCGCGAGGTGGCGATCGGCGCAACGGGGTTCCTGGGCCAGCACCAGAAGCTGAGTCTGGTCGAGGGTCAGGAGGGATCCGTCGTGTTCGAGCTCGTGCCCGACCCCGATCAGCAGGCGTCGCCGGCGGTGCTGGTGCCGAAGGTGGCCGTCGAAACCGCGCCCCCGCCCGCTCACAATCGGGTACCGGCGTACGTTGCTTTCGGTGTCGCGGGGGCGGGGCTGGTCGTTGGCGGAATCACTGGCGCGCTCGCGCTCAGCAAGCGCTCGACGCTCGAAAAACACTGTACTCCCGACCCCGATAACTGCCCTGAAGAGTATTCTGATACGGTCAAGGCCTACCACACCCTCGGAACCATTTCCGGCGTGGGGTTCATCGTGGGCGGCGCTGCCGTCGCGACCGGGATCACGCTCTGGTTGCTCGATGGCAAATCGAGCGCGACGCCCGCTCGCGGCTTGGTGGTTCGTCCTTATCTGGGGGTAGGAAATATCGGCGCCGTGGGGAGCTTCTGATGACCGCTTTCAAGCGCTGGCTCGGTTCGTTGATTTGGGCGCTGTGCGTCTCGTCACTGACCCTGAGCTGCCAGCTCGTGTTCGGCGACTTCAAGGTCGGCGACAAAGCGCGAAACGCCGGAAGCGGAGGCCAGGGCGGCGCGGATGGCAATGGCGCGAGCGGCGGCGCGAACGCCTACGCCGGGGCGCAAGCCTTCGGACCGATCGTGGTCTTCCCCCGATCCGACCTGTACACGAGCGATAACGGCGCGCAGGCCAAGTTCTACGTTTCGCTCGCGCAGCAGCCAACGACGGAACCGGTGACCATCCCCGTCAAGAGCCTAAATGAGGCTGAGGGCGTCGCCAGTCCTGCCAACCTCGTCTTTACCCGGGCCGATTGGAACGCCGCGCAAGCCGTCACCGTCACCGGAGTGCACGACGAGCAGAATCCGGGCAATCAAGCCTACCTGGTCAAGCTCGGCCCCGCGCAGAGTGAAGACCCGGTGTTTCGCGATAAGACGACCGAAGTACCGATCACGAATATCGACAACGACAACGCCGGCTTCTTCGTGACGCCCACGAGCGGGCTTTTGACCAGCGAAGCGGTCGGCGGACAAACCACCTTCACCGTGGTGCTCAACTCGGACCCCAAAGCCGACGTCGTCATCAAGCTCGAGAGTAGCGATGACACCATCGGCACGGTAAGTCCCAGCAGCTTGCTGTTCACCGCTGCCAACTGGAGCGCGCCGCAGATCGTCACGGTCACGGGCGTAGACAACGGGCTCGCGGATGGTGACCATGCCTATCAGATCACCGTCGGCCCACCGTCGAGCTCCAACTCCTCGTACGCGACGTTGCCATCACAGACCGTGAGTGTCATCAATCGGGACACCGATCGCGCCGGTGTGATGGTGGCGCTGGCTAGCGGCATCGACGCCAGTGACCCGACGCGGCTTCGCACCAGCGAAAGTGGGGACATGGCGACGTTTGTCGTCAGCCTGAACAACGCGCCCGGAAAAATGAAGACCGTCACCATCCCGGTCGGCTGCGACCCCGCCAGCGAGGGCACGGCGAGCCCCCCGTCGCTCACCTTTACGGCAGAGAACTGGAATGCGCCGCAGACCGTGACCGTCACTGGCCTGGACGATCAGGGCGTAGCGGACGGCAATCAGCCCTATCAGGTCAGGCTAGGTCCGACCACGAGCGATGACAGCAACTACGACGGCCTGACGATCGCAGCGCTGCCCTACGTCAACGTCGTCAACATCGACAACGACAAGGCCGACTATGCGGTCACGCTGGTCAGCGGGCTCGACCCGAACGACGCGAGCCAATTGCTCACGAGCGAGAGTGGGATCAGCGCCAGCTTCTCGATCGCGTTGACCTCGAAACCGAACGGCCCGGTCACTTTCAGTCTGAGCATTGTTACCAACGACAATGAAGGCTCGCTCAGCACCGACCATGTCGATTTCACGGTCGACAATTGGCATGACGCCCAGGTCGTCAAGGTGACGGGCAAGAACGACGCCACGAAGGATGGGAACGTCGTCTATCTCGTGCGGATCAGCACCCCCATGACCGAGGATCCCGCCTATCAGAAGCTGAGTGGGACGGACGTCAAGGTCGTCAACCTGGATGACGACGTGGCAGGCATTACGCCGCCGAAGCTGATTTCCGGCATCGATAATGGCACCAAGTTGAGCACCACCGAAGGCGGAGGCACGGCAAGCTTCTCCGTTGCGCTCACCTCCAAGCCCACGGACACCGTCACGCTCTCGGTGGTGGAGAGTAGCGGGGGGACCGAAGCGAAGGTCATGCCGACGATGCTGACGTTCACGCCCGCGAACTACGGGACGCAACAGGTCGTGACCGTCACCGGCCTGAACGACAAAAAGGTGGACGGCAACCAGGCGTACACGATCACGGTCACGGTCAATCCAGATCCATCTCAGACCAAGGACGCGGCTTACCTCGGGGTGAGCCCGCAGACCGTCAGGGCGACGAACAACGACGACGACACGGCTTACATCGTTGCCAATGTGTATACTGGGACGACCACCGAAAAGGGCGGGAGTGCGAGCTTCGACATCAGCCTCAGCTCCCAACCGACTGACGGCGTGACTCTCACCTTCGTGAGCTCCGACCTCAAGGAAGGCAACGTTTTCCCCGACAAGTTGCAGTTCACGACGGGCAATTGGGGGACGTCGCAGAAAGTCACCGTCACTGGGGTCGACGACCCCGTTGCGGATGGGGATCGCTCATACAACGTCCAAGTGACTGGCTCGAGCACTGACCAGTACTACAAGTACGCCGCTACGTCGCTGTCGCTCGTCAACAAGGACGACGACCCACTCGGCATGAAGATCACCGCGGGCGCCAACTTGCAGACCACGGAGGCGGGCGGCACGGCCACGTTCAGCGTTGCGCTCACGTCGCAGCCCACGGGCAACGTGAACATCACGGTCAGCAGCAGCAACCCCAAAGAAGGCACCGCTGCGCCCGCTACGCTCAGCTTCGGCACCGGCGATTGGTCGACACCGAAAACCGTGACCGTGACCGGTGTCGACGAAGCGACTGCGGACGGCAACCAGACCTACACCGTGACGCTCAAGACCGCGAGCTCCAGCGCCGATCCGAAATACGCGCAGCTGGGCGCGAGCACGGTCTCGCTGGTCAACAAAGACGACGACGTGGTCGGCATCACCGTCGCACCGACGACTTGCTCTACGACCCCGGGCACGACTGCGAGCTTCACTGTCGTGCTCAAGTCGCTACCGCTCGGTCCGGTGAGCGTCGCGCTCTCGAGCGACACGCCGACGGAAGGCAAAGTCGCGCCGGCCGCGCTGTCCTTCACGACGGGCAATTGGAACGTGCCCGTTACCGTGACGGTTACCGGCGTCGACGACGGCAGTATGGGCATGATGACGCCCTACAAAATCGTGACCGCCGCCGCCGTGAGCGCCATGGACTCGAGCTACAACGGCTTCAACGCGGCTGATGTCGCCTGCGTCAATACCACCGCCGCGCCGCCACCTCCGCCGCCCAACCCGTAAATGGGTTCAAGGAGCCGGCGAGTGCTAGACTGGTGCGCAAGCGCGCTCTGCGTCTACGAATGAGCAGTTCCGGTCGGAGCACAGCCGAGAGACGGGAAGGAATTCTGCCGTGGATGAGACAACCGACGCACGTTCCCAGCTCGAAAGGATGCTGGCCGGCGATTCGTATCTTGCCGGCGATCCGGAGCTCGAGCAGCTCAGCCGGCGCGCGAGCGTGCTCATGGAGCGCTACAACCGCTCGTCGGTCGAAGATCACGGGCTGCGGCGCGAAATTTTGACCGAGTTGCTCGGACAGGTGGGGGAAGACGTGGTGATCCGGCCGCCGTTTTACTGCGACTACGGTGCGCAGATCCGGATCGGAGCCCGCACATTCGTGAACTTCAACCTGGTCGCCCTGGACGTGGCGAGCATCACCATTGGCGAAGACGTGCAGATCGGACCCAACGTGCAGCTCCTCACTCCAACACATCCCACCGAGCCAGAGCCGCGGCGCGCAAAGGTCGAGGCCGCGAAACCCATCGCGGTCGGCAACAACGTCTGGCTTGGAGGAGGCGCGATCGTGTGTCCCGGCGTCAGCATCGGCGAGAACACCGTCGTGGGTGCGGGCGCGGTCGTCACGCGCAGCCTTCCCCCCAACGTCGTAGCCGTGGGCAACCCCGCGAAAGTTATCCGGTCGCTCTAAACGCCCATCGGCCTACCCTCGCGTGTACGACGACATCGACGAGCGCTCGCCTACACGCGAGAGCAATTCGGGCCAAGGCAAGTCGTGCGCTATGCGCGGCTCATCAGCAAGGTCGTCAGACCCTGCGACGGCACCCGACCCATCGGCCAGCTGCGTGAAGATCTCGGCGCTCGAATGCGTGTGTATTTGAGCGGAGGCTGGTGGCGTGACGTCCCCGCCTCCGCCGAGGCACCGATCGGCTGGGCCTTCAGAGGTTCAAGATCGACGTTTTCGCATTCGCCGCCGCCAAGAGTCTCCGAATGTGGTCGGCGTCGTCGCTGACGACGTCGGACTGCTTCCGGATCGACAGCTCGGCGACTGATGCGTCGACAATGTCCCGTGTGCGTGTCTTGCCGAGCAGGGCACCTGCAGCGTGCGCCGCTACCTCGTCGAACGCGATGACTTCGCAGCCGCGGAGCAGGCGCCTCATCTGTGCCTGCTTCGGAGAGCGACTGGCCTGAGCGACCACGGGCGCCGGTACCAGCGGCACCAGGCCCGCTTCGAGCCGAACCCGGTGTTCGGCCCAAACCCGGCGCTTGGAACGGTCGGCCGCGATCAAGACGCCCGCGTCATAGACAACGGACTTCATCGCGGGGAGCGCTTCCGTCGGATGGACTTTTGCTCGATGCGGCTGCGAGCCGCTAAGAGCTCCGCTGGCGTCAAGGCACCGTGCTCAGCCTCCCATTCCGCGACGGCGGCCAGGCCGTCCCGCACCAGGAGAGCACGTCGAGCCGCATCCGTGATCCACGCCGAAACGCTCTTCCCCTCGGCTTCGGCTGCGTCGAGCACCTTAGAGTGGACATCAGCGTCCACGGTGACGGCAAGCTTTACGGCGGGATTCCCTCTCGGCATTGTAGAACCATACTACCACAGTAGTATGGTTGCAACCTGGCAGCGCGCATTGGGCCGCCACGTTTCGCGCTCATCTGGCGCGCGCCGGCATTTCGCGCGCGGCACTCTTTGAACCTGCTGCTCTGCTCATGCCTTCCTGTGGTTCATGGAGGCTTCTTCAGCACCTCCGGAGTCCGTGTCCGAAGGCGTGGAGCCTTTCACGGTGCTCGTGCCGTTCTGCCTAGGTCACACCAAGGTCGTTTCGCGACTCGCTCGCATCTCGAAGTGCTTGCGCGGTCTGCGTCGCCACCGCGCTACTGATGGCCGCATCATCGATCGCGTTCATCCTGACCGCCACGGGAGGATGGCAAGTCGCGCTTGGCAACGCGCGTTCCGGAGCGTTGGACGGTAGGCGGCGGGCGCTTTGCCAGCTCACGCACGAGCTTTGGGCTCGCGGCGGCGGCGAGACCACCGTGCCCGCGACTTCGGCGGTCGGCTATTGGCGCGGATCTGGACAGCCAACGTTGCCGAGCTTGGCGGGGCAGGCCGCGATCAGCTGGAATGTTTGCGTCCTTTCCACCGAGCAGGGCGCGGATGGCAGAATCACTGGAGCCGAGACAGGGCAGGCGGTCGGGTCGTTCCACGTCATCGTGCTCTCGGCTTTGAACGAATGGGCCGTGAGCTCGCTGAGCTGATACTCTGCTCGGAATATAGGCTCGGTCCTCATGACCTCGGTGGAGTCGCATCGCCATTTCTCCAGTGGCTCACCGTCCGTCCACGGAACTTCTTGGCGGAGACCGGACTACAGGTTCAAGGCCACGACTGCGCTAGTTCCTTGTATGCCCTCCTGGCTAATGCCCTGCTGGGTAGCAGGCGAACAGGTATCGTTACGAGCGACCGTGGTCACCTCATAGAAGCCGTCTACCGGGTGCTCCTCGCTCGCTGGCGTTTGACCCCCGCAGCCCACCAGTAGCTGAAGTCCGACAAATTCCAACAGTCCCCGCGTTGTCCGTCGCATTGTCGGAGAAACGACAGCGGCGCGCGTCTCATTCCCGACGAGTCGCAAGCGGACATGGGACCGATACGGGGGCAGGTGCGCCCTTGCGGCAGAGCTGCGGCGTTTGGTCTGCGCCCGGTCGCATGGCGCGTCGGCCGAGCCCGAGCCATGCACAGAGCGGATCGCAACCATGAATATCCTGCCTTCGGAGCGGGATATTCATGGTATGAAGACTGAGCATGCCGGCGCTGATTGAGCGAGCTAATCGCACGCGGAGCTCATCGGCCGATCGGTGACTGCACAAGCTCCCACGAGCTTGCCCGCTCCCGTCCGGAGCCTCCAAACACCAGCCTTCGAGCCGCGGACCCGCGAGTTGGCGAGTTGGCCCCACTTCGCAATTCGGCATGGTCACGACCGTGGCAGGCTCCGGCCGCCGCGGACGACCAATGAACCCTCCGGCATGGCATTGAAGCGTTCTCCGGTTTCGCCCCCGCCATTCCCACCACCCCCGCGCTGAGAGCCGGCAGCTCAGCGTCGGGAGTGGGGCGTCGGGTAGCGTCCCCAAGGGGACCCTTACAGTCGTGAACCTCGAACCCTTGCATGAGATCCCACCCTACCTTCGCGACCTCGTCGGCAAGCATGCCGTCGTCTACCGAGTGACCGCGGACGGGGAGGTCTTGATCGTTCGCGTCTTGCATGCGGCCATGCTGCCGAGCGAGTTCGTGTTGCATTTAGAAACGCCCTGGGGCTTTGTCACTCAGGACGAGGTTCGCTAGAGCTTCCGGAGTTTTGGAGATATTCGATGACCACTTCACCACGGTTGCTTTCTGGCCTGATTCTCGGCTCTCTTTCCCTCGTCAGCCTGGTCGGCTGCGGCAGCGATGACTCGCTCGGTCCTGGGGATGAGTGCGATCCGCATTACTACTATTGCCCAGAAGGATTCGTTTGCGCCGAGCTGGTGACCGGCGGAAACCGCTGTTTCGGCGAGCTCGCTCTGAGGGGAGAGATCACGAACACGAGCGATGGCTCGGCCGTGGAGGGCGCGCAGGTCATGGTCTTGAACGAGGAAGGGATCGCGGTAACGGACTTCGCGCGCACCGACGGGATGGGGAACTACGACTTGAAGAACGTGCCAGCCAAGCGCAACGCGGACGGCAGTCCCGCTGGCACCTACACGCTGCGGACGGGAGCTCAAGCCTATCAGGCCTTCCCGAGCGGCGTGCGCGCGGCCCCGCCGATCGCCCTGAGTGACGCGACCTCGGTCGAGGGCAAGTACACGCTCGACAGCACGCTCACGCACATCGGCTTGATTCCCCTCGGCGTGGGCGAACGCTCGAGCATGAGCGGCACGATCTACGACGCCGCCGACGACAGCTGCGCGCTCGTCGTCGCCAGCGGCGCGAGCGGCGTCTTTAGCGGCCTCAGCGACAAGTCCAGAAATTGGACGATCTTCAACCTGCCCCCGGGGGATTACGAATTTCGCGCCTATGCCGTCGGCATGCAGATCAAAAGCGCAAGCGCCACGGTCGGCCGCGATCCGCTCAGTGGACTCTACCTCGGTTACGAGAACACCGTGGGCTCGACCACCACGGTCACCGGCAGCGTCCAACTCGTCAACGCTCCCGGCGGCGCGCTGACCAGCGTCATGCTCGTCGTCGCGGATACCTTCGATCCTCTGGCGGCTCGGGGCGAAGCGCCCCCGGGGCTGCGCTCACCGCGCACCGGCTCCCCCGACGTCAGCGGCAACTTCTCGATCTCGGGAGTTCCCATCGGGCGGTACGTCGTGCTTCCCGCTTACGAGAACGACGATCTCGTCCGCGACCCCAACACTGACTTCGTCACCGTCGACGTGACCGGGACCAGCACAGGGCCCAAACCACCACCCGGGCCGAACGTCGATCTCAAGGTGACCGCAGCTCTGCCGACGACCTCGCCTGGCGCTGAGGCGCCGGAGCCGGTGACGACCAAGCCGATGCTCGTCTGGGGTGACGATTCCAGCGAGGACTATTACGACGTGCGCGTCTTCGACGCCTTCGGTGACGAGGTCTGGAGCTCACTCATGCTGCCGGGAGTCAGCGGGTCCGCGACCGCATCGGTGCAATATGAGGGGCCACTCGAGCCGGGCATATACTACCACTTCCGAGTCACGTCCTGGCGCGCGCCAGACGGCGAGGACCCCGCGCCGATCGCCGCGACCGAGGACCTGCGCGGAGTGTTCTACCTGCCAGCGCCGTGACCGCTCGAGCCGTCATCCCGCGAGGGCGGCCTCGCCTCGCCTCGCGCGTGACGAGATCGCCGCGGATGTGGATTTGTTAACTAGCGCGCGGAGTAGCTCGAGACTGCGGCCAAGCGAAGTCGCTAGGACCTACTGCAGCACTCCGTTCCAGCAGGTCTGGGTGTTCTCCGTCTTGGGGCTGCCGTCCGCAGGCCAGAAGGTGTCGTTCGCCGAGAAGCCCCCGGGGTCCACGACGTAGCCTTCGGTCAGGCTCTGCAACAAGTCGCCAACTTCCAGCTTCACGGTCACCGAGAACGGTTGCTGGGGATTGGGGACGTAAACCATCTTCTGACCATCAGAATAGCTGATTCCTTCGACCACCGCGCGCCCGCTCAACCCGAGCTGGTACTGGGCAGTACCTTTCACGGTGACGATGACACCAGGGGGACGAAGGTTACAGTACAGCCTCCGGTAATCCTGATCGTCATCCGGATCGGAGCAGCCTCCGAGAGCTGCCAGTGCGATCGCAACCACGGATACCTTGGTCCAGCTCCAGCCCATCCAATGTCTCCTTGAAAGCAAAGTCGGTGCCGACGGTAGAGGTAGCACGCTGCTGGGCTGATGGGCATCATCGACCGCACGCATGAAATCGTTTTGCTCAGTTCGGTTTCGCGCTGATGCGCGAGGACCTAGGGCAGCGGTTCAGTTCCGCAGGTCAGCTCGTAGACCGTGATGGCGCTGCCGTCCGCGGGCGTGAAGATGTCGCGCGCCAAGATGCTCCCGTTCAGCATGCTCCCACCGGACGAGCTCGAGAAGTACTCGCCCTCTTCCAGCTCCACGGTCGCCGAGAACGGCTGCTGGGGATTCTCGGCGTAAAGCGCCTGCCCATCACCGGCCGAATAGCTGATCCCGCCGACCACCGCGTCCCCAGTCACCTCGGTCGTGTACTGGGCGGTACCTTTCACCGTGACGTAGAAACCAACGTTCGGTACCAGGTTGCAGTGCAGCCTCCCGTCAGCTTGAGCGTCTGACGGTTCGGGATCGGAGGAGCAGCCAACGAGAGCCGCCAGCGCGATCGCAACCACAGATACCTTGGCCCAGCTCCGTCCCATCCGATGTCTCCTTGGCAGTGAAGTCGCTGCCGACCGTAGCACGCTGCTGGGCTGAATGGGATCATCGACCGCACGCATGAAATCGGTTTTGCTCAGTTCGGTTTCGTGCTGATGCGCGAGGACCTAGGGCAGTGGTTCAGTTCCGCAGGTCAGCTCGTAGACCGTGATGGCGCTGCCGTCCGCGAGCGTCGGGCGAGCCTCGCTCGCACGGAGCAGCGTAGCGCCGCGTTGATTCGGTTCCTCGCAGACGGTGACAACTCCGAGTATGTGGTGACCGCGTTGCGTGATTTGCACGCGCAGGCGCGCACGGAGAAGGCCGCACTTGAAGCGCGTGGCGGCAGCCCAATTTCCTTGCCTACGCCTGCGGAGGTCGCGGCGCGCTAAGTCGGGCGATCGCGCTGTACGGCACATTACCGTACACTGTTCGAATCTCGGAGATCGCCATGGCACGACCAAATACCGCAGAGCATCGAACCCACCGCCTAGAAGCGCGCATTGCGCCAAAGGGCGCTCGAGCTTATCAAGCGCGCTGCCGACGCGAAAGGAAGCTTCACCATCGTGAGCATCGACGAAGCATTCGACCAGTACGGGGTCATGCGTCTCTGGTAGCGGCCTCATCGTGCGGTGGCTTGAGCCCGGTCCGACGTTGCTCCTGGCGGCGAGAAGCAACGCGCCCACCGTCGTCAGTGGCGCCGTGCCGACGACTGCACCGTTCGCTCGGCAACGGGAACTCGTCAACGTTTGCGGAACTCGAGCTCGTCGAGTTGCTCCCGCTGGTTGACGCTCTCCCTGAGCTCATGACGCCGGCTAGTGCGGCTCCGGGAGTGCCTTCCTTGGCTGAACCCCGTGAGGGGGCCAAGGGCGGCGAGCAAAATCAACAATCAGCGGTGTTTCTGGGCGTCCCCAAGGTGAACCGTACAGTAGTGAACTCGACAGATTTGCCCGCGATTCCGCTGGCTGTGGTCGCCTAGCAGCGGATCTGGCTGGTTCGAGCGCCGGCAGTGGTTGCTGCGGCATGCGACCGGCACGGGGCAGGTGCGCCCTTGCGGCAGAGCTGCGACGTTGGTCCTCAGCCAGGCTCGAAGCGAGGAAAGCCCGACGAACTGCCCGCTCAAACGGCCGCGTGAGCCTCCTTCAGCAGCCGTGCCGTCGTGTTGTCAGCCGGAAAGAACGCTTCGATCGCGAGCTCTGAGAGGCTGACTTCTAGCGGGCTGCCGAACACAGTGGTGGTACTAATCAGGCTGAGCACGCCGGCTTCGGTGCGCAGCTGTAGCGGAACGACGATATCGCCCTGCTCGTAGGGGCGCGTGGGTTCGTTCAGCTTCGGGCTCGGGTAGCGCTGCAGCTCGAGCATCAGCGCGTGGAGCGCAGGGTCAGCCCGCAGTTCGAGGTCGCGCGCCAAACGCCCCAGCAGGTGGGCACGCCAGCGCGCTAGGTTCAAGATGCGTGGTGCCAAGCCCTCGGGATGCAGACTGACTCGCAATACGTTCAGCTTCGGCGTCATCAAGTGGGGTAGAACCCCTACCAAGAGCGGCGCCACGCAGCGATTTGCGGCCTGAACGTTCCAGTGACTATCTATCGCGAGCGCCGGGTAGGGCTCGTGACCATCGAGCACTAGGCGTACGGCTTCTCGTGCGGCGAGCATTCCCTCGTCAGTGAGCGCACGCTCGGCAAACGCCGGAGCGTAACCAGCAGCCAGCAGCAATCGATTGCGCTCGCGCAGCGGGACCTCGAGCTGCTCGGCCAAATGCAGGAGCAGCTCGCGGCTCGGCGACGAACGCCCGGACTCGACGAAGCTCAAGTGACGCGTGGAAACCTCGGCTAGCGTGGCGAGTGCGAGCTGACTCAAGCGACGACGTTCCCGCCAATCGCGTAGCAGCGTTCCCACCGGGCGTCCCGCGTTCATGCTGGGTTCTAGCGCGCCGCGCAAGTTCGCGCGAATCGCGCGAGGTCCGCGTTCAAGCGTTCGCGATGCGTGAAATAGAGCCCATGAGGCGCGCCTTCGTACACGCAGAGCTCCGCATGCGGGATGAGCTCCGCGGTCGGGCGTCCGGTGATCTCGAGCGGGGCAGACGCATCCCTGTCACCGTGGATGACCAGCGTGGGCAGGTCGATCCTTTTCAACTCCGCCCGAAAGTCAGTGCTCATCTGGATACGACTGCATGCGATCGCCCCTTGGAGCGACGTCTGCAGCATCATGTTTACGGTCCAGTCTTTGATCTGCCGCGAGGTCCCAGGAGTGAAGTAGGGCTCGGCGTTGGCTTCCACCCAATCGGGGAACGATCTAGAAAACTGCGCGCGAACCGCCTCAATGGCGTCCGCGTCGATGCCCAGCGGGTTGTCGTCGGTCTTCTGTAAGAAGGGCGTCGCAGCGGGCGCCAAGAGCAGCAGACCCAGCAGCCTCCGCGTCCCGTGGCGGGTGATGTAGCGCACGGCTTCGCCGGCCGCGAAGCTGTGGGCCACCAAGATGACCCGTGTCAGATCGAGCCCAGCCAACACGACCTCGACATCGTCCGCCAGCGTGTCGAAGTCGTAGCCTCCCGAGGGGTCTCCCGAACGCCCGTGCCCTCGGCGATCGTAGGCGACACAGCGGAAGCCTTGCTCGCTCAAAGGCGCCATCTGATAGGCCCATGCATTCGAGGACAAGGTCCAGCCCGACATAAACATGAGCGGGAGTCCTTTGCCCCAGCTGCGGACGAAGAGAGAGGTGCCGTCTGACGCGGCGATCGACTGCTTGGCGGTGGTCATGGTCAAGTCCTTCCGTTCGGGATTCATTGCTCCGCTAGGCTTGACCGCTGCTCGGACGGGGGGCGATTACCTCGGAGGTAAGGATCTGACGCCACCTGGCTTTCGGGGGGCGCGCTGGATGGAGTTCGGCTTCATCGAAGCCAAGAATCACAAGGCGCTCTGCCGCCTCACCGAAGAAGGCAGCACCGAAACGTACGAACTCTGAGCAATAGTCGCGCGGCCCGTCTCAAGGCGCAAAGCGCTGGTCGCCTTCGGTCAGCCAGTCCCAGTTGTCGCCCACGACCTGTGCGACGGAACCATCGTAAGTGTGCCCAGCGCTGGCGCTACCGCCGACTCGTGTGTCTAAGCCAGCGCGCGTGAGCGCGGGGCCGAGCTGCTTGACCTGCGTGAGACAGCCGGCTTGCCCGCACGCCAAGATCAGCTTTCTTCCACCTGCTTTGGCGAAACGCTTGCCCGCCGCAACGCTCCACGCAGAGGCAGCGCCCTCGATGAAGATCGCGCGCGGATAGAGCTCTGGTGCTGCCTGCACTAGCGGCGCGCCGTAACCCGCGCCCAAGGAAAAACCAATGAACAGCAGTGGACCGTCCGCGACGAATTCAGCGAAACGCGCGCGAAGCGCAGTGACTGCAGCCTCGACCTCGCTTTTCATCGCGCGTGCCGATGCGTACTCCCAGCGATCTGCCGCAGCGGGCGCGTCGCGGCGTGGGATACCGCGCGGGCAGAGCACAAAGGCGCGCCCGCGCACCACCTCGTTCCAAACCCCGCACTGCCATTCTGGTCGATCGTAATTCCCGTGCAGCGCGACAACGAGCGGCCGAGGTCGCATCGTGGACACAGGCACGGCCACGACGGCCGGCCGAAAACCAGCCACTTCCAGCGCGATGAGTGGGTCGCCGCCGAGCGCCGCAGTCGCTTTCACCGTCTCCGTCGCACCCAGCGCGTTGCTCGAACTGTCGACGTCGACAGGCTCGGGCGAACGATCGCGGCTGGCACTCGTCACGTCATTGGCCGCGGTTCGCTGTGCGCTCGCGCTCCCTAGGCGCATCTCGCGGTTAGTCTCGGTGCGCGCACATGCCACCGCTAGCGCAGACGTGAGCACCGTAGCGAGCAGCACGCGCACTGGCACAAGGTGCATCGGTGAAACCGCCACGGTTAACCCTGGCCTGACCAATGAATTCTTGCAATCCAAGTCACCGATCAAGTTCGCGCGACGAAGCCGAACATTGTGACAATGAAGTCATTGGGCTAGTGGCGTCGCCACACGGACAACGCGAGCGCGCCCTTGTCCGAGGGGCGAGCCTAAGTAGCCTTGCGCCATGTTTAAACTGCGGGCACAGGCAGGCCTGCGCGTTGCTCGCAAACGGCACGGTGAGCTGCTGGGGCGATAATGCGTTCGGCATGGTCATGACCCTTGGGCGACGGCTCCGGCCAACCAATGAACCCTCCGGCCATGGCACGAAAGCGTCCTCCGCGTTCACCCCGGCTTCTCACCACTCCCGCGCTGAGAGCCGGCAGCTCAGCGTCGGGAGTGGGGCGTCGGGTAGCGTCCCCAAGGGGATTCGAACCCCTGTTACAGCCTTGAAAGGGCCGTGTCCTGGGCCGGGCTAGACGATGGGGACGTTTAGGGCGGCGGAACATAATCCGTGGGGTCGGGTTCGACAACCCTGATCTGAATGATTTTGACGATTTGAGGCGATTGTCGCGAGCGCGGGCCAGAGCCTCGGGTTTAGCGGCACTTTAGGGGCCGGTGAGCGCCGGGCCGCGTCAGAGTAGGTCGTGGCCGGAGACGTCGAGAGCGCGCAGGGGGAGGTTCGGGATGGGCCCGCACTCGTAGTCGTCGCGCAGCAGGGCGAACACGTTGACGTCGCAGGAGCGGCCTTCGACGTCGCGCGAGATACCGCGCAGCGTGCCTTCACGCACGAAGCCTAGGGCCTCGGGGATCTTGCGGCTGTGCCGATTCTCGGGCCAAACGCGGAGCTCGATGCGCGCGGCGGCGTCGACCTCGAAGCCGACGCGTAGCAGGGCGCGCGTGACCTCCGTCGCGTAGCCGCGCCGGCAGTGGGAGCTGGCCACCCAGTAGCCGATTTCGCGCACGTTCAGGCCCTGGCGGAGGTGCAGGCCGGCCCCCCCGATCACTTCCGACTCGTCACTGGAGAACACGCCGTAGCTGTAGTCGAGCCCGAGGTCGAATTCGCCGCGGCACTTGCGCAGCCAAGCGACCTTTTGGTCGAGCGGCGTCGGTTCGTTCGCGGCCCAGGCCACCCAGGGGCGGAGGTGCGACAGGCTGGCATCGACCGCGAGCTTCAGCGGCGCGGCGTCGCGCGGTTCCCAACAACGAATCACCAGTCGCTCGCTGATGATGCGGTAAGCCGGTCCCCGGGCCTCGGCGGAAAGCATTGCTGGCATTTTCAGCAAGAAATGGCCGTCGCCGCAAGCCGGACCTTTGCCGGCATTTGTGCGTCTTTTTTGAGCCGAGCTGCGGGCTCGAACGAATTGAGGCAGGCTCCGGGCATGGCCAGCGGGCTCGCTCACCTGCGCTTTCGCTGCACCGCCTGCGGCAATTGCTGTCGCGATCTGCGCGTGCCCCTGACGCACATGGACCTGCGCCGTTTGGTCGACGCGACTGGTCGTGCGGCCTCGCAGATCGTCGCCTGGCTGCCGACGCGCGAGGTCGATCTGATTGGCGAGCCCGGCAGTCTGGTGCTGCTCGATCACGACGCTTCGCACGCGCTGATGGCGCTGGCGCAGCGCGCGGGGGCCTGCGTTTTCCTGGGCGCGGACGAGCACTGCAGCGCCTATTCCGCGCGCCCCGGCAATTGTCGGCTGTATCCGTTCGCCGCGAGCTTCGGGCGGCGCGGTGGGATTCGTCGGCTGCGTTTGCTCGGCGGGACCGAGTGCGAGTCAGCGCGCGACGGGCACACCGAGCCACATGCGCTGCGTGTGGCCGACGAGCAGCGCTGGGCCGAGCATGTCAGCTATTTGGCCCAGATCCGCCGCTGGAATCGCGCCCAGCGTCACCGTTCGTTGCTCGGTCGCCGGCTGCAGGGGGCGCGGGAGTTTCTCGAGTTTTTGGGTTTTCCCGAAGGGGATCGCCCGTAGCGTGCGGCTCAGCCCGCGCGCGCGGCGTAACGGCGCGCTTCCAAGCATTGCCAGCTGCCGCGTTCGAACTCCCCGCAGATGTTCGGCCGCACCTCGTAAATCGAGCAGTGGTGCGGTAGGCCGGGCCGCCCCAAATGCACACACGCGCCGTCGGCGCGTGTCTCCATCGCCTCGTCCCCGAAGTGCCCGGGCACGATCCGCAGCGCGAGCTCCGGCCGCCCAGCGCGATGAAAACGCACGAGATCTTCAGCGCTCACCGGGATCACGCCCGCGTGGCCGCGACAACAGGCGGAACAGGTCAGGCAATCGAGCTCTTCACTTTCGTCGGACAAGACGTGGAATTCTCTCACTTCAGGGGCGCGGGTGCAGCGCTCGGGCTAAGATAATGCAGGATTCGATGGTGCTAGCGAAATTCGGCGTGGGCTCGTGGCTAGTCATGGCACAGCTTCTGTGGCTCTCGGCGTGCGGCGGGCACAGCATGACTCATTCGAGCGCTGCGGGCTCGGGCTCTCGCGCTTCGCCTCGATCGGCAACCAGGCCGACATCCGCCTCCCCGATCTCGTCGAGCACCTGGCCGCGCACGAGCCGACGCGCGCGATCGCGATCTACGCCGAGGACGTCGCCGACGGGCGCGCCTTCGTCGAGGCGGCGCGTGCCGCGACCGCCCGGAAGCCGGTCATCCTGCTCAACAGCGGCCGCTCGGCCGCCGGCGCGCGCGGCGCGGCCTCGCACACCGGAGCGCTCGTCTCGAGCGACGCCGTGATCGCCGCGGCCTGCCGGGAGGCGGGCAT
>Ga0207691_10001885_pt1 | contig 20498 bp, 18 predicted proteins | sample KBSM13metaG_FD_184327 | JGI IMG/M metagenome (GOLD analysis project Ga0207691, IMG submission 184327) | Miscanthus rhizosphere microbial communities from Kellogg Biological Station, Michigan, USA - KBS M1-3 metaG (SPAdes) (version 2) | ecosystem: Host-associated > Plants > Roots > Rhizosphere >... | reverse complement strand
TTCCGGCAGACCGAGAACGCCATCAATGTGCGGCCAGGCAATGGCGTCTGGAAGTCGGTCACCGCCCTCGGCGCCGTCCAGCGGCGCTATCTGGATCCGGTCAGCGGCCAGGCGGCCTATTACGGAACGATGGAGGAGAGCGGTGGCACCGCGATCGTGACCGTCCGTGTACGCGTCGAAGGCCGTCGACTCACCGAAGCAGAGTGGTACCTCGCGCGGGCCGACGATCCCGGTCTGAATGGTCCGCGTCAGCCCGGGAGACCGCCGGCCAATCTTCACAACCCGGACTATCTGTCGAAGAACCCGCCGCCCGATCGCGTCGTCCCGGTGAACCAGCGGTCGGATCGCGCCACCCTCGTGCGCATCGTCAACAGCTACTTCGATGCGATCACGTCGCATGACAACTCGGTTGCGATGACGCATCCGGGCTGCGGACGCGTCGAGAACGGATCGCCGGCACCAGCGGGCCGCTTCCTGCCGCCGAACGCGTCCGCGACTCCTCCGGCAGGACAGGCCGCGCCACCCGCGAACGCAAACAACGACTGCGTCTCGGGGCTGGCCAACTTCAACCTGTCGATGGTGGTTGCGCGAAGGACGCCGGTGGTGGACGAAGAGGCGCAGGTGGCACTCGGCTACGCGGTGTTCATTCGCCGGCCGGGATCGCCGACCCCGCGAAACGCGTTCAGCGAGTGGTTCGTGATCGACGAGGCGAAGGTTCGGACGATCTACACGGCCATGTTCTATCCGTCACCGGAGCTCGCCATTCCAAACTGGCCGCCGTACGACGGCAACTGGCCGCTGCCGGCGACCATCGTGCCCGCTGCGGCACAGCCCCGACAGCCGTAGTCACTCGCCGACTGCACAACGATCGCTGAGCGCACCATGAGAATCTATCGATTCGTCAATCGCGTACCTGGCGGACTGATGGTCGTGCCGCTCTTCATCGGCATGGTCATCAACACCTTCTTCCCGAGGTTGTTGCAGATTGGCGGCTTCACGCAGGCGCTGAGCGGAGTGGGCTATCCGACCGTGCTCGGGATGTATCTCTTCACGGTCGGCACGAAGATGACGGTGCGTGCAGCGCCGCGGATGCTGCTGCGCGGGCTCGGTCTTCTTACCGCGAAGGTCGGCACCGCCACGCTCTTCGCGCTGGCCGTCGCTCACCTGTTCGATGGCAGCATCCTTGGACTGAGTACCCTCGCGGTGATGGTTGCCATGAGTGACACCAATGGCGGCATGTTCCTCGCCCTGACAGGCGTAATGGGTGACAAGGATGATTCCGGCACCTATGTGGTGCAGAGCATCGAAACCGGACCGTTTCTGACAATGCTGATCTTCGTGGGGACGGGCCTGGCAGTGATTCCGTGGCTGACGATGGTGTCAGTGATCGCGCCGATCGTGGTCGGCGCGATTCTCGGCAATCTCGACGATGAGTTGAAGGAGTTCTTCGCGTCGCACGAGCCGATCATCGTTCCGTTCATGGCGTTTACGCTCGGACAGACAATCAATCTGACGTCGGTCGTGACGGCAGGACTTCCTGGCGTGGTCCTCGGCCTGACCGTGGTGATCGTGACGGGTGTTGTCTGCATCACGATGGATCGGCTCCTTGGCGGTTCTGGAGTCGCGGGGGCGGCGGCGTCGAGTACGGCCGGGAACTCGGCGGCCGTACCGCAGGCAGTGGCGTTGGCTGACACCTCGTTTGCGCCGGTGGCCGCCGCAGCGACGATTCAGGTTACCGCGTCGGTCATCGTGACTGCCATCCTCACACCGTTGTTGACGGCGTGGTGGTATCGGCGTGTGTCACGCACGCGCGCGGCGACGCTCCCGGAGCGCAACGTCGAAAGCATCGCGCCAGTAGCAGTCGTCGAGCGGGACAGGCCGGCCTAGCGGCGAGCGGACGCCGCCCGAGTGGCGACAAGAAGGAAGCCTTTCGATCGGGCCTGGCGCTCGAGAGCCTCGAGTCGCGAACGTCCCTGCGCAACCTGGCCCGACGCGATCTCCACTTCGCCCAGCGCCATGTCGGCGTCGAACTCGACGGCCAGAAACCCTCTCGCATCGTCGCGAATCTTGCGCAGTCTGGCTGCGGCAGCCGAGTGCTTGCCAGTGGCGGCCTCCACGCGTGCGGCGGCGATACCGACCTCCAGGTGCCACTGGCGATTGCTGGTCGGCTCGACCAATCGGAGTGCTTCCTGGATCGTCTTCTCAGCTTCCTGCGTCTTGCCCTCCGCAAGCAGCGCCTTCGCCAGCACGGCCAATGACGCGGCTTCTTCGTCCGCCGCCTTCAACTCGTGGAACTCCGCGGCGGCCTGACGGAGTAGCTTCTGCGCCTCGGCAGAGCGTCCCTCATGCAGGCTCAGCGATCCGATGAAGTTGTGGACGCGAGCGATGCCCTGCTTTTCGCCGACGGCCTCGAGCAGAGCGAGTGCCTCTTCGTACGTTTTTCGCGCCTCTGGCAGCCGTGCCTGCGCGACCTGCACCATGCCGATGCTCGCGAGCGTGCGCGCAATCGCACTCCTATCCTCGAGCGATCGACGAAGCGACAACGCCTGGTCATAGGACGCGCGCGAATTCGAAAGGCTTCCTTGCAGCCGCTGCATCTCGCCCAGGTTGAACCACGCCATCGCGACGGTCTGCTTGTCGCCGATCTCCTCTGCGGTCCGCCGCGTCTCCTCGTACAGCTTTATGGCTCCACTGAGATCGCCTTCGTCCGACATGAGATTGGCGAGGTTGTTCAACGTCTGTGCCATGCCGGCCTTCTCGCCGATGTCGCGACGAATAGCGAGCGCTTCGAGGTAGTTCTTCTTCGCGCCGGCGAGATCGCCCTGCACGCGCAGACCGATCGCCATGTTGTTCAGGGTGAGCGCGACCGCGCTTCTGTCGCCGATCTCGCGAGAGATGGCGAGCGATTCCTCATACGTCTTCAGCGCGGCTGCAAGCGAGCCTTGCTGCCTGAGCACATTCGCGATGTTGTTCAGCAGCCCCGCGGTCGTACTCTGATCGCCAATCTCCCGGGCGACCGCAAGTCCGCGTTCGTACATCTGTCTGGCAGCCGCGAGATCGCCCTGCGAACGCAACGAGATGCCCGCTGCGCGGAGCGCGCGGCTCTCCCCCCCGCGATCGCCAGCAGACGCGTAGATCTCACGTGCTTCGTTGGCAGCCGCGATGGCCTTTGGTGTCTCCCCGAGCTCCTGCCAGGCGTTTCCCTCCAGGAGCAGAGCGCTCGCAACCAAGAGCCGGGCTCCCTGCTGTCGCCCCTTCGCGACCGCGCGACCAGACGCGGCCTGCTGTCGCTTGTAGTCAGACAGCGAACCGGCGGCAGTCGCTTCTGCGCTGTCGATGCGCGGGTCGTCCCTGACCGGAGGCGCGAGCCGGCGCAGTGAATCAATCGTCCCGAGCGCATCTTGCCCCTTGCCTGCCGACGTTTGAGCCGAGGCGAGTTGCAGCCCGTACTCGAGGTTGTCGGGGAAGAAGCTGTAGAGGGCCTGGTAGGTCTTGATCGCCTCCGCGTGCTCGTTCATCGCGTCGTGGTAACGGCCTTCGACCCACATGCGATCTTCGCGGGCGAGGCTGGTCGATAGCTCGTAGGCACGTTTCGCAGACTGCTGTGCGCGTTCGTCGTAACCCAGGGCGGACCACGCCAGCGCCAGCGCGGAGTGCGCGAGCGGAAGCTTCGGGTCGGCGGTCACAGCCTGCTCGAGCGAACGCCGGGCGGCTTGCGCGTCATTGAGCCGCAACTGTGCGAGTCCCTCGGCATACATCCGCGCTGCCGCCGGATTCGACGGCAACGAAGCCTGAACGCTCGCGACCTGGGAAGCCGAGAGCTCTGTGACGTCAAGCCGGTTCCGCAGACGGCTTCCGATCTTCGAGACGATCGCGAACAGCTCACTTTCGCGGCCGGTCTCGGCAACGGCGGCGACTGTTTCGCCCGCTCGTGCATCCTGCATGCGCACGTCGAAGCGGATCGCATCGCCGATCACGGCGTACGATCCGAAGACCACAACGTCGCTGCCGAGGCTGGTCGTGATGCGCGCCAACGTGTCGGCCGCGAAGCTGTCGGCATCGGCGAGTTGGAGGTCGCTCTTCATGCGCGCGACGTTCTCGCCGGGGATCGTGCGCAACTGTTCTCCCGCCGCCAGCTCCGTCGTCAGCATCTCCGCGAGTGCGGTCGAAAGCCACGCGACCGACGCGTCACCAGACAGATTCTTGAATCCGAGGACGGCGACGGCGCGTCGAGCGGCAACTGACGAAGGCATCGGCCCCGTGGAAATTGTTGCGGCTGGTTCGAGTGTCGCGAACTGGCGGTAGACCAGGACGCCGCCGATGGCCACGACGAAAAGCGCTGCAACGCCGATGGCGATTTTCGTGGGCCCGGACCACTTGGGATCATTCTGCGCAGTCTCGAGCGCCGTGAAGACCTCGCGCGAATTCTGATAGCGGAGCGCAGGGTCTTTGTCGAGGCAGCGGTGGATGATCGAGCGCAGCGGTCCGGGAACGCGCCCGCTCAACTGCGGGACAGGGCGATCGTCCATCACCTTCGAAACGAGTTCGAGGCCCCTGATTCCCCGATACGGTTGACGCCCCGACGCCATCTCGTAGAACAACACGCCGAGTGACCAGACATCGCTGCGCGCATCGGACTGTCCGGTCTTCAGGGTCTCCGGCGCGATGTAGGCCAGCGTACCGGCCACCGTCTCCGGTTCAGCCAGGAGCGAGAAGGACTGTGTGGGGTTCTCGGTCTCGTACTCCGGAAGCCGGTGTGCGAGCCCGAAGTCGAGCACCTTCAGCCGTCCGTCGGTGCCGATGATGACGTTCGCGGCCTTCAGGTCGCGATGCACGATGCCACGATCGTGCGCGTGCATCAGCGCGTCCGAGATCTGCAGGCCGTAGCGGAACAACGTCTCGGCCGGCAGCCCGCCTGGCACGATCATCGACTCGAGCTGCACGCCCTGGACGTACTCCATGACGATGCACGTCTGGTCGTCGACTTCCTCGACCTCGTGGATGGTGCAGATGTTGGGGTGATTGAGGGCCGAGGCGGCGCGCGCCTCCTTCAACAGCCGAGCGCGGTTCTGGTCGTCGTGAGCGCCTTTCAGGAACTTGATGGCCACGCGGCGCCGCAGCATCGTGTCGTAGGCTCGATAGACGACGCCCATGCCGCCGGCTCCGAGCTGCGCCTCGATCTTGTAGTGGCCGAATGAGCTACCAATCATGAATTCGAGCGGTTCGCCCCGACACGAACCTCGGCTATTATCACCGGATTGAGGCGATCATTCTGGACGCGAAGCGTCGGGATTCTGCTGGCCGTCGCGTTGAACAGCTGGCCATTCTTTGGAGCTGGCACTCGCCCTTCGGGTTTTGTTACGCGCGCCCCTGCCGCACCTGCGAACGGACAGCCGTATTTCCTGGAGGAAGTCGTCAATCCTGGTTCTCCGTTTGCGATGTCGCATGTGTCATCGCTCTCGGAGCTGCCCGACGGCCGACTCGCCGCGACGTGGTACGCCGGCTCGCGAGAAGGCGCAGGCGACGTCGCCATCTACTTCTCTACACGCACACCAGCCGACACGCGCTGGTCGTTGCCGCGCGCCATCGTCACACGCGAGCTCGCGACGCGCGATCTGAATCGCTACATCAAGAAGGTCGGCAACGCCGTGGTCTTTGCCGATTCTGCCGGCAAGCTGTCGCTTCTCTACGTCACGGTGTCGGTTGGAGGCTGGTCTGGCAGTTCGCTCAATCTGACGTCGTCGATTGACGGGGGAGGGACGTGGTCGCAAGGTCAGCGGCTCACGCTCAGCCCGTTCTTCAATCTCAGCGAGCTGGCGAAGAACGCGCCTGCGGCACTTGTCTCCGGGTCGTGGGCGGTACCGATCTATCACGAATTCATCAGCACGTTCCCTGAGGTGCTATGGCTGGACGAGACCGAGAAAGGCGTTCGTGTGACGAAGAGTCGCGTGAGCGCGGGGTGGTTCGGCTATCAGCCTGCGTTGACCCCGCTGACCGCGAGCACGGCGCTGGCGGTGCTGCGCAACGACGACGACTCGAAGGCAGTGTCTGTTGCCCGCACTGACGACGGAGGTGAGACCTGGTCAACGCCGAACTCCGTCAACCTGCCGAACCCAGACGCCGGCCTCGACGCGATTCGATTGTCCGACGGTCGTTTGCTCCTGGCGTTCAACGACTCGGAAACGGGACGCGAGAATCTCAAGCTCGCCCTCTCTACGGACGAAGGGCAGACGTGGATGCGCATTGCGACGGTCGCAGAAGAACCTGGCGCCGACTTCTCGTATCCGTTCCTGCTGCAAGCCTCGAGCGGCGACGTGCATCTGGTTTACACCTGGAAGCGTGCGGCAATCAGGCACGTCGCCTTCAACATTCCGTGGCTCAGCGGCTCGCGCACGAGGTCAGGCCGATGACCCATGCCAGCGTCGTCGAGTTGTATTCAGCGGTCTGTCCGTGGCTCGCGCTGGTGTGGTGTCTTCAGCGGGTTGCAGGACTCATCGTGCCATCACTGCGCGGCTGGGCGCTGCTGGCTGTGGCCGGCGCAATCGCCGTCGTCGTCTTGCTCGTGCCCGTCCAGGGACTCGTTATGGCGCGGTGGGTTGCCGGGCTCAACGCAAACTTCAGCATTCCGTTGACCGTGATACTGGCCGTCATTGTCTGGGAGCGGGTCTTCGAGCCTTCTCTCCTCGCAGAGCGAGAGTGGACGACCGCGTGGAGCTTTGGGGCGATCGGCGGACTCGCGCTGTACCCGATGGCGCTGGGGTTGGGTAGTTTCGATCCGTACGAATGGGGCTGGCCCTTCAGCCCGCTGTTCGTTGTCATTGGAGCGCTCACGGTCCTGCTGATTTGGAAACAGAACCGCTTCGGATTCCTGTTGGTGCTTGCAGCTGTAGCGTTCCAGCTGCGCCTGCTCGAATCGACCAATTACTGGGACTACCTGCTCGACCCGATCTACTCCCTTGTCTCGATCGTCTGGCTGGCGGGTGGGTTCGTGACTTCGATGAGGAGCTCCCGGACGAAGAGATACTCGAAGACCTTACCGCCCAACATCTCGACGATCTGAGCCGAGGTGTGACGCGTCGCGATGTCGAGGCGCTCGCCCAACACCCGCCCGACGCCGACATTGGGCGCGCTCATTGGAACGCGAACCGCGAATATCGGATAACGGGTCGCGAGATCAGCGGCCGTCAAATTCGAATCCAGCGGATACCCCCGGACTTCAGCTCCCGGCAGAAGAAAGCGATGGCCTTCTTCTCGTGCGGCGAAGTTTGTCGGTACCCACACAGTGCGGCCTTTCACGAGCGCCTGAACATCGGCGCCATACGTGCCGCGCGCCCCATCGAAAGGCCGGAAGAAGGCTGCGAAGCTAAGGAATCCGAGTAGCACGGCGACGTTGACCAGGGGCCGCGTCAGTCGGGATACCGCGAGTGCAGTTGAGACGACGATCAGAGTTGCCGACAGGAGGACCCAATAGCCAACGGGATACAGCGGGCCTGCGCTGTGCTGCAGTTCAAGGGACAGGTGGATCATCAGGAGTACGCCGACACCCGTCACCACGAGGCTTACTGCAAACGCCTGCCTGCTGATGCGCTCCCAGTTGAGGGCAGCAAGCACCGCCAACGCCGGCATCGCGGGCAGGAGATAGCGTTCGTCGCGCTGGCTCGGCAGGCTGAAGACGACGAACAGCGTGAGGACCCACATCCAGAGCAGCGTTTCTTCGTCGCTCAATTGAGTGCGACGGGTGAAGGAGACGTAGAAGAGTCCGATGACCGGAAACATCAGCAAGCCCGCGTTGATCGGATAGGACACAACCAGCCGCCAGATGCTCGATGCTCCCCAGAAGAAGCTCTTCAGGTAGCCACCCTGCGCCGCGAACTTGCCCGCGTTTTCCTCGAGGACAAATTTCGTAACGATGGCGCGCGGATCGGGATCGAGCAGAAACCAGAGGCTGAAGATCGCGAGCGCGACGATGCCGAGGATGACGACTTTGCCGGCATCTCGTGTGAGGAACGTGGAGAAGTCGTAGCGACGACGTCTCAGATGCGCCCACGCCAGCCAGAGACCGACTGGCAACAGCAGCGCGAATGACTTATAGAGCAGCCCGATACCGGTAAACGCCCCGAGCAAGAGCGGCATGACCAGGCGCGATTCGAGAATCCTCTGGCGCCAGAGGAGCAGCGCGAAGCAGGGAACAAACAGCCAGAACACCGAGGGAGAGTCGGTGAGAAACGGGCGGCCGTAGCGATACGTGCTGAAGAAGGCAAGAAACGTCAGCATTGCAAGGAAGCCCGTTTCGATGTGGCCGGACAACTTCCAGCCCAGGACGAACACCATCCCTGCCGTGAGCAGTGTGTAGATCACGCTCGGCCAACGCAGATTCCAGAGCGACCAGTCGAACGCCCACTGCGTCGACGTGATGCCCTGCCAGAACAACAGTGGCGGCTTGGTGTTACGAAAATCCTGCAGCTCTGACTGGAGCGGAAGCCAATGTCCACTCGCCGCGGTCATGCGTGTGATGTGCTCGTAGGGATACTCGTCGCCGTTCTTCGGAATGTGCTGGCTGTCGAGTCCGTAGAAGTAAGTGAAGAATGCGAGTACGGTTGCCAGCCCGTACCATGGCAGGCGCCAACGTGCGCCGCGAGTGTCGCTCAGGTGCGCCATGCCGGTTCGGGCGTCACCATCTGCCTCGCTTTGGCCAGCACTTGCTCGGGAGTGATTTGCTTCAGGCACTGATTGTCGCCATCGCACGGCGACGTGCGGTGGTTGTAGGCCGTGAGGCACGGCGAACACGGAATGCCGAGATGGAAGCAGTGCGAGTTCTTTGACAGCGTGCCGTAGAGGACCGGCGTCTCCGGTCCGAACAGGATGATCGTCGGCACCGGTGTGATCGCAGCAAATTGCCCGGGACCACCGTCGTTGGTCACGAGCAGCGACGCGCGATGAAAGAGCGCCAGCAGATGCCGGACCGACTTCGTGTAGCCCGTCAGGTCAACGCAGTGCGGGCTGCGGCAGTGAGCGACGAGATCCTGGCCGAACGGCTTATCGCCGCCGAGTCCGATGATCGCCACTGCGTGGCCGTCGGCGAGGAGACTCGTGCACAGCGCGCGATAGTGTTCGAGCGGCCAGGCACGAATCGGCAGAATGCCGCCGCTCGGTGACACGAGCACCAGGCTCTTGCCTTTGAGTCCGGGAAAGTCGGCGTCCAGCCGCGAGAGGACCTCGTCCAGCTCGGCGACGGGAAACTGCAGCGGCGCTGGCTGCTCGAGCGGCGGGAGCACGGCATCCTTCGCCACGGGAATCGTTCGTGAGTCGATCGCGTCGGCCAGCCCGACGAACTGTTGCGTCAGGTGCGTGTAAGGGTTGTACATCACCTGGCGATTGATGAACGTGCCCCGGTAGAGCCCTTCCTGGGTGTGGCGGAAGAACCCGACGCGGACAGGCGCGCCAGACAGAAACGAGAAGATGGCGCTGACACGGGCGAACAACTCGCAGTCGATGACGACGTCGAAGGCGAGCCGTCGCATGGTGCTCACCACCCTGAACGCGTCGCCGATCAGCTCCGTCACCGAACGATCGCTGACGGTGAGCACGTTCTCCGGCGGCATCACGCCCAGGAGATCGAGCACCTCACGATTCTTGGCGAACACCAGTGCGTGGAGGGATGCGCCCGGATACTTCCTCTTCAGCCGTGCGAACATCGCGTGCGCAAGGACCAGGCTGCCCATTTCCGACAGGAGGATGATCAGGATCCGGCGCGGCGGTCCACTTGGTCTCGGGGCGGGCCGCAGCCGATCGATGAGGGAAAACAGCGCGCAGATCGGCACCCCGACATATCGATCGATGGCACGCTGGAATGAGATATCCAATCCCTTTCATGCTATGACACATTCGTGAGTTCTCGGAGGTATCGGAGGAAACGGATTAACCGCGGAGACGCGGAGACACCGAGAAGTGCGGGTGGGCCGCGATGGCGGGTCTGAAGACTCGCGGCTACCCGAACGGCTCTAACGTAACGCCGCCGGAAAACGAAAGTCCGCCATGTTGGCGTCGAGCTGCACGCCGGCGCTGTTGATCGCCATCGACGTGGCCCGGTAGCCGCCGACCGCAATCAGCACGTCGAGCAGTTGCTTCGTGTCCAGTCCCTTCGCGAGCGCGGCCCACGTTTCGTCGGACACCCGATCGTCTCGATAAAGTTCATCCGTCGCTCGAATGAGCGCGACCTCGAGCGGATCCCCGCCGCCGCTCTCGGGACCCGCTACGATGCGTGCGACGTCATCGTCGGTCATCCCGGCCCGTCGTCCCAGCCTCGAGTGCGCCGCCCACTCGTACTCGGAGCGGCACAGCACGCCAATGCGCATCAAAAGTGTTTCCCGCTGCCTGACGGACAGCGTCGTGGAATTGAGAATGTGCTGGTTGATGGGACCGCGCAGGCGATCCGCAGGAGGATTGCGCACGAACGTCACGAAGACGTTCGCTGCCCGCTGACCGGTTCCGTTGGGGTCGAATCGCTTGCGCTGCTCGGGCGTCCAGTCCCTGGGCTCGAGCGGTGGTATGCGGGGCTCTCGCCCCAGCAGGCGCACGTTCGTTCGCGTTGCCGCCACCGCACTCGGGATTCCGGTCGGAAGCCGCTCCGGGAGCCCAGGTTCGATCTCGAGGCCGAGCGAATTGAACGCCCCTGCGTGCATCGTGAGCGTACCGACCGTGTCCACGAGATCCACCAGCTGGTTCATGTCGTAGCGCTCGCTCAATGCCTGCCAGGTCGCGTCAGAGACAAACGAGTCGACGTGCAGTTCGTCCGCTGCGCGAAGCAACACTGCGTCGAACGCGTCCCATCTATTCGCGCCTGGGCCTTCCGCAATGCGTCTCAACTCGTCGGTCGTCACACCCGCCTGTCGCGCCGCGCCCGCTCGATGAGCCCAGAGATAGCCGGATCGTGTCAGCCACGCCGTGCGCAGGATGAGCAGCGACCGGTGTCGAGGGGGCAGCCCCGAATCGCTCGAGACATAGTGCTCGAACGGCAGGATGTGCTCAGCGAGCAGCGGATGATTCAGGTACGTAGCGATGGCATTCGGTATCGTGGACGACGCGAACCTCTCGGCGAGCGCCTTCTGTTCGGCGCTCCGTTGGTTCTCGGGCACCGGCGCAACGCGCTGACCGGCCGCATGCGACGGAGCCTGGGCGATGAGTGTTGTGGCCAGCACAATCGACGCGAGTCTCGAGCTCATCGCCGGCTCCTCTCGGTGTCAACGGCTCGACGCCGCTGCTCGTTGAATCAGTTCGATGCGATTGCCCGCCGGATCGGTCGCAATGCCGATCACAATGCCGGTGTTTCGGAAGGGGCGCGGTTCGCCATCCATCGTGCCGCCGGCGGCCTTGATCGCGGCAACCGTCGCGGTCATGTCGGTGACGTTGAGGATCACGTGCGCGATCGGATCCTTCACGCTGTCCGAGTCGCGATGCATGAGGACGATCGGAAGCCCCTTGTTCGCCTTCGCCGCTTCCGCAGTGGCGCCGAAGTTGACGAAGATCTCCGGTCCTCCCGGCACGTCGATCCGGTTGACCTCGTGCATCCCCAAGGCGGACTGATAGAACTTTGCCAAAGCCACCGTATCGGTTCCGGCCACGCGCACCGAGTTCAGCGTCACGTCCGCGGACGCGACGTTTGCTGCCATCGATAATGCGGCCGCGGCTATTACGATCCCAGTCACTCTCTTCATCGTCGGTGCCTCCGTCAGTGATTGCTTTGCGGTGATGGCGACGTGGGGTTCGCGGGTGCCGCCAGATTTTTCGAGAAGAACGGAAGCACGTTCCGCTCGATTCGCTCTCGTACCCTGTTGGTGTGATCGCCGTCGTACTCCTCGTAGTGGTGCGGGATCTGCAAGCGCGTCATCGTCTCGTGCAACTGCTTGTTCGACGCGAGCAGTCCGTCCGATGTGCCGATCTCGATGGCGATGGCGTAGTACTTCCTCAGGTTCGCCGCGTGCTCCTCGAGCATCTCGAGCGGCGAGTTGGCTACCCACTTCGCGACGATGTCAGGGCGAACCTTGCCGTCTTTGACTGGAAGGTCGAGGAAGAGTGGCGGGTTCTTCGGGTTCGGGGACCACGCAGCAGCCGACGCCAGGTTCACCGACGGACCAAAGCCGCGCCCGCTTGCCGCCTCCTCTGCCTGCGCGCGCGTCTTGATCGCGTCGGACGCCGCCATCGACTCCGGATTCGGGTTGCGATTCGCCGTCAGGCAGCACGAGCTCATGAGATAGAGGCTGAAGAACACGTCCGGCCGCTTCATGCCGATTCGAAGCGCGCCGTAGCCACCCATCGAATGACCGGCCAGTCCGCGGCTCATCCGATTCGCAAGCGTGCGGTAGTGGCTGTCCATGTACGCGACCAGATCTTCGGCGATGAAGCGCTCCCAGTCGCCCGTCGTCGGCGAATTCGAATACATGCTGCCTTTGTGCAGCGTGTAGGCGCTCGGCGTCACGACGATCGCCGAGCTGAAGCCTTGCGCGGCCGCGAGTGTATCGCTGCTTTGCTGCAGGCTGGCCAGGCGTTCAGTGAAAGTGTCCTCACGTCCGCCGTACCCGTGCAGCAGGTAGATGACGGGGAAGCGTCGCGACTGATCGCCGGCATACGCCGGAGGCAGATACACGGTAGCCTCACGATCGGGCGAATCACCCTCGAGGTTGCCCTCGAGCGATTTGCCATGGACGACGATCTTTTCCACCGTTCCTGCAGCGGCGGCCGCGGGCTTTGCCCCGCGCGCCTGCGCGCTCACGACTCCGGTCGCACCTGTCTCGAGGATCACTACCGCAACAACAGCGGCCACCATGCAGGCGGCAGACATCGTCTTCACGATCAATTCCTCCGATCGACGTGATCTTAGTCCCGATTCGCTTGTGTGAAGCGAGTTGTGGAGTAATCCGAAGCGAGTGCTATTCTGCGCGAGCATGCTGACGAAGAAGGCGCTTCCGAAAAACCCCTCGTTCGAGCTCCGGCGAGATCTGCTGCTCCACCCCGAGAGCAACCCCACGAAGTACGTCGCGTTCGAGGATGCCGCCACACACCGATTCGTTCCTGACGCCACCTCGTGGTCGCGGGTCAACGCGTGGTGGCTGGCGGACGCCGCATGGATCGCCTACAACCACGATGCGAACGCGGTGCGTGGTGTGTTCCGGTCACGCGCGCAGATGGACTCATGCGAGGTCTTTGCAAGCAGCGGCACAGAGTGTTACCTGGCGCAGTGCGCCAGCTTTGCGATCGTCACATTCCGGGGAACGCAGCCCGACGCCTGGGAGGATCTCTTCAGTGACGTGCTCCTGAAGGCCGTGCCGTGGGACGTCGGACACGTGCATCAGGGATTTGGTAAAGCGCTCGAGCCAGTCTGGAAACCGCTCGAGGCTGCGCTGAACAATCTGGCCGATCGCCCGGTCTGGTTTACCGGTCACAGCCTGGGAGGCGCCCTCGCAACGCTGGCAGCGTTCCGTCGGGGCTCACGCGCGGCTGGCGTCTGCACGTTCGGTTCGCCGCGTGTCGGTAACGGCGTGTTCGCGGGTCACTTCGACAGCCAGTTCGTGGAACGCAGTACCCGCTATGTCAACGACCACGATGTGGTCACGCATGTGCCATCACAGGTTCTCGCGTTTCCTCACGGCAGCTACGCGCACGTCAACCATCTGCGCTGGATCAACAAGGACGGCCAGGTGGGCAGCAGTGAGCCGACGGTCAAGCACTTCATGCAGGATGTATTCGGCAGCAGCCGCGTCATGCTCGACATCGTCAACCTCTCACAGCAGAACGTCCAGATCGCGTGGCCGGATGCCCTGGCCGACCACACACCGCTGTATTACGCGCTGCATACCTGGAACGATTTCGCCGTCAACGGAGGCTGACTCCGTCAGTCCCATTCGATCTCGATGCCGTGGCCGCGCGCCTTGTCGCCGTGCATCGGCGTCACGAAGCCGAGCAGGCAGCCGCGACCGCCATCGAGGAGCAGATGGCACCGCACCTTGATCGTGTCTCCCACTTGCACGTCTTCCTTCTTCACGCCTTTCAGGAAGATGCCCTGGGGGTTTGTTGCCTCGAGCGACCACGTGGCGGTCTCGCCCTTCTCACCCTTCACATCGAGGTAGATGATCGAGTGCGGGACGATGAAGATGACCTGCTTGACGGTGCCCTCCATCGTCGTCCACGTCTGCACGTCGTAGTTGCCGTGTGAGTGGTGCGCAATGAGTGACGCCGTCAGGCACGACACGCACGCGAACGCAACGACGAAAGCCTTGAAACTCATGATCCCCCTCCTCATTTCTTCGGTGGGATGGTTCCGTCGATCGACGTATTCAGATCCCGCACGGTGTGCGGCGGCAGGTCGTTGGGAAACTTCCACTCGCCGTAGCCTTCCGTGTAGATCGTCCGATACCTGATTGCCAGCCCCTTCTCGTCGGCCCAGGCCAGGCCCTGCATGAACAGAATCGGCTCGGGCATGCCGGCGTTCACGGTCGCCTGGTGAATGTAGAGGCGGCCGGCGTGTTGATGGATCGCGGCGAAGGTCCGCGTCTGATCGGGATTCGTCATCTGCAGCAGTCGTCCCGACACGAGCTCGACGAAGTAATACATGTAGTGCGTGATCTTGACGCCGTCGCGCTTCATGTAGTCCCACACGGCGTGGTCGGTCGCGCCCGCGAGGTCGAGTCGGAAGTCGTTCTGGCACGAATCGCCGTCGCCGTTTGCGGCGCGGCACTTCGCGGCTCGCTCGGCGTGCAGCTTCTCGATATTCCGGTAGTCCACGACCGTCGTGGAGTAACGCCCGAGTGCGTCGGAGGCGGTGTAGACCCTGGCGGGCAGTTGCTGACGGTATTCGCTCGTGTACGTGCTGGTCTCGACCTTCGGCTGGCCCGGGTAGTTCGCGCTGAACCCGTCTTCGGTGCTGACAAAGCGCGTCCATTCCTGAGCGAGGACGGGCTGTGAGAGGAAGACGATCAGCGCCGCAGGAATCAGTGGAAACAACCGCATGGCGTCCTCCTCGCTCCAACCGCGGCAGGCGGGTTCGGTGGGTGCGGAGATACTGCCCAAAACAACGGGGCCACGCAAGCTATAATCCGCGACCTGTCATCCGGTGGAGGGTTGGACAATGCCCACGTTTCCCTCGAGGTTTACGACTGCGCGTCGAGCATCCGGCATCGTGGTGTTCTTCGCTCTCGCCGCCGTGCTCTCGTCACCCGGTCAAGCTGGTCAATCGCGAGCCGTCTCGGACCGGGTCTATTCGGACGCGCAGGCCGCCCGCGGGCAGCAGTCCTACAAGGTGCAATGCGTGATGTGCCACGGCGAGGCGCTGGAGGGGGTCGTCGGCCCTCCGTTGGCTGGCGCTGGCTTTCTCTCCGCGTGGGGGACGCGATCGCTGGGCGATCTCGTAGACAAGATCGAGAAGACGATGCCGCCGCAGGCGGCGGGCAGCGTGTCCCGTCCGCAGGCGATCGATCTCGCGGCGTTTCTGCTCAGGGCAGGCAAGTTTCCGGCAGGACAGAGCGATCTCGAGCCTGCGGTATTGACGCAGATCACGTTTCCGGCTGCTCCAGCGGCCGCGGGAGCGGGCGCGGTGTCGTCGTTCGCCGTTGCCGCTAATCTCGCGCAGTTGATGCGAGGCGTGACGTTTCCCAACGCGAACATTCTGTTCAACGTGCAGGTGAAAGATCCGGGCAAGGACAAGCCGGCGATGCCGATACCGTTCGACTATGTCCAGTGGGGCTCGACGGTGTACTACGGCTGGCAGGTCGTCGATCAGGCCGCCCTTGCGCTCGTCGAGACCGCGCCGCTCTTCCTGTTGCCGGGGCGACGCTGCGAGAACGGCAAGCCCGTTCCAGTGGATCGCGCCGACTGGAAGCAGTACACCGCCGCGCTGATGGACGTCGGCCGGGAGGTCTATAAGGCGGCGCAGACACGCAACGTCGACGCCGTCGTCAAGGTGGCCGATCGACTCAACGAGTCGTGCGCGAACTGCCACAAGGTCTATCGAGACGGAACTCGCGAGGGAAGCACAGCTGGCGCCAGCAGGTGCCAGTAGTGCGCGAGATCCTGTAATCGGGCGTCAGCGCGCGCGCGGCGGCGTTGGCTGACCGTGGTGGTAGAGCGTCTGATAGCGGATGCTCTTTCCGCTCTCGTCGATCCAACCGAGCGCCTGCTGAAACAGCCCTGGCTCAGGCGCGCCGGCGGGCACCGTGGCCTCGGCGATGTAGAGCCGGTCGGCGTGCATGAAGATCGAGGCGTAGGTTCGCGACTTGTCCGCGTTGGTCAGGTGCAGCATGTGCCCCTCGACCAGGTCGATGTTGGTCCAGATGAACTCTGTGAGGGCGGCGTCGCGCTTCAAGAATTGACGCGTCGCGTAGATCAGCGCGCCCGCGTAGTCAACCTTCCAGTATCCCGCGCCTGTGGAACTGCCAGGATTGGCTCCTCCAAGGCAGGTCTCTGCGCCCGGTGGACATGATTTCGATTTCTCGGTGAGGATTTTCTCGATGGCGCGGTAGTCGACCACCGTCATCGAAAAGCGGCTCGGCCCGAGACTCGCGCTGTACACGTGCGAAGGCAGGTCCGCGCCGAACTGCGATCGGTACGTCGACTGGGTGATCTGAGGAGTGCCGGGGAAGTTGGTCGAGAAGAGGTCGTCTTTGCTGACGAACTCGGTCCACTCTTGCGCGAAGGTCGCGCCTCCCATCGACATGAGGACGAACGCCGCCACGATCGGGCACGCGCGCATCGCTACCTTCCGACGATCGCGGGAGCGGGATACACGCCCATGCCGTGAAACGAGTTGGAGTAGATGGAGCGATAGCGAATCCCGTTTCCGTCCTTGTCCACCCACTGCATCGACTGTTGAAACAACCCTGGCTCCGGGTAATTGGCCGGCACGGTGCCTTCCAGGATGTACAGCTTCTGCTGATGCATCCCGACCCACGCGAACGTTCGCGACTGGTCGGCGTTGTTCGTGAGCTGGAGGATGTGCCCCTCGACCAGATCCTGCCACTCCCAGGCGAGGTAATTCAGCTTGGCGTCACGTTGCAGCAGCTTGAACGTCGCATAGACGATCGCTCCGCGTTCGTCGTGTCTCGCATAACCCGGGCCCAGCGCCTCGGGTGCGTTCGCGCGGCAGTTCGCGTTCCCCGGCGGGCACGACTTGGCCCGCTCGACGCCTTGCTGCTCGATGCCGCTGTAATCGACGACCGTCACGGAGTAGCGCTCCTTGTCTTTGACCGCCGAGTACACGCGCGCGGGCAGGACGTAGTTCAACTGCGACGTCCACTGGGTTTCGGTCACCGTCGGCTTGCCGGGGAAGTTGAGCCGGAAGCCGTCCTGGAGGCTCGTGAATTCGTCCCACTCCTGCGCCGCCAGCGAGCAGGGTGTCGACAGCAGCAGCAACCCGAACACGAAGGCTCTGGTACGCATGACGGCTACTCCAGGTGCGGGCTAGAAATCCGTGGGCGCGGGGGCGTTCCCGCCGTCCCAGTCCTTGATCGCGCCGTCGCTCGTTTTCAGGAAGCCGAGCAGGCAGCCGTTGGTTTTGTCCCTGAGCGGATGGCATCGGGCCTTTATGACGTCACCGGTTTTGAGCGACTCGCGCGTGACACCCATCTTCTCGAGCTGCCCGCGCGTCGTCGCTTCGAGCGCCCAGATCTGCGGCGCACCCGACCCATCCTTGACCTCGATATAGACCCAGGAGTGGGGCGTGAGCAGATGCAACTCCTTCACGACGCCTTCGATGTCTCGAAATGTCTCTTCGTATTGACCGTGAGAGTGGTGCGCAGAGACCGAAAGTGTCAGGAACGCGAAGCAAGCACCTGTGAGACAGGCAATCAACCGCACGCTGGCCTCCTTACATGAACAGAGTGACGCCGCGTGCGGATCCTGCCACCAAACGCGCGAAAACCCAAGTCGTGGGGTCAGACCCCTTCACATGTTTTCGCATGTGAAGGGGTCTGACCCCGGATCACTTCTCGCTGAACACGGAATAGGGATTGATCGGTTCGCCTTTCCACCACTGGCGCTCGGGTGTGAGGCGAAAGATCGCGAAATGCAGATGCGGCGCATCTGGTGACGCGTTGCCGGTGCTGCCGACGTAGCCAATCACGTCTCCGCGCTTGACCAATTGTCCTTCGCGCAGGTCGTCGGCGTATCGATCCAGGTGCGCATAGTAGTACGTGAACGTTTCCGTAGGATCGAACTCGTAGATCGTCAGCCCGCCTGGCTTGCTCGTGAACAGCTTCTGAATCCGGCCGTCCTCGACCGCCCGAACTGGCGTATGACGCGGCGCGATGATGTCGAGCGCCTCGTGCGCGCGTGAGCCGCCGCGTGCGTCGGTGAAGGTGTCGCGCAGTTCGTCGCGATCCACGTCGACAGGCATCTTCAGGTGGCGCTCGCGCAGCATCTCGATCGCCGCCGCGTTCGCCGCTGACCCGGTGAGCACCGCTGGTATGGCTTCTCCTTGTTCGCCAGGCCGCTCCACGGCGCGTGGCTCCGATGGGTCGTGAGCGGGTGCAGGGTCCGCTGCCTGGACAGCCGTGGACGGTTCACCGCGCAGCACATGCCAGGTCAACGTCCCTCCGGTCATCATGCCAATCGTGAAGCTGGCGGAGATCGTCACGGCCAGCCGTTGCAGATGTTTCGGGCGGGCGCGGTCGAATCGCCTCATTCGAATACCACCGGCGTTCCGGTCTTCGCCCATTCGAGCAAACGACGAACGTCCCAGTTCGTCATCCGTACGCACCCGTGTGATTGCGTGCGCCCGATCATCGATGGCTCAGGCGTGCCGTGAATGCCCCAGTGCGGCTTGTTGATGTCGATCCATGCCACGCCGACAGGGTTGTTGGGACCGGGACCAATTTTCGCCTTCGAGTGCGACGGGTCGGCGTCCCAGAACAGATCGGGGTTGTAGTGAAAGGCCGGTGAGAGCTGAACACCGGTGACCTTCCACTTTCCGATCGGAAGCGGGTCATGCTCGCTCCCCGTTGTCACTGGGGCGAAGAACAACACCTGACCCTTCTCGTCTTCGACCGTGAGCGTACCGGCACGCTTCGAGACGACGATCCGTACGCCGGCCTGCCCCGTGGGCTTCGTGGTGGTCGCGACGTCGAAGGGCATCACGTTTGGCACGATGATCTGATCGCCCGCGTGGCCGAACGTCTGCCCGGGGTTCAGTCTGTTCAACAGCGCTGGGCTCGAGTGGAACTTCTCTGCGAGCGCTTCGAGCGGGTTGTGATACACAAGCGCGTCCAGTTTCGATTGCTCGACGAGATCGTCGGGGATGTCGGCTTGGAACGGACCAGCGACATCGGTGTCGCTGAGGACATAGGCGACGACCGCAGGTTGATCGCCAGCCTCTTCCTTCAGCCGCTGCACGGTCTCGTCGTCAATGTGGCCGGTGGCGCGAAGCCCGCGGCTCTCTTGAAACGCAGCGACAGCCTTTCGAAGCTTGAGACCAGCAGTGCCATCGATTTCCCCTGGGGAGAAGCCGGCGCGGTCGAGCATCACTTGCGCCGACAGTGCCTTCGAAGCGGCGACCTTGAGATCAGCTGGCGACGCAGACTCCTGCGCCACCGCGGCCATTCCAAGCGCCGAGATAAGAAGTATCCAGATGAGGAAGGTCGTCCTCAGCATCAGCATGCGCTGGTGCAAAGAAGAGGCCTACTCGCAAGTGACGACGCTGGTCTGGAGAGCGTCGATGGCGACGCTCACACGGCAGGGCTTCGACATGCGCGCAACTTGCACCTCGTGAGTGCCGACGGTGGTCACGAAACGACGATTGGTCAGCTCGCTCTTCCGCTGGCCGTCGATGGTGATGCCAGCGCGCTCGGGTGTGGAGGTGACGAACAGGTAGCCGATCGACTGCGACGTCGCCCGGGCGATCAGATCCGAAAGGAACTGCGTGAATGACCAACGACGTACCTCGTTGGTTGTCACCTCCGCCAGGGGGGCAGGCTGCTGCCTCATTGCCGCGAGCATCACAGGTTGATGCGTCATTAACGTGGCAGTGGGCCGGGCGGACGACAGGCGGTTGTCACGCAGGTCGTAGCAGTAATGGGAGAGGAGCGCCTGAAAGACGGTTTGCGGATCCGCTCCGCTGGTTTCCTGCTGCCTGAGGAAGTCTTCGAGCGAACGTCTCGCCTCGAGCACCGAGCGCTGAATCAGCTGGCGCGCGTCGGGTGCGATCCGGAATCGCGCGCGCAGCTCCCACGCGTCCACCACGGTGTCAATCGTGCGTGTGACGTTGAATCGCGAAAGCGCGGGTCGAGAGACCGACGCGACGATCTGAAACCCCCCGGCCTGGATGCCGGTCAGTCGGCGGGTGTCCACATAGGTGCCGTCGCCTTTCACGTCGCGCGGCGCAATCGTGATTCGAGGCGATCCCCCTTCGATCTGGACAGTGGTGGGCGAGAGGTTTCTGAAGGTCAGCGTCGCCGGTTCGGTGATGCCACCAAGTCCCGTCACAGTTGTCGTGAGGGTGGCCCGCTGACCCTTCA
>Ga0207691_10001879_pt1 | contig 20535 bp, 22 predicted proteins | sample KBSM13metaG_FD_184327 | JGI IMG/M metagenome (GOLD analysis project Ga0207691, IMG submission 184327) | Miscanthus rhizosphere microbial communities from Kellogg Biological Station, Michigan, USA - KBS M1-3 metaG (SPAdes) (version 2) | ecosystem: Host-associated > Plants > Roots > Rhizosphere >... | reverse complement strand
CGCCGCTGCCGGTAACAACAGGGTCTCGGGGGTTTCAGGCAGTGGCATCGCATTCGCCACCGTCTGGTGCCACATCGAGTAGTCAGACGTATCGCCGACCATCACCGCGCCAATGAGCTTCTTGCCCTCGGCGTCCACCACCAGTTTCTTGTAGACCTCTTTGCGCTGGTCGAAGAACGAATACACGCGTGCACCGACGGTGGTGCCGTGCGCGTCGCCAATCGATCCTACTTCGACGCCGAGCAGCTTGAGCTTGGTGCTCATGTCGGCGCCGGCGAACACTTCGCCTTCCGTACCGAGCAGGCGCGACGCTGCGATGCGTGCCATCTGGTAGCCGGGCGCCACGAGACCGAACACGCGGCCCTCGTAAGCGGCGCACTCGCCGATGGCGTAGATGGATTCATCCGAGGTGCGGCAATCGCCATTGATGACGATGCCACCGCGCGGCGCGACTTCCAGGCCGCAGGCGCGCGCCAGTTCATCGCGCGGGCGGATACCCGCCGAGATCACCACCACATCGGTTTCGAGCGAACCGCCGTCGGCGAAATGCATGCGATGGCGCGCGGTTTCGCCGTCATCGATGCGCGTGGTGTTCTTGCCGGTGTGCACCGCCACGCCCAGCGCTTCGATGCACGAGCGCAGCAGACCGCCGCCGCCTTCGTCCACCTGCACGGCCATGAGCCGCGGCGCGAATTCCACCACGTTGGTGGCGAGCCCCAGGTCCTTGAGCGCCTTCGCGGCTTCGAGGCCCAGCAATCCGCCGCCGATGACCACGCCGCGCGTGGAGTTCTTGCCAGCCTCGGTGATGGCTTCCAGATCTTCGATCGTGCGATACACGAACACCCCCGGGCGATCGCGCCCCGGAATCGGCGGCACGAACGGGCTCGAGCCCGTGGCGAGAATCAGGATGTCGTATTCGTATTCCGCGCCACTTTTCGTAGTGACGCGCTTGCTGGTGCGATCGATCGTCGCCACCGGATCGCCCGAATGCAGTTCGATGCCGTTCTTGTCGAAGAACTCGCGCGTCGTCAACGTGAGATCTTCGACGGTCGAACCTGAGAAATACTTGGAGAGGTTGACGCGGTCGTAAGCCAGTCGCGGCTCTTCCGCGAGCATGGTGATCGCAAATTCGCCGCTGCCGTCCGTGGTCAGCGTTTCCAGGAAACGCTGACCAACCATCCCGTGGCCAACGACAATAATTCGTTTCGACATTGCTCGATCTCGCCCTCGTCCGCTTGAGCAGTAACCTAGCTAAGCAACCCCTATGCCATCGCGCGCGACGATGAATCAGCCAGCCGGAGCCTCGGCTGAGTGTTTGTGCATCAGCTCGGTGCAGGGGGTCGGATGCGGCGCTTCAGCAAGGCGCAATTTTGGTGCGCTAGAGATCGGCTGGCACTGCCTGGTATTCGAGCTCGTCTTCGTTCCACAACCAGGCGGTCGTGCCTCGCTCGTAGAGAATGGAATCGAGTACAGCGAACTTGTCGAGGAGGTCGTCGGCTGACACTTCGATCAGCGAACCGGCGGCTTCTGGCTTTTTCGTCGCGAATACGCGCCAGCCGCTATCTCCTTTCTTCTCTGCCGCGACGCGCCGTGCGAACTGCGGTATGACCCCGTCGCGAATGATCTCGGGACTCGCCAGCACGATCTTCCCTTCCGGGGGATCGTATCGGTCCTTGTCGGTCTTGATCGCAATCACATGCTCAGGACCGAAGCGGAACTCCTCGCCTGCCTCGAGGTTCTCAATGGTCGCGGGAATATTGTCGAGCTCTCCGACGTACCCATCCGGCAGTTTCTGTCTGACGATGACCCACATGCGTTCCGCCGATTCACCGGGCTGACACGGCTCGAAGATCATCTTTACGACGTCCCCCTCGCGCAAATTCCTCCGCTCATCAGATCGCGGAATCGAAAATGTCACGGGATTCTCGCGATGCGATGCCTCGGCGTTGCGCAGCGACAGACAACGCGCTGCTTTTGTTTTGGCCGGTGATGCGTCGCTGTTGATGGGCGAAGTCGCGACAAAAAGCATGACCAACACGGAAGTGAGTCGCGGCAGCGTCATTACGGCGTTTCTCCTGGAACTCCGTGAAAGACGTCGGCCGTCACGACACGACCGTCGTCTCCGAAAATTAAGTTCTCCGAGACCGTCCTGGATCGCCCGTCGATATGGGCGACGTAGATGATGGCGAGCTCGCGGCGCGCGGGATCCCAGAGTACGCGAAGCACGCGGAATTCGATCAAATCGATTCGTGCGAGCGCCATCGACCAATATGCGCGCAAGGCGTCTTTGCCGCGGACGACCGCTGAACCCGTCACCGCGAGTGCAGTCGGGCTCGTGAAGACGATGTCGTCGCTAAAATGCGCGAGCACGGCTTCGGCGTCGCGCCGGTTCCAGGCTCCCGCCCAAGCCGCGGCAAACCTCTCCGCGTCAGCGTGCGTCGAGATCATGGACAAGCCGTTCGCGCATGAATAGGAATAGCGGCAGACCGCAAGACACGCCGACGAGCAATGTCGCCGCTATTGGCGCCCAAAGCGCGCGCATCCGAACGCGACGACCTTCCCAGGCAATAAAAGCGATCAGCGCGATCGCAGAGACAATGACATCGAGCCCGAAGAATGCTCCGATGCGGGTGGAAAACAATTCAAGCACGAATCCTTGCGCATCCGGCCCGTGCTCGGCCAGCCAGGGAATGAATTGGCTATAGGGAATCACGGCGCCCGCGATTGCACACACGAGGTAGATAGTCTTCATCTTCCACCCGGCGCGGGACGATCCGCGACGTGCCAGGCAAGCCGTAGTTCGCGCAGATGCGCGTCGAGCTCCGCGGTAGAAGTCCACGGCAGGATCGGCGAATTCTTCCGTTCGTCAGGCGGGTGCGACGGAAGCGTGTCTGACCATCCGCCGTGACCCACGAGCGGCAACAACGGGCGCTTGTGCAGCCACGCGAGACACACCTCGGAGATCGTGCCTGCGCGCCCTCCGATGACGATGCAGGCATCACCCGAGAGCGCCATGAGCAGATTGCGCGCATCTCCCATGCCACTGGGAATGACGACGGTGGCCGGCCAATCTGCCGCGGGCATCTCGTCGGGCGGAATGATGCTGACCACGAGTCCACCAGCGGCGATCGCCCGCTCGGCCGCCACGCGCGTCGCAGGACTGCCGCAACCGCTCACTACCGTGATCCCGAGCTTCGCCAGCAGCGCTCCGGCTTCACCGGCCAGCTCATACGCCGCCGAGCCCGGCTCGGCGCTGCCTAACATGCAGACCTGCGGCCGGCGATTCGAGCCCGTCATTTGCTCTCCCCGATCCACAACCGGTTGCCGTCCGGATCATCAAAACGAAATTCGGTCATGCCGTAAAAGGTGACTTCCAGATCGGGGATGGCCAGGCCTTGCTTGCGCAATTGCTGGTGATACTCGGCTACGTTCTCTGGATATAGATAGAGCACGCCTTGGCGATTCACGCTCGGGTGCCGGTTGATCGACTGATCCACCATGAGCCGGCAGTCGTCGAAGCGAAGCATGGCCCAACCCCAGTCGTCATTACGGTGTTCGATGCTGAATCCCAGCCTTTGGTAGAACTCGACACTGGCCGGCATGCTCTTCACCGGCAGCATGGGTATGAGGCGCAACATTTTCATTTTTGGCCCTGCGCAACCTTCCAGTCATACAGCGCCGCGAGCGACGCGGACCTGCGGCATCCTACTTCGATTTTTCACATCAGGATGTTCGCATTCTCGTTCGTGACGTTGACGAGCAGGTACAACTCCGTCTCGCCGACCTCGAATTTCGGATTGAACCTGAAGTTTCCGTCCAGCAGGTCCACACGCTTCGCCAGGATGGGAAATCCTTTGCTCGTACACGCCTCATAAAGGGCATCCGCACCAGTCCCGCTGGCGAAGAACGCATTCCACTTTTCGTTGGTCGCCTTGTTGGAAGGGTCGCGCATTTCCACCGCGAGGCGTCCCAGCTCCTGCCGGATCTTGTCGACGAAGTCCGGAACAAGATCGAAATGCAGCGCGTGCTTGAGTACTCCTTCGCTGTATGAACGCGCGCCAAGTTCCGTGTATGCAGCCGTCAATAACAGGAACGCGTGCGATACACCGTGCCGCAAGATTCGCGTGCTGCCGAGTTTCTCGAAGATCTTCGAGTCTTTCGCCAGACGCAGATAGCGCCGCGCATGCTCAGAGCCTTCATCGAAGCGTCCCGCGCGAACCAGGCTGTCGGCCAGGTAGATTCTCGGCAGATGAAGCGACGCAGGATAACGACTGACGAACAGTTCGAGGAACTCGGAAGCTGACGGGATACCCTTCTCATCGGCGACCGCGGCCACCCACGCCAGGTTTCCCTCGTCTGCCGCCGGGTCGTCGAACGCCTGCCGCGCGAGCTTTTCAACCTCGCCGGGCTGATTGCTCTTCAGTGCCTCGTTGATGCGGTCCTCATAGGAAGACCCTGCGGCCGCTGTCATCGCTTGATCACGCCTTTCATAGTCTTGTGATCGATCGGTCCCGAAGTGTGCTCGTGAAAGATCTTCCAGGCATTGCCAACGCGTCGCATCGCCAGCGTGATGCGATTGTCCAGCGACCGCAGCTCCTGGCCATCGGCGGAAATCGCCGTGTACGTGAGGGTGGCGTGACCCATCGCGAGCTCGCCGTTCACCGTTGCAACCACATCGGTCGCCTTCACGACCACGCGCTCGTCGCCCAGGGACGAGAACCACCCGGCGGCCATGGCGCGCCACGCATCAATGCCGCGCAGCTCCCAGGAATTCCACATGTCGAAGACGTGCAGGTCAGCCGAATACAGCGCTACGAAAGCATCGACATCTTTTTCGTAGGCGGCGGCGCTGTAGCGGGCCAGGGCTTGGTGAACGGGATCTGATGTCTGGCTCATGGTGCAAGCATAACCCGGTCAATCCGGCGGCATGCGCTCGCGCTCGGCCCACGCATCCTGCAGGCGCCGTGCCGAGATCGGGACGCGTGTTTTCAACTGCTGCGCGAACAACGACACGCGGAATTCCTCGAGCAACCAGCGAAACTCGTCGCCGCCCGGCGGCCGCAGACCACGTTCGGCCTTGACCCTTTCCCGGTAGCGAGACTCGAGCGGCGCAATCTCGGCGGCGAGCTGCGCGTCGCGCCGTGGATCGCGCGCTAGCTTCTCGAGGCGTTGCTCTAGCGCCTGCAGGTAGCGGGGGAACTCCTTGAGCCGCTCCCATGGCGTCACCAACAGGAACCCGGCCGGCGCGAGCCAGGCGAGTTGCGCGCGGATGTCGGCGGCCGCCGCAGGAGTCGCCTTTGGGAGCGCCGCCTGAATCCGGCCTAACTTTTCGAGCAGAGCCTGCACGCCGCGGGAAATCTCCTGCGCGGGCATCCCGGTGCCGCCGCGCAGCTCCGCGATGCGCGCGTCAAACGCGGATTCGTTGCGCAATGGCGGGCGACCCTCGAGGAACACTGTCATCACGAGGCGGTCGAGCAGGTCTTCGCGCAGGTCGCGCCCGGCGACGAGTTCGGGGTTCAGCAGCGGGTGCTGTGCGAGCGCGCGATACACCATCTCGCCCTGCACATTCACGGGGAGATCGCGGCGATAAGACTTGAAGTCGCGCGCCATCACGATCCGGATGAGGCGCGCGCAACCGCGCTCATGGCTGATGCGAGCCTCGGCGGGCGTCGCGAACACGCGCAGACCCACGCTGTCGCCCTCGTCGACCAGCGCCGGGTATCCGAGCTGTTGCCGGCTGCCCGAGGACGCCGCCTGCTTTTCCGGCAGCTCGCCGAACACCCAGGTACGAGCGCCGGTGGTCAGCTGCGACTGCTTCGCGTAGTGCTGCTGCGAGGTGCCGGCATACTTTTCACGGAGCGCCGCCAGACTGCGCGAACGCGCGATCACCTTGTCGGCTTCGTCGAGCAGCACAAAGTTCATGCGCAGGTGTGGCGGCAGCAGATCCTCGCGGAACGCGTCGCGCGGCACCGGCACGCCGCCGGTGCGAAGCAGCGCATCTGCCAATTGCGCATACAGCGAGCCAATACCGCGTTCGAGCAACGGCAGCGCGCGCGCGACCGCATCCGGCACCGGCACGAAGTGCACGCGCAGCTGCTTCGGCAGTGAACGCACCAGTGCCTCGATCTTCTCGTCGAGCAGGCCAGGCACCAACCACTCGAATGCTTCTTCCGGCAACTGGTTGAGCACGTGCAGCGGAATCAGCGCGGAAACGCCGTCGTCTTCGTGGCCGGGCTCGAAGCGGTAGCGCAACTGGATGACCAGCGGCCCGGCGGAGAGATGATCGGGAAATTGCCCGGCATCGAGCTCTGCCTCGCCAGGCGAGATGTCCTGTTCCGTGAGCCACAGAATCTTTGGATTCTTGGCTTCGGCCTCACGGCGCCAGCGCTCGAACGCCGCGCCGGTGGAAATGCCTTCGGGCAATCGCGCGTCGAAGAACGCGTACAACTGGGTCTCGTCGCCGAGCAGATCGACGCGACGCCCCTTCTGCTGCAGATATTCGGTGTCCTTGAGCAGCTTGAGGTTGTGCGCAAGAAACGGCGCGCGCGAGTCGTACTCCATGTGGACCAGCGCGTGCTTGATGAAGAGCTCGCGCGCGGCCTTGGGGTCGATGTTCTCGAAAGGCACACTCCGCCCCGACGACAACACGAGGCCGAACAGCGTCACGCGTTCATACACCGCGGCACGCGACGCGCGGCGCTCCCAGTGCGGCTCATAGTGATGCCGTTTGACGAGATGCGCGCCGGCCTGCTCGATCCACGCCGGCTCGACGCGCGCGACGTTGCGTGCGTACACCTTGGTCGTCTCGACCTGTTCGGCGCTCACGATCCACGCCGGGCGCGCCTTGAACTGGCCCGATCCCGGGTGGATGAAGACTTTGCTGCCATTGGCGCCGAGATACTCGCCCTGCTCGCGACGGTTCGCGACCTGCGACAGGAGCCCGGCGAGCAGCGCGCGGTGGATAGAAGCGTATTGCCCGGGCTGCGCGTTGAGCTTGAATGCGAGCTCCCCCTTCACGACTTCCATCACCTGCCCGTGCACGTCGTGCCATTCGGTGAGGCGAAGGTATGAGAGGAAGTTTTCCTTGCACCAGCCGCGCAAGCGCGCGCGGGAAAGGCTCGCACGCTGTTTCTCGTATTCACGCCACAGCTTGAGCAGCGACAGAAAATCCGATTGCTCGTCGCGCAGCGGGGCGTGCCTCTGGTCGGCTTGCGTCTGTTTGTCGGCCGGCCGATCGCGCGGATCCGGCACCGACAGCGCCGAGGCCATGATCGCCACTTCTTCGAGGCAGTGTTCGGAGGCCGCCGCGATCAGCATGCGTCCCAGGCGCGGATCCAGCGGTAGTTTGGCGAGCTGCCGGCCGATGTCGGTGAGCTGCCCTTCTTCGGCCCCTCCGTCGGACGACAGCGCGCCGAGCTCGCGCAGCGTGCGCTGGCCATCCCGCACGTAGCGGCCGTCGGGTGGCTCGACGAACGGAAACGCCTCGATGTCGCCGAGCTTCAGCGCGTGCATCTGCAGGATGACCGCCGCGAGATTCGTGCGCTGGATTTCAGGCTCGGTGAATGCGGGCCGCGCGAGGAAGTCCTCTTCCGAATACAGGCGGATGGCGATACCCGGGCCTACCCGGCCGCAGCGGCCCGAGCGCTGGTTCGCGGACGCCTGGGAAATCTTTTCGATGGGCAGCCGCTGCAGGCGCGTGCGATGGCTGTAGCGGCTGATGCGCGCGACCCCGGTGTCGATGACCGCGCGGATGCCGGGAACCGTCAGCGAAGTTTCAGCCACATTGGTCGCAAGCACGACGCGGCGCCGCCCCGAGGGGCGGAACACGCGTTGCTGCTCCTCCTGCGAGAGCCGCGAATACAGCGGCAGCACCTCACAACCCTGCGGGTGGTGTTTGCGCAGCGACTCTGCAGTCTCGCGGATCTCACGCTCGCCACTCAGGAACACCAGGATGTCGCCGGCCTGTTCGCGCCACAGTTCATCCACCGCAGAGAGGATGGCGTCCTGTTCGCCGGTTGCCGTCTCGTCATCCTCTTCGTCGAGCTCCACGGGCCGGTAACGGACGTCGACCGGGTAGCTGCGCCCGGAGACATTGATGATGGGCGCGTCGCCGAAGTGCTTCGCGAAGCGCTCCGGATCGATGGTCGCGGACGTGATGACTAGTTTGAGATCGGGCCGCTTTGGCAGCAGCCACTTGAGATAGCCCAGCAGGAAATCGATGTTGAGGGATCGCTCATGCGCTTCGTCGATGATGATCGTGTCGTAGGCATCGAGGTATCGGTCGCCCTGCGTCTCGGCCAGCAGGATGCCGTCGGTCATCAGCTTGATGAGTGTCTCCGGCCGGCTGTGATCCTGGAAGCGCAGCTTGTAACCGACGAGCTGACCCAGCGGAGTGTTGAGCTCTTCGGCGATGCGTGAGGCGACCGCACGCGCGGCAATGCGCCGCGGCTGCGTGTGACCGATGATGCCCGCAACCCCGCGGCCGGCTTCGAGACAGATTTTCGGCAACTGCGTCGTCTTTCCGGAACCGGTCTCACCGCAGAGGATGACGACCGGGTGTGTCTCGATGGCGCGGCGAATCTCCTCGCGATTGGCCGAGATCGGCAACTCTTCGGGGTAGCTGACCCTGGGCACGCTTGCGGCACGGGCAGCGCGCGCCGCGGATGACGCGGCTATCTTCTGCGCGAGCGCCACCTCCGCGGCCGCAATGTCATTCCCGCGCATTTTCCCGGCGCGCAGGCGGTCGCGCTCGCGACGCAGGCGGTGCTGGTCGCGGCGCAGGCACAAATCGATCGAAGGTTCGGGAACGGGATTCGGCGGATTCATGGGCGCGGGCGAAGCCCTAAGCGCGGAGACTTGCGGGTCGTAAGTTTACCCGGGTTTGTTGTGGCACGGCATGCGCAGGAGCAAGATGCCTCGGAATGACTGCCTACTCGGTTGCAGCGTTTCACGTCATCACCGGCATATGTGTGCTGGCAGCCGTGCGCCACCTGTCGAATGGGCTTTGGCGCCCCATAGACAAGGCGAACCTTTTGTTCAGCGTCATGTGTTGTTGTGCGGGCGGCATGGCGTGGACTCAGGCGCAGCTCTATCAAACATGGTCGATCGAAGAATATGGAACGCTGCTCAAGTGGAACATCTCCTTCGCATTCGTCTTCTTTGTCGTTATGCCCTGGTTCACCTCGGCGGTCACCGGCCGCCGACCCATGCAGTGGCTGATCGCGCTGACGGTCGTTCTGGTGGCATTGCTGGCGCTCAACCTGGTCCTCCCGATCGGCGTGCAAATGGCCGAAATCTCGCGCATCGAGACCAAGGTCATGCCGTGGGGCGAGCCGTTCGCCAGTCCGGTTGGACGACTCGCACTCAGCTTCTGGTTCGCCATCACGGCTGCGCTGACCTCCGTCGGCGATTCCGTGGTCCGATTCACGGCGAGTTGGCGTCGGGATAGATCTGGCGCCAGCCTGATGATGGTGTTGAGTACGGCTGCTTACTTTCTTTCAGGCATCGAAGGCACGCTGGTTCGCGCGCAGATCATCGACTTCATTCACCTGGGGCCGATTGTTTTTTTCCTCATGGTCATCGCCATGAGCCTCACGTTGAGTTTTCGCAGTCGTCGCAACCTGCTGGTCTCCGAGCAGCGCTTCCGGGCACTGGTGGAACAGTCGCCGTTTGGCATACAGGTCCTGGCCATCGATGGCGGAACGGTCCAGGTGAACTCCGCGTGGGAACGCCTCTGGGGCAAGAACTCATCGGAGAATCCTCGAGTCGCGGACCAGAACCTGCTGCCGGTCATTGCGCGCGCTTTTCAGGGACACAAGGGCGAAACCAGTCCAATGCCCACGCGCGAAGACCAGTGGATCCGGTCATTCGTCTACCCGATCAAGGATCCAGGCGGCGACGTGCGCAATGTCATCGTCATGCACGAAGACGTCACCGAAGAAAAGCGTGCGGAGGACCAAGTGCGCGCGGCCAACGCGGAGCTCACCCAGGTCAAACAAACCGTCCTGCAACAGGAGCGCTTGCGCGCGTTGGGGCAGATGGCGGGCGGCATTGCGCATGACATCAACAATGCAATCTCCCCCGCCGCGCTCTACGTCGAGTCGCTGTTGGAACAGGACAAGACGTTGAATCCCCGCGCGCGCGAACGCCTGACCATCGTGCAACAGGCCATTGCGGCCGTGGTGCAGACCGTCGCGCGATTGCGTGAATTCTGCCGCCCACGTGAAGCACAGTCGGTGCGCGAGGCCGTGGATCTCAACGAGGTAGTTCGGGAGTCCGTCGATCTGACGCGCGCGCGCTGGCAAACCATGGCGCTGGGAAAAGGGGTATCCATCCGAACGGAACTGAACCTCGCAGACAAACTGCCGAGGATCCTCGGCAGCGAGAGCGAAATCCGCGACGCCGTCATCAATCTCATTTTCAACGCCGTGGACGCGATGCCGACCGGAGGCGTGATCACGCTCCAGACCCGGGCGCTGGGCAACGGCGCGAGCGTCGAGGTGCGTGACACCGGCACCGGCATGGACGAGCAGACCCGCCGACGCTGTCTGGAGCCTTTCTTTTCAACCAAGGGCGAGCATGGCAGCGGACTCGGCCTCGCCATGGTCTACGGCATGTTGAAACGGCATGGCGGTGAAATCGAAATCGTCAGCGAACCCGGCAACGGTACGACCATGCGGCTGCTCTTCTCATCCGACAGCGCACCCGCAGAGCGCCAACAAACTACTGCGTCGCCGCTACCCGCCGTCACCGGCAAGAAAACCGGCATCCGGATTCTGCTTGCCGACGATGATCCGGTGTTGCTCGAGTCATTGCGCGCAGCGCTCGAGGCGGACGGTCATCACGTGATGACCGCCGACGACGGGCAGAGCGCGCTCGATGCCTTCGAAGCGGCCGACAAATCCGGCGCGCCGTTTGCGGTGGTCATCACTGATTTCGTCATGCCCATCGTCGATGGCCGCAAAGTATCGACCGTGGTGAACCAGATGCGTCCGGGCACTCCAGTCATCATGCTCACCGCCTATGGGCATCGCGTAAACGCGCAGGACGACACGCTGCCTTATGTGGACCACATCCTCGCGAAACCCACGAATCTCGCGGATTTGCGTAGCACGCTGGAGCGCTTGTTGCGCCGTTAACGAGTCGAACTGTCTGCCGATGATTGAATGGCGACGCGCTGCAGAACCTCTCGCAACGCTCCGCTCGGCGCATAGGGCGGATTGCGCGAGACATCACCGCCAGTGTCCCAGAGCACGGGAACCATCTTGCGAGTGAGCGCGGCTTCGGCCACGGCCGTCATCCAGCGCACGCGTGACGGAGTCTCCTTCTGGTCGGTGACGCCAAATTCGCCGATGAACGCCGGCAGGTCATTGCGCCTGCAGAACTCCTGCATGGCGTCGAACAGTCGATTCAACTCCGCGACGTCAGCGACGCTGCCCCACGTCGCCGCCATCTTTCCCCAGCTCTCGTCCTTGGTCATGCCGGCGAACTGCCACGGCGTGTAGTAGTGCACGGAGATGAGCAGGCGATGCGGCACGGCATCCTGGGGTAGCACGTAGTCACTACTCGTGGTCTTGGTGATGTCGGTGGCATAACCCGTGACGATGAGCAGGCGATTCGCGTTGTTTCCGCCCGTCTTGCGCACCGTGTCGATGAAGAGCTGGTTGACGTGCGTCAGCGTGGCGTAGGCCTTCTGCGTCGAACCCGCGCCTTCGAACTTCGTTTCCTCGTTGAGCGCCTCGAAGATCAACTGCTGGTTGCGTCCGGCAAGGTGGCTCGCGATCTGCGCCCAGTAAGAAATGTATTTGCTCTCCGCTTCCGCACTGAAGGTCGCGAATGTCTTCGGAAAGCGTTCCTTCGCGCTCGAGTCTATCCACCCGCCATCCCAGTGGATGTTGATGACGCAATACATTCCTGCGGCGGTGATCCAGTCGACGACCTCGGCGACACGCTCGAGCTTGTCCTGGGCGATGCGGCCGTTGCGCGCGTAGGTATCCCAGGCCACGGGAACGCGAACCGTCTTGAAGCCGAGCTTCGCCAGGCTCTGCACGAACTCCTTCGTGATCCGCGGATTGCCCCAGCCGGTTTCCCACCTCGTGGTGTTCTCGAGCGTGTTGCCGATGTTGACGCCGACGCCCATGAGCTTTGCGGCATTCCAGGCGTCGAGATCGTCCGCTTTGACGGCGGGCGAAAGCAGCATGCTAATAAGGAGTGCGGCAGCCAGGCTCGTGCAGAGTCTATTCATGCGCGGACTGTACCGGTCGGCGCCAAATGCGCAACAACAGCGGTCCCACACGCGTTATGCCACCGCGCGCCCGCGTGCGTTACCCTAGCGGCGCAATGCGCCTCCTGCTCGTCACTCCCCCGATGATTCAACTGAATACGCCCTACCCGGCGACGGCGTATCTGACGGGATTCCTGCGCCTGCATGCCGCCGAGCTCGGGCTCGAAATCACGCAGGCCGATGCCTCGATCACTCTTTTCCTGCGTTTGTTCTCGGCGCCGCTCATCACGCGCATGGCAGAGGAATTGCGCCGGCGTGCAAAGACCGCCGGCAAGCGCGCGACGGTGCCGCCGTCCATCGCAACCTTTCTCCACGAAGCGGAGCGCTATGCGCAAACCGTGGAGCCGGCAATCCGCTTCCTGCAGCGTCGCGATCCGAGCCTGGCGTTCCGCATCGTGGCGCGCGGCTTTCTTCCGGAAGGGCCGCGCTTCGAGCAGGTGCTCGACGACCAGATCCACGCGGCCTTCGGTGCGCTCGGCACGACCGAGCAGGCGCGCTATCTCGCGAGCCTGTACGTCGATGATCTCGCCGACGTCTGGCGGCTCGGTATCGACCCACGCTTCGAGCTCGCGCGCTATGGCGAGAAACTCGCTGCAAGCTCGGCGACTTTCGACCCACTGCATGAAGCACTGACCGGCGAACCCACGCTCGTCGATGAAACACTCGACGGGCTCACGCGCGAACTTCTGGCGGCGCAGCGCCCCGACATCGTCGCCATCACCGCGCCCTTCCCCGGCAACGTGTACGGCGCCTTCCGCATGGCGCGCACCATGCGTGCCGTGAATCCGAAAGCCACACTGATCCTGGGCGGCGGGTGGGTGAACACCGAACTGCGCTCGCTGCGCGATCCGCGCGTGTTCGACTATTTCGATTACGTAACGCTCGACGACGGCGAACGCCCGCTGTTGAATCTGCTGAAGCGGCTCAGTGACGGCAAGACCCCGTTGGTGCGCACCTATGTGCGCAAGGACTCCAAGGTCGTCCTCGAGACCGACCTCACCCAGCACGACATCCCGCAGAAAGACACGGGCATCCCTACCTACGACGGCCTGCCTCTCGATCAATATGTGTCGGTCATGGAGATGCTGAATCCGATGCACCGGTTCTGGTCGGACGGCCGCTGGAACAAGATCACGCTGGCGCACGGCTGTTACTGGAAGAAGTGCTCGTTCTGCGACGTGTCGCTCGACTACATCGGCCGCTACGACGAACCAAGCACCGACCTCATCATGCGGCGTATCAAGGCGTTGATCGCCGAGACGGGTGAGACGGGATTTCATCTCGTCGATGAAGCCGCACCGCCCTCGGCCATGCGTTCGCTCGCGAAGCGACTGATTGCCGAGAAGCTGAGCATCACCTGGTGGGGCAACATCCGCTTCGAGAAAACCTTCACGCCCGAGCTTTGCCGCCAGCTCGCGGAGTCCGGCTGTGTCGCGGTGAGCGGCGGCCTCGAGGTGGCGTCCGACCGGTTGTTAGAGCTCATGAAGAAGGGTGTCACCGTTGAACAGGTCGCGCGCGTCACGCGGGCCTTCACCGACGCCGGCATCATGGTGCACGCCTATCTGATGTACGGCTTTCCGACCGAGACGGAGCAGGACACCATCGACGCGCTGGAACGCGTGCGCCAGTTGTTCGCGGCAGGCTGCATCCAGTCGGCCTACTGGCATCGCTTCTCGGCGACGGCGCACTCGCCCATCGGCCTCAACCCGGACGCCTATGGCATCGAGTTGCTGCCGCCCCCGGACATCCAGTTCGCGCACAACGATGTGAACTTCCGTGATCCCACCGGCACGGACCACGACCGCCTCGGCAGCGGCCTGCGCAAGGCGCTCTATAACTACATGCACGGCATCGGGCTCGAGTCCGATGTTCGCGACTGGTTCGAGGCGCCCGTTCGTCGCGTCGGCGGCCGGAAGCATGGCCGCATCGCCGCGGCCTCGGTGCCGCGCACCACAGTGCCCGCGAACCTGATCGAGCGTTTTCTCCGCTAGTTGATGCTCGTCGCGTTCAACAAGCCATTCGGCGTGATCTGCAAGTTCAGCCCGGAACCGGGCAAGCGCACGCTCGCCGACTTCATCGATGTGCCGCACGTTTATCCGGCTGGTCGGCTCGACACCGACAGCGAGGGCTTGCTCTTGCTCACTGACGACGGCGCGCTGCAGACGCGCATCGCTGACCCGTCGCACAAGCTCGCGAAGGTGTACTGGGCGCAGGTCGAAGGCACGCCGACCGAAGCGGCTGTGAGCGCACTGCGCGCGGGCGTGACACTGAATGATTTCACGACGAAACCCGCGGGCGCGCTGCTCATCGATGAGCCCGCGAATCTCTGGCCGCGCGATCCGCCGATCCGTTATCGCGCAAAGATCCCGACCGCATGGTTGGAGGTGACACTGCGCGAAGGCAAGAACCGCCAGGTTCGCCGCATGACCGCACACGTCGGATTTCCGACATTGCGGCTGGTGAGAACGAAGATTGGGCGCGTCAGCGTGGAGGGATTGGCGCCAGGCACGTGGCGCGAAATCGATCCGGCATCGCCGTTTTAGAGCCGGCGCAAGTCGTTACCGGCTCTTCGTCTCTCGAGCCAGGATATCCAGAGTGGCTCGATCGTGACGCCCCGAAAAATATTGGTCGAGCGCCAGGTGAAATGGCGAGCCGTCGGAACTGACCGTGGCGAACAGCGTGAGGCATGAGTGCAACTTCTGCGCGTCGACCGGTCCGAGGATGTCCACGGCGTTCAAACTGCGATGAGCATTGATCGCTGCCACGCATTCCCGCAGTCTCGCGCCGAGCACTGGGTGACTCAGATATGCCCTCGCCTCTTCTGTACCTGAGATGGCGTAGCGAACCGACATCTCGCTCGTACCCAGGCCGCGAACCTGCGGCAGAACGTACCAGCTCCAGTGAGTGCACTTGTGTCCGGCGCACAGTTCTGCCAGCGCTTGTTGGTAGTTCGTCGACTGGGCCTTGACGAAACGCTCGAGATCGAAAGAATCCTGAGTGCGATCAGACACCATGGTTGTTAGCGCACTGGCTTCAGCGTCGGGTAGTTCAATGAAACCGCACGCTGCGCGGCTCCGGCGATTTCGGCCGTGAGCTCGTCGATGTCATACAACGCCCCGATTTCGGATTCGGGCAGGAAGTAGAGCACTATCTCTTCGTCCTGCTCGTCGCCTTCGAGCCCCGACCCATGCTGGACAAAGGAAGCGGTGTCCTGGAACGCAAAGCCGCGCGTTCCGGCGTCGTCTATCACCTCGCCGAGAAAGACCAGCGGTTCGATGCCGGGCATCGTGAGGTCGCGGTCCGCGTAGGTAAGCCGGAAATAAGTGCGGCCGATGATCAGATCCGATGCTTTCATAAGGTTCCTGCCTTCCGAATCGCCGCACCGACCACGAATACGAGCATCAGTACAGATGGATAGAACGTGAGCGCAAAACCGATCGCACGCGATGGCGCACCGCCGCGATAGCCACGTACGAATAGCACCCGACCGGACAGAAAGAGTATTACGGCCGCGGGTATCGCCGCGATCCAGGACACAGGCATCAGAGTGGCCCAGGCAAGGTGCGCCAGCACCGCCAGAACCGTTTGCTCCAGCGTGTTTTGCAGCGTTGCTTGCATGACGTTAGCGGCTTCGGATCCGCGCGTCAGGCCACCACCGTCGATATCCTCAGGCGTAAAAAATCGGTGACGGGCGAGCATACCGATAGAGACCCCTAACCAGAGCGCGATGAAGGTGTCAGCCCAGAGCGCGAACGCGATGCGATCTGAAGCCACGGCTTCGGGCGGCAGAACCGCAGGCACCATCAGGATTGCGCTGACAATTACGACCAGCGAAGTTGCGGCACCCACGCTCATGCCTTTCAATACACCGCGCTGCTTGTCGGTGAGAGTCATGAGTGATTTGTCAGATACCGGAAGACTTGGTGAAACGGACCCGTTCTTCCGTGTAGCCTTTCGCGGCGTAGAAATCGTGCGCCGGCGATCGCTGTTCACCGCTGGTCACCTCGAGCTTCACGCAGCCCTTCGCGCGCAGATGAGCCTCGGCGGCACCTAACAGCTCGGCACCCACACCACGGCCTCTCGCGGCGGCGGCGACAACGAGCGCGGTGACGCGGCCCAGCCGACCCGGGCGATGAATCATCTCGAAACTGTGCACGGACACCAGGCCCACGACAGTTCCGTTTTCCTCGGCAACTAGGACTGCGTCGTCGGGGTTGTTCGCAATTGCCGCGAGGCGTTCCGCAAACGCGGCATCACTGGTCGGGTAGCCGAGCTCGGCCAGCAGCGCGGCGGCCCTCGGAACGTCGGAAAGGGAAATTTGGCGAATGCTCAAGATTCCAACCCGACGTTTGTCGCCATCGTGTGGAACTGCGCGCACGTGCGCCGGCGCGTTGCGAAAGGACACCGATTGCTCCTGCCGCGGTGCCCGCCCCCGCCCCGAGGATTCCGAGAGCGGAGTTTCCTGACGCCGGCGGGATTCAGTTTCACATCGTTCTCCATGATCGCTCCAGGTGACTGAGGGACCGGGAGCATGCAAGTGCTGGCCGCGGGAGCATACGACAACACCCGCCAATACACCGCCACGCACCCGCCAGCGGCATGCCGGCTCTGACGAGTGCCGCCGAGAATCACGCCGATGACACTGCCGTCGGGATCGCCGAATTGATGGCCATGGAATTTCCCTCTGCGCGTTCAGCGCGGTCCTAGGGGCTTTGCTGTCCATACAAATGTCGGCGTATCCCGACAACTGCTGCGAAGTTTGACACTCCTGATTCCGCTGTGTACTTACGTTCCTCGGTTTTCAAACACTGGAGGTTCGTCATGGCGTTGTGGAACGATCAAGCTGGCCGGGAGAAGAACGTGCCCGAACCTGCCGCGAAGGCGCCCGAGAAGGTGGCCGTCCTCTCCGCTGTCGGCGAGCCCGCGGCCCGTCCGGTCGCGGCGCAGAGTCGTGCTGACGGTCCTCCCAAGGAATCCGTGATTGCGGCCGGCCTCACAATCGAAGGCAAGATCGAAGGCGCGGGCCATGTCCGCATCGCCGGAGACTTCAAGGGCGACGTCAACGTCCAGGGAAATCTGACGATCGAACCGGGCGCGCACCTGACCGGCGGCGTGAAGGCCGACACGGTGGTCGTGGGTGGTCAGCTCGATGGCAACATCGACGCCAGCTCTCGCGTCGAACTACTGCAGACCGGTGTGTTCAATGGCGAGCTGAAGGCCGGCTCCCTCACGGTGGCGGCAGGTTCACGCATGCGTGGCAAGGCGGAATTCGGCTGGGACGAGAAGCCCAAGCACTGACCTGCTAATGAACGGCCGTGTTGCGACACCCGGCAAAACCAGGATCTGTCCGCACTGCAAGTCGACAATCCTGGAGAGCGCTCGCGTCTGCCCAGCTTGCAACGGTCACCTGCGATTCGACCCGAATGCGATCGTCGAAGCGCGGGCTCAGGCGACTTTTTCCGCGCTGCGAGTCGAAGGTGCATTTCGCAATCCCAAGGGCGCCGACTCCTGGGAATACTCGGTGGTGGTCTCGATTCGCAACGATCGCGGCGAGGAAGTCGACCGCAAGGTCATTGGCGTTGGAGCGCTCGATCCCAATGAAGGCCGCACGGTGACGCTGTCGGTCGACGTCTTCGCGCCACGCGGTGGACCCCGATAGGCCTTGGCCTTTGCGGCCTATCTTCCACGGCTGCGACTTTGTGTACGGCCCCGCCGTGCCTTCGCCCACGCAGCGTAGTTCTTGGGGATGTCCATCGTTTTGAGCTCGGCCCACGCGGCAATCGCATCTGAACGCGTGCGGCCGTTCTCGCTTTTGAGAAACTCGGCGACGAAGTTGATGTATCGACCGTGCGGTATCTTGCTGAATCGATCCACTCTGTTCAGCACAACGTACTGCCTGGCAAGATCGCCGTAGGTAGGGCGGTTGCCTTTCGTGATCTGCTCTTCTCGCCACCGGTTCAGGCGATACCAGACGCCAGACTTCTCGCGTACATCGGCGGCAATCTTGCGGGCTTCGCGGCGTATGAAGTCTTTGGTCTCACGATTGCTGGTGTAGTGCTCGATCCGACGCGTGCGGGTCAAGCCACGCTCCAGATCCTTGACGCCTGTCTTACGCAAGGCGCGTGTTGTCGGCAGTGTCGCGGTGCCGGTGCGCAGAAAAGTCAGGATGGCGCGTTCGAGCTCGTCCTTTCGCAGTCTGGTCGCCGCGGGAATGCGGACTTTACTGGCAAAGTCTTTCAGGTCATCGAGATACCAATAGCCGTTCTCGAATTCGCGAAGAGTCATCGTTGCTGAAAGCTTTCTGGCCTTCATAGGTGCGGATCCGGCTCACGAACCGCCGGGTGCGTGTGGATCGTAATGCCATCTAACCACGGACCGCGGCCTGGCTGAAACTCTTGATGCCTTCAACGCTGCCCACCCACGGAAGCATACTCTCGCGGTACACGTTTACCTTCGGTGTTAGTTCTGCGGTTGCGGACGCCGTGCCTAGATAGACCATGACAAGCGACGGATAGTCGACAGGGTTGGTATTGAAGAGCGGAGTACCACAGGCAGTGCAAAAGTGTTTTGTGGCCTTTGATGTCGCGCCGTAGTGAGCAATCGATTCCTGACCTTGCTCGACGCGAAAGTCGGGCTCACGAACCACGACATAGGACGTGAACGCAGCGCCGGACAGGCTGCGGCACAAGCCGCAATGGCAGTTCACGACCGAAACGATGCTCCCGTGTACGAGGTAGCGAACCTTGCCGCAATGGCAGGATCCCGTCAGAGAAGAAGACGATGAAGTCATTGCGGCCTCCTGACGATTGAGCTGCGCGCTGCAGCTGCGGCTTTTCGGGGACGAGGTTGGTAATGCTCGAGGAAATCCCTTAACCACTGAGATACTCGAAACTTGCGACGCACGGGCGCGCTGAACACCGCGCGGCTCGTCTTCACTTCGCCGGCTTCCGGCGTGGCGGCTGCTTCGCTGCACGCCAACGGACAATGACTTTGCCGCTTCCTTTGGATGGCAAGGGAACCTTCGCGCGACTCATCGCAGCGGCGATCAGGGCCTCCACGTCCGGATGTTTCAACTTGCTGGCCGTTTCCAAACAGACATAGCGGGCCTGCCCTCCCGATCCCATCAGCAGTCCCTTGGGGTCGGGCAATTTTTTCGGCCCTTGCATGAGGTACAGGCGCACACCATCGTCGCGTGCGGCGATCGCCAGGAAAGCATCGATCGCATTCTCTGTCGGCGAATATGAAATGACGACGTGGCTGGAATAGTCGTACGCCAGTTCGTTGGCGGTCGGGAATCGCTTGCGCAAAGCAGCCCGGATCGATCGGAAGAACTTTTGATCTTTGGGATCGAATCTGCTGACGAACGACCGGAGCTGGGCCTCCGGAGAAAGCGTCTTGCCATCAGTTTTCACTGCCACCACCTCAGCTCAACACCTGGTTTCATCGAACGTGTACAGAGTTGCTACGAGTTGTCAGCCCGCTCCCGGCGCTGAAACTACCAGCTCTTTGCTGGCGAGCGGCTCATCATCCAGTTCCGTGACATACCACCACGTCCCCGGTAAGTCGCGCTGCTCATTGAATCCGTAACAGATCGTGCGGCCCCACTTTTTCGCCTTCGCGGTGACCGTACTGACAGACTGATATACCTCTCTGCCACCGCCATCGTAGATGACCATCTTCAGTGCGTGATCCCCGTCAGGCGTGCTCACATCTTGGATTACAGCGCACACGTGATCAGCGAGGCTTGCCGAAGAGATTGGAGTGGTCTTGTCCGTCCCCTCGATGCGCTTCTCAAATGCGATCGTCGCGAATGGCGCAACGGCATTGGCGGCAAACGTAACGCCGGCGATTGCGATGGTGGTCAGTATCATTTTGCCGCGCATGATGACCTCTCAAGTGGAGCTAACGATTGCACTACGCGCCGACTGCGGGACTTGCGCTGAATACCCTATCCATCAGACGTCCGTCCCGGCGATTTGTCAGGCCTCAGATCGCGTTTCATGCGCAGCCGCTCACCTGCCCATCCGCAAATTCCGCTGCCGACGGCAATCCCGGCGACCGGCGGGAATCGGTGGCCGCGAACCTCGAGTTCGCGCGCAAGCACGTCGACTGGCCCTACATCCAGCACCCGACGCCCTATCCCGGAACGCCGATGACGCGTGATTTCGAGCAGCGCGGCCTGGTCGTGAATTCGCGACCGGACGAGTACGACGGGACCACCGCCGTGACGAGCGGCGAGCACCTCGATCCCG
>Ga0207691_10001875_pt1 | contig 20559 bp, 16 predicted proteins | sample KBSM13metaG_FD_184327 | JGI IMG/M metagenome (GOLD analysis project Ga0207691, IMG submission 184327) | Miscanthus rhizosphere microbial communities from Kellogg Biological Station, Michigan, USA - KBS M1-3 metaG (SPAdes) (version 2) | ecosystem: Host-associated > Plants > Roots > Rhizosphere >... | reverse complement strand
ATCGACGTAGACCCGCTTGGCCATGTCGGCGAACGCGTTGAACGACACCGAATGGCGCAGCAGCAACCGACACAACGGACGCAGCAGTTGCTCGAGAGCGCCACGCAAAGCGCCCCGGGATTGAGAGTCGAGTTCCACCGTGGGAAATCTATCCCAATTATCGGCGCTATTCGAGAAGCACTTGACTTCTTGCGGGGTTTCATTCAGCGCCGATGGCGCCCGACAATCATCTCGAGGACCTCGCGAAACATCGCGTTACCAATCGATCCGCCGAGGTCCAGGACGTGACTGCGCGCGTAGTAGGGACTCAGATCGAGGCCGACGCCGACTCCGTAGAGCTCGACCGCCCTGCCTCGGTCGATCCGGTCGCTGACCAGCCGGAGGTGGTGGTCCAAGTAGTACGGGTCGTTGGCGAGCCCCGTGGCGCTGTCGGCCGGCGAGCCGTCGGAGACGACCAGCAGCAGTCGGCGCTCGGCCTCGATGCGGCCCAGCCGAGCGGCCGCCCATTCGACCGCCTCGCCATCGATGCCTTCGCGGAACAGGTCGTTCTTCAGCAACGCGGACAAGCCTCGGCGGGCCCGGCGCCACGGCGTCGCGGCGTCCTTGAAGACCATGTGGCAGGCCTCGTTCAGACGCCCGGGATGCGATAGCCGGCCGGCCTTGACCCAGTCGCGCTGGGCCCGCCCGCCATGCCATGCACCGGTCGTGAAGCCGAGCACCTCGTTCGTCACTCCCGCCTGGTCGAGCGCGCGCGCGAACGTGTCGAGCAGCACCGCGACCTTGTCGATGTGCTGCTTCATCGAACCCGAGCAGTCGACGAGAAAGGTCAGGGCGCAGTCGGCGACCAGCTCGATCCGGTCGCTCCGAAACAGCCGCCGCTCGGTCGGTGATGCGACCAGGGTGGCGAGGCGCCGGCCGTCGATCCGGCCTTCCTCCTGGCCGCTGTCCCAGCCGTCGTGACGAGGCACCGAGAGCAGCGCGCGCAGCTCGCGGGCGAGCTTGGCGACGTGAACGCCGTGTGCGGCAATCCGCTCGTCGAGGCGCACGCGGTAGGCGTCGAGGGCTTCGCGCCGCGCCAGGTCGACCGCCTGTTCTTCCCGGTCGTACGCGGTCGTGAAGATGCGGTAGACGCCTGCCCCGTCGCCGAGGACGCGGCTGGCGCCGGAGACCGCCGTCGCGAAGCGCTCGTTGGCGTCGCCGTCGTGCTCGAGGATCAGGCCAAACACTGAGCGCGCGGCCGCCAGATCGGGCTCCGGCGCGATCTCTGTGGCGGCGTCATCGGGCGCGTCGGCGCGCAGCATCGCGGCGACGAGGCGGGCGATCTCGCGCGCCGGCTGTGCATACGCGGCCTGGTCGCCCCGCGCCCGGCGCAGCAGCGCGAGCGATGGACCGAGCGTCGGCGCGAGCGCGGCCCGGGTCGCCTCGAGCAGGTCTTCGGTCTCCTCGACGACCGGGTCGCCGGTCACGCGGGCGCGGCAGATCTGCGCGACGGTGTAGACGAGCAGGCCGCGCGCGGTGTCGGTCTGACCGCTGTGGTGATAGCCGAGCGACCAGGCTTCGTGGCGGTGGCGCAGGTTGCGCCGCACGCCGGGCATCGCCGTCGACGCCAGCGATTCGACACGGTACTGCTCGAGCAGGTCGAAGAGGGCACGCTCGACGGCGTCGTCGGGTGCGAGGGTCCGATGCAGCCCGGCGTCCGAGTGCGCCAAGCGCAGCGCGAGGCCGTCGGCGGCGCCGCGGAATGATGCGAAATCGTCGTTCTCGAGGGACGGATGCAGGTGCGGCGCGAACACCGGCAGCGGCTGGCCACGCCGGTACAGCCGGCGGCCGCGAAAGTGCAGGTCGCTCTCGCCGGCGAGCGCGCGGATCGACGCTGCGCAGAGCTCCTCGACCCGCTCCTGCTGGCGGACGCGGGTCTGCGTCGCGGTCAATGGTGCACCCTACGGCCTTCGGCCGGTCCCGCCAAGCGGGAGCAGCGCTCCCTTCGGAGCGGCCGTGCGGAAGCGCTCATGCGTGCCGCTGCGACTCGATCAGCTCGCGATCGAAGCAGCGCTGGAAGTACTCGGCGACGATCGGCCGTTCGGCGTCGTCGCACTTGTTGACGAACGAGAGCCGGAACGCGAGCGCCGGGTCGTCGAAGATCTCGATGTTCTCGGCCCACGTGATGACGGTGCGCGGCGACATCAGGGTCGACAGGTCACCAGCCTCGAAGCCCTTGCGCGTCAGGCCGGCGACCGCGACCATCGCATCGACCAGGCGCGTGCCGTCGCCACCCGGGCCGCGCAGGGCGACGAGCGACGGCACCCGCGCGAGGACGATCGCGGCTTCCTCGGCGGCCGGCAGGTAGTTGAGTGCCGCGACGATGTTCCAGCGATCGATCTGCGCATGGTTCAGGCGCTGGGCGCCGTGGTACAGGCCGTTCGTGTTGCCGAGGCCGACGGTGTTCGCGGTCGCGAACAGGCGGAAATAGGGGTGCGGCGACAGCACCCGGTTCTGGTCCATCAACGTGAACTTGCCGTCGCGCTCGAGCACGCGCTGGATCACGAACATCACGTCGGGCCGGCCGGCGTCGTACTCGTCGAAGACCAGCGCAACCGGGCGCTGCAGCGCCCACGGCACGATGCCTTCCTGGAATTCGGTGACCTGCTGGCCGTCGCGCAGCACCACCGCGTCCTTGCCGACGAGGTCGAGCCGGCTGATGTGGCCGTCGAGGTTGACGCGCACGCACGGCCAGTTGAGGCGCGCCGCGACCTGCTCGATGTGGGTCGACTTGCCGGTGCCGTGCAGGCCCTGCACCATCACGCGCCGGTCGCGGATGAAGCCGGCGAGGATCGCCAGCGTCACGTCGGGGTTGAAGCGGTAGACCGCGTCGACTTCCGGCACGTGCTCGTCCCGTTCGCTGAAGGCCGGCACCTGCAGGTCGGTGTCGATGCCGAACACACTGCGCACCGACAGCAGTCGATCAGGGACGAGCGTGGCGGTGTCGGTCATCAAAGGAATGCGGGTCGATGCATGAATGCGATGCGCTCAGGCGCGCGCTTTCGCTCGCGGCGCGGCGCGCAGCGGCGGCGCGGTGCCGGCGTCGATCGCGCTGAGCGCACGCGCGGCACGTCGCAGCGGCGCGAGCCAGCGCTTCGCGGTCGCGGCACTGGCCCGCATCACCGGCGCCTGGATCGCGACGCAGAGGTTCGAGCGCCCGGCCTCGGCCGGCACCGCCATCGCGATGCAGAGCAGGCCGGGCAGGAATTCCTCGTCGTCGAGCGCATAGCCGTCCGCGCGCACGCGCTCGACCTCGCGCTCGAGGCCGGCGGCGTCGGTCACAGTCTTCGCCGTGTAGCGCTCGAGCGGTGCATGGGCGAGCAGGCGCTGGCGTTGGGCCGGCGTCATTTGCGCGAGGAAGACCTTGCCGCTGGCCGAGCAATGGGCCGGCACGCGCGACCCCGGGTGCAGGTAGAAGCGCAGCGGCGCCGCGGTCTCGACACGGTCGAGATAGATCACCTCGCTGCCCGACAGCGCGGTGATGTTGCAGCTCTCGCCGACTTCGGCGACGAGGTGACGCAAGACGGCGTGGCGCGCGCCGTGATGGCTGTCGTTGCGCAGCAGGTTTTCGGCCAGGCGGCGCAGGCGCACTCCGGTGCCGTACAGGCGGCCATCGCTCTCGCGTTGCAGCAGGCCGGCGGCTTCGAGCTGCTGCAGCATGCGGTGCAAGGTCGGCTTCGGCAGCTTCGTTTCCTCGACCAGGCGCTGCAGCGAATAGCGCTCGTCCTTCGACGCGATCACCTCGAGCAGGCCGATCAGGCGCATCGCCGGCGTTTCGCCGTTCGGCTCGGCGGGGTCGGGTTTCAACTGTTGAACGACCTTCATGGGCCGCCGATGATATCGCGTGTGTTCCAGAAAGTGATACAGGGCGTCCCGTATTTCTGAATCTGTTGACGCTGTCAGGTGACCCCTCTATAGTCGTTCGACCTCGCGATTCCGGAACGGAACGTTCCGCTTCGCGCGATGCCAGCGACTCGATCGGAGACCTCTCATGACCCAGCAACCCCCTGCCGTTTCGTCGGCCACCACCCGCAGCGCCGTCACCGGCGTGCAGAAGATGACGCCGTCCGAGGCCTTCGTCGAGACCATGGTCGCCAACGGCGTGACCGACATGTTCGGCATCATGGGCTCGGCCTTCATGGACGCGATGGACATCTTCGCGCCGGCCGGCATCCGGCTGATTCCGGTCGTCCACGAGCAGGGTGCGGCCCATATGGCCGACGGCTATGCGCGCGTCTCGGGCCGGCACGGCGTTGTGATCGGCCAGAACGGTCCCGGCATCAGCAACTGCGTGACCGCGATCGCGGCGGCCTACTGGGCCCACAGCCCGGTCGTCCTCGTGACCCCCGAGACCGGCACGATGGGCATGGGCCTCGGCGGCTTTCAGGAAGCCAACCAGCTGCCGATGTTTCAGGAGTTCACCAAGTACCAGGGCCACGTCAACAACCCGAAGCGGATGGCCGAGTACACCGCGCGCTGCTTCGACCGCGCGATCTCCGAGATGGGTCCGACGCAGCTCAACATTCCGCGCGACTACTTCTACGGCGAGATCACGTGCGAGATCCCGAAGCCGATGCGGGTCGAGCGCGGTGCCGGTGGCGAGAAGAGCCTCGATGCGGCGGCCGAGCTGCTCGCCAACGCCAAGTTCCCCGTGATCCTGGCCGGCGGCGGCGTCGTGATGGGCGATGCGGTCGCCGAATGCAAGGTGCTGGCCGAGCGCCTCGGCGCGCCGGTCGTCACCGGCTACCTGCGCAACGACGCGTTCCCGGCCAGCCATCCGCTCTGGTGCGGTCCGCTCGGCTACCAGGGTTCGAAGGCGGCGATGAAGCTGATCGCGCAGGCCGACGTCGTGCTCGCGCTCGGCTCGCGGATGGGCCCGTTCGGCACCTTGCCGCAGCACGGCCTCGACTACTGGCCGAAGGACGCGAAGATCATCCAGGTCGAGGCCGACCACACCAACCTCGGCCTCGTCAAGAAGATCACCGTCGGCATCCATGGCGATGCGAAGGTGGCGGCGAAGGCGCTGGCCCAGCGCCTCGACGGCAGGACGCTGGCGAGCGATGCGACCAAGGCGCAGCGCGCCGCGACCGTGAAGGCCGAGAAGGACGCGTGGGAGAAAGAGCTCAACGAGTGGACCCACGAGCGCGACGCCTACAGCCTCGACATGATCGAGGAGCACAAGAAGGAGGGCGGCGGCTGGCTCCATCCGCGCCAGGTTCTGCGTGAATTGGAGAAGGCGATGCCGCCGCGCGTGATGGTCTCGACCGACATCGGCAACATCAACTCGGTCGCCAACAGTTACCTGCGCTTCGAGGAACCGCGCTCGTTCTTCGCACCGATGAGCTTCGGCAACTGCGGCTACGCGCTGCCGACGATGATCGGCGCGAAGGCCGCGGCGATGGACCGCCCGGCGATCGCTTATGCCGGCGACGGGGCCTGGGGCATGAGCATGGTCGAGATCATGACCTGCGTGCGCCACGACATCCCGGTGACGGCAGTCGTCTTCCACAACCGCCAGTGGGGCGCGGAGAAGAAGAACCAGGTTGACTTCTACAACCGCCGCTTCGTCGCCGGCGAGCTCGACAACCAGAGCTTCGCGGGGATCGCGAAGGCGATGGGCGCCGAAGGCATCGTCGTCGACAAGCTCGAGGACGTCGGCCCGACCTTGAAGCGCGCGATCGATGCGCAGATGAAGGACGGCAAGACCACCGTGATCGAGATCATGTGCACGCGCGAGCTCGGCGATCCGTTCCGGCGCGACGCGCTGTCGAAGCCGGTGCGCTTCCTCGACAAGTACAAGGATTACGTCTGACGACCCACCCTGTCGGCCACGCGCATCCGCACCTGCAGGCGCTGATTCAGCGCGCGCGCAGCGAAGCGCATGCCGCGGCGCTGCGCCCGCTCGGCATCGTCTACCCGTGCGATGCGGCCGCGCTGGTCGCCGCAGCGCGGGTCGTCGACGAGGGCATCGCGCGGCCGTTGCTGATCGGTCCGCGCGACGCGATCCTGCGGGCCGCCGCAGACGCCCAGTTCGATGCATCTCGCTTCGAGATCGTGGCCACTGCCGACGGTTCGCGTGCGGCGGCCGAGCACGCGACCGCGCTGGCCCGCGACGGCGCCGTCGACGCGCTGATGAAGGGCTCGCTGCACACCGACGAGCTGATGGCGCCGATCATCCACAAGGGCAGCGGGCTGCGCGGTGCGAGCCGCATCAGCCACGCGTTCCTGTTCGACCTGCCGCGCTATCCGAAGCTGCTCGGGCTGGCCGACTGCGTCGTCAACATCGCGCCGCACCTGCCGGCCAAGCGCGACATCCTCAGCAACGCGATCGGGCTGCTGCAGCGCCTCGGCATCGCCCACCCGAAGGTCGGCATCGTCGCGGCGATCGAGACCGTGAATCCGTCGATTCCGGCGACCGTCGATGCGCAGGCGCTGGTCGAGATGGCGCGCCACGGCGCCTGGCCGGGCGCAATCGTCGAAGGGCCGCTCGGCTTCGACAACGCGATCTCGAGCGAGGCGGCCCGCATCAAGGGGATCGCATCGCAGGTCGCTGGCGACGCCGACCTGCTGCTGGTCGCCGACTTGAACGCCGGCAACATCCTCTACAAGAGCTTCGTCTACATCGGCGGCGGCGAATGCGCCGGGATCGTGCTCGGCGCGCGCGTGCCGATCGTGCTGACCTCGCGCGCCGACTCGTTGACCGCGCGGCTGGCTTCGGTCGCGCTCGCGATGCTGGCGGCGCCCACCACCGTCGCCGGCGGGCGCATCGTGAGCGCATCGACACCGGATGCGTTCGTGCGAAGCGGTGCGGCGACCACCGGCAGCCCGGCATGACGCACGGCCCCGTCACGCGCGGCGAGCGCAAACCGGCGAAGGGTGGCCTGTTTCGGCTCTTCACCCGCGAGCCGCTGCACGACCCGCTCGTGCCGCCCGATCCGCAGGCGGTCTGCGAGATCAAGACGACCACCTGCTACATGTGCGCCTGCCGCTGCGGCATCCGCGTGCACCTGAAGGACGGCGAGCTGCGCTACATCGACGGCAACCCGAACCACCCGCTGAACAAGGGCGTGATCTGCGCGAAGGGCGCCTCGGGGATCATGAAGCAGGTCTCGCCGGCGCGGCTGACCCGGCCGCTGCTGCGCAAGGCCGGAAGCGAACGCGGCGCCGGCGAGTTCGAGCCGATCTCGTGGGAGCGCGCGCTCGCAATGCTGACCGAACGCCTCGCGAAGATCCGCTCGACCGACCCGAAAAAGTTCGGCCTCTTCACCGGACGCGACCAGATGCAGGCGCTGACCGGCCTGTTCGCGCGCCAGTTCGGCACGCCGAACTACGCGGCGCACGGCGGCTTCTGCTCGGTCAACATGGCGGCCGGCATGATCTACACGATCGGCGGCAGCTTCTGGGAATTCGGCGGGCCCGATCTCGACCGCGCGAAGCTGTTCGTAATGATCGGCACCGCCGAGGATCATCACTCGAATCCGCTGAAGATCGCGCTCGGCAAGTTCAAGCGCGGCGGCGGCCGCTTCATCTCGATCAACCCGGTGCGCACCGGCTATTCGGCGATCGCCGACGAATGGATTCCGATCAAGCCGGGCACCGACGGCGCGCTCTTCATGGCGTTGCTGCACGAGCTGATCCACACCGACCGCATCGACCGCGCGTTCCTGAAGCGCTTCACGAACGCGCCGCAACTCGTCGTGCTCGACGACGGAGAGCGCGAGGGCCTGTTCGCGTTCGATCCCGATCCGGCGAAGGGCCCGCCGGGAGACGGCCGTGAGCCGCACAACAAATTGGTCTGGGACGTGCCGTCGCAATGCGTGAAGGCGGCTTATCCCGAAGGCATCGCCGACGGCTGCGATCCGGCGCTCGAAGGGCACTACACCTTGGCGGACGGCACCCGCGTCGCGCCGTCGTTCCAGCTGCTGCGCGAGCGCGTCGAAAGCTGCACGCCGGACTGGGCCGAGGCGATCACCGGCATCCCTGCTGAGCGAATCGTCAAACTGGCCGAGGAGCTCGGCGAGACCGCGCTGCGCCACGCGTTCGAGCTGCCGATTCCGTGGACCGATGCGTGGGGCAAGCTGCACCCAACGACGCAGGCGCGCCCGGTCGCCTTCCATGCGATGCGCGGCCTCGCGGCGCACTCGAACGGCTTTCAGACCGTGCGTGCGCTCGCGGTGCTGATGAGCGTGCTCGGCACGATCGACGCGCCCGGTGGCTTCCGTCACAAGGCGCCGTACCCGCGCCACATCGTGCCGAACTACCGGGCGTTCAACGACCCCGGAATGATCCAGCCGAACACGCCGCTGAACGCGGCGCCGCTCGGCTTTCCGGCCAACCCGGAAGAGCTCGCGATCAACCCGGACGGCTCGCCGATCCGCATCGACCATGCGTTCTCGTGGGAGCACCCGCTGTCGGCGCACGGGCTGATGCACAACGTCATCGGCAACGCGGTGAAAGGCGATCCGTACCGGCTTGACACCTTGCTCATCTTCATGGCCAACATGGCCTGGAACTCGAGCATGAACACGATGGTCGCGCGCGAGATGCTGAACCGCAAGGACGCCGACGGCGAGTACATGATTCCGTTCCTGGTCGTCTGCGATGCGTTCCAGAGCGAGACCGTCGCGTTCGCCGATCTGGTGCTGCCCGACACGACGTACCTCGAGCGCCACGACGTGATGAGCATGCTCGACAGGCCGATCTCGGAGTTCGACGGCCCGGTCGATTCGGTCCGCGTGCCGGTCGTGCCGCCGACCGGCGAGTGCCGGCCGTTCCAGGAGGTGCTGATCGAGCTCGCGTCGCGGCTCAAGTTTCCGGCCTTCACGACAGCCGACGGCGCGCGCAAGTTCAAGGACTATCCCGAGTTCGTCGTCAACTTCCAGCCGCAGCCGGGCATCGGCTTCCTGATGGGCTGGCGCGGCAAGGACGGCACGCAGCACCTGCGCGGCGAGCCGAACCCGAAGCAGTGGGAGATGTATGCGCAGAACGACTGCGTGTTCCAGTACCACATGCCCGAGACGATGCACTTCATGCGCAACTGGAACCGCGAGTACCTCGACTTCGCAAAGGAGAAGGGCTGGCGCCAGAAGAACGACCCGGTCCAGCTCGCGCTCTACTCCGACACGTTGCAGAGCTTTCGCCTCGCTGCGCAGGGCAAGACGAAGGGGCGGCAGCCGCCCGACACCCTGCGCAAACGCATCGAGACCTACTTCAATCCGCTGCCGTTCTGGTACGCGCCGCTCGAGGACGCCGCGACCGACCTCGCCGCCTTTCCGCTGAACGCGATCACGCAGCGCCCGATGGCGATGTACCACTCGTGGGATTCGCAGAATGCGTGGCTGCGCCAGATCCACAGCCACAACTACCTGCAGGTCAATCCGCTGACTGCCTTGCGGGCCGGCATCGCCGACGGCGGCTGGTGCTGGATCGAGAGCCAGTGGGGCCAAGTGCGCTGCATGGTCCGCTACAGCGAAGCGGTCGAGCCGGGTACTGTGTGGACCTGGAACGCGATCGGCAAGGCCGACGGCGCCTGGCAGCTCGCGCCGGGTGCCGACGAGTCGAGGAAGGGCTTCCTGCTGAACCACCTGATCAGCGAAGACCTGCCGTTCGACGGCGGTACCGGCGGCGAGACGCGCATCAGCAATTCCGATCCGATCACCGGCCAAGCCGGCTGGTACGACGTGCGCGTGCGCATCCGGCCCGCCGCGGCCGACGAGGCCGAAGAGTGCGCGCCGCAGGCGCAAGCCGGCATGGCCGATCCGGCCGCGTGCGCGGTCGGCGTTCGTGCCGCGTCAGCGGTCGCGCCGAATGGCGCGGAGGCGATCCGATGATCCGCTGGCTCAAGGAACTGCTCGCCTCGCAAGCGGTCGCCGATGGGGCCGTCGGCGCCGTCGCCGAGGCCTCGCTGCGCACCGCGCCCGCTGCGGCGCCGCCGTCGGCGGCGCGACCGGCCGCGGTGTCGGTCGGTGCCGAAGCGGAAACCCTTGCGCGGCAGCTCGCGCTCGTCATCGACCTCAACGTCTGCGTCGGCTGCCACGCTTGCGTGACCTCGTGCAAGGAATGGAACACTGCGGGCAGCGCCGGTCCGCTGTGCGACGAGAACGCGTACGACGCGAATCCGACCGGCACGTTCTTCAACCGCGTGCAGACCTATGAGGCCGGCATCTTTCCCGGCACCGAGACGATTCATTTCCCGAAGAGCTGCCTGCATTGCGAGGACCCGCCGTGCGTGCCGGTATGTCCGACCGGGGCGAGCTACAAGCGCAAGTCGGATGGCATCGTGCTGGTCGACTACGACAAGTGCATCGGCTGCAAGTACTGCGCGTGGGCGTGTCCGTACGGCGCGCGCGAGCTCGACGAAGAACGCCAGGTGATGACCAAGTGCACGCTCTGTGTCGACCGCATCCACGACGAGCAGATGGCGCCGGCCGATCGGCAGCCGGCCTGCGTGAAGGCCTGCCCGACCGGCGCGCGCTTGTTCGGCGACATCAAGGACCCGCTGTCCGAGGTCTCGATCGCGATCCGCGAGCGCGGTGGCTACGCGCTGATGCCGGAGTGGAACACCCGGCCGGCGAACCACTACCTGCCGCGCCGGCCGACACCGGCGGTCGGCGCGACCGCGCCGATGCCGTCGGAGCGCGACCGCTCATGAGCTCCAGCGCACGCCGCCATCCGGCCGCACCGGCGCGATGAATCCGGCGTTCTCCGTCATCGTCTTCACGACGCTCGCCGGCGCGGCGCAGGGCCTCGTCGTCGCGCTCGCGCTCGCCACGCTCGGCGGTGTGACGATCTCGGCGGCATTTCTCGCCGGCGCACTCGCGCTCGCGTTCGTGATGCTGCTCGGCGGTCTTGGCGCCTCGTTTCTGCATCTCGGCCGACCCGAGCGCGCCTGGCGCGCCGCGATGATGTGGCGCACCTCGTGGCTGTCGCGCGAGGTGATCGTGCTGCCGGCCTTCATCGGCGTGGTCGGCCTGTGGTGGCTGGCGGTCCGCTTCGAAGCGGGGCCCGCGTGGCGAGGCGTCCTGCTGCCGCTCGGAGCGATCGCGGTCGCCGCGCTGCTCTGGTATTGCACCGCGATGATCTACGCGTGCCTGCGCTTCATCGAGGAGTGGGCGCATCCGCTGACTCTCGTCAACTACACGCTGACCGGGCTCGCTTCGGGTACGGTGCTGTGCGCCGCTGTGGCCGCATGGGCTGGCGAAGGCGCGCTGCTGCGCGTGGTTGCACCGGCTGCGCTGGTCGCGACCGGCCTCGCCGGTGTGACACGCGTTCTGGCACTGCGTCGCAACGCGGCGCTGAAACCACGGTCGACCTTGCAATCGGCCACCGGGATCGCCGCACCTCGGCTGGTGCAGACGTCGATGGGCATGTCGGCCGGTTCGTTCAACACCCGCGAGTTCTTCCATCGCGCGACGCCGCTGGCGTATCGGCAGATCCGCATCGGCGGATTGCTGCTGCTGTTCGCGCTGCCGGCCGCGTGCATGCTGTGGGCGTTGTTCGCCTCGCGCGATCCGGCGGCACCGGCGCCCTGGCTCATCGCTGTATTGCTGCAGGTGCCCGGCCTGCTGGCCGACCGCTGGTTCTTCTTTGCGCAGGCGCGCCACCCGCAGAACCTGTACTACCAGGTGGTGAGTTGACCACCCCCGAAGCGCCTTCGGCGCCTCCCCCAGGGGGGCGCCGCTGGCGGCCCGGCGAAGCCGGATCCGCGGCGGCCGCTTGAGGCTCCTGCCTTGTGAGGCCGCTTGGCTCGTCCTCAGGCGATCGACATCACGCCGACCGTGCAGCCGACCGAGAAGATCGGAATTGGTTCATAGAAGCGGATCTCGCCGGCACCCCGCGCTGCAGCGGCTACCGCGATGAACGTGCGGATCTCGAAGCCGCCCTGGCCGGCCTCGCGGTAGGTCTCGGCATCCGAATACGACAGCAGCGCGGTCTTGTCGTTCCGGCACCAGCGGTCGACGAACGCGCGGTCGAACGCCTCGTTGATCTTGCCGCTATCGGGCGATGCAGGCCAGTGCGAGATGCCGCCGGTGGCGACCAGCGCGATCCGTTCCGGCACGCTGTCGCAGGCCTGCCGCAACGCGGCGCCGAAGGCCCAGGCGCGCGTCAGCGGCGTCAGCGGCGGCCCTTGGCAATTGATGTTGACGGGAATCACCGGCAGGTCGTAGTTCGGCGTCAGGAAGTGCAGCGGCACCATCAGGCCGTGGTCGAACTTCCATTCCTCGGCGTAGGCGACGTCGGTCCCCTGCATCGTCGCGCGGATGACCCGCTCCGACAGCTCGGCGTTGCCAGGGATGCGCACCTTCTCGATACCGAGCCACTTCGGGTCCTCGATCGGGCCCTCGTAGTGGTCGGCCATGCCCATCGCATAGGCCGGCATGTTGTTCATGAAGAAGTTCGCGAAGTGCTCGGCGCCGATCAGGATCAGCGCGTCGGGCTTCGTCTCGCGCATCGACTCGCCGAGCCGGTACATCTCGGCATGCAGCGCGTCCTTGACGGCCGGAGCGGCCAGATGGGCGCGGCCGGTAATGCCCGGCGCGTGGCTGCAGATGCCGGCGAAGACGAGACTCATGCAGCGATCTTACGAGGCGCGCGCGAGTCAGCGGATGACGTCGTCGGCCGCCACGAGCAGCGACTGCGGCACGGTCAGGCCGAGCGCCTGCGCCGTCTTCAGGTTGATCACCAGCTCGAGCTTGGTCGCCTGTTCGAACGGCGTCACGGCCGGTTTCGCGCCTTTCAGGATGCGATCGACCATCGCTGCGGCGCTGCGGAAGATCGCCGGGAAGTCGGACTGGTACGACGCCAGCCCGCCGCCTTGCAGGTAGTCGCGGTGGCCCCAGATCGACGGCAGCCGGTGCTTCATGACCAGTTCGTGCAGTCGCTCCCGGTGCCTGAAGAAGGTAGCGTCCGCGAGCACGAGGACGCCCTGGACCCGTTGGCGCCGCAGCTCGTCGAATGCCGGTTCGAACTGGTCGGGTGTGCTTGCATCGACCAGCACGATGCGAACGCTGAGCGCCTGTCCCCACTTATTCAGTGCGTGTTCGAAGTTGGCACGCGTGCTCTCGGCGGTGACCGGATTCTGCAGCACCCCGATGCGTTCGATCGACGGCACGAACTCCTTCAGCAGTTGCAGCCGTTTGGCGACCAGCTCGCCGCCGAACGAGCTGATCCCGGTGATGTTGCCGCCCGGCCGCGCGAAGTCGGCGATCAGGCCCATGGCCACCGGGTCGTCGACGACGCCTGCAACGACCGGCAGACTCGTCGTCGCGGCCTGGACGACGCGGGCCGGTCGAGGTCCCATCGTGACGAGGATGTCGGGTTTGACGGCCAGCAGCTCGGCTGCGAGGCCGGGCAGCCGATCAGGCTGGCCGTCGGCCCAGCGGAAGTGAAGCTCGACATTTTGTCCTTCGACATAACCGAGGCCGCGCAGGGCTTCCCGGAACGGCTCGACCGCGTTCCGCTGCACGGAGGCGTCGGCGGCCGAGCCGCCGAGTAAGCCGATGCGGTATTTGCGCGCCTGTGCCAGCACGAGCGACGGGCCCAGCAGGCACGCGCCCCCGACGGCGATCAGGAGTCGGCGCCGCATCGCGTCACACCCCCGCCACCTTCTCGTCGAGCGAGGTCGTCATCGCATAGATCCCGGCCCGCACCGGCCCGTACTTGCGAACGCCGTCGCGCATCGCCTCGATGTAATCAGCCCACGGCATGCCGAGCAGCGCGGCAAAGTGCATCAGCAGCTGGCCGTTCGCGCCGAGCACGTAGATCTTGCCCACGTCGCCGTCGCGGATCGCGCTGCGCTCCTCGTCGGTCAGCTCGTACTCGTCGAGCAGCGCGTCGAGGTCGTCGGCATGGCGCTGCTGCACGCGAGGGTCGCGGTTCAGGTGGTACAGAAACTTTTGCAGGTGGTAAAGGCTCATTGCCGGCTCGCTTCAGGATCGCTTGGCCGCACCGCAATGGCGTGCGACGCGGCGTTCATCGCTGCATATTGCCTCAGCGCACAGGGCGTGCGCGAACAACCTTTCAGGCCTCGTAGCTCAGCTTCAAGCCCGGCACCGGCCAACCGTCGATCGCGATCAGCCGACCGCTGCCGGACAGCGTGACGAACGCGGTGCGGCGGTCGGGCCCGCCGAAGCACAGGTTGGTCGTGAAGCGATCCGGCAGCGCGACGTGCCCGGTGCAGCGGCCGTCCGGCGCGACGATGCTGATGCCGCCGTGGATCAAGGTCGCGACGCAGACGTTGCCGACCGAGTCGACCGCCAGTGAATCGAAGCGCTGGTAGTGGCCGCCGGGTGCCGCGCAGACCATCCGCCCGCCGTGCGGCGACGGCCAGCCCTCGCGCCGAACTTCGCCGGGCGCGGTGATGTCGAAGGCCCAGAGGCGCGCGGCCTCGGTCTCGGCGTAGTAGAGCGTGTTGCCGTCCGGCGAGAGGCCGATGCCGTTCGGCGTCATCACCGGCCGCGCGATGACCTTCGGCGGCGGGCCGTCGGTCGATGCGTAGAAGACGCCGCCGCGGTCCATGTCATTGGCGCGGACTTTGCCGAGGTCGGTGAAATAAAAGCCGCCGGCGGCATCGAAGACGATGTCGTTCGGGCCTCGCAGTTCGACGCCCTCGACGCTGTCGAACAGGCGCTCGAAGCGGCCGGTCGCGAGGTCGACCCGTTCGATGCGGCCGCCCGAATAGTCCTCGGCCTGGCCGATCGGCCGATGGCAGCCGTCGGCCTCGGTGGTCCAGCGAAAGCCGCCGTTGTTGCAGACGTAGACGGCACCATCCGGGCCGAGCGCCGCGCCATTCGGTCCGCCGCCGAGATCGGCGACGACCTGGACCTCGCCGTCCGGCGTCACGCGGCTCAGCGTGCCGCGCGCAATCTCGACCAGCAGCACCGAGCCGTCGTCCAACGCGACCGGTCCTTCCGGGAACTGCAGGCCGCTGGCGATTTCGCGGATCTTCATCGTCGCGCCTCCGGTGATGGCCGCCGCAATCCAACTCGTTCACGCCGGCCCGCGGCGATTGTGCCGCGCGTCGAGAAGGTCGCGAAGCTCAGACCGCCGAGCCAGAGCCGGCGCGTTGAGCAGCGTGGCCAAGACAGCGGGGGCCGCGCCGTCAGGGCAACCGGGGTCAGGCTGGCACGCCGATCGCTGAGCGCTCCGTGATGCGTGGCACCGGGTCCACGACCGGCTGACGCGCCGCCAGCGGCGGCCGACCGACCTGCAGCAGCGTCAACCCGGCATCCGCGAACGCTTCGGCACCGAGCGCATTGCGGCCATCGAGCACGAGGCGATCGCGCAGCGCCTCGGCGATCGCCTGCGGCGCGATCTCGCGAAAGGCGCTCCACTCGGTCGCCAGCACCAGCGCGTCGGCACCGTCGAGCGCCGCCATCGGGTCGCCGCACCAAGCCAGGCCGGGCCGCTCGCCGAGCTGGCGCTGCGCGTTGGCGAGCGCGACCGGATCGTGCGTCGAGACCAGGGCGCCGGCATCGAGCAGCAGCTCGATCAGCGCCAATGCCGGCGACTCGCGCAGATCGTCGGTGCCCGGCTTGAAGGCGAGGCCCCAGACCGCGATGCGGCGGCCGCGCAGGCCGCCGCGACCGGCATAGACCCGCTGCAGGTGCTCGAAGGCCCAGCGCTGCTGGCGCACATTGACCTGGCCGACGGCCTGCAGCATCAGCGGCCGCACGGCATGGCGCACCGCGGTGTGGCAAAGCGACGCGACGTCCTTCGGAAAGCACGATCCGCCGTAACCGATGCCCGGCCGAAGGAAGTCGCGTCCGATCCGCGGATCGCTGCCGATGCCGTCGCGCACTTCCTCGATGTCGGCGCCGGTCGCGTCGGCGATCGCCGCGATCTCGTTCATGAAGCTGATGCGCGCCGCGAGCATCGCGTTGGCGGCGTACTTGCTCAACTCGGCGCTGCGCGGCGTTATCTGCAGCACCGGCACGCCGCGCTCGAGAAAGGGTGCGTAGGCGCGCAGCAGCGCTGCGGCGTCGTCGCCGTGCGCGCCGATCACGATGCGATCGGGCTGCATGAAATCGTCGGTGGCCGAGCCTTCGCGCAGGAACTCGGGGTTGCCGACGACCGGCGTGCGCCAGCCCACGCCGCGCGTCGCCAGCGCGCCATGGATCAGCTGCTGCAGCTGTCCGGTCGTGCCGACCGGCACCGTCGACTTGACGACGATCGTGGCCGGCTGCATCAAGCCGGCGCCGATCGCGCGGGCCGCGGCCAGCACCGCGTCGAGGTCGGTCGCACCGCTCTCGTCGGCGGGCGTGCCGACCGCAATGAAGACCAGCTCGACGCCCTCGAGCGCCGCGCCGAGATCGCGGGTGAAGCGCAGTCGGCCAGTGGCCTGCTGCGTGGTCACCATGGTCGGCAAGCCGGGTTCGTGGATCGTGACCGCCCCCTGTTGCAGCGAGCGGACCTTCTGCGCATCGGCGTCGACGGCAACGACGCGGTGGCCGATCTCGGCCAGACAGGCCGCGCCGACCAGGCCGACATAGCCGGTGCCGATCACCGCGATGCGCATGCCGGAGGCCCATGGCACATCGGCTGACAGCGCGCCGAACGACCCGGCTCCGGGGCCGAGGAGGGGAAGGCATTCCGGCTTCATCGCGGCGTGTGTTTTCGTTGTGGCACCAAGGGTTGGCAACGGCAAGCCGCATGCCATGACCATCGCGGTGTCGCACTTAGCGTGCGCGCTTCGGGTAAGCACCGAGTGGAGGACACGATCTCGAACCTTCGACGAGGCGGTCAACGCATAAGAGCCCTCCAACGGGGCTTGGCGCGTTGATGGAGCCCGGCAGCTTCTTCTCTGAATGGGGTCTGACTTCCCTGCGTCGATGGCGATGTCGCCGCGTTGCGGCGTGCCGAAAGCATCGCTTCAACCCGACGTTTCGATGGCCGCAAAAGCGTGAAGGCACACCGTTTGCTGCCCGCTTCTCAAACGAACTCATCTCGCCATGACGTCCCGTGCCCCGTGCCCTGTGTCTTGCGCCTCCCTCGATGAACACGTCATGTTCCCGTCTGCGCTGAGCCGCGTTCGTGCGGGCTCGCAACCAACTGGCTGCTGCGCGTCTGCGATCTGTTCGCGATCTCCGACTGCACCGGCGTGAAGAATCCATGATCCCTTTCGTGCGCGCATCAGAGGGCGGGAGCACCGGCGGTTCGCGGTCGGGGACGGCCTCGATGGTGCCCGTCGGCATCGAGGCGCTGCGGCTGTCGGTTGTGATACCGGCCTACCGGCGAGCCGACCTGCTGTGCCGCTGCCTCGAAGCGCTGTTCGCGCAGACGCTCGACCCGCATGCGTTCGAGATCATCGTCGTCGATGACGGCCGCGCCGACGGCATCGAAGCCGTCGTCGATGCGTTCAAGGCGCGCGTCGGTCCGGTCGTGCGCCATGTGCGCCCGCGTCAGGGGCGCGGCCCGGCCGTGGCCCGCAACGCCGGCTGGCGCGCCGCCTATGCCAAGGTCATCGCGTTCACCGACGCCGACACGGTGCCGGCACGCGACTGGCTCGAGCAAGGCGAACGTGCGCTGGTGCCTGGGCTGGTCGCGCTGACCGGCAAGGTCGAGGGTTCGCCGCCCGCATCGGGTCATTGCAACAACGACGGCCGCTCGAGCCTGGACGCGGCCAATGCGCCCCGACGTGAGACGTCCGAATTCGCGACCACCAATGCGTTCGTGCGCCGCAGCGCGTTGCTCACGGTCGCCGGTTTTGACGAGCGCTTCGAGCGTGCCTGCCGCGAGGATGCCGATCTCGAGTTCCGGCTGCTGCGCGATGCGGGCGCGGTCGGTCGCAGCGATGCCGTGAGGGTCGAACATCCGCCGCGGCCGGCGCGCTGGTCCGGCTGTCTGGGTGCGCAGAAAAACGCGTTCTTCGACGCGCTGCTCTACAAGAAGCACCCGAAGCTCTATCGCGAACGCATCCTGGCGGCGCCGCCCTGGGACTACTACGCGATCGTCGCGCTGACGCTTGCCGCGCCGATCCTGTGGGCGGCCGGCGTCGAAGGTTCGGCGGGCGTCAGCCTGCTGCTGGCGCTGGTCGGTGTGCTGCGGCTCGCCGCCCAGCGTCTGCGCCGCACCGTGCTGACGCCCGAGCATCTCGTCGAGCAGATCGTCACCTCGGCGGTGATCCCGTTCCTCGCGGTCTACTGGCGCCTGCGCGGCGCCTTGCACTTCCGCGTGCTGTTCCTCTGAGGCTGCGGGGCGGCTGCAGGCGACATCACAGCTTCTCGTCTCGCAGCCAGTACCACTTGTAGAGCAGGCGCTGGCCGATGCGCCGGAACGGTGCAAAGACCTCGGCCTCGACCGCATCGAGCACGTTCGGAAACTGCAACGGTGCTCGGTAGATCGGCAGGTCGAAGATCGCCCGGTCGGTGTCCTGGCCAACGACGCGTTCGGCCAGCCGCTTGCCGGCCTGCGTCGAGAACGAGACGCCGTTGCCGCCGTAGCCGAGCGCGTACCAGAGGTTCTGTGCCGGGTCGGGCCGGACGATGCGCGGCATCATGTCGTGGCTGACGTCGACCCAGCCCCACCACGAGTGATCGATCGGGACGCCGGCGAGCGGCGGGAACTTGCGCGCGATCGCATCGGTGAGCAGCTTCTCGTGCACCGGGTCCGCCGCCTCCGCGCCGGTCACCGAGCTCCGGCTGCCGATCTGCAGGCGGTTGTCCTTCAGCAGCCGGTAGTAGAAGCGCAAGGTGCGCGTGTCGGTCATGAAGGTCTGCGAGCGCAGGTTGCAGGCGGCGCGCTCGGCCTCCGTGAGGACGCGCGTGACGATCGAATTCGAGAGGATCGGCATCAGCCGGTTCTTCAGCAGCGGGTTCAGGCGCTGGCCGGTGTAGCCGCCGGTGCAGACCGCGACGCGGCGAGCGCGCACCGTGCCGCCCGGCGTGCGCAGATGGTGCACGCCGTCGCGCACGCTCCAGCCCTGCACCGGGCTGCCAGTGTGCAGGCGCGCGCCGAGTGCGCGGGCGCGCGCCGCCAGACCGTAGGTGAACTTCAGCGGGTGGATGCCGACGCCTTCGGCTTCGTAGAGCGCGCCGGCGGCCTCGCGCTCGTCGCACCAGTCGCGCTGCAGCTCGTCGCGGCCAAGGATGCGCGTCGCATAGCCGAACTGCTCGTTCATCACACGCGCCTCGGCGCGCAGCGCGTCCATCTTCTCGGCGCGGTGCGCGATGAACAGGTGGCCGCCGTCATGGGCATCGCAATCGATCGTCTGGGTCAGGCCCTTGAAGCGCTCGAATCCGCCGCGGATCTCGGCATCGAGCCGGCGCGCGACATCCAGGCCCCAGCGCTCGATCCACTTCGAGCGCTTCAGCCGGCCGCTTGCGTTCTGTCCCTGGCCGCCGCTGCGGCTCGAGCAGCCCCACGACAGCTGATTCGCTTCGAGCACCGTCGCTTGCACGCCGTGCGATTCGGCCAGGCTCAGCGCAGTCGACAGGCCGGTCGAGCCGGAGCCGATCACGACGACATCGGTGTCGATGTCGTGCGTGACCGGGCCGTCGTCGGCTGGCGCCGGGCCGGCGGTCGCGACCCAGTAGGTGGGCGCGTAGGCGCGGCCGGCGCCCGGGTCGTCGGCGACCAGCGGGTCGTAGCGCGGGTCGTAGCGCTTGTCGGCCGGCGCGTCATGCGCGCCGAAGCGGGCGCTCGTCGTCGTCATCATCGGTCGATCGTTTTCGTGGCGCGGATCCGGCTCAACGCGCGTTGGGCGGCAGGTTCGGCCGCATCTTGCGGAATGCGTTCTTGGTGCGGATGCGGCCGTCCACGAAGGTGAACAGGTCGACGCCGTCGGTCTCGATCCGGCTGCCGTCGGCGGCGGTGCCGGTGAAGGTCCATTCGGAAACACCGAAGTCGCCGTCGACATGGTGGCGGCCGTTCTCCCACTGCGCATCGGGGATCGCCTTCCAGACCGCGGCGAACGCGTCGCGCACCGCTGCGCGGCCGGCATGGCGCGCGCCGCAGGCGTCCGGCCCGGCGGCGGTCTGGAACACGCAGTCGTCGCTCATGAAGGTCATCAGCGCGTCGACGTCGTGGCGGTTCCAGGCGTCGCTGAAGGCGGCCAGCGTCTCGACGGTGACGGCGGGCGGTTTCGTTGCGTTCATCGATGTCGCTCCTGCGCTGCGTGATGCAAGCGCGACGTCGAGGCTAGCGAAATGGCGCCGGAATGCCAGTGCCAGTTGGGGGTGATCGAATGTGCCAGTGGGCTGCGGCGGGTCGTCGACACTCGCGGCTGAAGGCAAGCGTGGCCATGCTGCCGGGCCACGGCAACACGGCCCCCAACGCGCTCGCTACGCCGACTCGTACAGCCGGGTCATCACGAACTCGCGGTGCCCAAGTGCCTCGGCCGCGGTCAGCCGCCCGTTGGCCGTCCGCAGCATGCACTCGAGTAGTTGATCGCCGGCCTGATCGAGGTTGATCTCGCGCTGCAGAAGCCCCGACGTGTCGACGTCGATGTGCTCGCTCATCAGCCGCACCGTGCGCGGGTTCGCGCAGATCTTGATCACCGGCAGGATCGGGTTGCCGATCACG
>Ga0207691_10001874_pt1 | contig 20562 bp, 15 predicted proteins | sample KBSM13metaG_FD_184327 | JGI IMG/M metagenome (GOLD analysis project Ga0207691, IMG submission 184327) | Miscanthus rhizosphere microbial communities from Kellogg Biological Station, Michigan, USA - KBS M1-3 metaG (SPAdes) (version 2) | ecosystem: Host-associated > Plants > Roots > Rhizosphere >... | reverse complement strand
GTGGTCACGAGGGCCAGGACGACGGCGCCAAGCACCAGGGCCGATCCGATCCGCACCGCCCTCCGGTGCTCCAGCCGGGTCCCCAGCCGGCCCTGGATGGCCGACGCCGCCGCCCACGCGATGGCGCCGCCGGTGAGCGTGAGGCCAGCAAACGTCGGGGCGAAGGCGTAGCGTTCCACGAGCAGGTACGGCAGGTAGACCTCGGCGCCGAAAAACGCCGCGGATGCCAGGCCGCGGGTAAGGATCACGCTCGGCAGGCCGCGCCGGGCGGTCAGCGTTCCGCGCGGCATGAGGGGACGGACGGCCAGGAGCGCGACGGCGACGGCGGCCGCCGCCAGCACCCCGCCGGCGACCGGTACCGCGGCGGACAGGTTCAGGCCCAGCACGGCGAGCGCCGCCAGTGCCGCCAGCGCCAACTTGGCAAGGCCTCCCGGCGGACGGCCGCGGGACCCTGGCTCAGCGGCCCGGGAATCTCCGTCGGCGCCGCCCGTGCTGCCGTTCAGGCCGCGCAGGGCCGGGGCCGTCAGGAGCAGGGCCGGCACCACGAGCCCGACCACGCCGAGAAAGACCCACTGCCAGCCGGCCAGTTGGGCCACGGCGCCGGCCGCGAACGGTCCCACGAGGGACGGGATGACCCAGGCCGCGGAGAAGGCGGCGAAAATTTTCGGATGCAGGACCGGCGGGTAGACCCGGGCAATCACCACGTACAGGGCCACGGTAAGCCCGCCGCCGCCGAGTCCCTGCACCAGCCGTCCGGACACGAGGACCGGCATGGTTCCGGCGGTACCGGCGATGAGCAGGCCGAGCACGAACATGCCCACTGCGGCCAGGAGCGGCGCCACCGGCCCCTTGCGGTCCGACCAGCTGCCTGCGGCCACCATCCCGATCACCCCGGTGGCGAGCGGCCCGGCGAAGGCCAAGGCGTAGAGTCCCGCACCGTCCAGTTCCCGGCTGACGAGCGGCATGATGGTGGTCACCGCCAGCGACTCGAAGGCCGCCAGGAACACCAGTGCGCAGGCGCCGAGGGTCACCAGCAGGTAGCTGCGGTGGAAGATGCCGGCCGATTCCGGGACGGCTTTCGGACGGGACTCCTGGTGAGGGGGCGGGTCGGTCTGGGGCACGTGCCACAGCTTACAACCGGACCCCCGCAGCCCGCCCGCCTGTGGGCTTATCAGCTGGCCGGTGGGCTTATCAGCTGCCGGTCCGCCGCCGTCAGTCCGCCTCGTCGAACCCCTGGGCAGGAACCACGACGGCGCCACTGGCCCTGGAGTCCGGGTTCAGCATCCAGCCCACACGCTTGACGGTGCTCAGCATGACGACGCTTTCCACGAGCTCGATCCCGGGCACTTTTTGCTGCAGCGCCACCTCGATGTTCATGACGTCCGCCAGGGACTGCAGCCACATGATGATCACGAAATTCGTTGGCCCCGTGGTGGAGGCGCTGAGCCGGACGTTCCGCATGGTCCTCAGCTCCGCGGCGGCTGCCTCGTGCCGCCCGGCCGGGACGTTGACGAACCATTGGCAGGTCACGGGGAAAGCGGAGAGTTTCTGGGCCACCTCGCATCGGAATGACAGGATGCCGCTGGCGAGCACACGGTTGAGCTGGCGCTGGACGGTGGCCGGGTGCCTGCCCAGGCCACGGGCAATGTCCGCCGCCGTGGCCCGCCCGTCCCTGGCCAGGAACGGCAGGAGCGCCAGGTGGCTTTCCGGCAGCGCTTCCCGGGCGGCAGCCTGGGCAACCCCGGTGGCCTCGGGGCCGGCCAACGCCCGCACGGCGGCCTGCTGCGCGCGGCTCAACACGTTCAGCCGCCAGGAGCCGCCGCTCGCGTGCAGCCTGGTGCACAGGGCGGTCTGATATTTGAGGAGGCCGTCAATCTCCTTCAGCCGCGAGATGACTTTCAGGCTGAAATCGTCCAGGGAGGGCGTAATGACGGTCAGCATGAGGTCCCGGTGGCTGGCTGCCTCCTCCACCGTGACGATTTCCGGCATCTCGGCGAGCCTGGCGGTGACTTCCTCGCGCCGGTGCATTTCGCAATCCACGGCGACGAATGCCAGGCACATTTGCTGGGGGTCACCGATCAGGTGGGCGGTGATCCAGGACACGCCAGAGTCCAGCAGCCGCTCCCACCGGGCGGCCAGGGTGGTGGCGTGCACGCCCAGCACCTGGGCCGCATCCGCCCAGCTCAGCCGCGGGGCAATCTGCAGGACGTTGATCAGGGCGAGATCGTCCTCGCTAAGTTCCATCATTTTTCCCTTCATCCATGCATGAAACCTGCGGCAACGGTCTATTCCTGCATTTTTTCTGGCCTTCGGGCGGGTGTGAACTGTGTCACTTGAGAATAGACGCAGGACGTCCCCGCCGGACGCGAACCAAGGAACTTCAAAAAACAAGCCAGTCGCCAACCAAGCGATTTTCGACAAACGACAAACGACAACCGACAAACAAGGAGAACACGTGCCGATCACCGCAGATGCCCGGGAAATGCAGACGGACCTTGCCCGGCTCCGCCATGAACTGCACCGGGAACCCGAGATCGGCCTGGCGCTGCCCCGCACCCAGGAGAAGGTGCTCAAGGCCCTGGACGGGCTTCCCTACGAGATCACCCTGGGCCAGGAGACGACGTCGGTCACCGCAGTACTGCGGGGCCAGGGGCCCGGGACCGAAGGGGGCTCGCGCCCGGCGGTGCTGCTGCGCGCTGACATGGACGGCCTGCCGGTGCAGGAGAAGACGGGCGTGGACTACACGTCCAGGATCGACGGCGCCATGCACGCCTGCGGCCACGACCTGCACACCTCCATGCTGGCAGGGGCCGCCACCCTCCTGGCCGAACGCCGGCACCAGCTGGCCGGCGACGTCGTCCTGATGTTCCAGCCCGGCGAGGAAGGCTTCGACGGCGCGAGCCACATGATCCGCGAAGGCGTGCTGGATGCCGCCGGCCGGCGTGTGGACGCCGCCTATGGGATGCACGTGTTTTCCGCCCTGGAACCGTACGGCACGTTCTGCACCAAGCCCGGCGTCATGCTGAGTTCCTCCGACGGCCTGGTGGTCACCGTGCTCGGCGCCGGCGGCCACGGGTCGGCCCCGCACTCGGCCAAGGACCCCGTCACGGCGGCCGCCGAGATGGTCACCGCCCTCCAGGTCATGATCACCCGCCAGTTCAACATGTTCGACCCCGTAGTCCTCTCCGTGGGGGTCCTCCAGGCCGGCACGAAGCGCAACATCATCCCGGAAACCGCACGCATCGAGGCCACCATCAGGACCTTCTCCGAGGAAGCCCGGCAGAAAATGATGGACGCCGTGCCGCGGCTGTTGAAGGGAATCGCGGCGGCGCACGGCCTGGACGTCGACGTTGACTACCAGCAGGAGTACCCGCTGACCATCACGGACGAGGACGAAACGCACACCGCGGAGAACGTCATTGCGGGCCTGTTCGGCGACTCCCGGCTCTCCCGCTGGGCCACCCCGCTGAGCGGCTCCGAAGACTTCTCGAGGGTTCTGGCCGAGGTCCCCGGCACGTTCATCGGGCTGAGCGCCGTCCCCCGGGACGCCGACCATGCCACCTCCGCGTTCAACCACTCCCCGTACGCCACGTTCGACGACGGCGTGCTGGCTGACGGCGCCGCACTCTACGCCGAGCTCGCCATCTCAAGGCTGGCCGCACTCGCGGCCGCCGACGCTCCTGCCGCGGCCAACACGGTTGCCGCCGCCTCCGCCCTTTCCTAACCCGCACCCCCGAGGGAGAAGACCATGACTGCAGCCACGATCACGCCGGCGGCAACCCGAACATCCACCCGCAAGACGCTCGTCGGCACCGGCATCGGCAATGCCGTCGAATGGTATGACTGGGCGATCTACGCCACGTTCACGCCGTTCATCGCCAGCCAGCTTTTCAGCAAGTCGGATCCTGCGTCCGCGGTGCTGTCCACGCTGGCGATTTTCGCCGTCGGCTTCGTTGCCCGCCCTTTCGGCGGCTTCCTGTTCGGTTGGATCGGTGACCGGATCGGCCGGAAGGCTTCCATGACCCTGGCCGTGGGGCTGGCGTCGGTGGGCAGCCTGATGATCGGCATCGCTCCGACGTTCGCGGCCGTCGGCGTCTGGGCATCGCTCACGCTCCTGGTGGCGCGCCTGATCCAGGGCCTGGCCCACGGCGGCGAGCTGCCGTCGTCGCAGACGTACCTGTCCGAAATGGCGCCGAAGGAACACCGCGGCTTCTGGGCCACGCTGATCTACACCTCCGGCACCGTGGGCATCCTGTTCGGAACCCTGCTCGGTGCCGTGCTGAACATGACGCTGAGCACTGAACTCATGAACGCGTGGGGCTGGCGCATCCCGTTCCTGATCGGCGCGGCCATGGGTCTCTACGCGCTGATCATGCGGTCCCGGCTGCACGAAACGGACGTTTTCGAGGGTGAGGCCGCGACGGAGAAGCGCGCTCCGATCTGGCCGCAGATCGTCCGCCACCGCAAGCAGGCCCTCCAGGTGATCGGCCTGACGGTCGGCCTGACCGTGATCTACTACATCTGGGGTGTCGTCGCCCCCAGCTACGCCACCACCGCCCTGAAGATCGACCGGGGCGAAGCCCTGTGGGCCGGCGTGGTCGGCAACATCGTATTCATCGCGGCGCTGCCCTTCTGGGGCAAGCTGGCGGACCGGATCGGACGCAAGAAAGTGTTGTGGGCCGGTGCGATCGGCGCAGGCATCATGCACTTCCCTATGACCGCCCTGCTCAAGGATTCCGCCTGGCAGCTGGCCGTCAGCATGTCCGTCATGCTGATCTTCATCGCCGCCAGCGCGGCGATCGTCCCGGCCGTCTACGCCGAGCTGTTCCCCACCAGCATCCGCACCGTGGGCGTCGGAGTGCCCTACTCGATCTGCGTGGCCGTGTTCGGCGGAACCGCGCCCTATCTGCAGCAGTGGCTCGGCACCACCGTGCAGATGCCGCAGCTGTTCAATGTGTACGCCGTGCTGCTGCTCGCGATCTCCGCGGCCTGCGTCTTCACCATCCCGGAGACGAAGGGCAAGGACCTCACGCTCTGATCCGGTCCGGCCCGGTTGAGCTATCGGTTGTGGCTGTTCTGGAGGGTTCAGGACAGCCACAACTGATGGCTCATCACGTTTTTGCAGGGGGAAGGGTCAGTCGCCGATGTAGCGGTCGCGCCCGGCCCGGTACCCGAACACCGCTGCGAGAGAGCCCACCAGCATGAACAGCACGCCCGCCGCGGCAAAGGATCCGGTGGACTGGTGCAGCTGGCCGACCAGGAGCGTGCCGCTGGAGCCAATCCCGTAGCCCACGCCCTGCATCATCCCGGAAAGGTGGGCCGCGGTGTGCCCGTCCCGGGTGCGGACCATGATCAGCGTCAGCGCGGCGGCGGTCAGGCTTCCCTGCCCCAGGCCGAGCAGCCCGGTCCACAGCCACAGGAGTTCCACAGGCCCGAAGATGCTCAGCGCGAAGCCAGCGCCGGTCATGAGCGCCACCGCCGTGTTGAGGGCACGCTGGTCCCGGAACCTGGTGGCCAGCGCCGGCGCGAACAGCGAGCCCAACATCTGCAGCACAATCGAGGCCGAGACGATCAGGCCGGCCGTGCCGCCGTCCACCCCGCGTTCGCGCAGGATCGGCGCCAGCCAGGCGAAGACGCTGAAGGACATCATGGCCTGCAGGACCATGAACCCGGTCACCTGCCAGGCCACGGCGGAACGCCAGACGTTGACGCCGCCGGCCGGCCGCGCCGCCCCGCCGGGACGGGCCCGGAGCGCCGGCGGCAGGAACAGCAGAAGGACGACGCCGGCCGGCAGCGCCCAGAACCAGAGCGCCGCCGTCCATTCCCCGCTCGCGCGGAAGACCGGGAACGTGAAGCCGGCACCGAGCGCGGCCGAGGCACAGATCGCCGTGGTGTAGAGGCCGCCCATGAGGCCCAGGCGATGCGGGAAGTCACGCTTGACCACGCCCGGCAGCAGCACGTTGCACAGTGAAATCGCGGCACCGCACGCGGCGGTCCCGGCGAGCAGAGCCGGAAGGTGGCCGGCCGCCGGCAGCTCCACGGGCCGCAGCAGCAGCCCGGCAGTGAGCACCGCCATGGCACCGAGCAGCACCCGTTCGGCCCCGAACCGGCGTGCCAGCCCAGGGGCGAGCGGAGCGAACACCCCCAGCAGCGTCACCGGGACGGTGGTGAGCACCATGACCGCCCAGGCCGGAAGCCCGGCGTCGGCCGTCACCTCCGGCAGTACCGCAGCGAAGCTCGAAAAGACTGTGCGGAGGTTCAGCCCGATCAGGACCAGGCAGATCCCCAAATACGCGAGCTGCCGGCGGCCGGCCGCGCGCGGCGGCCCGGCGGGGCCGTCCCGGAGAACGGCGCCGGCCGAATGGTCCAACTCGTCAGTTTTCCCAGCTGAGGTCACCCGCCCCATTCTTGCAGCCCCGCGTCTTCACCCCTTCCCTTCAACCCTTCCTCAGCGGCTCAACCCCTCCTCCGCGGCCGGCCCGCCGGGGCGGCCGCGGGATCCCCGGGCGGCCCGGCCCGGCGAACTCAACTATTCTGGAAGGGATGAGCGAATCCCCAGAATCCCCCGGCCTGCAGGCAAACCCGGAGTCCGGCGCCCCGGACCAGAGCCAGTTGCCGCGCCCCGTGACCCCCGGCAGCCAGGCCTCGTTCGGCACCTATGGGGGCCGTCCGGTGAGCTTTGTGCGCCGCGGCACGCGCCTTCAGGGCCGACGCCAGGCGGCCTGGGAGGAACACGCGGACCGTTGGGCGGTTGAGGTCCCCCGCCATGTCGCAAACACCTCCGTCCACCCGGACTATGTGTTCGACGCAGAGGCCGAATTCGGCCGCACGGCTCCGCTGGTTGTCGAGATTGGCTCCGGACTGGGCGACGCCGTTTGCCACGCCGCCGAGCAAAACCCGGACAAGGACTTCCTGGCCGTGGAGGTTTACACCCCCGGCTTGGCCAACACCTTGATCAAAATCAACAGCCGCGGACTGAGCAACGTGCGGGTTGTCGAGGCGAACGCCCCTGAGGTGCTCGCAACCATGCTCCCGGCCGGCTCCGTCACGGAACTATGGGTGTTCTTCCCGGATCCATGGCACAAGTCCCGGCATCACAAGCGCCGCCTCATTCAACCGGCGTTCGCTGATCTCGCCGCCCGGGCCATCAAGCCCGGCGGCATCTTCCGGATCGCGACCGACTGGTCCAACTACGCCGTTCACGTCCGCGAGGTCATGGCGGGCTCGGCGGAGTTCGAGAACCTGCACCAGGGCGAGCGCGCCGGCGCGGACAGCCCCCTGACCCAGGTGTGGGAATCCGGCGTCGAGTCCCGCGTGGGCGGAGCACCGGTCAAGGAAGGCCGGGCGCCGGTCAGCACCGAGCACACCGGACCCAACGAGGGCGTCGACGGGACCGGCGGGTGGGCGCCGCGGTTTGAGGGCCGTGTTCTGACCAGTTTCGAAAACAAGGCGCACGAAGCCGGCCGCCTGATCTTCGACCTCAGCTACCGCCGAATTTAGGCACCACGGCGGACGGGTATCTTTCGTTGAGCGGCTTCGCGTGGCACGATTACGGAACGAACCACGCTGGGTAGTACTAAGGACACGATCATCAAACGAGAATTGAACGACGCTGCTGACGTCGCCGAGGACGTCACCAATTCGAAGCCCCTCGAAATCGCAGCGCGGGCCGGGTTCGCCGTGTCGGGGTTGCTGCACTTCCTCATCGGGCTGGTCGCGATCCGGCTTGCCATGGGCGGTCAGGGCCAGGCCGATGTCAGCGGCGCGGTGGAAGAGCTCGCCCGGCAGCCGGCGGGGCCGTTGCTGCTCTGGACGTCGTTTGCCGCCTGCGTGGCGCTGGCCATCTGGCAGGCGTCCGACGCCATTTTCGATTTCGGGCACCTGCCGACCAAGAAAAAGGTCGGCAAGAAACTCAAGGCAGCCCTGCAGGCCGTGGTGTACACCGCGTTCGCCCTGACGCTCGCGTCGGTCGCCACCGGGGCCGGCTCCGACAACCGCGAGTCGACTTCCGACATGACCGTAAACCTCATGAAGGCACCGGGCGGCGTTGCACTCCTGGTGATCATCGGCGCCGCGGTAGCCGTCACCGGGATCGTCTACGCGATCCGCGGCTTCAAGAAGTCCTTCATCAAGTACCTGCGCATGCCGTCCCAGCCGCAGGCGCGCACCGCAGTGACGGTGATCGGCATGGTGGGCTACGTTGCCAAGGGCTTTGCCCTGCTGCTGGTGGGCCTGCTCATCATCATCGCCACGGTGAAGGCACACCCCGAAGAGTCAACCGGGCTCGACGGCAGCCTGAAGGCCCTGCGGGAGCAGCCGTTCGGCGTGTACTTGCTGGCCGCAGTGGGCGTCGGCCTGATCTGTTACGGCATCTACATGGCGGTGCGGGCCAAGCTCGCGAAAATGTAGGCCCGCGCCGGTTTCCATGTCCCGGACCGGACGGACCGCCGCGCCCCAGGAGTGGGCTACCCCTGGGGCACGGCGATGACAGCAACGGTCTGCTGCTGCTCATCGCGCATCTCGACACTGGCGATCCTGGCCAGCTGCACCGGCGTCGCCCCGGTGATCCGGACTCTGCCGGTGGGCGTGGCCGTCCACGCGCAGGCGCGGTCCACGCCGCCGTCACGGTCCTTTACCCAGAGTGAGAGGGTCCCGGCGACGGGCAGGCTGCGGCCGTCCACCGCCAGTTCGGTGCCCCAGGTTTTCTTGACGAGCCCCACCGTGACCTCCAACCCGCTGCTGGCCGCAACGGAATAGCTCGCGTCCGGTTTGGCGGGCTGGTTCAGCAGCGGACCGGCCAAGATCCCCAGCCCCAGGCATGCGGCGGCCGCCGCGGCCACCGCCGACGTCCACCGGCGCCGCACCTTCCGGCGTCGGGCGGCGAGCTCGTCCAGGAGCCGGCTTGGGACAGGTTCGGGTTCCGGCGGGACCAGCGCGCGGTCCCGGGCGGCCGCCGCCGCGGCGGTGAGCGCGACGGCGTCGGACACCGGGATCGCGTCCAGCAGCGCGGGGAGGGTGGCAAGTTCGTCCAGCTCCTGGCGGCAGTGGGCGCACACCGCAAGATGCTGCTCGAAGGCCGCGGCTTCGGCCGGCTCCAGCCCGCCGAGCAGGTACGCGCCGAGGAAGTGATGCAACTCGGTCCCGTTCACTGCTGCACCCCCATCTCGTCGAGGATCGTCCGTAGGGCCCGGACGGCGTAGAACGCCCGGGACTTCACCGTGCCGCTGGGGATCTTCAATTGGGCGGATGCCTCCTGGACTGTGTAGCGGCGGTAGTGGAGCGCAACAAGGACTTCGCGGTGTTCCGCGCTGAGCCGCAGCAACGCCTCTTCCATCAGCACCTTGTTGAGCAGCTCGTCGATGCGCCCGGCGCCGACGCCGCCTTCCGGGAGGGCCTGGACATCGCGGTCGCCGGCTTCCTGCGGCCGCCTTTGGGCTTTGCGGTAATTGTCGATCATGATGTTGCGGGCCGTCCGGAACAGGTAGCTGCGCAGGCTGCCTGTGATCTGCGGCGCCTGCTGCCAGACCCGCAGCACCGTCTCCTGGACGACGTCGTCGGCGAGCTGGGGATCCCGGGAGACGCTGAGGACGAAGCGTTTCAGGGCCGTTCCGTGGTCGCGGTAAATCGCAGCCACGACGTCTTCGTCCAGCGGCATTGCGCACCTCCAGGGAATTCGTGTTCTGCCCCTCTACGACGTACGGGCAGGCCCAATAGTTCAGTGTGCCCCAGGACAGCCCGACACGAACATGTCGGTTCCGCCATGAACCATTCCGCTCTCCATGGCGTCGTATCTCGTAGCGCCGGCCTCCGAGTTGGGCTGGCTCGAGTCTAGGAGCAGCAAATGAAGAAGCATCTCAGCATTGGCTTGTCCGCGTTCGCTCTGGCCGCCCTCCTGTCCGGCTGCGGCGGCGGAACGACCACGACGCCGACGTCGGCGGCACCGGCCACCTCCGCCCCCGCAGAGACCGCCACGAGCGCGCCGGCCAGTTCCGCGCCGTCGTCCATGTCCGCCGCGGTACTCTCGGTGGCCGACTCCAAGGCGGGCCAGATCGTGGTGGCCGAGCAGGGACTGAGCGTCTATTTCTTCACCAAGAACACGAAGGATTCCGGGAACAGCGTCTGCACCGGCGCGTGCCTGACGTCGTGGCCCGCTGTCACGTCGACGACGGCGACTCCCACAGTCAACGGCGTCACCGGCAAGGTCGGAACCATTCCCACGGCTGACGGAAAGATGCAGGTGACCATCAACGGGATGCCGATCTACTACTACTCCAAGGACCAGGCCGCGGGGGACATCAACGGCCAGGGCGTCGGCGGGGTCTGGTTCCTCGTGTCACCCTCCGGGGAAATGATCACGGCACCGCCGGCCGGGTAGGCTCACCGACCGCGGATCCGCCGGGCCCGGTCCGCCGGTCAGGAAAACTAAGCCGGGCACGGCCGGGCCAGAATTAGTCGGCACGGGTTGCTCAGCACGGCACGGCCGGCGCCTGCATTTGGGGGCAGACGCCGGCCGTACCGGAAAACTGTCGGGGAAGGCCGCCTACGGGCGTGCCTTTTCGAACTCTGCCGACCCTTCGAAGTCAACAGCCGCTGCGAACTCAACAGCCTCTTCGAACTCCACAGCCGCGAGGATTTCCTGGGTCCGCGGATTGAGCATGAAGGCCTCGTCGTCGTCCTCCAGCATGAGGAATTCGCCCTGCTCCGTGGTGAAGTGCCAGGCCAGGGTGGTCTCCCCGTTGTGCTCATAATTCGGATCGCCCATGGTGATCCGCACCAGGCTGTGGCCCGCGAGGCCGCACAGCTCGCGGATGATCTGCTCGAACTCCGGCGCGTCCAGGAGCGCTTCCTCGGCGGCTGCCGCCTGGCGCTCCGCGAGGTCGGAAAGCCGGGCCACCCGCCCGGCAATGTGGGCGTCGAGGTCGTCGTCGGAAAGGACCAGCAAGTCCTCCTGGCCGCGCAGCCACGCGGCATTCAAGGCGGCGATGTCCTCCGTTGCGAGGATCGACTCGAATTCCCCGTCCATTTCTTCGATTCGCCGAACGGCGTCGGAGACCCCGTCGCCGTGTTCGTCTTCCTCTGTGCTTCCGGCGGCCCAGCCGCTGCCGCCGTCGAGGTAGCTGTCGACGTCGGTGTCGGTCAGGGCGCCGAAGGCGGCTACCGTGCGGTTGAAGAGGTCCAGGTGCGCGGCGGCACCCATGGCCTCCAGGCCTTCCCGGACGTAGGGGTCGACTTCCTCGCGTTCGGGCGCGGTGAACACGTACTGCGCGAAGCCGCCGGCCAGCGCCTGCGTCAGGTAGAAGTCCACGTAGTAACTGCGCAGCGCGGCCGGGGAGATCTCTTCCGTGTCCAGCAACTCCTCGAACATGGCGTTGACCACGTTGACGTTCGCGTCGACAACGTCCTCGTTTCCGCCTTTGAGGCTTTCGGTGGTCAGCACGGTGGGGTAGCTGTGGGCGGACTGGATGGTGGGCTCACTGTGGGTCATGCGGAATCCTTACTGCTGGCGCTGCTGATACTCCGGACCTCTCCACGGTAGGTCCGTCGTCACGGCGGGCGGCCGAGCCCCGGTTGAACGTCAGGCGAAGTTTAGGCGGCGCTTGCGAGGGCGGCGGCGAAGTTCCGGGGCCTGCGAAGGCTCGGTAAGATGGATCAGATGATTACCTGCCGAAAGTAGCGCGCACATGCCATCCCATCCGGACGAGAGTGCGGCACTGGCAATACAGACTCCCGCGATCAACGACCGCTCCCTCGCGGCCGGGCTCGCTTACGCCATGGGGAGCCGCGTTTCCGGGATCTCCTTCGACGCCGCCACAGGCCTGCTGCTGGGCAAGGTGCGGGGCGGTTCCGACGTGCCCTATTCCACGACGGCGAAGCTGGTCCGGAAGGCAGGCGGCTGGAGCTGCACGGTGGGCGTCTGCAGCTGCCCTGTCCGCAAGGACTGCAAGCACGTGGCGGCCCTGCTCTTCGCGGCCGAAGACAACCCCGCCACCAGGATGCAGCTGCTGGCCCCCGCCGAGGGCACGCGGCTGTCCCGCCAAAGCGCGCCACCGGAAATGGCCGACTGGGAGCAGGCCCTTAGCCCCCTGATCGCCCACCCGGGGATCACGCCGTCCGCCAACGGCACCCCGCTGGCGCTCCAGTTCGACGTCGAGGAACCCGCCCCGCACTTTTCCTACACGGGCCGCCGCGATCCGCTCCGCAGCGTCCGCCAGCTCAAGGCACGCCCCGTCATCATGGGCGCCAAGGGCAAGTGGATCCGCGGCGACGTCTCCTGGAGCACGCTGAGCTACCTGAACTACCGGCGCGAATGCAACGAGGCGCACGTCGAGTGGATGCAGGAATTCCTCGCCTCGCACACCGCTGTGGCAAACCGCCAGCACTCCGGCACCGGACTGTGGCTGGGACTGAACACCTACGCCGGCAAGAACCTGTGGAGCCTGCTGTCCCAGGCCCAGAAAATCGGCGTCGCCCTGGTGCACAGCCGCGGCACGGAGCCGGTGCGGCTGGTCGAACAGCCTGCCGCCGTCGGGCTGAACCTGGCGCGCATCGGCACCGGCGGGGACGACGGCGGTCTCGAGCTCGCGCCGACCATCACCGTCGAAGGTGAGGTGGTGGATCCGGCGTCGGTCGGGACCATCGGCCGCCCGGCGCACGGAATCTTCCTGGCGTCCGACGGCGGCGCCCTGCCCGGTACCGCCCCCGCGGACCCCGTCATCACCCTCGCCCCGCTGGAAAGCGGTCTCAGCGAGGAACTGCTGACCTTCGTCACGGGCGGGACAACCCTGCACATCCCCGCACGGGACGAAAGCCGCTTCCTAACGGGGTTTTACCCCAAGCTCAAGCAAACCGCCCGGGTTACCGCCTCCGACGAGTCGGTGGAACTGCCCACGCTCGCCGTCCCCACCCTGTCCCTGCTGGCCAATTACGGGGCCGACCACCGGGTCCGGCTGCATTGGGAATGGCACTACACGTCCGGAAACCTCGTCACGGCACAGCCGCTGTGGCGGCACCCGGGCGATCACGGCTACCGGGACGACCCGGCCGAGGCCCGCATCCTCGAGGCGGTCGGGCAGCCCTGGGACGTCGTGCCGGCCCTGGGCGAATCCGCGACCGGCGGCTGGGGCACGCCGCGCCTGGCGGCCACGGCAGAGCTGGCCGGACTGGACACCCTCGCCTTCACCGAGGACGTGCTCCCCCGGCTCCGCGACCTCCCCGACGTCTCCGTGGATACCTCCGGCGAGATTGCGGACTACCGCGAAGCCGAAGAAGCCCCGGTGGTGGCGATCTCTACAAAGGCGACGGACAGCCGCGACTGGTTCGATCTGGGCATCGTCATCACCCTGGAGGGCCAGCCGGTTTCCTTCGCGGCACTGTTTTCCGCCCTCGCCGCCGGCCAGACCCGCATGCTGCTCCCGAGCGGGGCGTACTTCTCGCTGGACCTGCCGGAGCTGCACCAGCTGCGGGCCCTGATCGACGAGGCCCGCTCCCTGCAGGACAACCCCGGCGACAAGGACGCCCCGCTGCAGATCAGCCGCTTCCAGGCCGGGCTGTGGGACGAGCTCGCACACTTGGGCATCGTGGATGAACAGGCCGCGGCGTGGCGCGAGTCCGTAGGCGGCCTCCTTGAAGGCGGCATCAAGGGCCTTCCCCTGCCCGGGTCACTGAACGCCGAGCTTCGCCCATACCAGCTGGAGGGCTTCAACTGGCTGAGCTTCCTGTACCGCCACGGCCTCGGCGGCGTGCTGGCCGACGACATGGGCCTGGGCAAGACCGTCCAGGCCCTCGCACTGATCTGCGCCGCAAAAGACGCCGCCGCAGGCGATGAAGCCGGGACCGGGTCCGGGACCGCCCCGTTCCTTGTCGTCGCCCCCACTTCCGTGGTGGGCAACTGGGAGGCGGAAACGGCACGGTTCGCGCCCGGGCTCAACGTGCGCGCCATCGGCGAAACCTTCGCCAAGAGCGGCTCGCACCCGGCCGAGGCGATGGCCGGCGCGGACATCATCGTCACCTCCTACGCCCTGTTCCGGATCGACTACGAGGCCTACGCCTCCCAGACGTGGGCCGGGCTGGTCCTGGACGAGGCGCAGTTCGTCAAGAACCACCAGTCCAAGGCCTACCAGTGCGCCCGAAAACTGCCCGCCGCCTTCAAACTCGCCATCACCGGCACGCCGCTGGAGAACAACCTGATGGAGTTCTGGGCACTGACCTCGATCGTGGCCCCCGGGCTCTTTTCCAGCCCCAAACGGTTCGCCGAGTATTACCAGAAGCCGGTGGAGAAGAACGGCGACAAGGGGCAGCTGGACAAGCTCCGGCGGCGCGTCCGGCCGCTCATGATGCGGCGCACCAAGGAACAGGTCATCAGTGACCTGCCGCCCAAGCAGGAGCAGATCCTGGAAGTCGTGCTGAACCCGCGGCACCAGAAGGTCTACCAGACGCACCTGCAGCGGGAGCGCCAAAAGATCCTGGGCCTGATTGAGGACGTCAACAAGAACCGGTTCACCATCTTCCAGTCGCTGACCCTGCTCCGGCAGCTGAGCCTGGATCCCTCGCTGATCGATCCCTCCCTGTCCGGGGTGCGCTCCAGCAAGCTCGATGTCCTGTTCGAGCAGCTCGCGGACCTGGTGGCCGAAGGGCACCGGGCCCTGATCTTCAGCCAGTTCACCGGTTTCCTGGGCAAGGTCCGGGAGCGCCTGGTCGAGGAGAACATCGAGTTCTGCTACCTCGACGGCGGCACACGCAACCGCACCGACGTCGTGAACGAGTTCAAGAACGGCGCCGCGCCGGTGTTCCTCATCAGCCTCAAGGCCGGCGGCTTCGGCCTGAACCTCACCGAGGCCGACTACGTGTTCCTGCTGGACCCGTGGTGGAACCCGGCATCGGAGGCCCAGGCCGTGGACCGGACCCACCGGATCGGCCAGGCCCGGAACGTCATGGTCTACCGGCTGGTCGCCAAGGACACGATCGAGGAGAAGGTCATGGCGCTCAAGGCGAAAAAGTCGCAGCTCTTCGCCGACGTCATGGAAGGCGACGCGCTCACCGGCGGCGCCCTGACGGCGGAGGACCTGGCGGGGCTGTTCAACGACTGACGCGGAACGGACCCTGACGGGTCGGGACATTCTTTTCTATAGTTGTAGAGAATGCGGACCGTAAGATGTGCCAGAAGAGTCCGACGCAAGATATTTTGGGGAGCTGTCCGGTGCCAAAGATTGTCGACCACGACCAGCGGCGGCTTGAACTCGTCGACGCCACATGGCGGATCATCGCCCGACTTGGCATCGAAAGTGCCACCATGCGGGAAATTGCGCTCGAGGCCGGCTTCGCAAACGGCGCCCTCAAGCCATACTTCCCCACGAAGGATGACCTGCTGACATTCGCCTTCCGGCACGTCTTCAACCGCACGAACGAGCGCATTGCGGAGGTCACGGCCGGACAATCCGGGCTCCCGGCGCTCAGGGCGTTTTGCGTCGAGGTTCTGCCCCTGGATGAGGAGCGGATCAACGAAGCCCGGGTTGTCATCCCGTTCTGGCAGAAGGCCATCAACGATCCCGACAAGGCCCTGATCCACCGGGCATCCATGGAGCAGTGGTTTGCGGAGATGCTGAAGTACCTTTCCGAGGCGCGGGAGGCCGGAACCATCAGCACCGCCGTCGACGACGCCACCTTGGTTGGACAGCTGCTCAACTTCCTCCTCGGCGCGCAGATCTCGGCGGCACTCGCCCCCGATGGCCGGGTGGAACCCGGCCTGAACGAACAGCTGGAAGGGTTCCTGGCCCTGCTCGGCTGCTAGGCATCACCAGCCACCGGCCAGACCTGCGCGGCGCCCAGGCGCCTCTGCTTCCCCGCCGCCATCAGCGCAGCGCCTGCGGCACGGGTTCGTGCCGCAGGTAGCTGCGCCGGAACCGGCCGCTGCCGGCGGTCAGGGCCCGCAACTCCACCGCGTACCGCAACAGTTCCTGGTCCGGCACCTCGGCGCTGATCTCGGTGCCGTCGGCGCCGGCGGAGGTGGTTCCGGTCAGGCGTGCCCGCCGGGAGGACAAGTCGCTCATCACGGCGCCCACATGGTCCTCCGAAACGCTGATGGTCACGGACGAGACCGGTTCCAGGAACTGGATGCGGGTTGCCCCGGCCGCCTCCCGGAGAGCCAGCGCCCCGGCCGCCTGGAAGGCAGCATCGGAGGAATCCACGCTGTGCGTCTTGCCGCCGATCAGCGTTACCTTGATATCCACTACCGGGAACCCGGCCGAGACGCCTTTCTGCATCTGGGCCCGCACGCCCTTTTCCACCGAGGTAATGAACGGCCCGGGAATCACGCCGCCAACGGTCTTGTCGACAAACTCGAACCCGCCGCCGCGGTCGAGTGGTTCCACCTCGATGTCGCACACCGCGTACTGGCCGTGGCCGCCGGATTGTTTGACGTAGCGCCCATGCCCGGCGGCCGGCGCGGCAAACGTCTCCCGCAGCGGCGTGATGACCGGGACGCTCTGCAGGTTCACGCCCTGGTCCCGCAGCCTGCCCAGGACGACGTCGGCGTGCGCCTCGCCCATGCACCACAGGATCAGCTGGTGGGTTTCGGAGTTGCGTTCCACCCGCAGCGTCGGGTCCCCGGCCGTGACCTTCCCCAGGTTCCTGGCCAAGGCGTCCTCGTCGCCGTGCGTGGCGGCTTCGATGGCGACCGGCATGAGCGGGTCCGGCATGTCCCAGGCGGCCACCAGCAGCGGCAGCTCCTTGGCCGAAATCGTGTCGCCGGTCTCGGCGGTGCCCAGCTTGGTCAGCGCGCAGATATCCCCCGCGACGCAGAACGGCACTGGCCGCAGTCCTGATCCCAGCGGCGAGTACAGGTGGGTGACCCGCTCGTCGCTGTCGTGGTCCTCGTGGCCGCGGTCGGCCATTCCGCGGCCGCCCACATGGATGGCGGCGTCCTCCCGCACCACGCCGGAGAAGACGCGCACCAGGCAGACGCGGCCAAGGAACGGGTCGATCGTCGTACGGACCACTTCACCGAGCAGCGGGCCGTCGGGGTCGCAGCCGAGCGCGCCGGCGGGCACCCCGTCGAGGCCGGTCGCTGCGGGGACGCCGCGCTCCGCCGGCGTCGGAAACGCACGCACCAGGACTTCGAGCAGTTCCGCCAGGCCGAGCCCGGACTCCGCCGACGCCGGCAGCACCGGATGGAAGGACCCGCGGGCCACGGCCGTCTCAAGATCGGTGATCAGGACGTCGGGGGCGATTTCCTCGCCTCCGAGGTAGCGGTCCATGAGCGTCTCGTCTTCGCTCTCGGCAATGATCCCTTCGATCAGCGCGCCCCGTGCGGACTCCGCGGCGGCGAGTTCGACGCCAGTCGCGGCCCGGGTGGCCGGCGCCGGTTCCGCATCACTGTAGTCGGAGACCGTGCCGGTCAGCAGTCCCAGCAGCCCGGTGACGGGACCGTCGGCGGGGACCGGCAGGTAGAGCGGAAGGATGGAGTCGCCGAATGCCAGGCGGCAGCGGGCGATGGCGGCGTCGAAGTCCGCGCGCGGATGGTCCAGGCGGCTGATGACCACGGCCCGCGGCATCCCGAGCCGCTGGCACTCGCTCCAGAGCGCCGTGGTCGCTGCGTCGACATCGTCGGTGGCCGAGACGACGAACAGCACCGCATCCGCCGCCCGGAGCCCTGCCCTCAGCTCGCCGATGAAATCCGTATAGCCCGGAGTGTCCAGCAGGTTGACCTTGATGTCCCCCACCATCACCGGCACCACCGCTAGCGCCACGGAGCGCTGCTGCGCGATGGCGGAAGGATCCGAGTCGCTCACCGTAGTGCCCTCGGCGATCGAGCCCTTGCGGGTGATGGCTCCGGTGGCGGCAAGCAGTGCCTCGGTGAGCATCGTTTTTCCGGAACCGGAATGCCCCACGAGTGCCACATTGCGGACCTTGTCCGGCTGTTCCGGCGGCGCGACGCCGTTGGCGTCTGCCCGCCGGAGGTCAGACGTACCCCGGACCGGTCCCCTTGACGGCGTCTTGGCGCCTTTCGACGGCATGAGAACCTCCCGGCGTCGCATCCACTCGTGCCCTGCAGGGCCTTGTGTTAAGGATTGGACACCCTGGGACGCCCGGACAGCAAGGTCTTTTTCAGGCCGTGGCCGGAGCAACCAGGGACCCGGAGGCTGCCCGGTTCCGGAGCCAACGGCCCAGGGCCTTGCCTTTGCCCTTCCACCAGCTGTCCTCGTCGCTGCCATGGTGCCACCGGAAGATCACGGCGACCATGATGAACACTCCGGCGGCGACCTCGGGCCAAGAGCCGGAGGCGGCATCGAGGAGCACGCTGAACGCCATGACCAGGATGGAAGGCAGTGCAAGTGTCCGGAACCACGTGTTGGCGACGTACCGGCTGCGGGATCGCGGCACGGAGACCGCGCGGACGAAGTCGAAGCACAGGCAGACGACCACCAGGGCCTGCCCCAGGGACATCAGGATGTGCCCCGGCAGGGAGCCGGCAAACAGGACGGCCGCCTGGAGCCCCGGGCTCACGGCGTGCCCGTCAAAGCAGCTGGCCGTGAAGAATCGGCAGTGGACGGATCAAACTCGGTTGAATCATGCATGCGATGCCCCCCGGCGTCTACGCTGCTCCTGCGCTGGCTCCGTGCCCGGGCTTCCCGTAGGAGCTGCAGGCGTGTCATGCCAGCCTTTTCTGACACTCCAATTCAACGCGCGGAATGGGCATGAAGTCACGCAAATGAGGTACCCGACTATCGGATGGTCGGGTACCTGATTGCGTTCCGGTGTACTCAGTTCGCTCCTGCCGCTACTTGCCCCGGCGGATTCGCTTCCCAGCCTGCCGGCCGGCTGATCGAGCAAAAAGCAGACTACTTGCTCCGGCGCTCCTGGCCGGACACACCTGCCCGGCACCGGCCGGAGACAGGTAGTTTCGCCCCAATAACTTCTCCCAGGCGCCTCCGGTTGGGTGTTTTTCGGCCAGATTCCAGAGGATCTCCGCGCCGGAACGCGAGTACTTTCCTCGCAGGCACGTAGTGCTGGAGCCAAAAGACGAGTACAACTACGCGTTGTTCCGTCCGCAGTTCGCCGCAACGATTGGGCCATCGATTCAGCGCGGCAACCGCAGGATTGGGGGAATGCGGCTCCGGCCTGATGACTCCTGTCCGGGTGCCACCCACACAAGGAGTCTCACAAATGCGCAAGCTCACCAAGAAGAGCAAGGTCATCGCCGTTGCGGCCTCGGTCGCCCTCGTGGCCGTCGGCGGAGGCACTGCCTACGCCTACTGGACCACCACAGGCGCAGGCACCGGCGAGGCTGCCAACTCTGCCGGCGGCGGCACCGTGACCCTGCACGCCAGCTTCGCAGCCGGCCTGGCCCCGGGCAACTCGGTGCCTGTGACCTACACGGCCGACAACAGCACCAACACCGGCACGGTCGTGGGGGCCTTGACCGCGAGCGTGACCACGAGCGTGCCCGCATGCCTGCCGGAATGGTTCACGGTCAGCGCCGACACCTCGAACACCCCCGTGGCGGCGAAAAGCACGGGCATCCAGGTGGGGTCGGGAACATTGGAGTTCCTCAACAGCGCCGCCAATCAGGATTCCTGCAAGTCGGCCGTCGTCACGGTCACCGTCGGCAGCGTGTAGCTGGTGTCCCCGGGGGCCGGACGCACGGCCCCCGGGCGGCCTTCGGGCCACCGGGCAACAACGCATCAGCAACCGTCGACACCCACGATCCGAGCAAGGCTGCCGGGTCCAAGGAGGATAAGGAATGCAGCATCCACTGCGGTTCATCCGGCTCGCCACAGAACATGCGGGCCTCGCCGGCCGCGTCCTCATCATTGGCCTGCTGGCCATCTTCCTGCCCGCGGGCACGCTCTACGCGGCGGGGCAGCAGTCGGCCCCGCAAAAGCCGGGAATCCTGGTGCAGGTCACCCCGTCCAGCAGGAACGTGGACCAGGGACTGGCCACGAGCTACTCCGCCACCGTCAGTTCCACCGGCGGCTTTTCCGGCACGGTATTGCTGACTGTCGCCGGCCTCCCGGCGGGGGCAGCGCCAAGTTTCTCGCCATCGTCCGTTAAGCTGACGGCCGGAAGCACCGCCCAACTGAGCATGAACGTGTCCACGGCATCCGGCACAGCCGCGGGAGACTACGAGCTGACCCTGACGGGACAGAGCGGGGCGGTCCAGTCGGCCGCCGTAAAGACCCAGTTGCGGGTCAGGACACCCCTCCGCGTGTTCGGACTCTCGGGCGATGTGTCCGGCCTGCTGGCGCCAGGAACCAGCCGGTCCATGGACCTGGGATTCACCAACCCGGACAAGGGCATCGACGTCGGCAACCTGACGGTCTCGATCACGGGTGTGGTCCGCACGGCCAAGGCGATCGCGGCCAACCTGCCCTGCACGGCGCAGGACTATGCCGTGGTGCAGTACAGCGGGCGCTATCCCTTGACGGTTCCGTCCGGCAGCAGCTCGCTCTCACAACTTGGTGTCCCGTCCGCCCAATGGCCCCGGATCGCCATGCTCGACACGCCTCGCCTGCAGGACGGCTGCAAGGGTGCAGTCCTCCAGTTGGCCTACTCGGGATCAGGGCA
>Ga0207691_10001869_pt1 | contig 20575 bp, 20 predicted proteins | sample KBSM13metaG_FD_184327 | JGI IMG/M metagenome (GOLD analysis project Ga0207691, IMG submission 184327) | Miscanthus rhizosphere microbial communities from Kellogg Biological Station, Michigan, USA - KBS M1-3 metaG (SPAdes) (version 2) | ecosystem: Host-associated > Plants > Roots > Rhizosphere >... | reverse complement strand
CCTCGTTCGCTTCGCTCACTCGGCCGGAATGACAGCGAGGAAACAATGCTCGGACACAACCGAAAAATGACCGGGGCGGAATGCCTCGCCGACATGCTGAAAGGTTACGGCGTCACGCACGTGTTCATGGTGCCGGCCGTGCTGCGGCGAACCTTCGCCGAGATGGAGCGGCGCACCGCAATCAAACGCATCCATTGCCACGGCGAGAAATCCGCCGCCTACATGGCGGACGGCTACGCGCGGGCGAGCGGCAAACCGGGCGTCTGCATGGCGCAGGTCATCGGCGCCTTGAATCTCGCGGCCGGCCTGCGCGATGCGTGGCTGGCGCATTCGCCGGTAATCGCATTCACCGGCGGGCGCGATCCGTCGAGCAAATTCCGGAAAGTGTATCAGGAGGTCGACGACGTGCCGGCGTTCGAGCCGGTGACCAAGTTCAACGCCACGGTGGACGACGTCGCGCGCTTCCCCGACATGGTGCGGCAGGCGTTCCGCGTCGCCACCACCGGCACGCCCGGCCCGGTGCATCTCCAGTTCCGCGGCAACGAGGGACAGGTCGATCTCGACGAAGCCGAGCTCGAGCCGCTGGTCGAGGAGCAGTTCGCGCGCGTGCCGCCGTTTCGCCCTGCCCCCGACGAGCAAAGCGTGCGCGCCGCGCTGAATGCGCTGCAAAACGCCGAGCGGCCGGTGATCGTCGCGGGCGGCGGCGTGCGCGCATCAGGGGCTGCGGCCGAGCTGGTTGCGTTGGCCGAAGCACTGCAGATCCCGGTCGCGACCTCGCTGAACGGCAAGGACTCCATTCCCGGCGTGCATCCGCTCTCGGTCGGCGTCTGCGGCAGCTATTCGCGCGAAAGCGCGAACCGGGTGGTGAACCGCGCGGACCTCGTGTGCTTCATCGGCAGCGAGACCGGCGGCATGACCACGCATTTCTGGGCAGTGCCGAAAATCGGCACGCCGGCTATCCAGATCGACATCGATCCGGAAGCGCTCGGGCGCAACTATCCGCTGGTCGCGATGGTCAACGGCGACGCCAAGGTGACGCTCGCCGCGATGCTGAAGGCGGCCGACCGCGGCACCGCGGGCAAGCGCAAACCGTGGATCGCCGAGACGCAGGGCATCTGCAAGGAGTGGTACGCGAAGTACAACGCGCTGCTCACCTCCGATCAGGTTCCGATCCATCCGGCGCGCATGTGCGGCGACCTCACCAAACACCTGCCGGACGACGCGATCGTCATCGTCGACACCGGCCACGCCGGCATGTGGATGGGCGGCATGTACGACCTGCGCACCACGCAGCAGAGCTATTTCCGCTCGGCCGGCCATCTCGGCTTTGCGTTCTGCGCCGGCATCGGCGCGAAAGCCGCCTGCCCCGATCGCCCAGTCGTCGTGTTCACCGGCGACGCGGGCTTCTGGTATCACATCGGCGAGATCGAAACGGCTGTACGCTGGAAGCTCAACAGCGTCACCGTGGTGAACAACAATGCCGGCGGCAACCAGAGCAAGCGCGGTTTCGATCGCGCCTACGGCGGCAAGCAGACCGAGCAGGCGCGCGAGTTGTGGACCTACACGCCGGTCAACTTCGCGAAGATCGCCGAGGACATGGGGGCGCTCGGCATCCGCGTCGAGAAGCCGGCGGATTTGCCCGTTGCGCTCGAAAGGGCGCTCGCGGCCAATCGTCCCGCGGTGATCGACGTGGTGACCGACATCGACGCGATCGCGCCGACCGCGGTGACCTAGTTCCCGGAACCTTCCTGCCCTCAGAACCTTGTCCCGTCAGACCCGAACAACGGAGACGAACAATGGACAAGGATCGCGTGAAAGGCTCGCTTGAGCAGGCCAAGGGCAAGGTGAAGGAAGTCGCCGGCAAGGTGACGGGCGACGCCAAGCTCGAAGGCGAAGGCAAGGCGGATCAGGTCGCCGGCAAGGTTCAGAACGCCGTCGGCGGCGTCAAGGACGCGCTGCGCGGCAAGTGATCGCGCCGCCTGCGTAACGGAAAGCCCGGCTCGCGCCGGGCTTTTTCGTTCGGCTTACGCCCGCAGCCGCTGCGATTGCGGGAAATCCTCGAAATGCGGCAGCACCCAGGTCTCGTTCAGCGCGGCGCGGCGCCACTCCTGCCACGCCGGCAAAGCGATCATCGCCTGCATGTAGGCTTTGGCGGGCGCGCTGACATCGATCGCGTACGTCTCGAAGCGCGAGACGACCGGCGCGTACATCGCATCCGCCGCGCAGAACCGCCCGAACAGGAACGGCCCCGCGGCGCCGAACCGCGCACGCGTGTCGGCCCACAACGCCTGGATGCGCGTGATGTTGGCCTTCGCGTCGTCGGACAGTTCCTTGCGCAGATGCGGCCGCCACATCGCCATGCCGCATTCGTTGCGCAGCGCCGCAAAGCCGGCATGCATCTCGGTCGAGATCGTGCGCCCATGCGCCCGCGCCACCGGATCGGACGGCCACAGTTGCGCCGCCGGAAACTTCTCCGCCGCATATTCGAGGATCGCGAGCGACTCCCACACATGCGTCGCGCCGTCGATCAGCACCGGCACCTTGCCGGCCGGCGAGTGTGCCAGGATCTTTTCCTTGCTGCCCTCGACGTAGAGCGGGATCACCTCCTCGTCGAACGCGATGCCGGAGGCCTTCAGGCCGATCCACGGCCGGAACGACCACGACGAATAGTTCTTGTTGCCGATGATGAGTTTCATGCCCGCCTCAAAACTTCTCTTCGCCGAATTTGCGATGCGCGTCGGGGAAGTCGCGATAGAGCGCGAACACGGCATTCTGCACCAGCGAGTTCAGCCCGTGATGCGCGCCCTCGATCGGCTCGGCGCGCGACGACACATGCTGGAATGCCTGCTCCAGCTGCGCGAGGTTGTTGGTCTCGATGATGATGTGAAACTCACCGAGCCCCGCCACGCCGAGCCCGAGCTTGCGCCGCGTCAGCCGCCAGCCTTCGATCAGGCCTTCCGACTTGAGGCGGCCGAGATACCTCAGCGCGTTCTCGACCAGCGCGACGTCGCGGACACCCGGCTTGAGGTCGCACCAGATGTGATAGAGGTCCATGTCGCTCCCGCGCAATCGCCAGCGGCAGGATTGCGGAGAAGACGGCCACCCCACAAGCGAAATGTCGTGATCGGATAATCAACAGCGCGAATGACTCATGCCTTCTTCGACTCCGGCTCCTCCACCGGCGCGCCGGATTTCTTCCATTCGCCAAAGCCGCCCTTGATGTGCGCGACCGGGTTCAGTCCCATGCGCGCCGCGGTCTGCGCCGCGAGCGCCGAGCGCCAGCCGCCGGCGCAGAAGAACACGAACTTCTTGTCCGCGGCGAATTGCGGCTTGTGATAGGGGCTGTCCGGATCGATCCAGAATTCCAGCATGCCGCGCGTGCAGTGGAAGGCGCCGGGCATCTTGCCCTCGCGATCGCGCTCGCGCGGATCGCGCAGGTCGACGAAGGTCACGTCGCCGCTGCCGTGCAGCTTGCGCGCCTCCTCAACGCTGAGCGTCTCGATCTCGTGCTCGGCAGCTTCGAGCAGGGCCTTGTATCCGGTGGTGATTTTTTGCGGCATGCCGGTCTCCTACGACAGGCATAGCATATGGTGTTGTCGTAAGCCTGCGCGCAAGGCAGCATGCGGGTGCGCGGCCAGCAAAAGTGGATACCGGTTTTGCGTCCGGCCGCGCGCAGAAAAAGTGGCACGATGCCGTTCACCCTGCCCGACCTTCTCGCGCTCGCCTGGTTCATCGCAGCCTGGGGCGGTTACGCGATCCTGCTCGAATACGTGCCGCACGCCCGCGAGGGCCTGAACGCGCGGATGAACCGCTATCGCGAGGTGTGGATGCGACGCATGCTCGACCGCGAGATGCGCATGGTCGACATGCAGGTGATGGCGGCGCTGCAGAACGGCACGGCGTTCTTCGCCTCGACCTCGCTGTTCGCGATCGGCGGTGCGCTGACCATCATCCGCTCGACCGACGACGTGCTCAACGTGGTCGCGACCCTGCCGATCGGCATCCAGACCGGCCGCGTGCTGTGGGAGATGAAGGCGATCGGGCTCGCGGTGATCTTCGTCTACGCGTTCTTCAAGTTCGGCTGGTCGTACCGGCTGTACAACTACGTTGCGATCCTGCTCGGCGCGATGCCGCCGCCGGCCGAGAAAGATACGGCGGAGGCGCAGGCGCATGTGAAGCGCACCACGGGGCTGTTCACCGCCGCCGGGCGGCACTTCAATCACGGCCAGCGCGCGTTCTTCTTCGCGCTCGGCTATCTCGGCTGGTTCGTCAGCCCCTACGTGTTCATGGCGACGACGGCCGCCGTCGTGTTCGTGATGTGGTGGCGGCAGTTCAACTCGGATGCCAGCAAAGCGGTCGACGGCTAGTCCCGGCGCATGATCCCGAAAAAGCCTGCCCCGGACTTGATCCGGGGTGGGGACCGGTTTCCCGCCTGCGCGAAGCCCTGGCACGGTCCTCTCGCGTGGATCAATGCTTCGGCGGGCGGAGGCAGGTCGGACGAGATCATGCGCCAACCAAAAGCGCATCGAACGCCCGCATCGTGACGGCGCGCGCCTTGCGCTCGCCGAGCAGCCGCACGCGCACCAGATGCGACATCGCTAGCCCGATGACGGCGGCCGCGAGCGCTTCGGCGTCGCCGTCGGGCTTGGCGGCGCGCGCCAACCTGACGATCAGATGCTGCAGTTCGGCGAACTGACGCGCCGCAACGTCGTGCACCGGCCCCGGCACATCGTCGAACTCGATCGCGGCGGCCAGGATCGGGCAGCCGCCCGGAAGTCCGGACTTGTCGAGCCAGTCGATCCAGCGTTCGAAGAACACCTGCAGGCGCCTGCTGCGGTCCGGTTCGGCGCGCAGCGGCCCGGTCACGTCCGCCCGAAACAGCTCGGCGGCGCGCTCCAGCGTCTCGACCTGCAGCGCCTCCTTGGAGCGGAAATGCGCGAACAGCCCGCTTTTCGAGAGGCCGAGCCGCTCGGCCAGCGGCCCGATGGTGAGCGCGCCGATCCCCTGCACGCTCGCGAGCCCGACGGCTTCGTCGAGAATGCGCGAACGCGTGCGGTCGCCCTTGGCGAGATCGGTCATGGCGCCGAAATAGCACGATCGTTCGTTTTGAGAAAGGCCGCACTTGCTGTCGCCGTCCGAATCCGCGATGCGTCTCACATGGAAGAGCAAGCCACGCGTCCGAGTTCCGAGACAATCGAAGCCGCCCTGCTCCGCCTGGTCGGCGAGCGCGAAGGCAAGACGGTCGACCCGCAGGAGGCCGCGCGCGAGCTCGGCGGCAGCCATCCGGATCAATGGGGCCCGCTGATGCAGCCGATCCGCCGCGTCGCGGTCGCGCTCGCCGAGCAGGGCCGCGTCGTGATCCTGCGCAAGGGCAAGGCGGTCGATCCGCGCGACTTCAAGGGTGTGTACCGGATCACCGCGCCGCGGCACGATTGAGCGTGATCCCGAAAAGCATGTCCTCGACCCCGATCGGGGATGGGCACCGGTTTTCGGAAGTCATGCTCCACTAACGAGGCTCAGGGCGCCGGAAACAGCTCCGCGGTTCGCCCAGTCAGCCGATACACCAACAGCCCGACCCACTCGCGCGTGGCAGTGTCGGTGCGGCGCAGCCCGTCGCCGACGGTCGAGAAGAAGCGCAGCAGGTCGATCGCGCCGCGCGTGCGGTAATCGACCGGATAAGCCTCGACGGAAAATCCTTCCGAGCGGAACAGTCCGACCGAGCGCGGCATGTGGTGCGCCGAGGTGACCAGCAGCCAGCGCTCCCCGGGCTTGGGCTGCACCAGTTCCCTGGTGAAGCGCGCGTTCTCCAGCGTGTCGCGCGACTTGTCTTCGAGCGTGATGCGTTCCCTGGCGATGCCGAAGCTCTCGAACAGCCGCGCGGCGAGCGAGGCCTCCGACACGCCGTCAAAGATCAGCCGTCCCGAGCCGCCGGAAAACACGATGCGCGCCTGCGGGTAGCGCCGCGCCAGCTCCGCCATCGCGGTCATGCGCTCGGCCGCCTCGTTGAGCGCGACCTCCTTGCGCACCGGAGAGACGACCGTATCGAGCGCGCCGCCGAGCGCGATGATGCCGGTCGGCGCGCCGCGCGAGGCGTCATACGGCGGGAAGCGCTCTTCCAGCGGCAGGATGATCGCGTTGCCGAACGGCGTGAGCCCGCAGATCGCGAGTCCGATCACGGCGATCACCGCAAGACGCCGCCCGGCCCGCGCAAAGCGCGTCGCCATCAGCAGCACGCCGAACAGCGCGAGCGTGATCAGGACATTGGACGGTACGGAAAAGAATCCGACGGTTTTCGCGAGGATGAAGAACACCGAATTCCCCCGTCATGCCCGGGCTTCCCGCGTATTCAGGCCCGGTTGTCCCCAAAGCGAGATGGCCGGGACAAGCCCGGCCATGACGGCGTTTATTGGGCGGCCGCGCTGCGCGTCACTTCTTCTTCCACGCCTCGTAGCGCGCCTTGGCGTCGTCGTTCGGCGGATAGAGGCCGGGGAGCGGCACGCCGCGCTCGACCTCGCTCACCACCCAGCTCTCGTAGCGCTCGTGCTCCTCGCCCTCCTCGGCGACGAAGTTGACCAGATCCTTCGGGATCAGCACGGCACCGTCGTCGTCGGCCACGATCACGTCGTCGGGAAACACTGCGACGCCGCCGCAGGCGATCGGCTCCTGCCAGCCCACGAAGGTCAGCCCGTTCACGGAAGCCGGCGCGGCCGTGCCGCGGCACCAGGTCGGCAGGCCGGTCGCGACCACGCCGGCCTTGTCGCGCACCACACCGTCGGTGACGAGCGCTTTCACGCCGCGCCGGACCATGCGCATGCAGAGAATGTCGCCGAAGATGCCGGCGCTGGTGACGCCCATAGCGTCGGCGATCGCGATCACGCCCTCCGGCATCGCCTCGATCGCGGCGCGGGTGGAGATCGGCGCGGCCCAGCTCGCCGGCGTCGCCAGGTCCTCGCGCACCGGCACGAAGCGCAAGGTGAAGGCGGGACCGACAAGGCGCTTGCCGGTGTCGCCGAAGAACGGCATCGGCCCGCTCATCCAGCAGCGGCGGATGCCCTTCTTCAACAGCATCGTCGTGATGGTGGCGGTGGTGACTTTCTCGATCTTGGCGATGAGATCGGGCGCGAGACTCAAGGACGCCTCCGGTCTCCAATGAGGATGCGGGACGTTACGCGAGCACGCCCGCGCCCGCCACGGTCAATTTGGGAGGAGCCGCGAAGGCTCAACCTTCCGGAATGCCGGCGAGTCTCAGCCCCTGGACGTAGTGATCGCGGATATCTTCGCGCTTGAAGGGATAGCCCGCGGCGAACCGCTTGATCGTGAAGCGCGGCTCGATCGACAGGAGCTTGTCGACGTACCGCTTGGCCTCCTTGCGCCGGCCGAGATGGCCGAGCGCGGCGATCAGCGGCTTGTAGCCGTTGCCGTATTCCGGCGTGCTCTCGATCACCCGCCGGCCGACCTTCACGGCCTCCTCGTAGTCGCCCTTCATCATCAGGGCTATCGCCTCCGGGTTGATATAGAAGGAAAAGAACGGCTGCGTCGATGTCAGCTCCTGGCAGCGCTTCACCCGCGCGAGCGCCTTCTCGGTTTCGCCGAGGTAGCAATAGGTGACCGCCATGAACGCGTAGATGAACGGAAGATGGCGGTTGAGCTTCAGCGCCATGCCGAAATAGTGCAGCGCCATTTCCGGGTCCTTGTGCAGGAAGGCCCAGATGTGAGCGTAGATCGCGAGCGCCTCGGCGTTGTTCGGATCGAGCTGGGTCGCGCGGCGCGCATAGTCGAGCGCGATTTCCGCCTCGCCTTGCGGATCGGTCGCCCAATCCTGGCCCACGTAATAGACGCGCCAGTAGGCCGCCCAGGCGAGCACCATCGCGTTGTCCGGGTCCATCAGGCGCGCCTGCTCGATCAGCCGACCCGCCTCCTCGTATTTCGGGCGCTCCATGGTGTACATCTGCGGAATCGCGCGCAGCACGCGGCCCATCGCGTCGTCGTTGTCGCGCGTGCGCGGCCGGCCCTCGATGTAATGAATCACCGGATCGATTTCCGAGACGATCTGCGCGGTCACGCGCTCGTCGAGCTGGTCGAGCCGGTCGGTCGGAAGGTCGACGGTCTTGCTCCACACCGGTCTCGCATCCTGCGTCAGATTCAGCAGGCGCACGCTGATCTGGTACATGCCGCCACTCAGCGCGACGGAGCCATCCACCACGTAATCCAGGTCGCGCCTTCGCAACACACTGTCGTTGATGAAGGTCGGCGCCGGCGCCGGCACCAGCGCCATCGGGGCGACAACATCGAACCAGCGGAAGCGTCCGAGCGCGGCAGCGACTTCTTGTGCGATCGTGAACGAAAGCCGGTCGTCGACTTCCGGCGGGATTGCGGCGAACGGGAGCACACCGACGCGCCGGTGACTGCGCTTGGCGACCGCCGGCGCGGCCTTCGGCGGCTTGCCGGCCTCGGGCGCAGGCTCGGCGGTCGCGACCTCGCGGATGTCGCGGGAAAACATGCGGATCGCCTCATAGAGCGCGCGCGTCTCGGGTGACGGCTCGACGCTATAGGCGAGCTTGAGCGCCTGCTGGCAGCGCTTGTATTCGGCAAGCGCACGTCCGCGCTCGTGACGGTCGGCGAGCGCGCGCATCAGCACCCGCGATGCGCCCTCGTGCGTCGGATCGAACTCGGTCAGCCGGCGCGCTATTTCCTCGCGTGCGCTCGGCTCGCTGTGCGGCTCGCTCGCGATACTCATCTCCTCTTCGAGCAGATGGCGCAACCGCTCGGTGAAGCGCGAGCGCTCGCCAAGCACCCATTGGTCGAACGACGCGCTGACCCCGCTCAGGTCTTCCAGCAGATCACCCTTGCACAGTTCCGCGAGCTTGCCGCGCGCGCCTTTTTCGGTGCCCGGGTCCTGCGACAGCAGCGCAACCGCGTCGATCCAGCAGGCGGCCGTGTCGAGCCGCACCGTCTCGCGGTCGGAGGACAGCAGCATTTCGGCGAGCGGCCCAAACGCCACGACGAGTTCGCGATAGGCCTGGCGGAAGCTGGCGCGTCCCTGAAAATCCGGAACGCGGTCCCACAGCATCGCGGCGAGGCGCGCCCGCGAGACGCGTGCGCCGTCCGCAAGGCAAAGGCATCCGAGCAGAGCCCGAGCTTTCTTTCCACGCGGAAGGATGTCGGCATGACGAAACGACGTCGCCCGCATGCTGCCAAGCAGATGGATACGCGCAAGCGGCGAGGTCTGCGCGCGCCGGCTGTGGTCGCGCTTGCCATAGGGCAGCGAGACGACCTGACCTGGTCCGGGTGGTGTGACTCGTTCCTGCATGACAGCTTCCGTGAAAGTCGCCTCACTGCGGCCTTGTTTATTCCGTCAATTTGCACCGAAAGGTTGCCATTTGTTCAACCTTGCGATGCTGTCCGGTACAGCCTTAGGCGGAACTATACCGGGTTTTGGCCGTGAGTGAAGGTGTATTTCACACTTCACTCACGCAGCGGGATCGTGCCTGCTTCAAATTTTTCACAAAGGTTAAACGCCCGATTGACGGTCTCGCAACCGTCTCCCGCGTAGGCTGAATCGTGGCGCCTATGGTGGCGCGATCTTGGTCCGGAGATCCAGCGATGCAGAAGCGTCAATCGAACGAACCGTGTGCCGATACCGGCAAGGTCCGCCTCGGCGGCCAGAGTCCGAGTCTTCCGGTGCGCACAACCGACAGCGGTAAAGTGCGCATTGGCGGCCAGAGCCCGAGCCTTCCGGTGCGCACGACCGACAGCGGCAAGGTCCGCCTCGGCGGCCAGAGCCCGAGTCTTCCGGTCCGCGCGACCGACAGCGGCAAGGTCCGCCTCGGCGGCCAGAGCCCGAGTCTTCCCCCGCGCGCGATCGCGGACAGCGGCAAGGTTCGCATGGGTGGCCAGAGCCCGAGCCTGCCGCGCAAGTAACTGACGGGCGGCCGCGGCGCGGCGGTCGCGCTCGCGAACGAGACCCAGGGCAGGCTCCCTGCCCTGGGCTTGTTTCGTTGGCGCGACGGTGCCGTTAATGCGTCCGCGAATCATGTTGCGGGATCGACGGCATGGATGAGTCTGCAAACAGCGCCGCGAGCCCGCCGCTCGTCACGTTCTATCGCTTCATTCCCGAATGCCGAATGCCGCAGCGCGCCGACAGCTCCGCGGCCGGCAGCCTGCCGACGCGCGCGTTCCGCTTTTGCGAAGCGATCCGCATGGCCTCCGCGTTCGGCTGGTACGTGTTCCCGCCGATCCGCGTCAGCTTCATGTGGGACGGCGGCACCGACATCACCTGGACCTACCAAGGCGCAGACGACTGGTATCCGCTCAAGACCGCGCAGTTCCCCGGTTTCGCCGAGCAATTCGACGCGGCCGCCCCGGACGATATCAAGGGTTTCTCGCCGCCGTTCGTCGGCGCATTGCAGGAGCCCGGCGTGGTGCAGATCTGGAGCGGCCTCGTGGCGCGCACAGCGCCGGGTTGGAGCCTGCTGGTGCGCGGGCCCGCGAACCTGCCACGCAGCCTCGCCTATGAGGTCTACGAGGGCATCGTCGAGACCGACCGCTGGTTCGGGCCGCTGTTCACCAATATTCGTCTCACCCGCACCAACGTGCCGGTCGAACTCAATCCCGAGCTGCCGTTCATGCAAGTTCAGCCCGTGAACCGCGAGCTTTACGGCAACGCGCTCGAGCAGTTCGAACTCGTCACCGACCTCGCGCACCTGCGGCCCGAAGAATGGAACGCGTTTCAGACTACGGTTGTGCGTCCGAACGTGGACCCGCACCGTCAGCAAGGGCAATATGCAGTTGCGGCACGGCGGCGTCGCAAGCAGGAGCTTCGTTCCGATCCCCCGGCAAGCGATACCGCCGCGAGCGACAACGTCTATTGACCGGCGAGAGACCGCAACGTTACGTTGCGGGGCATCGGGAGTGAGCTTGATGCTCCAAATACGCCCACTGCTTTCGGGACCGGAAGCAGCGTCCGTTGCGGGCGCGGACGCCATCCCGCAAGCCGCGGCTTCCCGCGAGTCGGGGACGTCCGTTCACGCCGCTTCGCCCAATCTGCTCAAGCTCGCGCTGTGGATGAGTGGCACGCTGACCGCGTTCATTGTGGCGGCGCTGTCGGTGCGCGCGCTGCAGGACACCATCAACGCATTCGAGATGATGACCATCCGCAGCGCCGGGGGACTTGTCATCCTGTGCGCGCTCGGCGCACTGCGCCCGAGCCTGTGGAGCGGCGTACGCCGCCACCGCATGAGCCTTCAGGGCCTGCGCAACGTGGCGCATTTCGGCTCGCAGATCTGCTGGACCGTCGCGATCACGATGCTGCCATTCGCGACCGTGTTCGCGCTGGAGTTCACGATTCCCGCCTGGGTGACCCTGCTCGCGGTGCTGTTCCTCGGCGAGCGCATGAGCACGAGCCGCGCGCTCGCGCTCGCGCTTTGCGTCGCGGGCGTGGTGGTGATCCTGCGGCCCGGCCACGAGGCGTTCCAATCCGCCGCGCTGATCATGCTCGTCGGCGCGCTTCTCTTCGCGATCGCCGCGATCGCCACCAAGAAGCTGATCACGACCGAGACCACCTTCTCGATCATGCTGTGGATGAACCTGATGCAGCTGCCACTGAACTTCGTCGGCAGCGATCCGGCGTTCATCTTCAAGATCGACGCCTCGCTCGCACTGCCGCTGATCGGGATTGCGAGCGCGGGACTGGTCATTCATTACTGCCTCGCCAACGCGTTCCGCTACGGCGACGCCATGGTCGTGGTCCCGATGGATTTCCTGCGCGTGCCGCTGATCGCGCTGATCGGCTGGACGTTCTACGGCGAGCACATCGATGTCTTCGTGTTCGCCGGGGCCGGGCTGATCGTCGCGGGCGTGCTGTGGAACTTGCGCGGGGAGGCGCAGCGCCGTCCAAGGCGGGCGACCGAGCCCGCCGCGATACGGCCGGCGGCCCAGCCTGCGGAGTAGCGCGGCGCAGAAACACGAAACCTAATCCCAGTCCGGCGCCCAGCCGGTGTTGACCACGCGGCCGTTGCGCCGCGCGAGTTTTCCGATCTCGGCCATCTCGTCGTCCGCAAGCGCGAAATCGAAGATCGCCATGTTCTCCGACAGCCGCTCGATCTTCGACGTGCGCGGGATCACGATCGCGCCGTTCTGCACGAGCCAGCGCAGCGACACCTGCCCCGCCGTCTTGCCGTGCCGCTTGCCGATCCGCGCCAGCGTGTCGTCACCCGCCGCCTGCCCCTGCGCGATCGGCGAATAGGCGGTGACCGCGATGCCCTGGCGCGCGCAAGCCGCCTGCACCTTGCTCTGCTCGAGATACGGGTGCCATTCGATCTGGTTGGTGACGAGCGGCTCGGACGCAAGCGTCGCCGCCTCCTCCAACAGCGCGACGGTGAAATTCGAAACGCCGATGTGGCGCGCATAGCCCTCGTGCTTCATCTTGCACATCGCGCCCATCGTCTCGGCGAGCGGGATGCGCGCATTCGGCCAATGGATCAGCAGCAGATTCACCTCGGAGAGACGCAGGTTTGCCAGGCTCTGCTTCGCCGCGCGTTCGAGATTGGCCGGCGCGAGGTCGGACGCAGGCATCTTCGTGGTGACGAAGATCTCCTCGCGGCCGATCCCCGACGCGCGCAGCGCCTCGCCGACGTCGCGCTCGTTGCCGTAGTTCTTCGCGGTGTCGATGTGGCGATAGCCCAGCCGCAACGCCTGCTCGATCACGCGCGCACCGCTGCGGCCGCTGAGCTGCCAGGTGCCGAGGCCGAGCGTCGGGATCTTCGCGCCGTTGGCTTCGGTGAATTGCATCAAACGCCTACACGTCCCATTCGGGGTGCTGCGGCGGGTTGACGACGCGCGAGTTCGGCCGCTTCAGGCCGGCGATCTCGGTCATCTCGGCGGGTGTAAGCGAGAAATCGAGCACGTCGAAATTCTCCTTCTGGCGCGCCGGCGTCCCCGAACCCGGAATGATCATGATGCCCTGCTGCACCAGCCAGCGCAGCGCGACCTGCGAGGCGGTCTTGCCGTGGGCCTTGCCGATTCGCTCCAGCGCGGGCTCGCCCGGCACCTTGCCGCGCGCGAGCGGGCAATAGGCGGTGATGCTCATGCCGTGGCCGCGCGTCGCTGCGATCACCTTGGTCTGGTCGAGAAACGGATGCACCTCGATCTGGTTGGTCACCAGCGGCTCTTTTGTCGCCTTCACCGCGGCGTCGAGCAGCGCGACGGTATAGTTCGCGACGCCGATGTGCTTTACCAGCCCCTCGCGCTTCGCCTTGTTGAGGGCGCCGATGCTCTCTTCCATCGGCACCTGCGCGTTCGGCCAATGGATCAGCAGCAGGTCGACGTTCGGGAGGCCGAGCAGCTTGAGCGAATTGTCGACCGAGCGGGCGAACTTGTCGGCCTCGAGATTGTCCTGCCGCACTTTCGTGGTGAGGAAGATCTCCTCGCGCTTCACGCCCGAGGCGCGGATCGCTTCGCCCACCTCGCGCTCGTTGCCGTAGAACGCCGCGGTGTCGATGTGGCGATAGCCGTTGCGGATCGCCGCCTCGATCGCGCGCGTGCCGGCCTCTTCCTTGAGCCGCATCGAGCCGAAACCGACGATGGGGATGCGCGCGCCGTGCGCCTCGACATATTGCATGAATAGCTCCCGTTGGAATACGAGGCCGTTATATCGCCTTCGTGCGCGGCGTTAACAGCGCGAATCTGGCCCGACGCCGTCGACTTCGACGAGCTGAACCGGATCGCCGCGCCTCGGCCGCGTCATCGCTCGCCTGTGGTCACATAGGCCCATAGCGCCTCGATCTCCCCGGGCTTGAGCATGTCGCCCCACGGCGGCATCTGGTTCTTGCCGCGCGTCACCGAATTGACGAAGCGGTCGTACTGATTGCGCGGAAACTTGCGCAGGTCGAATGCGCTTTCGGGGTCCCGCATGCGCGGCCCGTGGCAAGGCGCGCAGTTGCGCTCAAAGATCTCCGCCCCGGCGCTTAGCTGCTCGGCGGAAAAGACTTGCTCTGCGGCGGCCGTCGCGCACCAGAGCGTAACGGCCGCCAGCGTTATCGCCGTGGCACCTCTCATGCGCGCGCGCTCACTCCGGCATCAGCGCGAAGGTCCACACCGACCCGCCGGGCGGTATGTTCTTCAACGCCTCGCCGGCCTGATTGCGATAGACGCCGCCGATGCCGGACAACACGGTGACGTACTGGCGGCCGTTCTGCGTGAATGTCACCGGCTGCGCGTTGACTCCCGACCCGGTCTGGAACTGCCACAGCGTCTTGCCGGTGTCGGCGTCGACGGCGATGAACTCGCCGGTCATCTTTCCGGTGAACAGGAGCCCGCCTCCGGTCGCCAGCATCGCCGACCAATGCGGATGGTCGGCGATCGGCGCGCGCCATTTCTGCTTCGCGGTCAGCGGATCGATCGCATCCATGTGGGCGATCGGCTCATTCTCCGGCTGCTTGGCTGGCAAGTTTTCAACGAACTGGTAGCGCTGGCCGACGACGAACGGCTTCGTCTCCAGATGCCTGAACATCCGCGCCGCGTGCATGGTGTTTGCGTACAGGAGACCGGTGTTTGGATTGAACGCCGCGTGCGGCCAGTTCTTCGCGCCGCGCTGCGTCGGCCACAGCTCGACCTGTTCGCCGGCGCGCAGTTTCTTCGCAATTTCGGTCTCGACCGGACGGCCGGTTTCCATGTCGACGTGGGATGCCCAGTTCACGCGCTCGAACGGTTTCGCCGAGATCAGATTTCCGCTGGCGCGGTCGAGCACATAGAGGAAGCCGTTGCGGTTAAGCTGCATCGCGACCTTGCGCTTGGCACCCGCGACGTCGAGTTCGGCAAGGATCACTTCCCAGTTGGCATCGTAGTCGTATTGGTCGCCCGGCGTCGTCTGGTAGTACCAGACCATCTCGCCGGTCTTCGGCCGCAGCGCGATGATCGAGGCAGTGTAGAGATTGTCACCGGGCCGCGATTGCGAGGCCCACGGCGCCGGATTGCCCGTGCCCCAGAACATCAGGTCGAGCTCCGGATCGTACGAGCCCGTGATCCAGCTCGATCCGCCGCCGATCTTCCAGGCATCGGTGTCCTGCGGCCAGGTTTCGTTGCCCTTCTCGCCGCGCGCCGGAATGAGGTAGTGGCGCCAGAGCTGTTTGCCGGTTTCCGGGTCCCAGCCGTCGATGAAGCCGCGGATGCCGAACTCGGCGCCGGAAATGCCTGTAACCAACACGCCGTTCGCGATCAGCGGCGCGACGGTCATCGAATAGCCTTCCTTCCACTCGGCCGCCTTCGACTTCCAGATTTCCGCGCCGGTCCTGGCGTCGAGCGCGACGACGTGGGCGTCGAGCGTGGTGCGATAAATTCTCCCGTTGTAGATCGCCGCACCCTTGTTGGAGACGCCGCAGCACACGATCCGCGGCGTTTCGGGGAGCCAGTCGACCGGTGTCTTCCAGATCTGTCTGCCGGTGACCGCGTCGATCGCGACCGTCGCTCTCGCGTTGGTCACGTACATCACGCCGTCTTTCACCAGCGGCTGCGCCTGTTCGCCCCATTGATTGTCGAGACTGAGATTCCACACCGGCACCAGCCGCTTCACGCTGGTCTTGTCGATCTGCTTCAGCGGGCTGTAGCGGTTGAGGTGATAGCCCATGCCGTAGGTGAGGATATTGTCGGTGTTCCTGCCATCGTTCTTGAGATCGTCGAGCGTCTGCGCCGACGCAGCGCCGATCAAGCACAGCGCGGCGAATACCGATGCGGTTGTCTTCATGGTCGCCTCCCCGAGGTCGCGTTGGCCGCGACCGCAGCCGGTCAGCCCGGCCGAATTCTCAGGGGGATGCTACTGCCGGGTGAATAGTCCGGCGAGACGGTTTCCAGAGCTTTCCCGCATGGCACCCATTTGCAGATGCACCGGCCTCAGGGCGTGCCCCGCACCTGCCGGTCGATATTGGTGACCGCGTGATGCGCCGCGATCACGGCGCCTTCCTGCCAGCCCGACACGTAGGTCAGCTGGTCGCCCGCCATATGGAAGCGGCCCTGCGGGCGCGCGAGGATCGCGCTGTTCGCGCCGAAGTTCGGATCGTCCTCGTTGACCCAGCCGCCGCGCGCGAACTCCATGTTCTCCCAACCGATCGCGACGCCGTGCTCGACATATTTCGCGTAGCCGGGATGCAGCCGCTCGCCCTGCTCGCGCGCGATCGCGAGCCGCTCGGCAACCGGCCGCTGGTTGAAGGTGATCGCACGGGCGCCGCGCATGTAAGCGCCGGTGAGCGTGCCCCTGGCGCTGAGATAGCCGGACGACGGATACCAGATCTGGTCGATCGTATCGGTGGTCCACGAGATGCCGCCGTAGATCTGCGCCTCGGTTTCCCAGAAGCGCTCGGCCTGCCAGCCGACCTTGCCAGCCGCCATCGCAGGCGTGTTCGCCGCCGCCGTCATGTAGGCCGGCGGCAGATTGGTCTTCAGCCGCGCGAACACCGGCATCGGAATGGTGCAGACGCAGTAGTCGGCCTGCAGCGTGCGCGCGCCGCCCGGCTCGTCGGTGCGCACCGTCACCTTGTCGGCCGCAACATCGATCTCGGTCACCGTCGCGGCATAGCGGATCAGCCCCTCGATCGTGCCGGACTGGCGCGCCAGCGGCTGGCGCAGGAAGCCCTTGAAGAACTGGTCCATGCCGCCGACCGGTTCGAGCAATGACGTTTGCCAATAAATGTCCGCGTCGCGAAAAATCCAGTCGTCCCACAGGCGCGAGCGCAGGATTTCCTCGAGCTTCATCGGTGTGATCGGCTTCGGTGGCGTGGCGACACCCGCCGGCCGCTCCAGTCCCGCCCGCCCCGACTGGTTCTGGTACGAATAGCCCTTGCCCGGCACGCTGGTGAGATCGCCGAACTGCACCAGCATCTCCTGCAGCTTGGCGAGGTCCTCGCCGCTCACCGGCAGGTCGAGCGCGCCCTTGGCGTGGCACCTGTCGAGCAGCTCCGCGACATGACCCTGTAGGCTGTAGAGCGCCTCGCGCACCGGCACCGTGCGGCCGTTGCCCAACGTCGACGAGTGCACGAGGTTGGCGCGGCTGGCGAAGATGTAGGGCTGCAGCGTCACATTGAAGCGGCGGCAATAGTCGATCACGTTGACGTGGTGATGCGGGATGCGGCCGGGGCCGGCGTTGAGATAGAGCCCCTCGTCGAATTCGACGGTCTGCGCCGGCTGGTTCATCTCCTGGAACGTGTCGCCGCGCCGCAGCGTGAGGCTGCGCCCGCCGGCGCGGCGCTGCGCTTCCAGGATCACGCAATCGTAGCCGGCGCGATCGAGCTCGTAGGCCGCGCAAAGCCCGGACACCCCGGCGCCGAGGATCGCGACGGTCTTGCCGCGCCCGGATTCCTTCGGCAGCGCGAGGCTCGCCGCGAGCGCCGGCGGCGGCTTGAGGAAATCCCAGACCGCGAGCGTTTCGGCGACCGCGCCGGCACCGCCGAGCTTCGCCATGTTTCCCAGCAGACTGCGACGCGTGACCGTCATGGGAGCCTCCCGCGATTCAGTGACGCTGAAAGTCTACAGCGTCATCGACCCGGTGGCGTGCGCCATCCGCGCAGGCCTGTCAGCAGCGCGCCCGGCGGACATCGTCGGACGCGCTACCCTGCGCAACCGTACGGCTACGGCTCAACCTGTCGCGGAACACGCTTGTCCGCCGCGCTACTCCCAGAACCCGTCCCCGAACGGAGACCGGCCTTCGCGAACGCCGAAGTACAGGAAGTGCCCCAGCGGATCGACGTGAGCCGCTGCCACGTCCGTATAGACTGCGAGATATTGCGTGGTGTCGAAAGCGAGTGACGGATCGCGCCCCTCGTGCCAGCCAAATTCCTCGTAATGCTGCAGCGGGTTCACGCCGGCAGCCGCGACGTCGGTATAGTGCTCCAGGTAGCCGGACGTGTCGAAGTAGGCGTTTGGATCGCGCCCTTCACGCCAGCCGAAGACATTGAAGTGATCGAGCGGATTTACTCCGGCGGCCGCGACATCGGGATTTTGGGCAAGATAATAGGCCATGTCGAAGGAGGCGCTCGGGTTGCGTCCTTCGCGCCAGCCAAAGGTATTGAAGTGTTCGAGCGGGTCGACGCCGGCCTCGGCCACGTCGGGATTGGTGGCTAGATAATAACCGGCATCGAAGCCGGGAGTCGGCACCGGGTTTCCACCGGGCCCCTGTCCGGGCGGCCTGTCACTGACCGGGCTGACGGTAAGGGTCACGGTCGCGATGTTGGAATCGGTTTCGCCATCATTCGCCACAAAGGTGAAGCTGTCGGAGCCGTTGAAGTCGGCGGCCGGCGTGTAGGTGTAGGAGCCGTCCGGACTGACTACGACGCTGCCATGCGTGGCTGGCGCCGCGAGCGAGTAGGTCAGCGTAATGCCGTCAGTGTCGGTTGCGACCAGCGTGCCGGCGATCGGCTTGTCCTCATCGCCAGTCGCGCTACCGTCCTGGGCCACCGCCGCGTCGTTCAAGGCGCCTATCGTGAGCGTGGTGGTCGAGACGGCCGTGTTTGTGCCGTCGAACACGGCCCAGGAGATGGTGCGGGTGGTATTGGCACCGCCGTTGGTCGGGTCGTGGCTGTCGGAATGGAAGCGCACCGACTGGAACAGCGCCTGATAGTCGCCCGGCGAACCTGCGCCGGTGACGATCAGTTCGTTCAAGGACGGCGCCCAGTCGAACTTGATCGAGCCGAGGGCGCCGCTGCGCAGCCCGCTCACTGTCAACACGTCGCCGGGAGTGAGGCCGGCGGTGATCGCCACGACGCCGATGGTCAGATGCGGACTGTCGGGATCGGAAACCGCAGCGGCCGGTGAAACCAGCACGGCAGGATCGTTCTCGGTGTAGGAAGCAGTCGTCGCGACCGCCAGGGACGGCGGGTCGTCTACCGCAACAACGTCGACGATCGAAGTCGCGGTGTTGCTGTCGTTGATGCCGTCGTTCACGACCACCGTGATGATGCGAGCGTCGGTCGACGGATTGTCGCTGCTGTTGGAGTAGACGATCTGGTCCGATGCGGCCTCATAATCCCCAGCCGACGACTCACCGGTCAGCGTCAGCACACCGGTACCCGGATCGTAGACGTGCGTCATGCCGGGCGGCAGCGTTCCAATCACGGACAGAAGGTCGCCGGGGAGCAGGTTCGTCAGCGTGATTGTCGCCGACACCAGTGTCGGCGTGCCGAACACGATGTCGGCGTCGACGATCCGCACCGCCGCGCCATCCTCGATGAACGCCGTCGCGTAGTCCGAGCCGCCGGCGGTGGAATCGTCGCCATCGAGATCCAGCGTCGGCGGGACTGCGAGGGCGATCTGGATCAGGCTGAACGCGGCGTTGCTGTCGGTGCTGCCGTCATTGACCACCACCTCGATGACGCGCGTCGCCGTGGACAGGTTAGGATCGCTGCTGTCGTACGCGATCTGATGCAGCGCCGTCTGGTAGTCGGCGCGCGACGCCGGGCCGGTCAGCGTGAGGATGCCGGTCAGCGGATCGAAGGCGCTTGCGATCCCGGCCGGCAGTATCCCGTTCACGGAGAGGCGATCGGTTGCCTCGCCGTTGGTCAGCCTGATCGTCGCAGAAACGAGGCCCGGACTGTCCGCATCTGCGACCCGCGTATCGGTGTCGGCGACCGGAACCGCCGCGCCGCCCCCCGTGAACACGGCGGTGTAGTCCGCCCCGTCCGCGCCGCTCGAATCGTCGTCGTCGAGGTCGAGCGCAGGCGCGGTGTCCAGCGGGACCACATGAACGAAGGCATGCGCCGCGACGCTGCTGGCCGCTCCGTCACTGACGACGATGTTGACGATCCGATCCGTGGCGGATGGGGTCGGGCTGCTGTTGCCGAATACGACCTGGCGCAGTGCCGTCTGGTAGGCGGCGGGCGTTGCCGGACCGCTCAGCGTGAGCACGCCCGTCGAGGGATCGTAGGCGGAGGCCGTGATGCCGGCAGGCAGCGTTCCGGTGATGGACAACAAGTCGAGTGGCTGATGATTGGCCAGCGTGACCGTCGCAAAGGCAAGATTTGAATTGTCGACATCGGCGACCAGATCGTCGAGGTCGGCGACCGCAACCGCGGTGCCGCCCTCGGTGAAGGACGTCGTGTAGTCCGCCCCGGCCGCGCCGCTCGAATTGTTGGCGTCGAGATCGAGCACCGGCCGGTCGTTGACCGGGTCGACGATGATGAGGATGGGAATCCCGCGCTCGAATGCTTCGTCGCGGGTCACGAGGAACAGGGTGTCCTCGCCGTTGAAGTTGAGGTTGCCGCGATAGCTCAGGCCCGCGAGCGCGGCGTTGGTCTGCGACACCGTGCCGGTGATCGTGATCGTCGCAGTGCCGTTGCCGCCGACGGTGGCGCCGGTACCCGCGGTCACGTTGATGATCCCGTCCGTGACCTCCATGACGGTGGTGAGCGAGAGGCTGTCGACATCCGACACCGACACGCCCGGGATCAGCAGGGTCGTGTCCTCGTTGACGCGGAGGATTTTGGGCGGCGGGAGCGCCGGCGGATCGTTCACCGGATTGACCGTGATCGCGACCGTGTCGATGTCCTGCGCGACGCCGTCGCCGGTGGTAACGGTGAGCGTGTCGGGGCCGTTG
>Ga0207691_10001868_pt1 | contig 20576 bp, 21 predicted proteins | sample KBSM13metaG_FD_184327 | JGI IMG/M metagenome (GOLD analysis project Ga0207691, IMG submission 184327) | Miscanthus rhizosphere microbial communities from Kellogg Biological Station, Michigan, USA - KBS M1-3 metaG (SPAdes) (version 2) | ecosystem: Host-associated > Plants > Roots > Rhizosphere >... | reverse complement strand
CGGTCGCCTCGTCGTACTTGCCGCTGCGCTCGAGCTCACCAGCGTGCTTGAGCTCCGCGGGATCATCCTGAACGCCCTGCGACGCCCACACGGGGCGGTCATTCGCGCACGACACGCTCGCGACCGTCGCGAGCAGGAGCACGAATCGCATCATCGGCGCGTGAATCATGGCCGACCTCCCGTCACATCACGGATCGCTTTGTTCTTCTCGGCGAGCTGCACCAGGAGATCCTCGAGCGCCTTGCTATAGGCGGTCGAGTCCATGGCCGTCTTGCGGCGGCGCAGCGAATCGATGCTCGTTTCGAGCGCATCTTTCTCGCGCTCGAGTGCAGCCACACGCGGATCGCTCGATGCCCCGCGCGCGGCCGCGGTCACACTCCCGCTGCGTCCGCCGAGAAACACGCGCCGAGCCAACGCGCCATCCGCGGACTTCGCGTCGGGCGCGCCCGTTCCTTTATGATCGCCGTTGTCGTCGAGCTGCGCGTGCTCCGTGAGCATGTGCTTCTCGCTCTCGTAGGCGCGGGCCACCTCTGTGCGCGCATACTCGAACGCCTCGAGCACCGACACGCGGCCGTCCTTGTCCGCATCTGCCACGTCGCTCGCGTACGCCTGCACGAAGTACGTCGCGAAGCGTGTCTGGTTCTTCTCCATGTCCGACTTGGTCGCCGTCGCGATGACGCGATTGGGCCCGGACAGCGTGGCGATGAAGCCGCCGCTCGCGCTCGCGGCGTTCACGATTGCGATGATCGGCCCGCCAACGGGATCGAGGATGCGCGCGAAGTCCGCCGCGGTAATGTCCGGCCCAGGCACGTTGAACCGCGTCGCCTGGTCGTCACCGCTACCGTGACCAATCAGCATCACGAACAGCACGTCGCCGGTTTTGGAGCGTTCAGCGAGAGCTGTGAGCTCGCGTTCGACGTTCTCCTTGGTCGACGCCGCCTTGATGCGCGCCGCATCACGCGCGGGATTCTCCGCCAGGTACACGATGTCGGAATCCGGGACGCCGAAACGCGTTTTGAGCGCGTCGATCATCGTCGTCGCCTGCTTGAAGAACACATCGGCGTACTGCGGATCGCCGGCGACCCCGCTCACGATCAGCACGTGCGCACGCCCGGTCCCCTGCGCGAGCGCGACGCTGGACGCCGCCGCCAGCAGACACAGGAGCGAGAGACACGCACGCACGATCCTCACGCGAGCCCCCGCAGCTTTCGATAGCCCCACTCGCTCGTGATGAGCGCGATGAGCAGCAAGAACACGATCGGCATATCCCACAGATCCTTCCGGTCCACGACCGTGTTCCCCACATCGGTGAACACGATGTCCTTGGCGAGGTCGGCAACCTTGTCGCTCGAGTAGAACCGCCCGCCCGTTTCGTCCGCGATGCGCCTGAGGAGCGGCGCGCGCATCTCGGCACCGAAGTACTCGGTCGAGAGATCACCAGACGTAATGAACGACCGGTCGCTCACGATCGAGTCCGTTCCCATTCGCGTCCGCACGTCGACGCTGTACAGCCCGCGCTCCGTCGGCGTGAATGCCGTCTTGTACTCGCCGTCGCGCGTCACCGACCACTCGAGCGGCATCTCGGTGACGGTACCGGACGGCGCCGTCACGCGCGCGACGGCCTCGGCGTTGTTCACCTTGAGAAACGTGCGGTCGGAGATCTCGGCGTTCAGCTCGACCGGATCGCCCGGCGACACCTGATCCCCGGCCGCGGCGACCATGACCCGCGACGGCACATCGTTGACCAACCACCTGAGCAACTGGCGCCAGAAGGACTCGAACGTCATGTCCTCGAGCGACATCGACGGGTCCATCTGCCACAGCCACGAGTCCTGGATCGGAAACGCGATCGCCTTCCCGCGACCATAACGCTGGAACGCGAGCACGGTCTCACGATCGCCGCCTTTGACCGGTGTCCCCGTCAGAAGCACCGTCGCACCGGGCTTCGCGCGCCCAATGCGATTCACGCTCGACACCGGTGGCATCGTCTTCCACCGTTTGGCCGACAGGCTCTCGGCTTCGGCGATCTGCGTGGCCGCATTAATCGCGCCCGGCACGGTCACATCGACCTTGAGCTCGCTGAAGTACGGCGTCTTGCTCTCGACGGTGCCGACGAAGTCGACCGGAAGCACTTCCCCCACCGGCGTTCCCGCAAAGCCGCCCTCGCCGAGGGAGTGTGGGCCGCCTAACGCCAGCAACCCGCCGCCGCGCTCGCTCACGAAATCCGCCAGCATGCGAAGCTGGTCGCCCGTGAAGTAGCTCGCCTCGATGCTGCCGAGGATGACGCCCTTGTAGGCGAACAGCTCGTCGCGCGTCTTCGGAAATCCGGACACGAGATCGAGGCTGTCATCGACACTGAAGCGCCGGAACTGATCCTTCGCCAACCGCTGGAGCGTGACGACCTGCAGGTTCTTGTCATCGCGCACGGCGCGGCGGAGGAACGGCATTTCGGGCCGCGGCTCGCCTTCGATATACAGAATCTTCTCGCGGCGATCACTCACGTTCACGATCGCCTGCTGCGTGTTGTTCTGCAGAACCATCTCGCCGGGCTGCGGCGCGATACGGAACGTGAGCACGCGCGCACCGGCTTCGGTCGTTGGCACGCGAACTCGAATCGGAGTCGCTTCACCGTCGCCGGACAACGTCACCGACTGAGTGCTGACGATGCGCCCGGCGTCCTCGGCGATCAGCTGAACCTTTTGCCCCGTGTAGCCGCGCTGCGCAACCATTACGTCGACCGCGAGCGACGCGCCCACCAACACACTCCGCGGCGCTTCGATGCGACTGACTTCGATGTCCTTCGTAAATCGCTCGCGACCAACACCGACGGTGAACACCGGCACGTGCCGCGCGCCGAGCGACATCACGGCATCAGTCAGCGAGCCACGCGAATTGTCCGCGCCGTCGGAGACGAGCACGAGGCCTGAAAGCGGCACGCCCGTGAGCTCCTGACGCGCCGATTCGAGCGCGGGGCCGAGCTGAGTGCGCGCGCCGTCATACGTGAGATCGCCAACCTGCGAGACACGCTCGCCGTTGCCTGAGAAGCGAAAGAGCCGGACGACGAACTTCTGAGCGAGCGCAGCGTACAGCGAACTGTCGCGCCCGCCAAGCAGATGGCGCACGGTTTGGGCGCGCGTGGCTCCATTCAGGTCGGCGATGCGCATACTGCGCGAGTCATCCACCAGCACACCGACCACGTTGCGTTGCGGCACCGCTTCGGATACGACCAGCACCGGATGCAGCACGGCTGTGATGGCGAGCGCCAACGCAGCGAGGCGCAACCCGATGAGCACCGCACGGTCGCGCGGACCGCCGCGCATGCGCAACCGCGCGTATGCGATGAGGGCGGGAACTCCGATCGCCAGAGCAATCGCGAGGAGGATGTACGTGCCCGTGCCGGCGGCGAAGGCCAGCCGGCCCTTCTCGAACACCACGGGCCGGTACTTGAACAAGAACTCGAACAGAGCTTCCAACGCCACTCCGACGAAGACGCGCTGTGTCGCCTATCGGGGCCAGACCGAATGCCCGGCCGCTCGACCGTTCCTGCAGTTACGCGAGTGCATGGGACGCCGCTGGCAAACACCGGCAGCGTCGCTAACGCTCGGGTTCTCTAGTGGATAATCTCGGGCCGCGCGGCAGGTCGGCGACCGCTCGAGGCCTCCTTGCAATCCTCTGACAATGCATACCGCATTGCTAGAGGCGAAGCGATGGGAAGGCAATGCATTGACGGAAGATGGCGCACGTTACACGCATCGGCACCACCGGTTCCGCGGACGGGGCCACACCGCGAAATTCCTGGGGCCGGTAACGACGGAACGGGACGGGTCGTCGGCGAGCCATCACACACGTCGCGGCACAGTGGTTCAGTCGCCGCGGATGGCCGCTCGCAGCCTTTCGCAGTCGTGCAGTAACAGCTGCGTCACCTCTTCATCGCCGCCGTACGTCTCACGCTTCCGGTCGCTGAACAGGATGTCCGTCCAGGCGGCGATACTCGACACCTTCTCCCGGACGACGTCTCGCGCCCCGGGCGCGTCGAGCAGTTGCTCGACGAGGAATCGGATGTCGTCCTGCGCCCGCTCGTCATCTCGCCGCGACGTGGCCGCAATGCCCTCGATCCTTCGTACCATCTCCAGTGCTTCTTCGCGCGTCATCCCCCCCTCGTTATCTTGTCGTCCACCCGTCACGCGCCGAGCGCTTTCGCATACCCCTCCAATCGACCGCCGTGTCCGATACCGTTGCAGTCGCGTCGCCCGACGCCCGAACGTTTCAGGCCACTGACTCGCCGCGCCCGACCACGATCGTCGAGGCTCCCCGTCTCGCCGCGCACCTCGGCGTCGACGTCTTCATCGCGACCGAGACATTCCAGCGCACGGGAAGCTTCAAGTTCCGCGCTGCATTCAATGTGGTTGCCAACGTGCCCCACCCGCACGTGATCGCGGCGTCGTCGGGCAACTTTGGTCAGGCCATGGCCTATGCGTGCAAACTGTTCGGCAAGCGCTGCACCGTCGTCATGCCCGCGAACTCCGCACGCGTGAAGGTGGATGCGGTGCTCAGTTACGGCGGACGCGTTGACCTCGTTGACACGACGAAAGTGAAACGCGCGGCGCGAGTCGCTCAGCTCGCCGCGGAGCATCCGGATGCGTACATCGCCAGCGCCTACGATGATCCGTTCGTCATCGCCGGCAACTCCTCGCTCGGCGACGAGTTGGCGGCGCTCGCGCTTCCGCCCGATGTCGTCGTGGCACCGGTTGGGGGCGGAGGCCTGACGGCAGGGCTGGTGCAGGCGGCGCAGCGCTCGAAGCATCCCATGCGCGTCATTGGGGCCGAGCCGCTCATGGCGAACGACGCCGCACGGTCGCTCCGCGAGGGCCATATCGTCGTGAACGAGAACGAGCCACAGACCATCGCGGATGGGACCCGCACGCTGAGCGTCGGGCGCTACAACTGGGAGATTCTGAAAGGCGGCATCGAGACCATCGTGGAGGTCCCGGAGGACGCGATCCGCGACGGCGTGCGTCTCCTGTTCTCGCTCGCGAATCTCAAGGCGGAGCCTACGGGTGCACTCGGCGTCGGCGCGCTGCTGACGTCGCCCGAGACGTTCCGCGGGCGACGCGTGTGCTGCGTGGTGACGGGTGGCAACGTCGACCCGGCTGTCTACGGCGCGATCGTCGCTCCCGCGAACAGCCAGGCCTAGCCGTACAGCGGTTACACCAGTTACGCGGCCAGCGGCGACACGAGCGGCATGGCGCGATAGAGCAGCGCCAGCATCTCCAGGTCGCCGTGCGTGCGCGCACGGTCGGATGCGGACACGCCATCACGGTCCCGCGCCCCGACCGATGCGCCGCCGGCAATGAGCGTCACGCATGCCACCTTGTGGCGGAACATGCTCGCGTACATGAGCGCGGTCATTCCATCCACGGTGGTGGCGTTCGCGCGCGCATTCCGCTCCAGCAACAGTCGAACGGTGTCGGCGTGTCCACCGATCGCCGCGCCCATGAGTGGTGTGCGGCCAGTGAGGTCCGTCGCGTTGACGTCGGCCCCCCAGTCGATCAACAGGTCCACGACGTCTTCGTGCCCGTTTGCCGCGGCAACGATCAACGGCGTGTTCCCACGGCGGTCCCGCGCCTCGAGCGGCGCGCCCGCAATGAGCAGCGCGTCGACCGCGCCGGCATCACCGTGATACGCCGACTCGAACAGTGCCTTGCCTCTATTCATCAGATCGGTCATGTCGCTCATAGCAATCAATGTCCTCGCCGCTACCGGCGATTGGCGGACGCTGCGGTCAATCGCAGGCGCCGCTCGAGAGTCGTGACGTACGCGCGCATCACGTCGGCGCGCAGTCGGTAGTGCACGTACTGGCCGTCTCTGCGCATCTCGATGACGCCGACTTCGACGAGCACTCGAAGGTGGTGCGACATCGTCGGCTGCGAGACGGGAAACTCATCGCAGAGGTGCTGACACGCGGCGTCGCCGCGCGCGGCGATCCGTTCGAGAATTGCCAGGCGCCGCGCGTCGGCGAGCGCCTTCGCGATGCGGAGAAAGTTTTCGGCCGTGAGCACCATATAGACGATCATCAATCTAATCGATGATTGTCTATATGGGAGGACGTGGACGGCACCGCGCCGACCAATTTCTGTTGCCGGTTCGCCCGTTCGCCGTTCGCCGTTCCCGATTCCCGATTCCCGATTCCCGCTTCCCCTGCCGTGATCTCTACAAACGCGGATCCACCGGCTCGCTCTCGAGTGCGAGCACACCGAAGACGCACTCGTGCACGCGACGAAGCGGCTCGCCCCGCACGAATCGCTCGAGACCTTCCACGCCAAGCGCGAACTCTCTGAGCGCCAGCGACCGCTTGGAGGACAGTCCGCGCTGACGCAACCGCGCGAGATTCTCCGGGAGCGTGTACTCAGGACCGTAGATGACGCGGAGATACTCCCGGCCTCGGCACTTCACGGCCGGCTGAACGAGGCCACGCGGCCCGCGCGCGATGAACGACGCTGGCTTCACGACCATCCCTTCACCGCCACGTGATGTCATGTCCTCCCACCAGGCGGTCGCGGTCGCCTCGTCATCGGCACTGGCGAGATCGACCGTCCGATGCGCCGTAGTGAACAACACACCGGAATCGTCCGCGGAGCACACGCCGCCGGCAGTCTCGAGATGCCACGCATGGTCCTTCGTCGTGTGCAGGGCACCGGCCGTCGCGAGCACGTGGAAAGGCGCGAGCCTGAGGTCGGAGACGGAGGCGACGGGCCAGCAATAGCGTCGCCACGCCTCCGTGTACCGCGTCACGAGCGCGTCGCGCTCGCTGAAACGTTCGAGCAGCGCATCGAGACCAGAAGTACGATCACCCGCGGCGCGTAACGTCGCCACCGTCTCCGACAGCGCGCCCTTCGCTGCCGCCGAGACGGCGGCATAACGCCTCGGTCGGGTACTCGAGGTACCCCTCGCGCGTTGACGTCTCCGACGGAGAGATCGTGGGCGGCAGATACACCAGCCACTTCGGATTCGCCGCGAACCGACTCATGACCTCGAGTGCCGCGGTCGCGTTCTCCTCGCGAATCGTGACGTTGTGATGCAACGCCGTCGAGATGATGCGCTTCCCGGTGACATCCGCCAGATCGAGCACCTCGTCTTCGCGCTGCTGCGTGGACAGGCCGGCGGCGGCCGACGTCGCAGCAACCAACGGACGCGCAGGCTCGGCATAGACGCGCGCAGCGGGGACGGACACCAGTTCCTTCTCCGGCCAGCGCAGTGCCGTCAGCTTGCCACCGAATACGCAGCCGGTATCGATGTTGATCGTGCGGTTCAACCACTCGGGCTCGGGGACCGGCGTGTGACCGTATACCACGTGCGCAGGACCACGATATTCCGCAGCCCAGTTGTAGCGGATCGGCAGCCCGAATTCGTCCGTCTCGCCTGTGGTTTCGCCGTACAGGGCGAAGTCGCGCACTTTCCCCGACCCGCGGCCCTGCATCTCCTCCTTCATCCCGGCGTGCGCCACCACGAGCTTCCCGCCGTCCAGCACGTAATGACTCACGAGTCCGTCGAGGAAGACGGCGGCCTGCTCGCGAAACTCCGGTGTCTCCCGTCCGAGCTGCTCGAGCGTCTCGGCCAGACCGTGCTTCACCTGTACGTCGCGCCCGCGCAGCGCCTTGACGAGCTTGAGATCGTGATTGCCGGGCACGGCGAGTGCCGTACCCGCGTTCGCCATCGTCATCGCGATGCGCAACGTATCGCTCACCCGAGGACCGCGGTCCACGAGGTCACCGACGAAAACGACCTTGCGCCCGTCGGCGTGCGCGAACACGCCTAACGCGTCGCGCGCGTAGCCGAGCGCCTGCAGCAACGCCTCGAGCTCATCAGCGCAGCCGTGCACGTCGCCGATGATATCGAACGGACCGCGGTCGCCCTTCCGGTTGTTCCAGAGCGGCTGTCGTTCGATGGTCACCCGGGCGACGTCCTCAGGCGTGCGAAGGACGTGAAGATGACGGAACCCTTCGCGCTGCAGGTTGCGCAGCGACTTGTGAAGTTGCCCGCGCTGCTGCCGTATCACGTGCCCGCCAAAGGTGCGATCCGCGCGCCCGCGGTTGCGCTCCTCGCAGACGCGCTCGGGCAGATCGAGCACGATCGCGACCGGCAGCATGTGATAGCGGCGCGCGAGCTCCACGAGCGGCTTGCGAGACTCGGGTTGCACGTTGGTCGCATCGACGACGGTCAGCAGGCCCGCCTCGAGCCGTTTGGCGGCGATGGTGTGTAGGACTTCGAACGCCGCCTTCGTCGCGCCCTGATCGTTCTCGTCGTTCGAGACGAGTCCGCGGCAGAAATCGGACGAAAGCGTCTCGAACGCACCGAAGTGCGTGCGCGCGAACGTCGACTTTCCACATCCCGATGGACCGATGAGCACCACCAGCGACAGCTCGGGAATGGTGAGCGTCCGTGGTGGCGCGGCGAGATTGGCTACCGTGTGCTCAGACATCGGCCACCGCGTAGCCAGTGCGTTCCGCGCGGTCGAAGACGGCCATCTGCGTCGGGGCACCGACGTCCGGGTCCACGGGCCCGACGGCCACGAAGCGAACGCCGTACGCGAACCGGTCCGCAACCGCGCTTCCCCACTGCTCGAACTCGGCGCGCGTCCACTCGAACCGATGGTCGCGATGCCTGAAGCGTCCGGCCGGTAATGAGGGCCACCGCACGTTGTATTCGGCGTTAGGCGTCGTCACGACGAGCATTCGCGGACGCGCGAACTCGAACGCCACCCGCTCGAACGCGGCGAGCCGCGGACGGTCGAGATGCTCGATCACCTCGACCACGGCGGCCGCCTCGAAGTCGGCCAGCCGGGCGTCGCGATACATGAGCGACCCGTGGAGGAGCGTGATCCGTTCGCGCTGTTTCGGCGGCATCCGGTCGAGCTTCAACCGATCCGCCGCCGTCTCGAGCGAGCGGTATGAGACGTCCATGCCGACAATACGCGTGAGCTGGCGCTCGTCGAGCAGCCGTCGGAGCAGCCGGCCCTCGCCGCACCCGAGATCGACCACTGAGACGGCCCCGCTTTCGCGGATGGCGTCGGTGACCACCTGGAGCCGTTGCTCATGGAGGCTCAGCGGGCGCTCCAGCGCGCGCTCTTCGGCGTCGCGTTCGACGGGCGCGCCGGTGTCCTCGTCCGGATCGTCCTCGATCACCAGCCGCGCGATGGCATCTCGCACGAGTGAGTGACGATGCTTGAGGTAGCGGCGCGCGATGAGGTCACGCTCGGGGTGCGACGCCAGCCACCCTTCGCCATGCCGCAGCAGCTTCTCGACTTCGTCGTCACCCACCCAGTAATGCTTCTCGTCGTCCAGGACCGGGATCAGGACGTACAGATGGGTGAGCAGTTCCGCGACTCGCTTCGTGCCGTGTAGCGTGACGCTGAAATAGCGACTGAGACCCGCTTCCGGCGTGAACGCGTCCGACGGCGCCTGCGCCGCGATCACCGTGTAGCCGAGCGGCTCGAACAGCCGTCGCAGCAGGTCTTCGCCTCCCCGGCAGGGCACCGCCGCAATGTGGGCTTCGAGCGGTATGGCCGACGCGGCAAGCTCCGCGCGCTCCTTGCTCCGCCCCGCCATGGCGCTCGCGAACACCTCCGAGATGGCGACGCTGAGGAAGGATGAAGCCACATACGGCCGGTCGTTGACGTACTGGGTCAACAAGCCGTCGCCCCCAGTCGCGCCGCGTCCACGGACGAGTCCAATGGGATCGATGTCCAGGATCAGCGCCGCTGTGCAGCGGACGTCCGACGCGGCCGAGTACACGACGTGCGCTCGGCCGAAGGAGAGGTCGAAGCTCTGCGCGCGCGACGGATGCTTGTGGAGCAGGTACCCCAGGTCGGTCGCGGGGCGATGGGTAGTCGTAATGGTGAGCAGCATGCGAGGGCCTGGACGGAATACAAAATCGCGTCACCGACAGTCACCCGAGTATTCTGCGCTCGGTAGCGGTCTGACACGCGCCTAACGCGCTGTGCCGGACGACTCGTGACGATCGGGACGCGACTCCCTGAGCCGGGAGTGTACGCCGCATTTCGTCGGCCTGTCAAGGCTGGCCCTGGCCCCCCGGCTGCTTCGTTAGGCGACCCCGGCGCGACCTTGCGGTGCGCCCCGGGCGCGTTAGATACCCGATGCATGCCGTACAGGTACGAGATCGACGTCGATCGCCGGGTGGTGATCGCGACACTCTGGGGCAGCGCTTCGATCGTGGATGTCAGGGCGATCATGGCGGAGCTATACGCAGACCCGAAGCACTCGTTCTCCATGCACCGCGTGTACGACTGCCGCGATCTCACCCGCCTTCCGACGGTGGGCGAGATCCGTGGGGTGGCCGAGATGTTCCGGCAGCGGGTCGATCCGGGCATCAAGGCCAGGCGGGCAGTGGTCGTCAACCCTGGAGCCCAGTACGGACTGGGACGCATGTTCCAGGCGCTCCTGGACCTCGTCGGCGTCGAGCTGAACGTATTTTCCGACCTCGAAGAAGCGATCACCTGGGCCGCCGAGCCCGGGCCGCGCGCCGTCTAGCGAGAGCAGAGGCGCCGCGTTAGGCATCGTGCCACCCCGTGCCCGCGGTGGTGAGTGCTGGTGGATGCCCTGTCAGCGCTGGGTTCGCACGCGATTGGGACCATAGCGGCCTTGGGCTTGCATGGGATTCAAAATAAGTGAGCCCAGGCAGTTCCTCCGAGAGCGAGCCCGGGGACGGTCCGGACCACCCACGGTCGACGGCTTACCCACGCCGGCGCTGATTTCGACATAGGCCCGGCAAGCGCTGACCGCTCTGCCGGCGGTTGGTGACTCCCATGAGCGGCAGAGTTTGCGACTATGGAATCGACGCAGCACGCGCAGCACGCCACCGAACCGAATCGGCTGCTCCGGGCCATGCCTCCCGACGAGTACTGCGCCCTCATCGACTACATGGAGCCAGTCGAGTTGCCCTCGCGGTACGTGCTCTGGCAAGCCGAAGCCACCATCAGGTCGCTCTATTTTCCGCGCAGCTGTGTCGTCTCGTTCCTGCTGCCACTCAAGGACGAGCAACCCGTCGAAGCGGCGACGGTGGGACGGGAAGGCATGGCCGGCACTCCCGTGCTGTTGGGCGTACGCGCCACCAATGTTCAGGCGATCGCGCAGGTCCCGGGCGCCGCACTACGCGTTGACGCCGAGCGTTTCATGGCACAGGTGCGATCAGCGGATGGAAAACTCTTTCCGCTCATGCTCCGCTACGCGCAGGCGCTCCAGGAACAAACCACGCAATCGGTAGCGTGCAACCGTCGTCATGGCATCGACGAGCGCTGCGCGCGATGGCTGCTGATGACACAGGATCGCGTGGGCGACGATCGGTTTCCCCTCACACAGGAGTTTCTGGCGTTCATGCTTGGGGTGCGACGCGCCACAGTCACGGTCGCAGCGGGCATGCTCCAACAGGCCGGACTCATCCGTTATCACCGCGGTCAGATCATGGTGCTGGACCGCGAAGGGCTGGAGGCGGCGAGCTGCGAATGCTACGCGGCGGTCCGGCGAACATACGATCAGTTGCTGGGCGACGGGGGTTCCGGGGCCTCATCACCATGAATCGAACGAGACGTCCCGCCGCGTACGCTGGCGTACATTCGAGTGCACGCGAGCGTACGAATAAACCGCCGTAAGCCGTTGTGGCGCAAACACTTGTATGGCGTCAGCGCTCCTGCTAAAATGAGTCTGTCCACGTCGCGGAATGGCGCGACGAGTCCAGTCAGCTGGAGAGGGTGACGCATGCATATGGATTTCCGGTATGTGGGGGTCTCAGGTAACGCACCACGAGCCGGGAGTGTGGCCGTCGCGTCGAAAGTGGCCGACCTGCTGTCGGACGGCCGGATGCAGGCCCAAGTGCGAAACGGCGCCGTACCAGAAGCGCCATGGCGGGAGGCAATCCGGGCTATGTGCGAGGAAGCGCACGCGACGGGCGTGCCGCCCGAGCAGCTGCTCCGCGAGGTCAAGGAGGCAGTCGCTATTCTGTGCGACACGTGCGCTGTCCCCTACGGCCCGGCACGCATGGAGTTCACGAGCCGCGTCGTGACACTCTGTATCGAGGAGTATTACGCGTGTGCCGGTGATATCAGCGCCGGGACATAACGCTTCCTCAGACTCCACCCGATCGAGCAGACGAAAACGGCCACGGCCAGGAGACCGGCCGCGGACCCAACGCACCGGACAGTACTCCGAGGTGCAACGGCTGTTGGAGTAGCAGCGGCGGAACGCCAAGCCGCGCCCCAGCATTGATCGGAACGCCGGACACTGGCGCGCGCAGGTCCGCGTTGCTGCCCGGCGAAACATAGGTGCTGCGCGCCGCCGGCCGGCCCGGTAAATGCTTGGGATGGTAAGCATAGCCGTGCCGTCGGTGGGACCCGGACGCGCCGAGGCAGGTGGCGCTTCGCGGGCAGCGCGGTGTGTCCCGTCGTACTCTCAGGCGGTCCCGTGGCGATTCTACACGTTGAAGACAACGATTCGGTTCGACGCGCAGTCCACCGCGCGCTCACGGTGTTCGGGCTCGCGGTAGTGTCCGTCGAGGGGGTGGGCGCCGCGAAGGCGGCACTCGCGGAGCGTACCGACATCACCGGCGCGTTGCTCGACATCCAACTCGGTGATGGAAGTGGAATCGACCTCTACCAGTGGATTTCTACCCACCGCCCCGACCTCGCCGAGCGCGTCGCGTTCGTGACCGGCAACGCGGACGCGGAGAGCTCGGCACCGCTGGCGGCGATTGGCTGCCCGGTATTCCCGAAGCCGTGCGCGATCCTCGACCTCACGCGCGTCGCCGCCGAGTGGGAGGACGCGGCGGACGCCAGTCCTCGGTGAACGCGCGCTGAGTTCCCCCAGCCAGGCCATCGAGCACGCGCAGGCGAAGCGACTCCGGAACCCGCGTGTGGCACGTCCGCTGCACGGCTCACTCGAATACCTCGCGATCCGTCCGCCTAACGATCTGGATTCACAGCTCGAGGGCTCCGGCGGCGGGCGGCCCGCCCCACCCCCCGTCAGTAGGGCCGCGTTAGGCGCTCTCCGCCACGGCGGCCATGCCGAGTGAGGTGAGGTCGACCAGAAAGACGTGGGGCCGATCCGAGTCGGTCTCGTAATTCGGCAGCTCGTGCAGCAGCGCGAGGCCCTCGCTCACGGCGAGCGCGGAGAAGTGCGCGTCAACGTCGTCTCGGCGGTCGATTTGATTCTCGGGCCGCCGCTCTGGGAGGCCGCGGAGCCATGCTATCAGTCCGGTGTCGTACGCCATCCGTCGTCACTCCGCTCGAAGACGTTCCCCCTCCTCCGCCGGCAGCGATCCCGTACTGCGCGCGCGGTCTGCGGTCGGCAGGCCGCCGTCGCTGGTCTCGCGCTCACCGGTAGCGGTCGGCGATTGCACTCGCGCCGCGTACAATAATTCACCGCGTCCGGGGAGCGCGAGCTCAAACGGTGACGAACACGTACTCCCGTGTCCCACGGTCCAAGTGCCTCGCACGCAGCGGTCGAGGGGGTCGGGGCGTCGGCTGCGGCTGGCGGGACCGTCGGCCCCGGCGCATTTTGCGCCGGCGCCCAGCCCGCGGCGCAGAACCCGAGTACGGGACTAAGGGTGGATACGAAGCAATGGCCCGCGTGGCCCACATGGCCACGACGTGTCTGGCATGGGGCGGTCCGGGGCGCGCTCGTCGCGGCGGTGGTCGGCGTCGCAGGCCTCGGCCTCTACCTCTGGGCGCCTGACGACTTCGGCGACACGCCGCGGATACTCGCGGCCGTGGCCGCCGGCGTGTTCGCGTTGCACGTGATGATCATGCTCCTCGCGCCGCTCGGGCGGTCACGCGCCGGGCGGCTCGCCGCCGGTGCGGTGGCGGGCGCGGTACTCGGAGTCGTCAGCGGGCGGATCCTGGCGGCCTCCCCGCAGGCGTGGGAGGGCGGCCCGTACTGGGTGCTCGGTTGCGTGGCGGTCGGGATGGTGCTGGGGCGGCGGGAGCTTAACCGGCTGTACGACGACTAGGAATGCTGCGTGACGGGCGGCCGCGCCGTAACGCGCTCGCACTTCGCGCGCGCCGATCACGCGGACCTCGAACCGCTCAAGCGGGCGATTCTGGGGCGGCGGGAGGAGCTGACCCGGCCCTAGTACGGCCGGAAGTGCTGCCAGGCCAAGTACGCGAACGCCCCCAGGATCGGCACCCACAGGCCCCACGCGAGTTTGCCGCGCACGAACACGGCGGTCGCCGCCGCGCCGAACACGAGCCCGGCCGCCAGCCACGCCTTGGGGGCTGTGAGCGCGTTGAGGAGGAATCCGAACACGTCGCCTAACGCGCCGAATATGGCCTCGCTCATCGGGACCTCTCGTTCGGGATGCTGGAGTACGCGAGCCCGAACGGTGTACGCTCTGCCGCGCGACCGCTAGCAGGCGGGCACCTCGGATGAAAGGCCCGAAAACAGCAAAGCGCGCAGTCCGTCAGGACCGCACGCTTTACCAAATAGCAGGGGCGGGACTCGAACCCGCGACCCCGGCATTATGAGTGCCGTGCTCTAACCAGCTGAGCTACCCTGCCGCGCTGGGACACGGATAATAACATCCTGCTGCGGCTGGCCATAGTCGCCGCCGATCATAGCCTCCCGCGACCGCGTCGGCAGGTTAGGGGTTCTTGACCGGAGCCCTGCCCCGCTCGTCATCCGCCGTACCCCGCCCCGGGAGCCTGTCATGACGACGCCCGCCCGGCCGACGCCAAGGCACAACAACGTCGCCGCGATCGTCTCAGAAATAGTCGAAGAGGCACGGAAGAACGCCGAAGAACCGGCGCCTTCCAGGTCTCGCGCGGTTCCCAGCTACATCGCTGCCGGCGTCGTGTTCGCCATGTGTGCATGGGCCTGGATCGCTCCCCCCGCTTGGCTCGTCCCCCAGCCAGTCGGTGCGCCGTCCCGGGACTATCGCGAGGCGAGCGCACGAGTCGCGCTCGCGCTCCACGCTCAGCGCATCGAGGCCTACCGAGCGTCGCACGGTCGGCTGCCGGGCACGAAGCAGGAAGTCGGCATCGCCAGCGAGCAGATCGCCTACGATCGAACCGATAGCCTGAGCTTCGAGCTCGTTTCCCGAGTGGACGGCCAGCCCGTGACGTACAAGTCGTCACAACCGCGCGACCGCTACCTCGCCGAAGCGATGACCGCCCTGAGCCGAGCCCGCCGATGAAGCGCCTAACGAAGATGCGTCGACGAACGCGTCGCGGGTTCTCGCTGATCGAGCTCATGACGGTCATGGCCGTGATTGGCCTGCTCGCAGCGCTCAGCGTGCCGCGGTACCGCGAGATGAAGCGCCGGGCGTACTCCGCGAATGTGCTGAGCGACTTCAACACGGTTCGCGTTGCCGCCTACAACTACTTTGCCGACAACTCGACATACCCGCCTGACGGAAGCGCGGGTACCCCGCCGGCGTCCATGACCAATTACCTGCCGAAGAACTTCACGTTCGCCAACGACAACTACACGCTCGACTACGATGTGTGGCCATCGCCGTTGGACCCGACGCAGCTCGTCGTTGGCGTCACGGTCACGTCCAGCGATCAGGAGCTCGTCAACATGATCGCGCGAAACGTTCAGGCCGGCGGCATCGGGATCAACGTCGGAAGTGGCTACACCTACATCTTCGCGGGGCTGTAGCCGAGTATCCCTCGAAGACGAAAACGAACGAGGCCGCCTATAAGGCGGCCTCGTTCGTTTTCAGGCTTCACATAGCGGGGGCGGGATTTGAACCCGCGACCTTCGGGTTATGAGCCCGACGAGCTACCAGGCTGCTCCACCCCGCGTCAGTGCCTTGAATCTAGACTCGTGAACATCGAAGTCAAGGTGGGGCCCCACGTTGCGATGGCGTCCGATTGCGCGTGATTGCGCGTGATTGCTATTGCCGCGGGACTGATGATGCATTAGCGCGCGCGTGCAGAGTCGACGGTGGCAAATCGGTACAGCAGTTCCTTGTCGCCGCGGACCATGCCGAATTCCTCACGCGCGATGCGCTCCTGAACGGTCGCGTCGGTCAGGATCGCGTTCTTTACACGCGCCAGCGAATCGACGTCGTGACGCAGCGAATCGATCTGCGCGCGAAGCCGAATGGAACGCGACCGCTGCGCCAGGAGATCGTCGGTGCCCCACTCACCGCCCTGCACGGCGAACACGATCGCCGCGATGACGACGCACCAGAAGAGCACGCGCCGGATCATCGACCGTCACAGCCCATAGATCGCGCCACCGGGGAACTCCGCCGAGTCGCCGAGCTGCTGCTCGATGCGAAGCAGTTGATTGTACTTCGCGACACGGTCGGTGCGCGACGCACTGCCGGTCTTGATCTGGCCTGCACCCGTCGCGACCGCGAGATCGGCGATGAACGTGTCCTCGGTCTCGCCACTGCGATGGGAGATGACCGACAGGTACCCGGCGGCGCGCGCCATGTCGATCGCCTCGAGCGTCTCGGTCAACGTGCCGATCTGATTCACCTTGATGAGGATCGCGTTGGCGACGCCGTTCTCGATCCCGCGCGCGAGCCGCTCGGTGTTGGTGACGAACAGGTCGTCGCCGACGAGCTGTACCCGGTCGCCTAACGCCTTCGTGAGCTGCGCCCAGCCCTCCCAGTCATCCTCCGCCAATCCGTCCTCGATCGAGACGATGGGGTACTCCTCCATCCACTTCGCGTAAAGCTCGACCATGCCGCCGGCATCGCGCGTACCGGCCCCGCTCTTCTTGAACGTGTAGGTGCCGTTGGAGTGGAGCTCGGACGCCGCCACGTCCAGCGCGAGGGCGACCTCCTTGCCGGGTGCGTACTTGGCCCCTTCGATTGCCTCGATGAAGACCTGCAGCGCCTGTTCGTCATCCTTGAGATCCGGCGCGAAGCCACCCTCGTCGCCGACGCCCGTCGCGAGCTTCCGCTTCACCAGCACCTTCTTCAACGAGTGGAAGACTTCCGCGCCAACGCGCAGCGCCTCCGAAAACGAGTCGACGCCCACGGGGACCACCATGAACTCCTGAAAGTCCACGGTGTTGGTCGCGTGCGCGCCGCCGTTGAGGATGTTCATCATCGGCACCGGCAACGTCCGTGATAGCGGACCGCCGAGGTAGCGGTACAGCGGGAGTCCGGTCTCCATCGCGGCCGCGCGCGCGGTCGCCATCGAGACGGCGAGGATCGCGTTGGCGCCCAGCTTCTCCTTGTTAGGCGTACCATCCAGATCGATCATCGTCCGATCGACCTCGATCTGGTCGGTGGCTGCGAGTCCCTTGAGTGCCGGCGCGATCTTCTCCTCGATGTTGCGCACGGCCTTGCGAACGCCCTTCCCGAGGTAGCGGCTCGGCTCGCCGTCACGCAGCTCACGCGCTTCGTGCTCGCCGGTCGACGCGCCGCTCGGGACAGCCGCTCGCCCCACCGCCCCACTGTCGAGCGTGACATCAGCCTCGACGGTCGGGTTGCCTCGGCTATCGAGAATTTCGCGAGCGGCAATGTCGATGATCGTGGACATGCGAATTGTCGGTGATTGGGGTTGGGCAGAAGCGGGACCGTCGGCGCGGCCGGCGCCGGCGGGGGTCGGTCAATCAGCGGCGGAGGCGCCCTCACGCGCCGGCGCGGTTGGCGCCACACTCTCGATTGCATACAGGTCGCGCATCGCCACGGCCATACGATCCCGCACCAACCGCGACAGACGATTGCGATCCTCGTATGTCAAACCATCAGCCGGGATCGGCTCGAGAAAGTGAACGTTCACGACGTGCGGCCGGACGAAGAACGAATCGCGCGGCAGCACCTCGATCGTGCCGTGAACGATGGTCGGAACGATGGGGACACCGGCGGCGACGGCGAGCACGAACGGCCCCTTCTTGAACTCGCGCAACCGGTAGTCGTAGCCGCGCGTGCCCTCGGGGAAGACGACGACGGACGCTCCGGCGCGGATGCGCTCAGCCGCCGCGCGGTAGGACTCGAATGCAGACTTCCGGTTGTCGCGCTGAATGGGGATCATCCCCGCCGCGCGTGCGGCGTGCCCGAAGATGGGGATGCGAAAGAGCTCCGCCTTGCCAATGAATTTGTACCGCGGCAAGACCGACGCCAGCGTCAGCACGTCGAACCAGCTCACGTGGTTGCTGACGAAGATCCGCGGGGCTCCGGACTGCATTTCCTCCGCGTTATGCAACCGGACGCGGATACCAGCAGCCCACACGAGACACGACGCCCACCACCGTGGCGCGTTGTCGTAGATGCCCCCCTCGCGATCCTTCACGCCGAGGAGCGCCGCGATGATGACCATGAAGCCGAAGAGCGGCGTCATGGTGATCGCCGTGAGAAAGACGAGGAGGGTGCGCATCATATTGAAAAGTGGTCGTGACCGGATGGTAGGTCAACGAACCGGCCCTTCGCTGCGATTCTCACCATCCCTTCTCCCGTACCTGGCGCCGAGGCCGTACCAACCCGTGTCAGCGGAACACCGAACTCGCGTGCGAATGCGTGCTGATCGATCGCGACGGGCGTCGCGATGAGAAGCTCGTACTCCTCGCCACTGTTCGTCGCATCCAATGGCGACGTGCCACGAACGATGGGCATGGCCTCGAGCTCGAGGCAAACATCGACGCGACTCGCCGCCGCCAAGTGGCGCACGTCGGCCGCGAGTCCGTCCGAGATGTCGATCGCCGCCGTTGCCCCGTGCGCGGCAAGCCACAGCGCCTCGCGAATGCGCGCGGCTGGACGCGCGAAGCGTTCGCGATGCTCGGCCAATGGGACGCGTCCATGCTCCCACGCGTCGAGCGCGCAGCGGGGTCCACCGAGCGTACCGGTCACGTAAAGCGTGTCGCCGGCTCGCGCAGCATCTCGACGGAGTGGGTGCGTGGCGAAGCCAAGCACGGTCACTGTGAGCGAAAGCTCGGTGCCGCTCGTGAGGTTGCCGCCGGTGATCGGCGCGCCAAACGATCGCGATGCGTCGCCGATGCCCTCGGCAATCCCTCCCAGCGCGTCGCGCCAGAGTTCAGGAACGCTCAGCGCGACGAGCATCGCGATGGGCGTGGCGGCCATGGCCGCGAGGTCGCTCAGAGCGGCAGTGGCCGCGCGGTAACCTACTTCGGGCGGCTCGAGCCAGGCGCGGCGAAAGTGGACGTTTTCCACTGTCGCGTCCGTGGACGCGACGAGCCGAGTACCGGCGGGGACATCGAGCACGGCAGCGTCGTCGCCGATGCCGCGGGCTGCTGTCCCCCAGCGACGAACGAGATCGCGAATGACGTCGAACTCGCGGCCTGGGCCGAGCGAAATGCTATCGCTCACTGACGGCGTCTCGGCGTGATCCAATTGGCGGAAGCACCGCAAGCAGGGGCGGGCGTGGCGCCGGAAGTGGTTCGCTCCACACTCGAGCGAGCGCGCCAATGACATCCTCGATGGTCGTGCCGCGCGCGCCGACGCCGTCGGCGATCTCCGCGGCGCGCCCATGAACCCACGCCGCGCACGCGGCCGCTTCGAGCGTGTTGTCTATCTGTGCAACGAGCGTCCCGGCGATTCCGGAGAGCACGTCGCCACTCCCGCCGGTCGCGAGCGCGGGCGTTCCCGTGGCCGAGACGAGGCTTCGTCCGTCGGGCGCGGTAAGCACGGTCGGCACACCCTTCAGCAAGACGACACAGCCCAACCTCTTCGCGAGGTCACGGCCGGCGTCGAATGGCGACCGGAGCACTTCATCTACCGAGGTGCCGCTCAGGCGCGAGAATTCCACTACGTGTGGCGTGATGAGCGCCTTCCTGTCCATGAGGAGCGCGCTGAGTGCGGATGCGTCGCCCTCGTACGCCGTGAGCGCGTCGGCATCGATGACCACTGGTCCACGCCAGACATGGAGTATGCGCTCGATGAGCGAGCGCGCCGCGTCGCCGCGACCGAGCCCAGGCCCGATGACCACGGCGTGCGCCCAGTCGCAAACGGTATCGCGAATCTCGTCGTCGGAGTCGGGCCATGGTCGCGTCAGCGCCGCGGGGGCCACGGTTTGCGACGGGGCGATGCTCGCCGGATCGACGACGACGCGCGCCATGCCTACGCCGCTTCGAAGCGCAGCTTGTGCCGCGAGGATGCACGCGCCGGCCATCCCGCGAGCGCCACCGACGATCGCGACCCGCCGACGCTTGCCCTTGTGCGCGTTGGCCTCGATGGCTGGCACGCGCGCCGCCACCCAGCGATGATCGATCAGCATTGGCGCGCCGTCGTCCGGTGTAGCGTGGAGACCGAGACCGATGTCCACGACGACCAGCCGGCCGCATCGCTCACGCCTAACGAGCGCACCACGCTTCATCGTGCCGAACGTGATCGTGAGATCCGCCGTCACCGATACGTCGCCCTCGCCGGTGGACGCGTCGAGCCCACTCGGCACGTCGAGCGCGACGACACGCGCGCCGTCGGCGCGCAGCTGAGAGACACGCCGGATCGCGTCGGCCACTGCGCCACGCGGAGGCCCGCTCGAACCGGTGCCGAGGATGCCGTCGACGACGACTTCTTCGCCGCCCGTCGGCGCGCGATCATCGATCAGCGCGCGCGCCACCTCCCGCTCGCCACGGGCGTCGTCGGTCTTC
>Ga0207691_10001867_pt1 | contig 20584 bp, 19 predicted proteins | sample KBSM13metaG_FD_184327 | JGI IMG/M metagenome (GOLD analysis project Ga0207691, IMG submission 184327) | Miscanthus rhizosphere microbial communities from Kellogg Biological Station, Michigan, USA - KBS M1-3 metaG (SPAdes) (version 2) | ecosystem: Host-associated > Plants > Roots > Rhizosphere >... | reverse complement strand
CCCCTGCTGGGCCGCCAGCAGCGTGCCGCTCGACCCGTAACGCCGCGTCTCGCCGGGCGCCACGCGCGTGCCTTCGGGAAATACCAGGATCCAGGCGCCGAACCGCTCCATGCGGTCCTTGCCCTGCGCGAGCACCTGGTTCACGGCGGAGGCGCCGGCCCTGCGGTTGATGGCGATGCAGCGCGCGAGCAGGCAGCCCCAGCCCACGAACGGGATCCACAGGATCTCGCGCTTCATGACCCATACCAGGGGCTCGAACAGGATCATGATCGCGTAGGTTTCCCACGTGGACGAATGCTTCATGAAGATCACGTGGTTGCCGGCCGGCAGGTTTTCGCGCCCCTCGACCACGTAGCGCAGGCCGCAGGTCCACTTCAGCACGAAGAACACCACGTGAGACATCACGCCGGCCGTGCGGTACCGGCCGCGGAAGTCCTGGAATGGCGTGATGATGCAATAGGCCATCCCGAAGAAGAGCATCCACACCACCATGAACACGGTGAAGAAGATGGAACCCAGCAGTTGCATGTAGTTAGACCGCTCAGCCCGGCAGGCAGGACAGGTCCGCGATGCGCGTGAACTGGTGACGCAGCTGCGCCAGCAGCGCGAGCCGGTTGCGGCGCAGGCTGGCGTCCTCGGCGTTCACCATCACGCCATCGAAGAACGCGTCCACCACCGGTCGCAACGTGGCCAGCCGCGTCAGGGCAGCGGCATAGTCGCGCTTGCCGAGGGCACGATCGACGTCGCCCAGCAGTCCGGCGAGCGCCTCGTGCAGCGCCTTCTCGGCGCTCTCGCGCAACAGAGCCACGTCCACCTCACCCTTCGCGCCCAACTCGGCTTTCTTGAGGATGTTGGAGATGCGCTTGTTGGCCGCCGTGAGACTCGCGGCCTCGGGCATTGCGAGGAATTTCACCAGCGCGCTGAGGCGTGCGGCGAAATCCAGCGGCGACACCGGGTTGGCCGCGCGCACGGCATCGAACATTTCGGTGCCGACGTTGGCGACGCTGGCGGCGCTCGCCGGGTCGATGAAATACGCGCGCAGCCGCTCGACGATGTACTCCCACAGTTCCGTGGCCGCGGCTGGATTCGGCACCGGCTGCAGAACCACGGCACGCGCCACCAGCGCCTGCAGATCGAGATCCAGCTTCTTCTCCACCAGGATGCGCAGCACGCCGATGGCGGCGCGGCGCAAGCCGAAGGGATCCCTGGTCCCGCTGGGCTTCTGGCCGATGGCGAAGATGCCGGCCAGCGTGTCGAGCTTGTCGGCCAGCGCCACCGCCGTGCCTGCGCCGGTCGCGGGCAAGGCGCCGCCCGCGCCGCGCGGCATGTAGTGTTCGTCGATGGCTGCGGCGACGCCCGCGGCCTCGCCGTCGGCGGTGGCGTAGTAACGTCCCATGATTCCCTGCAATTCGGGGAACTCGCCCACCATCGAGGACAGGAGGTCACACTTGGCGAGCTCGGCCGCGCGCTTTGCCTGCGACGCGTCGGCGTCGATCAGCAGCGCGATTTCTCCGGCCAGCGTGGCGACTCGCCGCACCTTGTCACCGACGGAACCGAGCTTCGCCTGGAACGTCACCGCGTCGAGCGCATCGCGCCGCGCAGCCAGCGGCTGCCTGCGGTCCTGGCTCCAGAAGAACGCCGCGTCGGACAGGCGCGGACGCACCACGCGTTCGTTGCCGGCGCGCACCTTCGCGGGCTCACGGCTTTCGATATTGCTCACGGTGATGAAGTGCGCGAGCAGTTTTCCACCGGTGCTTTCCACCGGGAAATACCGCTGGTGATGCTGCAGCGTGGAGATCAGTACTTCGCGCGGCAGTTCGAGAAATCGCGCCTCGAAGCTTCCTGCTATGGCGCTGGGCCACTCGACCAGTGCGGTGACTTCGTCGAGCAACGCCTCGTCCACGAGGGCATTCCCGCCCAGTGACTTGCCGAGGGCGAGCACCTGCTCGCGGATCAGCGCGCGGCGCGCGGCGAAGTCCGCGATCACCTTGCCGCGGTCACGCAGCGTGACCTCGTAGTCGGCGGGCGAGGCCAGCGCGAAATCCTGTGGCGCCATGAAACGATGGCCGCGCGTGGCGCTGCGCGAATCGGTGTCGAGCAGCCGTGTCGGAATCAGTTCCGCGCCGTGCAGCAGCAGCAACCAGTGCACCGGCCGCACGAACTCGGCGTCCGACGCGCCCCAGTGCATGCGCTTGGGAATGGGAAGCTGGTCGAGCGAACGTTGCACGATGCCGGAGAGCAGGCTGGCGGTCTTCTGCCCGGGCTTGCTGCCCTCGAAGAACAGGAATTCGCCCTTGCCTTCGGTGATGCGCTTGAGCGCGCCCACCTCGACACCGCATTTTTCCGCGAACTTGAGCGCCGCGGGACCGGGGCTGCCATCCTTGCCGAAAGCCGCGCTGACCGGCGGTCCCTTGAGCCTGATGGACTGCGCTGGTTGCATGTCCGCCAGGTCGCGCACCAGCACCGCAAGGCGCCGCGGCGTCGCGAACGAGCGGATTTCGCCGTGCGGCAGCGTGGCTTCACTGAGCCCCTTGCGGATGCCATCGGCAAATGCCGAGTCGAGTTCCGGCAACGCCAGCGGTGGCAACTCTTCGGTGCCGACCTCCACCAGGAAATCGCGCGTGGCTGTCATGACGCCCCGCTTCTCGTTAACGGAAAGCCGAGTGCTTCGCGACTGTCGTAGTAGGCCTGCGCGACGGCGCGCGCCATGGTGCGCACGCGCAGGATGTAGCGCTGGCGTTCGGTCACCGAAATGGCCTTGCGGGCGTCGAGGAGATTGAAGGTGTGCGAAGCCTTCATCACCTGTTCGTATGCTGGCAGCGCGAGCTTCGCCTCGATGAGACGTGTGAACTCGGCTTCGTGCTCGTCGAAGCGCCGCAGCAGTACCGCGGTGTCGGCAAGTTCGAAGTTGTACTTCGACTGCTCGACCTCGTTCTGGTGATACACATCGCGGTACGTCACCTTGCCCAGCGGACCATCGGCCCACACGATGTCGAAGATGCTCTCCACGCCCTGCAGGTACATCGCCAGGCGTTCCAGACCGTAGGTGATTTCACCGGTGACGGGTCGGCAATCAAGCCCGCCTACCTGCTGGAAGTAAGTGAACTGCGTGACCTCCATGCCGTTGAGCCACACCTCCCAGCCCAGTCCCCACGCGCCCAACGTGGGCGACTCCCAGTTGTCTTCGACGAATCGTACGTCGTGAACCAGAGTGTCGAATCCGAGCGCGCGCAACGAGCCGAGGTACAGGTCGAGGATCCCGAGAGGCGAGGGTTTGATCACCACCTGGAACTGGTAGTAGTGCTGCAGGCGAAACGGGTTGTCGCCGTAACGCCCATCGGCGGGCCGACGCGAAGGCTGCACATAGGCCGCCGACCAGGGCTCGGGACCGATGGCGCGCAGAAAGGTCGCGGTATGAAAGGTACCGGCGCCCATCTCCATGTCGTAGGGCTGAAGAATGACGCAGCCGCGTTCGGCCCAGTATTTCTGCAGGGCGAAAATCAGGTCCTGGAAAGTTCGGGGCGGCGTGCCCAGCTCGGGTTGGACAGGGGGCGTATCGGCGAAGGTGGCAGGCATCATTTCAGGCGCTTTTTGACCGGCGCGCAGTATAGCCGGGCACCGTCTCTCAGAGATTCAGCGCCCGCATTTCGTAGACGCTGGAGATGGAGATCCCGTCCCAGGCATACCTGAGGTGCACGCTCTGCCGCACGTTCTGCACGAGGCGCGGGCGAAAAATCGCCACGCATTCCCCGCCGCTGCGCCGCACGCTCTCGAAGGCGATGCCATTCGAGCCCGCGTCGCGCAGTTGCCGGCCGAGTTTTTGCGAAGCTGTGTAACTCGCCGGGTCATAGACGTCGTGCAGCTCCGCGCGCCGTCCCCGGAGGTCGTGCAACTCGCAGGCGACGTCAGCCAGGTAGCAGCGCATTTCCAGTTCCATGGGTGGTTGGCTGGTCGCGCGCAGGAAATTCTCGCGGTGGAAACGCGTCTCGGCGATCGCGGTGTCGATGGATTCGGCAGCGTAGTAAGCGCCGAAATTGCCGTCGGTGAAGCGCGTCCCCTGCGGTGAAAGATGAGTAAACGGCGCCATCACCACCGAGGCATTGGGCCCGCTCACCCGGTCCGCGACCGGCACCAGCGACAATTCGCCCACCTCGTTGCGGATGCGCGGATTCGTCATGGATTCCAGCCGGTAGAGCGCTTCCCAGTCGGCAGGATCGGCAACGCGCTCGAACAGGTGAATAGTCGGCAGGCGGCTCGCAACGATGCGATGGCACGGCGCGAACTTCACCGCTCGCGCGGTGTAATTGTCGGAAAGTGGAACCATCCCTGGTGTTGGCGCTCGCGCGCCTATCCACGCTCGGCGTCGAGGTACTGGCGCACGACGTACAGGTCGGCCACCTGTCCCGACAACATGTGTTCCAGCGCCGAACGGCCGCCAAAGGGCGGCGCATGGTTCGGCTTGCGCACCCATTCATCAGCCGCGCGCGGATCGGGCAGCAGGATCTGCAACGCCTTGTAAATGCCGAGCAGGTAGGAGAGCCGTTCCAGGGTGTCCTGCGGCAGCCGCGGCTCGGGTTCGCGCCGCCACTTGAAGAAGGTCGAACGGGAGGCGATGCCCAACAACTTCAATTGTTCGGCAACACTCAGACCCCAGGCTTCGGCGATGTTTGCGAAAGCCCGCAGCGCCGCACCGCCGGTGGCGCTGTAGTCCGTGTGCGAGGGAGCGCGGCTTGGACTTGCGATGGTCAGTGTCATGGCAGGCTCCGTGAGTTCATATATGGACTATATTCCATACATATCCATAAGTATACTTTTGGTCGCTTCATTCGAGTGCGAGGCGCCAAGGCGGGGCACAAATCGGACCCTAATTGGTGCAGAATCGTGCCGCTCGCACCAAAAATGTGCGCGTGCGGCGCTGGGATTCAGCTAACTCATTGATTCTAAACAATTCCGTGTCTGGCACAGCGAATGCATTGAGACCGAGGCTCAAACCCCTTCCAGAGGATCTCTAACAATGAAACCGGCAGATGTAATCAAGTTGATCAAGGACAAGGAGGTCAAGTACGCCGATCTCCGCTTCACCGACACCCGCGGAAAAGAGCAACACGTAACGATCCCCGCGAAGCTCGTCGATGAAGACCTGTTTCGCGACGGCAAGATGTTCGACGGCTCGTCCATCGCAGGTTGGAAGGGCATCAATGAGTCGGACATGATCCTCGCGCTCGATCCGACCACCGCAGTGGTCGATCCGTTCTTCGAGCAGACCACGGTCAACATCCGCTGCGACATCATCGAGCCGGCCACCATGCAGGGCTACGAGCGCGATCCGCGTTCGCTCGGCAAACGTGCCGAGGCGTACCTCAAGTCCACGGGCATCGCCGATGGCGCGCTGTTCGGACCGGAAAACGAATTCTTCATCTTTGACAGCGTGCGCTGGAACAGCTCGATCAACGAATCGTCATACGCCATCGACTCCGTGCAGGGTGCCTGGAACAGCAACACGGTGCTCGCCGACGGCAACAAGGGACATCGCCCCGGCCTCAAGGGCGGCTACTTCCCGGTGCCGCCGGTCGACGCCTTCCAGGACATCCGTTCCGCCATGTGCGATGCGCTCGAAGAGATGGGCCTCAAGGTCGAAGTGCATCACCATGAAGTGGCCACCGGTGGGCAATGTGAAATTGGCGTTGGCGCTGGCGGACTGGTGAGGAAGGCCGACGAGGTCCAGATCCTCAAGTACGCCATCCACAACGTGGCGCATAGCTACGGCAAGACGGCGACGTTCATGCCGAAGCCCCTGGTGGGCGACAACGGCTCGGGCATGCATGTGCACCAGTCGCTGCAAAAGGCCGGCACAGCACTGTTCGCCGGAGACAAGTACGGCGGTCTCTCTGACACCGCGCTCTACTACATCGGCGGCATCATCAAGCACGCCAAGGCCATCAACGCGTTCACGAACCCGGGCACGAACTCCTACAAGCGCCTGGTGCCGGGCTTCGAAGCGCCGGTGATGCTGGCGTACTCGGCGCGCAATCGTTCGGCGTCGATTCGTATTCCGTGGGTGTCGAACCCGAAGGCGCGTCGCATCGAAGTACGCTTCCCGGACTCCGCGGCGAATCCGTACTTCGCGTTCGCCGCGATGATGATGGCCGGTCTCGACGGTATCCAGAACAAGATTCACCCGGGCGAGCCCGCGGACAAGGATCTGTACGACCTCGAGCCGGAAGAGGAAAAGCACATTCCGCAGGTGTGCCATTCCCTCGACATGGCGCTCGAACACCTCGACAAGGATCGCGAGTTCCTGACCCGGGGCGGTGTGTTCACCAACGACGTGATCGATGCTTACATCGGGCTGAAGGTGCAGGAAGTCACGCGCTTCCGCATGAGCACTCACCCGGTCGAGTTCGACATGTATTACAGCTGCTGAGGCGTCGTGAGACGACGGGATGCCGCACGGACATGCACATCGGGCCTGGATCCGACGAGCCCGTCCGCCGGTAATCCCGCCCCTGGCCTCGTGAAAAACCGGGCGGCGGCGCCTTCCAGGCGCTGTCGCCCGATTATGCGGGGCGCGTTTTGGCTGTATTCAGGCGATGGGGCTATCCTCCCGCTCCATGAGACGCGCTTCTGTTGTCATATTCATCGGCTCGCTGCTCGTAGCCTCGGGCGCGCTGGCTACGACTTACGTCCGCGTCGAGAAAGACGGGACCAAGACCTATTCGGATCGCCCATTGCCGGGCGGCCACCCGGTGGAACTTCAGCCGGCGCAAACCTATTCGGCGCCGGCCGCTCCGTCGGTGGACCGGACCCGTCCTCCCGAAGAACAGTCACTCCAGCAAGCGGCGAACTTTCACTACCAGTGCGCGCTCTCGCCGCGCGCCGACGAGACTTTTCAGAACCCGGAGACCGTCACGCTCAGCCTGGCGCTGACGCCGTCGCTGCGTGCCGGCGACGTGGTCAACTTCTCGTTCGATGGATCCCAGGTTCAGAACGAAGAAAACCCGACCAGCGCCTCGCTGGTCTTTCCCGAGCGCGGCACGCACACCGCGACCGTGCGGGTGGTGGATCGCTACGGCAAGGTCGTTTGCGATACCAACACCACGTTTCACGTGTTGCGTACCGGTCTCAATTCGCCGTCACGGCCGGTGACCCCGCGCCCGCGGCCGCCGACCCCGCCGCCGCGTCCCACGCCGCACTGATCGCGCCGCGTCGTTCGCCATGCATGGCCGGAGGGCCGCATGGCGGTTGAGCGCTTTCTTCCATCCGCAATCGCGCACTTCGAGCCCGCCGATCTGATCGGCGCGCTGGCGACCGGCATCCTGGTCCTCGATTCGGACCTGTGCGTGGTCTACGCGAACGTCGCCGCACAGGACCTTCTGGCGGTCAGCGTCAACCAGGCACGCGGCAAGCCTTTCCTCGCGCTGGTGCTCGAGGCCGATGCGCTGAATCCGCTGATGCGGCGCGCACTCGATACCGGCGAAACGCTGTCCGAGCGCGAGATGTCGGTGATGACCGGTCCGCTCGGCCGCGAGCATCGCGTCATCGACTTCACCATGACGCCGCTCGACAGCGAATTCGAGCGCAAGTACCTGCTGCTGGAAATCTCCGACGCCACCCAGCGCCAGCGCATCACCCGCGAGAACGAGCTGATGGCGCGCCTGGACTCGAGCCGCCAGATGGTTCGGCAGCTCGCCCACGAAATCAAGAATCCGCTCGGCGGCCTGCGCGGTGCCGCGCAACTGCTCGAACGAGAGCTGCACGAACACCTGCGCGAGTACACCGGCGTGATCATCAGCGAAGCCGACCGCCTCACGGCACTGGTCGACTCGATGATCGGCCCGGCGCGCGCGCCGCAGAAATCGCTGATCAACGTGCACGAACTGTGCGAGCACGTGTACCGGCTGCTGAGAAGCGAGGCACGGGCCGGCGTGCTCGTGGAGCGCGACTACGACCCTTCCCTGCCGAACGCAGAGGTGGATAGCAACCAGATCATCCAGGCACTGCTGAATATCGCGCGCAATGCACTGCTGGCCGTCGGGGAGCGCGGCCGCATCGTCATTCGCACGCGCGTCGCGGCGAACGTAGGCATCGGCACCGCGCGCTACAAGCTGGGCGCAAGCCTGCAGGTGGAAGACAACGGTCCGGGAGTGCCACCGGAAATCGCCGACACCATTTTTTTCCCGCTGGTTACCGGCCGCGCAAACGGCACGGGGCTGGGTCTCGCGGTATCGCAGGACCTCGTGACTCGTCACGGCGGGCTCATCGAATTTGAAAGCAAGCCAGGGCGCACGGTGTTCACCATCCTGCTGCCCCTACCGGAGAACGCATGAGCGTCGACCCCACGTATATGCACCCCACCCCAACTACTCCCGGGAATCAGGCAGCACTGAGAGTCTGGCTGGTCGAAGACGACGCGTCGATTCGCTGGGTGCTGGAACGCGCCTTGCGCGCCAGCGGCATGGTGCCGCGCGCCTTCGATGCGGCGGAGCCCGCGCTCGCCGCGCTGCGCAACGACGCGCCGGACGTGCTGCTCACCGACATTCGCATGCCGGGAAGCTCCGGCATCGACCTGCTGCGCGAAGTGCGCGCCACGCACCCGACGCTGCCGGTCATCGTCATGACCGCACACTCGGACCTGCCGAGCGCAGTGTCGGCGTACGAGGGCGGCGCCTTCGAGTACCTGCCCAAGCCATTCGACATCGACCAGGCGGTGGAGCTGGTACGGCGCGCCGGACAGACTGCGCGCCGCGGCGACGAAGCGCCGCAGCAGACGCCCGAGATACCGGAGTTGTTAGGCAAGGCGCCGGCGATGCAGCAGGTGTTCCGCGCCATCGGGCGCCTGTCGCGCTCCAGCGTGGCGGTGCTGATCACCGGCGAGTCGGGCACCGGCAAGGAACTGGTGGCGCGCGCATTGCACGAACACAGTCCGCGGCAGAGCAAGCCCTTCGTGGCGCTGAACACCTCGGCGATCCCCGCCGAGCTGCTCGAGTCGGAACTGTTCGGGCATGAAAAGGGTTCGTTCACCGGCGCGGACGCGCAGCGGCGCGGACGCTTCGAACAGGCCAACGGCGGCACGCTGTTCCTCGACGAGATCGGTGACATGTCGACGCCGCTGCAGACGCGCCTGTTGCGTGTGCTCGCGGAGGGCGAGTTCTACCGGGTCGGTGGACAGACCCCGATCAAGGTGGACGTGCGCGTCATCGCCGCGACACACCAGAACCTGGAAGAGCGCGTCGAGCGCGGGATCTTTCGCGAGGATCTCTACCACCGGCTGAACGTCATTCGCATTGAACTGCCGCCGCTGCGCTCACGTACCGAAGATGTCCCCGATCTGCTCGGTCACTACCTGCGCCAGGCAGCCGCAGAGCTCGGTACGGAAACCAAGACGCTCGCGCCGGTGACGCTCGAACGCCTGCAGGGTTATCGCTGGCCAGGTAACGTGCGCGAACTGGTGAATCTGTGCCGACGTCTCACGGCGCTGGCGCCCGGCAGCGAAATCCATCTCGAAGACCTGCCGTCCGAGATGCACATCGTGACGCCGGCCGCGCAAACCGACTGGGCCGCGGCGCTCACGCTCTGGGCCAAGGCGCAGCCGTATGACGGCACGGTGGCCTGGCTGGACCAGGCGATGCCGGAATTCGAGCGTGTGCTGATCCGCGTGGCACTCAACCGCACGCATGGCCATCGCCAGGAGGCCGCGCGCGTGCTCGGGTGGGGCCGCAATACTCTGACCCGCAAGCTCAAAGAGCTCGGAATGTCCGACGACGAATCACTGCCCTGATGGGGATTGAGGTTTGTCCCGTTGCTTTCCGGGGACAGGATTTCAGGCCAGCCGCTGACCCCTGGCGGACTCAGAACTGTCCCCTATATCCGCGCAAACACGACGGGTTCACACTTCGTGGCGGAGCGTTGCGCACCTTGATAGCGCTATCGTTCCGCTGGTTTTCCCGTTTTTTCCCGTGGAATTCGCGCAAGGGGTGACATAACTGAGGGGGCGCGTGATAGCCGTCGCGAATCGGAAACGCCTTTGTTTCCAGTGTCCCGAGCTTGTTCCATTCTTTGTCCCATCAGGGTCCGGACATGTCCTTGAAGTCCGGAGAAGAGAGGAAACATGCAAGAAATAGTAGTTCAGAGCACCAAGTACCCCGAGATCGTGGTCCAGGGTTCGCGTTACGACTACACCTCGGACATCGTCCTCGTCGTCGTGGGCGTCCTCGCCGCTGCCGCCATCATCTGGCGTTACACGTCGATGCGCCGGAGCAAGGATTGAACCCAATGCGTTCGTTGCGCACGGGCTGAGTTGAATCAGTCCGTGCGCAGCGAGCCTGTGAGGTCCGCAAGGCCTCCGAGATTGTTTGTCTTCAGATAGTCCGCCACGCCCGCGTTGATCTTGCGGCACAGAAGCGGATCGTAGAAAAGCGCCGTCCCGAGGCCCACCGTCGTGGCGCCCGCGATCAGGAACTCCAGCGCATCGTTCACCGTCGTGATGCCGCCCTGCCCGATGATGGGCACATTGTGCTTCCTGGCGACTTCGTAGACCTGGTGCACCTTGAGCAGCGCAATTGGCTTGATGGCCGGGCCCGACAGTCCACCCTGCACGTTGCCGATCACCGGCCGCCGCGACTTCACGTCGATGGCCATTCCCATGACCGTATTGATCACCGCGAGCCCGTTCGAGCCCGCCTCGATGCAGCGGCGCGCATTCTCGCGGATGTCGGTCTGATTCGGCGACAACTTGGTTATCAACGGCTTGCTGGTGGCCTTGCGGCAGGCTTCCACGACGCGCGCCGACATCTCGGGGTAATTGCCGAAGGCGACGCCGCCCTCTTTGACGTTGGGGCACGAAATGTTGATCTCGATGGCGTCGATGGGCGAGTCGTCGAACAGTCGGGTGACCTCGACGTATTCCTCGATGGTCGATCCCGAAACGTTGGCGAAGAAGCGCGTCTCGCTGAAGTCGAGCGTCGGGAGAATCCTGCGCACCACGTGTTCCGCGCCCGGATTCTGCAGCCCGATGGCATTGAGCATGCCGGCGGGCGTTTCGTAGACCCGGTGCGGCCTGTTCCCGAGACGGGCTTTGCCGGTGGTCCCCTTGAGCACGATGGCGCCCACGTCGCGGTTCGAAAAACCGTCGATGCGGGTGTATTCCTCGCCAAACCCCACACAGCCGGACAACAGAACGATGGGTGAGGCGAGCGCAAGGCCACAGAAATCGACCTGCAGCGGGTTTTCCAGCGCTTGAGCGGCGGCGTTCATGCGGTGCGCATTGTACGATGCGCGCCCCATGCAGACCCAAGTCACCCGGATATCGAAGTTGCTCCTCGCCCTCCTGGGCGCGAGCTCCCTGGCCGCGGCGCAATCTCCCGCACCGGCCGCCAACCCCGCCGCTGCGGGCCCCAGCTTCAGCGCCTCGGACGAAATCCCGAACCCGAAGGGTTTCGGCGATGCCTATTCGCTCGACGAGATCCGCCTGGGCGGGCAGGCGCTCAGCGAGCAGCAGCAGGTGGACCGCTGGCAGGCGGAACTCGCCGCCGGACGTGCGCGCGCCGGCACACTGTCGGGCGCGTACTTCTCGTACCGGGCCCTCACGCCCACGGACTGCGACGCGGCACGCGAGGCACTCGTGAAGGGCGACGAGCTCGGCAGTGACCAGGCGCCCTGGCTGCTCGCGCAGCTTGCCGCGAATGACACCTGCGGTCCGCTCGATCGCGCCGCGCGCGAGCGCTGGCTGAAGACCTCGGTGCCGCTCGACTACCCATCGGCGGCAATCTCACTGATCCGCTTTTACGGCAATTCGGCGGCGCCGGCCGACCAGCAGCAGCGCTACGTCTACGCGCGCGTCGCCGCCGGCTACTGGGAATCGATCAAGTCCACGGCGCCGCGCGAAGGATTCGATACGACGGCACTGCAGGAAATGGAAAAGACCCTGTCCGCGGCAGACCGCAGCGGTGCGGAAGCCGAGGCCGCCCGTATTCTCGAGCAGATGTTGAAGCGCCACGAGCGCTTTGTCCCGGCAAAGCCCGCGGAATTTGCGCGCGGCGACGCCGGTGGCAAGACCGGCTACGTCGGCTGGCAGTCTGACTACCGGCACGAATGCGCCTGGAACCTCAAGAACAACTGCCGCGGCGCGCAGCGCCTCACCTATGTCGAGCTCACGAACAAGAGCGGCGAGTTCGTCTCCTGCAAGATCGACATGCGCGCGACCGACTTCGTGACCGGCAAACCCGTCGCGGAGCCGCTGACACGCCAGGTGCTGATCGGGCCGCAGGTGACGCGGGCGCTGCTGCTGGGCGACGTCAATGGCGAGCCGAAGGGCCCGGCGCTGCAGGCCCACTGCTCGCCGGTACCGAAACTCGCCGCCAACGCGGCCGCGGGCAAGTGCCGCGCGCGCCTGCAGGGCAGCGTCGACGTGGAGCGTTTCTATCCCGAATCCGCCAAGAGCCGCGGTGTCGAGGGCAATACCGTGGTGCGTTACTGGCTGCCGGCCGGGTCGGACGAGATCACCGACGCGGAGATCGCGAGTTCCAGCGGCGACGCCGAACTCGACCAGGCGGCAATCGAAACCGTGCGCAGCGCGAAGTTCACGCGCGAATGTGACTACGGTCTGAGCAGCATCCGGATTTCGTTCAAGCTCGCGCAGTAGGATGTTCAATGTTGTCGTCTTCGAGCCTGAGATCCCACCCAACACGGGAAACCTGATCCGGCTGGCCGCCAACACCGGCTGCGAGCTGCACCTCGTCAAGCCGCTGGGCTTTCGCCTCGATCGCAAGTCGGTGCGCCGCGCCGGCCTCGACTACGACGAACTGGCCACGGTGCACGTGCACGAGGACTTCGCGGCGGCACGAGCCGCGCTGTCGGGCAACTGGTTCGCCATAGAAACCGGCGCGCCGCGCCGCCACATCGACGTGAAATTTTCGCCGGGTGACGTGCTGCTGTTCGGCTCGGAGCGGCGCGGATTGCCGCCCGAGGTGTTGCGGGAGATCGCGCCGGAAAACGTGGTGTCGTTGCCGATGCGCGCCGGCAACCGCAGTCTGAATCTCGCCAACGCGGCCGCGGTCGCGGTCTACGAGGCGTGGCGCCAGGCGGGATTCGCCGGCGCGCGCTGACTACTCCACTTCGGACCGGATGGGACGCGTCATGAGGCCCTTGACCACGTCCTTCGCAGGCTGGTTCTCGTAGAGGACGCGGTAGATGCCCGCGGCAATGGGCATGTCGACCTTCTCGCGCAGCGCGACGGCGTGCACCGCCTTGGCGGCGGAATATCCCTCGACCACCTGGCCGATGTCTCGCAGCGCCTGCTCGACACTCTTGCCCTCCGCGAGGGCCAGTCCAAAACGTCGGTTGCGCGACTGGTTGTCGGTGCTGGTCAACACCAGGTCACCGAGTCCCGCGAGTCCCATGAACGTTTCCTGCTGTGCGCCGAGCTTCACGCCCAGGCGCATGACCTCGGAGAGACCGCGCGTGATGAGCGCGATTCGCGTGTTCGCGCCGAAGCCGAGACCATCGGAGAGCCCGGCACCCACGGCCAGCACGTTCTTGACCGCGCCCCCGACCTCGACGCCCACGATATCCGTGGAGGTGTAGGCACGGAAGTTGGGTGCGCTCAGACTCTTCGCGAGCTGGTGGGCAAATTCGGCATCCGTCGAGGCAATGGTCATTGCCGTCGGCAGGCCCATGCCCACTTCGCGCGCGAACGTCGGGCCGGAGAGCACGGCCACCGGGTAGCGATCGCCGAGCACTTCCCAGGCCACCTGGTGCGGCAGTTTTCCGCTGTCCACCTCGAAGCCCTTGGTGGCCCACGCCAGGCGCGCGTCGCGCGCCAACAGCGGCTTGAGCTGCCGCAACAGCGAGCGCAGCGCATGACTGGGGACGGCGATGACAATGGCCACCGCGTCCTTGACCGCGGAGGCAAGGTCCTCGTGCAGCTCGATGGCGGGCGGAAAAGCGGCTTCCGGCAGGTAACGGCGATTGCAGCGCTCGGCGCGCATCGTCGCGGTGTCAGAGGCGCTGCGGCACCACAGACGCGTCGGGTGACCCGCGCGCGCAAACTGGATCGCAAGCGCGGTACCCCACGAGCCGGCGCCGAGTACGGCCACCGGCTCGTGCGACAGGTCGTTGTCGGGCGCGCTCACTTCGACGAAGTTTGGGTGGCGCGCCGGACTGGCCGGATCAGTTTGCCTGGCCCGGGGCGGCGTTGGCCTGCGCCTGCGCCACGCCGCGGGCATACATCTGGTCGAAGTCGACCGGCGGCAGCACGAAGTTCGGGAATCCACCCTGCGTCACGAGCTGCGATACCGCCACGCGTGCGTACGGGAACAGCACGTTCGGGCAGATCGTGCCAATGGCGCGGCGCAGGTCGTCGGGCGTGAGTCCGCGCATCACGAACAGCCCGGCCTGCTTCACTTCGACCAGGAACGCGGTGGTTTCACCCTGCTTGGCGCCGACCGTGACGGTGATCACGACTTCGTGCAGCTCGGGGGCGACCACGTTCGCGGTGGTGTTGATGTCGAGCGAAATCTGCGGGCTCCAGTTGCCGTCGATACGCGGTCCCTTGGGAGCCTCGTACGAACAGTCCTTGAGATACACCGTTTGCACCGAGAGCATCGGGCCGTTGGCGGCTTCATTGGCCGCCGGTGCGGTCTGGTTTTCCATGTCGTTTTCCTGTGTTGAAAGTATTCAGGGCGCCGTGCCTGACAACAGCGCGTCGAGTTTGCCGGCGGCCTCGAGGTCGGCGAGTTCGTCACTGCCACCCACGTGCTGATCGCCGATGAAGATCTGCGGCACCGAGCGCCGCCCGCTGCGCGAAATCATCTCGGCGCGTTTCTCGGCCGCAGATTCCACGTCGATTTCGTTGATGGCCGCGCCCTTGGAGCGCAGCAGCCTGCGCGCGCGCTCGCAGTACGGACACCAGTTCGTGGTGTACATGACGACGGCAGGCGAGCTCATCACGCCGCCTTGGCGATGGGCAGGTTCTCCGCGCGCCAGCTCGCGAATCCGCCGCGCAGCGTGAATGCCTTGGTGAAGCCCTGCTCGATGAGCTGGCGTACGGCCGCGGCCGCCAGCGACCCGGAATCGCAATACACGACCACCGGCTTGTCCTTGAAGCGCTTGAAACTGTCGCCCGCCTTCAGGATCTGGTCGGAGGGCAGATGCTTTGCGCCGTTCACGTGGCCCGACGCGAATTCATCGGGCTTGCGGATGTCGAGCACCAGGGCGCCCTGGTTCATCAGCCGGATGAGATCCTGGGATGAGATCGAAGCGAAGGCGGCGCTCTGCATCCGCGATTCGTAAGTGATCACCACGACCAGCGCGAGCACGGCGGCTCCCACCAGGTACGGATGATGGGTGAAGTATTCGATCAGTCGATCCATGGGCGAATGGTGGCGCCGGGGGGCTCGAAAAAAAGGGAGCGCATTATAGCGGCAGCCCGTGTTTTCGCCGATTTTCCGCGCCCTGCCTCTCTAGAATATGCCCATGCGCCGAATTTTTAGGGTTGCGACCCTGGTCCTGGTGGCCGCCCCCCTCGTACTCGCACCTGGCGGGATCACCGCCGCCGAGCCCAATCCGGCCAAGGCCGAGGCCGAACTCAAGGCGGTACGCTCGCAAATCGACAAAGTGCGCGCCGCGATGGAACGCGACGCGGGCCGGCGCGACAAGCTCACGCGCGAGATCGAAGAATCGGAGCAGACCGTGGGTGCGGCGCGGGACCAACTCGAGAAACTGCGCCGTGAACGCGCCATACACGCCACGCGCCGCGCCGAGCTTGCCGCCGAACGTGGCCGCCAGGAAGCCGAGCTCGCCCGGGACCGCGGGGCGCTCGCCGGCCAGATCCGCGCCGCCCAGATGATCGGCCAGCAGGAGCCGCTCAAACTACTGCTCAACCAGCGCGATCCCGCCCAGACCGGCCGCGTGCTGGTCTATTACCAGTACTTCGGCCGCGCACGCGCCAGCCAGATTGCCGAAATCGATGCGCATCTCGCCGAGCTCGGCAAGCTCGAGGGCGAACTGGCGGCCGAGGATGAACGCCTGGCTGCGCTCGAAGACCAGCAGAAAAGCGAGCTTTCTCGGCTCACCGATGCGCGCGCGCGCCGCGGACGGGCCCTGGTGTCGCTCGAAGAGGAGTCGAAGAACCGCGCGAAGGAACTGGACCGCCTCAAGGAACAGCAGGGCGGCCTGGAGAAACTGGTGCGCGAATTGCGGCGCGCGCTGGAGCGCGTCGAGAAATTTCCGACGGATAGCAAGGACGCCTTCGCCAGGTTGCGGGGGCGACTCGCGTGGCCGGTGACGGGCAAGCTGGTGGCCTCATTCGGACAGACGCGCGCCGGTGGCGTGAAATGGGACGGCATGCTGCTCACCGGCACACAGGGTGCCCCGGTGCGGGCGGTCTATCACGGCCGCATCGTCTACGCCGACTGGCTGTCCGGGCTCGGGCTGCTGATCATCATTGATCACGGGGACGGCTATCTGAGCCTGTACGGGCACAACGAGCGCCTCTACAAGGACGTCGGAGAGCGCGTGACCGCCGGTGACACCATTGCCACGCTGGGGGACTCGGGTGGTCGGCCGCGCCCCGAGCTGTATTTCGAGATCCGCAAGGGCGGGCGGCCCATCGACCCCCGCCCGTGGTTCAAATCGCCATCTCCCTAGGGAAAGAACTGGTCTAAAACGCCAACTTCATCAACGTCCTACGCGCGCAGTTGGGGGATCGTCATCGGTTGATGTCGTTCGAAGCCTCCATGGAGCCATACGCGCAGTTGGTGCGCTCGCTGCTGCCGCGCGCGGCCGCACTTTGCCTGTTCGATCACACCGGGAAACTCCTGTGGTCAAGCGTGGCGAACACCAATCCGGAGTTGTTTGCGCTGGTGCTCCAGGCCATCTCCAGGTCCGAAACACCGGCCGACAATCGCGGCGACGGTATGCACGCCGCCCTGCCGGACGAGGCACCCGCCTATCTGTTCTGGCTGCGCGACGAACGGGGCTCGCTGGCGGCCATCGCTGCCGTGGTCTGCAATCGGCTGACGACCGACGCGAACCATCTGCCGTTCTCGTACATCCATGATCATCTGAAGCCGGCGCTCGAACTGCTGCGCCGCGACCTGCTGGCCCGCGCCGACATCGAAAAGCTCAACGAGCACCTGAGCGCGCGCGACAAGGATCTCGAACTGCTGTTGTCCGTGACCGGCAGCCATCCGCAGGCGTCGGGTTCGGACGATCTGCAGTCGCTGCTCGCCAATGCCGCCGGACACCTCAAGTGTGTGCTTGCCGGCATCGTGGTGCCGGACAAGGGTCTCACGCTCACCTGGCCGGAGAGCGCCGATCGCACCATTCTCACGCGCACGCAGAAACAGTTGCTGGCCATCACGCAGACACGCCGCGATCCGCTGGTCATCAACAGGATCGCGACACAGGCCGGTCAGGTGGCGATCCCGTACCGGATCCTGGCCTGCCCGCTGCGCCAGGGCAGCGGCCGGACCTCGGGTGTGTTGGCCTTGTTCCGCAAGCTCGACTCCACGGAGTTCATCGGGCGCGACGTTCATCTCGCGGACCTGCTGTCGCGCCGCGTGGCCGCCGGCATCGAAACCAGCTACGACGCGCTGTCCGGGCTATTGACCCGCTCTGCGCTCGAACAGCGCATCAAGCTCATGTTCAACGAGGCCGACCCGCGCGAGCGGCGCTGGAGCCTGCTGTACGTCGACATCGACGAACTGCACGTCATCAATGAAAACTTCGGCATGCACGTCGGCGACCAGGCCATCGCCCAGATCGGTGACCTGCTGCGCAAGCATCTGCCGGCAAGCTCGGTGGCGGCGCGCATCTCCGGCGATCGCTTCGCCGTGGCCATGCCCTCGGATATCGATGAAGCTGCGATGTTCGGCGAAGGCCTGCGCGAAGGCGTCACGCGCCTGTCGACCGCCGGCGTCGACGCGCGCTTCCGCCTCTCGATCAGTCTCGGCGTCACGCCATTCACCGGTCGTGACGGCGAATTCGGCCGCTCGCTGGCCGAGGCGGAGACCGCCTGCAAGGCCGCCAAGGACCGCGGCCGCAACCGGCTCGAGACCTTCCAGGAAAACGACGTCAGCATCATCCGGCGCTTCACCGACATCAACGTGGCCACCGACGTGCGCGCGGCGCTCGCGGAGAACCGCCTGCGGCTCGTGGCGCAGATGATCGCGCCGTTCACTGAAGGGCCCGAGGCGAAGCCGCACTACGAACTGCTGCTGCGCATGCTCGACCCTGACGGCAACACCATCGGCCCCGACCGCTTCCTGTCGGCGGCGCTGCGCTACCAGATGATGCCCACCATCGATCGGTGGGTGATCTCCACCGTGATCGAGCTGCTGCGACCGCATCGCGAGCTGCTCGCGACCGCGCCGGTGTGCTTCACGATCAACTTCTCCGGCCAGTCGCTGCACGACGATGAATTCGCCGACTACGTGATCCGCAGCATCGAGAACTGCCGTATCAACCCGGCGGTGTTCTGCTTCGAGCTCACCGAGAGCGCGGCCGTGGCCAGCATCAACGATGCCGAGGCGCTCATGCAGCGGCTGCGCAAGCTCGGCTGCGGCGTGGCGCTCGACGACTTCGGCACCGGCCTGTCGTCGCTGTCCTATCTACGCTCCATGCCGGTGTCGATGCTCAAGATCGACGGCAGCTTCGTGCGCGACATCCTGCGCGATGAGCGCGCCGAGTCCATGGTGCGCGCCATCGCGCAGCTGGCGCGCGCCATGAACATCACCACCGTGGCCGAATACGTCGAGACCGAAGAGATCCGTACCCGCGTTCGCTCACTGGGTGTCGACTACGGGCAGGGATTTGCCATCGCGCGCCCGGTGCCGGTGGGCGAGGTGCTGGATGTGCTGCCGGTCCTTGCCGCGGCGACACCGGGGGCCTTCCTGGTGGACGGCGGTTCCCGCCAGGCCGGTTGATCCGGCTACTCCGTGAGCTACATGGGTTACGATTTGCGCCCATGAAGCCGTCCGTGAAACTGCTCGGTACCGGGATTGTGCTCGGCGTACTCATCGCCCTGGGTGGCGTCGTGTTCGCACATCGCGGGGCGCCGTCGGTCCAGGCGGCTGCCGCGCCCGTGGCGCCGCCGCAGGCGAAAACACACCTCACTGTCGCCGAATCCGCGCAGCTGGCCGAAGTCCTGGAGCACGTGCAGCGCGAGTACGTCGACAAAGTCGACGACCCCGAGCTCATCGATGACGCACTGCGTGGCCTGGTGGGCGGCCTCGATCCCTATTCCAGTTATCTCGATGCCGAGGAATACGCCGACCTGCGTGTCAGCACCGCCGGAACGTACGCAGGCATCGGCATCGAAGTATCGACCGCCGATCGGGCGCTGCGCGTGGTTCGCCCGTTCCGTGACTCGCCGGCCGCGGCCGCCGGGATTCACAGCGGTGACATGATCGCGGAAATCGACGGCATGCCGGTGGGCAACGACCTCGACGCGGCCATGTCGCGCATGCGCGGACCGCGAGGATCCACGGTCAAGCTCGCGGTGGTGCGCGCCGGATCGGCGCTGCCGCTGGAATTCACCGTGGAACGCGCGCAAGTGGATGTACACAGCGTCGCCATGGTCAGGCTCGAAGGCGACGTCATCTACGCGCGCATCACCATGTTCAGCGACACCACCGCGATGGATTTCGCCGCGGGCATCGCGCGCATGCGCCGCGACCTCGGCTCCAGGCCGCGCGGGATGCTGATCGACCTGCGCAACAACCCGGGTGGGGTACTCGAATCCGCGGTCGAGGTGGCCGACCAATTGCTCGAGAAGGGCGTCATCGTGAGCGCCGACGGCCGCACCCCCGCGGCGCGCTTTTCCATGGCGGCCACGCCCGGCGAAGCGTTGCCCGGCGTGCCGGTGGTGGTGCTGGTGAATGGTTCCACCGCGTCCGCCGCGGAGATCCTCGCCGGCGCGCTGCAGGATCATCATCGCGCCACGCTGCTGGGCCGACGCACCTTCGGCAAGGGATCAGTGCAGACCGTGATGCCGCTGTCGGGCGGACGCGCCATCAAGCTCACCACTTCGCGCTACTACACGCCCTCGGGCCGCTCCATCCAGGGCAGCGGCATCGAGCCGGACCTGAAGTACGAGACCATCGACGTTCCTGCGCTGGATCTCGAAGATCCGCAGGTCCGGCAGGCGCTGACCGCACACGACGAGGGCGTGCGCGCCGGCATCGACGTGCTGCGCGGCCGCAAGCCGCGCCCCGCCACCGACGCGATGACGGCGAGTGCCGCGACGACGCGGCGCAATTGAAGGGCACATGGACCTGATCGCATGGTTCGTCGATCTGATCCTGCACCTGGATGCCCACCTGGTCGAACTGCTGCGCGACTACGGTGTGTGGGTCTACCTGATCCTGTTCGTCATCATCTTCGCCGAGACGGGCCTGGTCGTGACGCCGTTCCTGCCGGGCGATTCGCTGTTGTTCGCGGCTGGTGCGCTGTCCGCCGTCGACACCAGCGGAACCCTGTCCGCGCCGCTGGTGTCGCTGGTGCTGGTGATCGCGGCGGTCGCCGGCAACACGACTAACTACCACGTGGGACGGTGGATAGGCCCGCCGGCGTTCAGCGGCAGGTA
>Ga0207691_10001865_pt1 | contig 20599 bp, 19 predicted proteins | sample KBSM13metaG_FD_184327 | JGI IMG/M metagenome (GOLD analysis project Ga0207691, IMG submission 184327) | Miscanthus rhizosphere microbial communities from Kellogg Biological Station, Michigan, USA - KBS M1-3 metaG (SPAdes) (version 2) | ecosystem: Host-associated > Plants > Roots > Rhizosphere >... | reverse complement strand
TGATCAGTCGCTCGCTGAAGCTTTGGAGCTGATGAAAGCCAACCGCATCAGCGGCATCCCGATAGTAGAGAAGTCGGGCAAGCTCTGCGGCATCCTCACCAACCGCGACGTTCGTTTTGCCGAGAATTCGAAGCAGCCCGTTTCGGAGCTGATGACGAAGGAAAATCTCGCCGTCGTCGGGCTTGGTACGAACCAGGAGGACGCGCAGCGAATCCTCCACCAGCGGCGGATTGAGAAGCTGCTGGTCGTGGACGATCGCGATCATCTCGTCGGCTTGATCACCGTGAAGGATATCGAGAAGGCCGTAGCTACTCCCAACGCCACCAAGGATGGCGAGGGACGCCTGCGCGTGGCCGCCGCGACGACAGTAGGGGACGCCGGTTTCGCGCGCTCAGAAGCGTTGGTCGACGCCGGCTGCGATTGCATCGTCATCGACACCGCGCACGGTCACAATACCGATGTCGCAAAGGCCGTCGAGCGCGTGAAGATGATTTCGAATTCCATCCAGATCGTGGCGGGAAACATTGCGACCGGCGATGCGGCGAAGGCATTGATTGACGCTGGCGCGGACGCCGTGAAAGTTGGGATCGGGCCAGGTTCGATTTGCACCACGCGCGTGATCGCGGGCGTCGGCGTTCCTCAGCTTACGGCCATCATGAATGCCGCTCAGTCAGCCAACGGCGTTCCTGTCATCGCCGATGGCGGGATTCGCACCAGCGGCGACATTGCGAAGGCGCTCGCGGCCGGCGCGTCGACGGTCATGGTTGGGTCACTACTTGCGGGTACCGAGGAAGCCCCCGGTGAGACCTTCCTGTACCAGGGGCGTGCATACAAGAGCTATCGCGGCATGGGCTCTGTCGGAGCCATGGCCCGGGGTTCGGCCGACCGCTATTTCCAGCAGGACATCAAGGACCAGCTCAAGCTGGTCCCGGAAGGGATCGAGGGGCAGGTTCCATACAAGGGCCCTGTCCGCGAGATCGTCCACCAGCTTGTGGGCGGCGTGAAGGCGGCAATGGGCTACACGGGCTCGAAAACTATTCAGGACCTGCAGAAGCGAGCACGCTTCGTGCGGATCACCAACGCGGGCCTTTCCGAAAGCCACGTTCATGACGTCGCGATCACCCGCGAAGCGCCCAACTATCCGACGCGGTAGGCCATGACTCCGGCCGCACGACTCCAGGCGGCAATTGAGATCCTGGATGAGATCGTCGCTTCGGCCGTCAACGACGGTCCGCCGGCGGATACGATCGTTACGCGTTACTTCAAGACGCGGCGCTACGCAGGTTCGAAGGACCGTAGAGCGGTTCGGGAGTCGGTTTTTCGCGCAATTCGCGCGGTTGCAGAGCGACCAGCGAGCGGCCGCGCCGCATTACTCGCATTGGCTGTGTCCGATCCCTCGCTACTTGATTCCTTCGGCGAACCCCGTGGGCCTGAACCCATGATCGCCGGTGAGCTTGCCGCGGCTCGTGGTGCGGTGCCCGACTGGATCACACCCGAACTTTCGGACCTCGTCAGTCAGGACGAATGGCAGGCATTGCTCGATCGTGCTCCGGTTGACCTGCGGGTAAACGCTGCTCGAGCGAACCGCGACGAACTGGTGCTTGAGTTCGAGTGCGGAATAGCGACGCCGCTCAGCCCCTGGGGCATCCGGCTTCCGCCCGACAGCCGGATCGACGATCATGATGCCTTCGCCAAGGGTCTCGTCGAGATTCAGGATGAGGGCAGTCAGCTCATTGCGCTCGCCTGCAGTCCAATGCCGGATCAGCAGATTCTGGACCTGTGTGCGGGGGCAGGGGGGAAATCACTCGCCCTTGCAGCCGCGGCGCCAGGCGTGGCGATCCTTGCAACCGACAGCAACAGATCGCGCCTGTCGAAACTCGCACCGAGAGCGGACCGCGCGCAGGCGCGCATCGAGACCAGGCTCCTCAGTCCTCCAAATGAGCTTCAGGAACTGGCCGACTGGCGTGCGCGGGCGGACATCGTCCTTGTCGACGCGCCGTGCTCAGGGAGCGGAACCTGGCGGCGCAATCCCGAGGGTCGCTGGCGGTTGACTCCGGCCAGGCTCGACCGGGTGGTCGCACTGCAAAAGCATTTGCTCGACATAGCTGCTGATCTGGTGAGTCCAGGTGGATGCATCGTCTATGCTGTTTGCTCTCTGCTGTCCCGAGAGGGGGCAGGTCAGATTGAGGACTTCCTCGCGCGCCGTTCATCGTGGATTGTGGAGGAAACGCCTATTGCGGCGGGGCGTTTGGACGGTGCCGGGCGACTGCTCACACCGGGTCATGACGCCACTGACGGGTTTTTCGTCGCACGGCTGGTTCGTGCATGTTAGAACTGCCGGGCCCGAGGAGATAAGAATGCGCTTGCTGTCTTCTGTTCTGATTGCCGGTGTCGCAACTGCGCTCGCTGCCAGCTCCGCTGTCGGCCAGCGTCCAGACGATCAGATCCTTCCGCGTTCGGAAGCGCTGCTGAAGCAAGGCGAGGAGCACCTCGCCGCAGGTCGTTTCGTCGAGGCAGACGAGGCACTTGAAACTGCTCTTGCCGTCGATCCTCGCAATCGTGCGGCGTACAATGCCCTGGCAAAGGTCGCGCAGCGCGAGAAGCTGTATGGTCAGTCGATCCGTTTCACGAAGAAGGCGCTGGCGCTTGAACCGAGCGACCGCGACGCGATCGCGATTCAAGGCGAAGCGATGGTCGAGATGGGAGCCTTGGCACGCGCGAAGGAAAACCTTGCGAAGCTCCAGAAGCTCTGCCCCACCGGTTGTGCGCAGTTGGCAGAACTCAATGCTGCCATCAATCGCGGCCCGACCGTGGCTTCGGCGAAGCCCGTGGTGACTCCGAAGAGCAACTGACGTCAGTCGGCGAGGATAACTCTCGCGCAATTGCGACCCACTCTTGAACGCTGACCGTCTCGGCACGCCGGGATTCGTCCACGCCGAGCTTTTTCAGGGCATCCAAAGCTCCAGCCACGTCTTTGAGGCTGGAGCGTAGCATCTTGCGACGTTGGCCGAATGCCGCTTCCGTCAGTCGTTCGAGGATGGACGGATCGACACCCTGAGGTTGCTCCATGGGGACGATATGCAAAACCGCCGACATGACCTTGGGCGGGGGGACGAACGCCGATCGGTGGACGTTCAGCGCGATCTTGGCTTGCGATCGCCACTGAGCAAGAATCGATAAACGCCCGTAATCCTTGGTGTTTGGTCTTGCGACAATGCGATCGGCCACTTCCCGCTGAAACATGAGGGTCGCCGACCGCCACCAAGGCGGCCACGGACCGCTGAGCCATCTCAGCAAGAGCGCGGTGCCCACATTATAAGGCAGGTTGGAAACGATGTGCGCACCGTCCCCGGCCACGTCGGGCTCATCGATCGTCATTGCGTCGGCATCGATCACGCGCAGGCGTCCTGCGAAACGCGCTTCCAGCTCTCCGAGCGCCGGCATGCAACGCCGATCGCGTTCGACGGCAGTCACCTGGGCACCGGCTTCGAGCAAGGCATTGGTCAGGCCACCGGGACCGGGACCAACCTCGTAGACTTTTTGGCTCTGCACCGGGCCCGGGATTGCAGCGATGCGGGCCAGGAGTTGGCGATCCAGAATGAAGTTCTGACCAAGCGACTTGCTTGCCCGAAGGCCATGGCGGGCGATGACGTCACGCAGCGGCTCGGCAGTTGCGCGATCGCCTTCTGACGTCACTCCGCCGTTTCCCGATGCGCGGCGCAGAATGCGGCCATGCGAATGGCCGACGCCATTGGTCTGGGGTCCGCATTGTCCTGGCCTGCAATGTCGAACGCCGTGCCATGGTCGGGAGCTGTCCGAATGATTGGCAAGCCGAGTGTGACATTCACCCCGTCTTCAAAGTGCAGCGCTTTCAGGGGTATCAGAGCCTGGTCATGATACATACAAAGCGCAGCGTCGTAGCGGGCGCGAGCGGCTGCATGGAACATCGTGTCTGCGGGATGAGGTCCTGTGACCCGCCAGCCCTCCGCGCGAAGTGCCGCAATGGCTGGTTCGATTAGCTCGATCTCCTCACGGCCAAGCGATCCGCCTTCACCCGAGTGCGGGTTTAGGCCCGAAACGGCGAGCGTGGGATCGGCAATGCCGAAATTCCGTTGCAGCCCGCGCAAAGTCGTCCGTCCACGAGCTTCGATGAGAGCGGAAGAAAGATGATCGGTTACCTCCGCGAACGGCACATGTGTGGTGACGGGGACGGTGCGAAGGGTGGGCCCGGCCAGCATCATCGCGACATTGCCGCGGCCGACGCCGCAGCGTTCCGCAACGAATTCGGTTTGTCCCGGATGGGAAAACCCAATCGAGTAGAGCTGCTCCTTCGAAACCGGTCCGGTGACGACTGCAGCGGCAGAACCAGATCGCGCGAGCCCCACGGCGATCTCTAGAGAATCGAGCGAACAATGTGCACCTGAGACGCTCGGGCGTCCGGGCAAGTCTCCCTCAGCTGCTGCGATTTGAATAAGCGGCAGCCCGCAATCGAAGGCGGCATCGGCCTGCCGTGGATCGTCGATAATTTCGATGGGGCCGTCCCAAATGTTCCCAATCGATCGAGGATCCCCAATCGCCACGAACGGGGGAAGGTTGAACTCGGAGCGGCGGTCCCAGCACTTCGCCACGACTTCGGGGCCGATACCCGCCGGATCGCCGAGCGAAACCGCGAGCGGCCCGAGAGGTACGTCAGCCATGATCGGCGCTTATAGGCTTTCCTGGATTAACGGAACTCGATCACCGCGTCACGGCGCAGATCCCGCAGGTAACGCCGGGCGCGCGTGTTGATGCGTTCTTCGCTCAACTGATTCATGACCTGGTCGTAGGTCGGCGCGGTTGGATCCGCTTCGTCGCGTCCGCAGATCACGAGCGTACGCACGCCTTCCTCGATAGAGCCGAACGGCCGCGTCGCCTGGCCGACCTGCATCGGCATCATCATTTCCTGGAGTGCCGCAGGAAGCTGACGCAACGGTACCTGATCGCTCTGGACGACTTCGCCATTGAACTCGCTGGCGATCCGTTCGGCACCGCCGCAGCCGCCAACGTTCTGTGCTGCCTGCGCGAACCTCGCGACCTTTTCCTCGGCTTGCGCCTTCGTGGTTCCCGCCGGGAAGCTGATCGACACCTGCTTGAGGCTCAGGATCGCGTTGCGGGGATCGGCACTGAGGATCTTGCGCGCATCCTGCACTGCGATGATCGAAACGCCACCCGGAACAGCAATAGGCATGCTGACTTGGCCAGGGGCCATGCTCCGAATGACGGTAGCCAGCTGATCCGGCATTTGCGCAGGACGGACCCATCCGAGATCGCCGCCAACAGCTGCCGTCGAGGCTTCGGAATACTGGCGAGCATAGCCGGCAAAGGACGCGCCCTGGCGCAGCTGCTCAATGATCTGGTTCGCCTTCGCCATAACTTGCTGCGTCTGGTCCGGCGTGGACGACAGGAAGATTTCGCCGACCTTATACTCCTCAGAGCCCTTCTGAGCATTCATCCGCTCAATGACGGCCTTCACCTCTTCTTCCCCGACGCTGACCGAGTTTTCGATCTTCTGCTGCTGAAGGCGCCGCCAGGCGATTTCGCCCTCGATCTGCTTGCGCAGCGTCCGGATAGAAGACCCGTGGGTCTTCAAGAAGTCAGCGAGCTGAGTGGGATTCATCTTCACGTTGCCCGCAACTCGATCGACCGTCTTGTCGATGTCCTTGTCGGTGACCTTGATCTCGGCCGTCTTTGCCGCCTGGATCTGCAGCACTTCGTCGATGAGATTTCGAAGGACCTGCTGGCGTAGCGCCTCGACCTGGTCTGCCGGCAGCTTTCCTCCGTCAGCGATCGCAAGCAGCATGAGGCGCTGAGCAACGTCCGTTTGTGTGATCACCTCACCGTTCACGATGGCGGTAGCCTTGACGACCGAAGGCATCTCCGAGCCGAAGATCTGCGGATTTTCTGGCAGGCGCAGAGCATTGGCCGTGTTGGGGGTGTTGCTCGGGCCGGCTGCATCCTGCGCCGTGGCGGCGGTCGTTGCGACGAGCACAATTGCTGCCGCTGCAAACCGGGCGCTCTTCGGCGAGAAACCAAATCCTGCTGACACGTGCAATATTCCCTTGTTGTACAGACGAATAGATAGGGTGAGCGTTTAGTCGCGCCCGCTGAACGCAGGCTTAGCGGCCGAGTCCCTTGAACGATACATGGAACGAGAAGGTGCTTCCCTCGCTGAACCCGCCAACACGTTCATAGTCGCGCCGCCACCCGACGCCAAGCGCAATACAATCGTCCTCGTAATCGAGTGACACGCGGTGGCGTACCGGGTCGAAGCCGTCGGCATTGCTGACAGGGTCTTCCGCCTTGTCGGTGAGATCGAGGACCGTTGCTCCGAAGATGGACCAGTGCTTCGCAAATTTGATCCGGACTGCTGCACGGAGTTCTTCCTTGTCGCGCAGATCCTCGACCGTTTCATCGATGTCGCGGTTGAGCCGCAGGTATCCGATCTGGGCATAGGTTTCCTCGCCTCCGAAGGTCAGGTCTATTTCATTGCGACGAACCGCCAGATTATCCTTGTCGACCCGGAATCGATGGGTGAGGTCGATGAAGCGGCCGTAGCGAATGCGGGTGCGGCCGACGATGTCCGAAACCCGGCCCGCAAGACCGGTGCCCTCAGGGAATATCTCTTCCTTGCTAGAGATCCGGTAGCTCTGCCCAATTGTCGTCATCACCGACAGGTTCGGGCGCTCGTAATACCAATCGAATCCGTAGGTCAGGCGGGAACCGTCCTCCCAGCGATCGTATCCCGGGAAGCGGTTGAGCGCGAAGAGGTTACTGTCCTCAAGTTCGACCGACCGAGCGTCTTCGTTGGGAATGTCGAGATTGGGAGTGGGCGGAGTCAGGACCAGCTGCAAGCGTGGGGTGAGCCGTTGGGAGCCGCCGAACAGGGGCCCAACCAAGGGCCAGCGGATTTCGCCAGCCAACGCGCCGATTCCACGAGCATGCCAGCCGTCGGTTCCGCGATAGAGAGGTACCAGCGTGCTTGCCGAATCGTCCGTGTGATAGACGTCGCCTCGCACATAACCGGTGAGCAGAACCTCCTGGCCCCAGTCCGTGAGCCGACGCAGGTCCCAGCGAGCGCTCGCAAATGCGCGCTGGGTATCCTGGCCCTCGACTCTGAGAATCGAAAGGCTGTTGGCTTGAAGCTCGAGTGACCCGCCGAGGATTGGCGGTTCGATCTTGAATCGAGCGTCGATGGCGGGGAGGGCGATTGGTATCCGTTTTTGCACATCGTCGACGCGAAGTCCCTGAAACGCCCAGCCGGCAATGCTGATGTAACTGTTCGGGCTTATTCGCTCGACATTGATGACGCTTCTCAGGCGATCATCGTGTGTGATGTCGTACCGACGAGTCATGGTCTTGTCGGTCACGAAGCGGCTGGCCGCAGTGACGCTCCAAGCCGGATCGAGCTGCCATTTGCCGTTGCCTTCGAAGTACGCGCGAATCCCCTTGTGGTCGGTCTCTTCCGGCTCGCCGAGCTCGGTTAGCTCCTCGATAGTGCCGTAGGTCAGGAACCCGCCGATCTGGAACGCGCCTACTCGATTCAACTCGCGGTACTTAGCCTCGATCGCGGGCAGCACTCCGGTGTAGACATGCGGCGTTATCGTCAGATCGCGGTTCGGTCCCAACCGATAGTAATAGGGCAGGGCCACCTCGAGCCCACGTTTGTGCGAGATGCTGATTTCCGGAACCAGGAAGCCGCTGATCCCGCCGGCTTCGCCACCCGTCCCGACGCTGAAGACTGGCAGTAGCGGCAAGGTGACGCCGAAGATCTGCATCCGCCCGCCCCGGAAGCGGACGCGATCGGAGTTAGGGTCGTAAATGACCTGGGTGGCCGTGATGGCCCAGCTTGGATTGCGAGGGCAACCTGTCTCAGTGGTGACCGCGCAGGGCGAATAGATGGCGTTATCGAGGATCGTCACATCGCCGGATCGGCGGCCATGCGTAGCCGCGATGCGACCACCGCTCTCGAGCACGATGAGCAAATTATCGATCGTGCCGTCTTTGAGAGTGTCCGTCAGGACGACGTTTTCGCCGAGAAGCTTGTCTCCCTGCGGGTTCATGACGACGACATTGCCTTCAGCCCGGACTTCGCCCGTCTTGCGTGTCCAGGTCACTCGGTCCGCCGCGACGTAATTGCCGTCGCGCTCCATCCGGACCTGTCCGAGGGCCGTGACTATGTCATTATCGCTATCGTAAGTGACCTGGTCGGCACTGAACTCAATGAGCTGATCTGTTTCGGCTGGAGCGGCTGCTGGAGCCGGTGCCGGGACCGTAGTGGCAGCCGACTGGGTCTGGGCGGCTGCCTCAGTCGCAAAGAGCGCCAGGGGCAGCGCTGCACAGCAAAGTAGATTCTTACGCAAACCCCGGTTCCGCCGCTCGACCTGTCTGAAGCCTCAAGGGCCTATTGCACCACTCGGTAGGCACCACAATCCGACTCGCGTCTTGCGCCTTTGCCAATGCGGCAGGGCGGCCCTAAAGCGCCTCCTCCAACGTTCGTCACGCACATTCCAGGAATTGTCCTCAATGAAGATCAGTTTCGCCGACACTCGTCCAGCCGGAGATTATGCGCTCGTTCTGCCCATTGCCGGCAAGAACAGGAGTGCGCTGAATTCTCTCGGCGATGCTCGCACGCAGGTGGAGGGTGCGCTCAATCGTCAGCGGTTCGAGGGCGAAGCCGGTGGCGCAGCTGAAATGTTCGTGCCGGCCGGTGCGGGAGTTCGGCGATTGCTGGTGGTTGGTACCGGTGAGGGAGCTGCGTCCGAAGAAGGTGCCGAGAAGCTCGGCGGAACGATCGTTTCGCGCCTGCTCTTGTCGGGCGAAACGCACGCTGTCGTCGACCTCAGCGGACTGAATTACGACGCTGACGCTGCGGCGCGCCTCGCCCTTGCCGCATCGCTTCGTTCGTGGCGCTATGATCGATATCGGACCAAACTGAAGGACAAGCAGAAACCTACCCTGAAAGAGCTGACGATCGTCGGCGCGGACGGGGAAGCCGGGCAGAGGTGGGAGCAACGCTGGCAGCCCGTATACGAAGGCGTCAATGTCACGCGTGAACTGGTTACCGAGCCGGCGAACATCATTTATCCCGAAACTTTCGTCGATCGCGCGCAGGCGGCCGTGAAGGGTCTCGGCATCGAGGTGGAGGTACTCGACGGGGCAGCAATACGGAAGCTTGGCATGGGGGCCCTTCTTGGCGTTGCCCAAGGCTCTGTCCGCGATCCGCGCATGCTCATTATGCGGTGGAACGGTGGCAAGGCCGGCGAGGCCCCCGTCGCTTTCGTGGGAAAGGGCGTCACCTTCGATACGGGCGGAATCTCGATCAAGCCCGCCGCCGGAATGGAGGCGATGAAGTGGGACATGGGCGGCGCGGGTGCCGTCGTCGGCGCAATGGTTGCGCTGGCTCGGCGCAAGGCCAAGGCCAACATCGTCGGAATCTGCGGTCTCGTCGAAAACATGCCGGATGGGAATGCGCAGCGTCCGGGCGACGTCGTCACCAGCATGTCGGGGCAGACAATCGAGGTGATCAACACCGATGCCGAGGGGCGGCTCGTGCTTGCCGATGCGATCACCTACACCCAGCGAAACTTCAGCCCCACGATCATCGTCGATCTCGCAACCCTGACCGGTGCGATCCTGATCAGCCTTGGTCACGAGTTCGGTGGTCTATTCACCATGGACGATGATCTGGCCAACCAACTCCTTGGAGCCGGCCAGGCCTCGGGAGACAAGCTCTGGCGCCAGCCGATGGCGGATGCGTTCGACAAGCTGATCGACTCGCCGATCGCGGACATGAAGAATGTCGGTCCGCGCGAAGGCGGGTCCATCACGGCCGCCCAGTTCATCAAGCGCTTCGTCGATGACGGGGTGCGCTGGGCTCACCTCGACATTGCCGGAATGGTCTGGTCCGACAAGGCCGACACGACCTTCGACAAAGGTGCTACCGGATTCGGCGTGCGCCTGATCGACCGCTTCGTCGAGGCGTCGGTGGAGGCTAGCTGACGAACGTCGATGCAGGTCGACTTCTACCAGCTCGGCAGCACACCGCTCGAGCAGGTCATTGCGAGCATCGCGCAGAAGCTTGTCGGAGAAGATAAGCGCCTGCTGATCGTTGCAGGTGATGAGGGGGCGTTGGGGCGCCTCGACCGCATGCTGTGGGATCAAGGATCGACGAGCTTCATTCCGCACGGGCTTGCCGGCGGCAGTGAGGATGCTCGTCAGCCGATCTTGCTGTCGAACGCTACTGATGCACCGAATCTTGCTCGGAATATCCTGATCGCGGACGGCGAGTGGCGAGAGGCAGCTCTAACCTACGAGCGAGCCTTCTACCTGTTTGATGTGGCTACATTGGAGGGCGCGCGCCTCGCCTGGAAGCTTCTCGCGGGACGTGACGGCGTCGAGCGCCGCTACTGGGCGCAGGTCGGCGGGCGGTGGAAGCAGCAGGCCTGAGGGTTGCGGCAGAGGCGAACCGCCGCTAGGCGCTGCCGCCATTCCTCACCACCAATTTTATGGAGACCGCACGGCTATGGCCGCTACGCGCACCTTTTCGATCATCAAGCCGGACGCAACCCGCCGCAACCTCACCGGAGCGGTCACCAAGATGCTTGAAGAGGCGGGCCTTCGCGTCGTCGCTTCGAAGCGAATCCACATGACTCGCGACCAGGCCGAGGGCTTTTATGCCGTCCACAAGGAGCGCCCGTTCTACAACGACCTCTGCACGTTCATGACGTCGGGACCCGTCGTGGTTCAAGTGCTCGAAGGTGAGAATGCCGTCCTTCGCAACCGTGAAGTGATGGGCGCAACAAACCCGGCCCAGGCGGACGAGGGCACGATCCGCAAGGCCTATGCCGAATCGATCGAGGCCAATTCGGTCCACGGGTCGGACAGCGACGAGAACGCAAAGATTGAGATCGACTTCTTCTTCAAGCCGGAAGAGATCGTCGGCTAACTAGCGCGATACCGGCCGAAGCCAGCGCCAGTTCATCGCCATCTCGGCGGTCGAACGGCTGGCTAAGGCCGCGGATCGGACGCCGTCACCCGACCTGGGACGGCATTCCGGAGTTAACCCCGGGTAGGCTTTGATTTCGGAGCTGGACGGGTCTTTTACGCCGCACTTAACCTCCCAACTCGACACTGAGATGAAAGTCCCATCGCGCTGGGGCGGGCCCGGCTCGATCCCAAAGAAGACGTAGAAGGTCTTGCCGTCCTCCTTGGCTTCGTCGCGCCAAAGGATTTGGACAATCGTGGGATGTCCCTTTGCGATGACATAACGCGCCTGCTGGGCCTCGCCCTTGCCGTCCTGAAGCAGAAGCTCGCGTCCGGAGCTGTCGACGATGAGCCACATTGCGCATCCGGGCCATTGAGCCTCGGGCTGGTTCGGATCGAAACTGCAGTCCGCATCGTCGCTCAACCAAATGCCGTCGCGTGGTGTGAGCGTGGCAGCATCTCGCTCCGCGAAGACCGGTGTTTCCGAAATCGCCATGTTGCAGGCCCCGAGCACGGCGAGGAGAGGGGCCAGCACTAAGAGCCGGCCGGCCACTATCCGCGAGACATTCCGCTGAGGCGCAGCGAGCGGCCGCCAAGCAGTCCGCCACTCTCCCATCGGTAGTTGATGACGTAATAGCCGGTAGCCGATTTGTCGGCGCCAGCTTCAACATAGCGAGCGTCCACGCGGACCCGGACGCGCTGCGTACCTTTTCCGTCCGGCGCCTTATCGCCGAGCGCGTTCTCCAGGTCGCTGGCGTTTAACTTGCCGTCGCTGCCGACGTCGATCGCCTCGGAGCCCGCAACGATCACATTCAAGGACTGGAGCGCGTGATTACTCTCGACTGGTGAAATCTCCAGCGTACGTCCGTCGTCCGAAGCCCGACCGCGGAGCGTCAGGGGAACGGCCTGCTTCTTCTCGACGATTGTCGTCGGGCCTTTGTCGGAGTCGTTCGTCTTCCAGCTGAGCCACAGGCCCGCGGCTGATACGATCAGGGCGGCCAGGGCAATGGCTTCGCCCAGCGTCACCCACCTGAGGCGCGATTTCTTTTCGGCTTCGGCCGTCGACTTGTCGTTCATCGACCGCCAGCTTCCAACAAGCGGCGCGGCGCGACAAGCTCCCAGCTCTGTGCGAGCCGGTCAGCGATATGCTCCCAGTCTACGGACGGCCGGTCGAGAGTAATGCCGATCCAATCTGACGGGCCGTAATAGGCCGGACGAAAGTAGATGTCGGGGTCGGCGTCGATCAGCTGCGCCATTTCATCCTGACCGCTGCACTTTACCAGGACGCCGATCGATTCGTCGCCGTGGTGGCGGTTCCACATGATGGCGAAGAACTTGCTGCTGCTTTGCGTGCCAACTTTCCAGCCTGGCGAGCCATGGCTGGTTTGAAAATGGGTCTTGGGCAGCTCCAGCGCGAGCTTGCCGACCCTGTTCGTGATCCAGTCGAAGTCACGAGTGCGGCCGAGATACTGGCTGACGATTCGCGGATAGAGCTGATGCTCTGCGATGAGGACCCGCTCGGCGAGCGTTTCGGGAGTGTCGCCGTGCATGACGGCAACTTCGACCTGGCCGAGGATTTCGCCGCTATCGAGGTCCGGTGTGACGAGGTGAACGGTAGCGCCCGTAATCGCCTCTCCCGCCGCCAGGCAGCCCTCATGGGTTTTCAGGCCCTTATGTTTCGGGAGCAGGGATGGGTGGATGTTGACTATCCGTCCTTCCCACTTTGCAAGGAAGTCGTTGGGAACGATCCGCATGAAGCCGGCAAGTGCAATCAGATCGATCGAATGCTTCTCGAGAGCCTGGTGCAGGTCGTTGAAGTACCCTGCTTTGTCCTTCTGCCGAACCGCTAGCCGGAGGGTCGGGATGCCTTCCGCCCTTGCCAGACCGAGTCCCGGAGCATCGGGATTGTCGCCTGTCACCAGCGCGACTTCGTAAGGGCAGTCATCGGCGCGCGAAGCGTAGATCAGCGCGGCCATATTCGACCCGCGGCCCGAAATAAGTACTGCGACCCGGCTGCGTTCAGGCATTGTGGGTTGCGGTCCAGGCCTCGGATGAATTCCAGCTGCCGGCCTTACCGGATACGGTACAACCGCGAGCGCCTTCCTCAACAATGCCAATCTCGAACACGTCTTCCTCGGTAACGCCTTCGAGTTGTTGAGCGACTGCATCGGCTGTGTCTGCGGAAACGATCACTGCCATGCCGATCCCGCAGTTGAACGTGCGGGCCATCTCGGAGGGAGCAATCTCGCCGCCAAGCTGAAGAAAACCGAATATTGCCGGTAAATCCCATTGATCTGCGACGACCATCGCGTGGCAGCCGTTCGGCAGTACCCTCGGGATATTCTCCAAGAGTCCACCGCCCGTGATGTGAGCGAGGCCCTTGATTCGCCCTTGTTGGACGAGGGGAAGAAGGCGGCGGACATAGATAGTCGTCGGCTCGAGCAGCGCCTGACCAAGCGACCTGCCGATGCTTGGGAAATTCTGGCTGAGATCCCAGTGATTTCTCTCAATAATCTTCCGGACGAGCGAGAAGCCGTTGCTGTGCACGCCCGAACTAGCCAGGCCGAGGATGACGTCGCCCGGCGTAATTTCGGCTCCGGTTAGCACCTTGTTCCGATCCACGGCCCCTACGCAGAAACCGGCGAGATCGTAATCGCCTTCAGAATACATTCCCGGCATTTCGGCAGTCTCGCCGCCGATCAAGGCGCAGCCCGCTTGCCGGCAGCCCTCTGCTATCGATGCAACGACCTCCGCAGCCACTGAATTGTCGAGCTTCCCGGTCGCGTAATAGTCGAGAAAGAAGAGGGGCTCGGCGCCCTGCACGATCAGATCGTTCGCGCACATCGCGACCAGATCGATACCGACGCCCTTATGGTGTCCAGTCTCGATCGCCAGCTTGAGCTTGGTCCCTACGCCGTCATTGGCGGCAACGAGGAGAGGATCCTCGTATCCCGCGGCCTTGAGGTCGAATAAACCACCGAAGCCGCCGAGCTCCGCATCGGCGCCAGGCCTTGCAGTCGATCGTGCGAGCGGCCCAATGGCCTTCACGAGAGCATTTCCGGCATCGATTGACACGCCTGCGTCGGCATAGGTGAGTGGTTTTTGGGCCATTGCGGACAGTCGCCTACCGAGAAGCCGCTTGGATTTCCACGCCGTTGTCGCCAAAAGGCAGCGCGAATGCTTCGTCGTCGCTTTGCCGCCCTCCTGACCGTGCTGTTCATCGTCGCTGGATTTTCCGGCGTCGTTTACGCTCAGCTGGAAGACGGCGAGCGAGGAATTGCGCCGATCGACAGTTCCGGGACCCTCGAGATCACCGGCATCCATGTCGATGTGACTGCCAAGGATGCGCAGAGCGCCAGATACGAAGGATGGCGCCTCGCCCAACGGCAGGGCTTCAAGGCATTATGGGCTAAGACGCACAATCTTCCCCTTGCCCAAGCGCCGTCAGTGCCTGATTCGACTCTCGACGGAATGGTGAGCTCGATCGTCGTCGAGCGCGAACAGATCGGCCCGAACCGCTACATCGCCAATTTGGGTATTTTGTTCGACCGTGCCCGATCGGCCGAGCTTCTTGGCGTAGGGGGAGAGATTCAACGCTCGGCGCCGATGATTCTCATCCCGATATTCGTCACGGCGGGGACCGATACATCCGTCGAGTTGCGCAACCCCTGGCAACGTGCATGGGCGGAATTTCGGACGTCGCAGAGCCCGATCGATTATGTGCGGGTAACTGGCACGGGCGTGGATCCCTTGCTTGTGAATGCAGCTCAGGTCGACCGTCCGGGACGATCTTGGTGGCGCAACATAGTCGACTTGTACGGTGTCGCGGACATTCTCGTCGCCGAGGTCCAATTCCAGCGTCTCTATCCTGGCGGGCCGGCCTTTGCTCGCTTCATTGGATTCCATGGACCAGACCGGGATCCAATCGGATCCTTCACGATCAGCGGCCCCGCTGGGGTGAGCTCTGCCGCGATCATGCGCGCAGGTGTTCAGCGGATGGATGCCATGTTCGCTGACGCCCTCGCCGGTGGAAGGTTGGTTCGCGACCCGAGCCTCAATATCCCGCTTCCTCCGCCGCCGCCGGAGGAGATCGTCGAAGAAGCGCCTGTCCAGCAGGCGCGGACCTGGACCTATCAGGTGCAGATCGTGTCTCCGGAAGTGAACATCTATAATTTCGCGATGGCACACCTGCGCACTACCAGCGGTGTCCAGCAGGTCGTTCCGGTTGCCATCAACCCGGGCGGCGTTAGCTACGTCAACGTTACGTACAAGGGCGACTTGTCCGTGCTTCGTGCCCTGCTGTCAGCGCGCGGCTGGAATGTGGAGCAGAACGGCTACGTTCTCCGCATGTCGTCGAGCGGCGACAAACCCCCATCGCTGTCTCCACCGCCGCAATCGCCGCAGCCGCAGCCGCAGCCGCCCGCGCCGCCGCCTCAGGGAACACCGCAGCAGCGCTCGCCTGGGCAGAACGAATGAAGCGCCCGGCGGACCAGATCGCGCTTCCGCTCGACTGGCCGCAAACGGATGAAGATGCCCGTTTCATGGTCTCGGAAGCCAATCGGCAAGCATTCGAGCACTTCCGCCGCTGGACCATGTGGCCCGTACGGGCGACCATTCTGACAGGGCCTCGGCGCTCTGGCCGGACGCTTCTTGCCAGGACCTTCGTTCAGCGTGTCGGCGGACGGTTGGTAGATCAGGCGGACTTGGCCGATGAAGAAGAGTTGTTCCACGCCTGGAATGACGCGCAGGACAGTGGTCATCCCCTGGTGATGGTTGCTGACGAAGTACCGCCCGCGTGGACTCCACGGCTTCCCGATCTAAGAACGCGGCTTGCAATCACGCCGGTTGCAACGATCGGTCAGCCTGACGACGCACTGTTCACCGCGCTGATGCAGCTCCTGTTCGCTGACCGTGGGCTCCATGTCGCGCCCGAAGCTTTGCGCTTCATGGCCGAGCGTCTGAACCGGGAATATTGGACTGCGGAGCGGGCAGTCGAGGAGGTCGACCGTTTCGCGATCGCTGAGCGTGCGCGTGTAACCCTGCCGACGATCCGGCGTGCGCTATCTCAAGCCGGGATGATCGGCGACGCAGCCTAGCCGCAGGTCACACGCACGATCTTATTGTCCGCTCCAAGGTGAACGTTCACCCGATCGAAGCGAAACTCCATTGTCACGATTTGTCCTGGCCGAAGCCAGCGGAGAACCTTCGCGCCTGACTTGGTGAGGATCTCGCTGCCGATCTCAGACGTAGGATCACGACCAACGAAGGCATCAAGCCCATCGCTCTTGCATTCGTAACTGGGCGTCTCGCCAGCAACAGGCTTATCGGCTGCCATCGTCGTGCAGCCTGCGACAGAAATCGCCAGAAGCCCAATAGCACTACGCATCGAGGGCCTCCTCCTCGTGGACGACCCTGCTCATTTTGAGCTTGCCGTTTTCGATGGCGAAGGCCAGCCGGCCCTCGACGAGATCGAGGGCGTCGCTGCCGAATTCGTCAAAGCGCCAGCCCTGCAGGATTCGAAGATCCTTCCTGACGCCTGCCGCGAGAGCCTCGAGATCGTCTGAACGGGCAAGAAGGCGAGGAGCGACGCCGGCTTCCTTCGCCCTGATCTTGAGGAGCAGCTTCAGCAAGTCGGCAACCAGTGCGCCATCTTTGCTGAGGCCGGGACGGCGCGGTTCTCGATCGGGCAGCTCATGCTGTTCCAGCGGTTTCGACGCCTCCAGAGCCGTTATCAGGCGGCTTCCGATGTCGTTTGTTTTCCAACCCGAGGAAAGACCGCGAACGTTTCCGAGGTCTGCCTGTGCTTTCGGCGGATGGGCGGCGAGCTCGCCGAGGGTGTCGTCCTTCACGATCCGGCCCCGCGGAATGTTCTTCGTCCGCGCTTCCACTTCGCGCCACGCGGCGAGAGTCTTCAGCCGGCCGAGGACCGCAGGATTTCGGCTCGGCAGCTTTAACCGCTTCCATGCATCTTCCGGCGGGAAGGCGAAGCTGGATGGATCCGCGAGGCGCTCCATCTCTTCATCCAGCCATTCGCCACGACCTGTTTTCTGGAGTCGCTTCAGCAGTTTCGGAAAGACGGTGGCCAGGTGGGTCACGTCAGCGATGGCATAATCGATCTGACGCTTGTCGAGGGGGCGGCGGCTCCAGTCCGTGAAGCGCGCACCCTTATCGATGCTGTGGCCGAGCATCGATTCGATCAGGTTCGAGTAGCCGACCTGCTCGCCGTGCCCGAGGGCCATTCCTGCAATCTGAGTGTCGAAAAGCGGGTAGGGGACCTTCTGGGTCAGGTTGTGGATGATTTCCAGGTCCTGGCCCCCCGCGTGGAAGACCTTGAGCACATCGGCATTGGCGACGAGCAGCGAGAGCAGTGAGGAGAGGTCGATATCAGCCTTAGGGTCGATCGCGGCAGCCTCATCGCCGCCGGCGATCTGAATCAGGCAAAGATCAGGCCAATAGGTGTTCTCGCGCATGAACTCGGTGTCCACGGCGACAAACGGCTGCTTGGAAAGTCGGTCGACAAGGGGAACCAGGTCGTCGGTTTTTGTGATCAGAGGATGGATACGCATGAGTCTCCGCGGGCATTAGCGGTCTGTCCGCGGGTTGACAAAAGCCTTTCCGGCATCGAGTGCCGCGGCGAATTTCCGCACATCGCTATCGACAGGCAAATGCACCCTTATCGCACCCATCATTGCGGCCAGCTCCGCGCTTCCGACGTTGGCACGAAAGTCCGTATCTCCGGATGGATTCATCGGAAGCGTGATCATGGCGGCGTACTGTTCGTCGATCTGCGCGACCATTATGGTATCACTCAAGTCGTCGCGGCGGCCGGAAGCCCGATGCTCGATCAACTCGATGCGCTGCGCGCCGAGTCGGTTGTCTCAATCACAGGGGATGTCGTGGCTCGCGGCCCGGAAGTCGTGAACAAGAAGCTTCCGACTGGCGTAATTGAGGTTGTCGCACGTGAGGTCACGGTTCAGTCCGCTGCCGCTGAACTCCCGATGCCGGTCGCGGGCGAGGCGGAATATCCCGAAGAGATCCGGCTGAAGTATCGCTACCTCGATCTCCGGCGTGATCAGGTACATCAGAACATCATCCTTCGCTCTGCAGTGATCACGTCGATCCGCCGCAGGATGATCGAGCAGGGCTTTACCGAGTTCCAGACGCCAATCCTGACGGCGAGTTCGCCTGAAGGAGCTCGCGATTATCTCGTCCCGAGCCGCGTCCACCCAGGTAAGTTCTACGCGCTTCCGCAGGCGCCGCAGATGTTCAAGCAGCTGATCATGGTCGCCGGCTTTGATCGCTACTTCCAGATCGCGCCATGCTTCCGTGACGAAGATGCGCGTGCCGACCGTTCGCCTGGCGAGTTTTATCAGCTCGATTTCGAGATGAGCTTCGTCACCCAGGACGACGTGTTCAACGCGATCGAACCGGTGCTGTCGGGCGTGTTCCAGGAGTTCGCGAACGGTCGCACGGTCACGCCGGCGGGCGAATATCCGCGCATTCCGTATCGGGAGGCGATGCTGAAGTACGGCAGCGACAAGCCGGACCTTCGCAACCCGCTGCTGATCACGGACGTGTCCGAGCACTTTAAAGGCTCCGGCTTCGGCCTGTTTGCCGGGCTGGTCGAGAAGGGCGCGCTCGTCCGCGCTGTCCCGGCTCCGGGTACGGCCGAGAAGAGCCGTAAGTTCTTCGATGACATGAACGAATGGGCTCGGAGCGAGGGCTTCGCCGGTCTGGGCTACGCCACCCGGAAGGGCGGTGAGTGGGGCGGCCCCATTGCCAAGAACCATGGCGAAGAGGGCATGAATCGTCTCGCCGAAGCTATGGGCCTCGGTCCCGACGACGGCATCTTCTTTGCTGCCGGCAAGGAAGAGGATGCGGCGAAGCTGGCCGGCGCGGCACGCACACGGGTTGGCGAGCAGCTCGACCTCGTTGAGAAGGACGCGTTCCGCTTCTGTTGGATCGTCGATTTCCCGATGTTCGAGTTCAACGATGAGCAGAAGAAGATCGACTTCTCGCACAACCCCTTCTCGATGCCTCAGGGCGAGATGGAAGCGTTGGAGAGCAAGGACCCGCTCGATATCCTCGCCTGGCAGTACGACATCGTCTGCAACGGCGTAGAGCTGAGTTCCGGTGCGATCCGGAACCACCGTCCGGACATCATGTACAAGGCGTTCGCGATCGCGGGCTATTCGAAGGAAGAGGTCGACACGAACTTTTCCGGCATGATCAACGCGTTCAAGTTTGGTGCTCCGCCGCACGGCGGCTCCGCTCCGGGCATCGACCGCATAGTCATGCTGCTGGCAGACGAGCCGAACATCCGTGAGGTCATCCTCTTCCCGATGAACCAGAAGGCGGAAGACCTGATGATGAACGCTCCGGCTCCCGTGACGGCGAAGCAGCTCAAGGAGCTCAATATCAAGGTTGTGAGCGCGCCGACGAGCGACGCATCCGCAAAGCCTGCGCTGGTGAAGGAAGACAATCAGGCCTGAAGGAGGCTGGTGGACGCACTAGGGCTCGAACCTAGGACCCGCTGATTAAGAGTCAGCTGCTCTACCAACTGAGCTATGCGTCCACTGCCTTGAGGCAAGTGCTCCGGCGAACAAATGCGCCTTGAGCGGCGCGGCCGGTAGCATGGTGAAACTTGGTGCGCAACCGTCCGAGTTCAAGCTTCTCAAATAAGGCGGGACGTAGTTCGCTGTTGACGCTCGAGCGCCATGAGGATTCCCAGGCAGAGCATGATCGTCATCACAGCCGACCCGCCAAAGCTAACCAAGGGCAAAGGAACGCCAACGACCGGCGCCAGTCCCATGACCATCATCAGGTTGATCGCGACGTAGAAGAAGATCGTCGCGGACAGGCCGGCAGCCGTAAGCTGCGCGAAGCGTGTCTTGCCATTCGCTGCTACACGCATGCCCCAGCGGATGACGAAGGCGAACGCCAGGATCAGGAGCGCGCCGCCGAACAATCCCCATTCCTCGACCATGGTCGCGAAAACGAAGTCGGTGTGACCTTCGGGGAGATAGTCGAGATGGCTTTGGCTGCCGTTCAGATATCCCTTTCCGAAGATTCCACCCGACCCGATGGCGATTTTAGACTGCGTGATGTGATACCCGGCACCAAGCGGATCGGTTTCCGGATTGAGGAAAATATCGATCCTCTTTCGCTGGTACCCGTGAAGGAATTCATAGACGACAGGGATGGCCACCGCGAGGGCCGTTCCTGGAATTAGGAACACGCGCAGCGGCACGCCCGCTACAAACATGACCGTTACGCCGATGAAGGAGATCATCAGCGCGGTGCCGAGATCGGGCTGCAGGATGATGAGACCCACCGGGACGCCAATCAATGCCGCGGCCGGCCAGATGGCGCGCCAGCTTCTTATGTCACCTGCAGGCAGCAACTCGTAGAATCGGGCGAGGACCAGGACGATCCCCGGCTTCATGAACTCGCTTGGCTGGAGCCGGATGAAGCCCAGATCGATCCACCGCTGCGCGCCCTTTCCGACAAAGCCGACAGCTTCGACGACGATGAGCATCAGCAACACGGCCCCATAGATTGGGAAGGCGACCTGCTT
>Ga0207691_10001862_pt1 | contig 20626 bp, 17 predicted proteins | sample KBSM13metaG_FD_184327 | JGI IMG/M metagenome (GOLD analysis project Ga0207691, IMG submission 184327) | Miscanthus rhizosphere microbial communities from Kellogg Biological Station, Michigan, USA - KBS M1-3 metaG (SPAdes) (version 2) | ecosystem: Host-associated > Plants > Roots > Rhizosphere >... | reverse complement strand
GCCAATGCGGCGGGCTTTCGAGCGATTGGCTGCGGGCCTTGTGAATCACGGTGTGCTCGCGAAGAAGGAAGGCAGGTGGGAGCCGGCGCCGGGTTTCGTTGAGGCAGCGGATTCTGCCGGGCATGTTTTGCGGTCCTACATTGAGAAGCATCCCGGTCATCTTCCCGAAGCACTTCTTTGCGAGGCAAATTGCGCTGAGTTGGGAGTTATTTTGCGAGGTGAAAAGGACGCTGTGCAGGTCTTGTTCTCCGGCATCGGCGCGGACTTGCTTGAGCAGTTTTACGGCGACGGCCTCTTCACCAGCCAGTGGCTCGGAGCCATCGCAGCCGCGCTGGATGCGACCGCGCGACGTCTGCCGGAAGGGCGCGGATTGCGCATTCTCGAAATCGGCGCGGGCACCGGCGGACTGGCCTCGCAGGCATTACCCCTCCTCGAGCGTGGTTTGCATTCCTACATCTTCAGCGATGTGTCCGCTGCTTTCTTTTCTGCGGCGCAGCAAAAGCTCGCCGCGTTTCCGGAAGTGGAATTCAAGATTTTCGATCTCGAAAAACCGGGCGTGGCGCAGGAGCTGGAAGCGGCGTCGTTCGACTTCATCGTCGGGACCAACGTTGTGCACGCGGTCAGCGATGTGCGCACCGCGTTGCGAAATCTGCACGATCTGCTCGCGCCGGCCGGAAGCCTCATTTTCATGGATACCGCCACGCCGCAACTCTGGACGGAGGCGGTCTTCGGACTAACGAGCGGTTGGTGGCGTTTCACCGATCGCGATCTGCGCCCCGAACAGCCGCTGCTCGAAAGGGCAAAATGGGAAATGGTGCTGCGAGAGACTGGTTTCAGTGAGACGATGTCATTGCCGGGCCTGATCGGTCCTACTGGCGGCGAAGGCCAGATCGGACTGCTGGCTCGCAAAGCCGGACAGGAAATTGCGGCACCGGTCAAGACCGCGGTCGAAGCGCCAGAAGAAAAGTCGTGGCTCGTATTCGCCGACGAATCTGAACTGAGCGACCGGTTGATTTCACGGCTTCGCGAAACGGGCGTGCGCTGCCGCGTGGCGCGACCGGGAGACAATTTCGAGTTCGATGGAACCGACGCGTTTACGCTGCGCAAGGAAGCGCTCGAGGACTGGAAAAAGCTGTTCGAAGAATACGGGGAGAAGACGCCAGAGCGCATCGTCTATCTTTGTAATCTCGACGCGAGGATCGATGACGGGACGATGTCCAGCGATCTCGACGCGCTGCTTTATCTCGCCCAGGCGCTCGAAACCGACCGTCCCGGATCCAAGCTGCGTTTCGATCTCGTGACTCGTGGCGCCCAGCCGGTCGGCCGCGACCTCCAGCCCAACGCCGTCGGGCAAGCGCCCGCCATCGGACTGATGCGCGTAATTTCCAACGAGCACTCAAAGCTCTTCTGCCGCGGCATCGATCTCCCTTTCGAACCTTCACCATCTGACGTGGCGCTGCTTTGGAGCGAGTTGATCCTCAAAGCCCCGGAGCGCGAGATTGCCTTCCGCGGCGAAGCGCGTTATGCCCAGCGACTGGATCGCGGCCGGCCTTCCCGCGAGCAATGGCTTGATCCCGCCTTGCCGTTGCGCCTCGAATCCCGCGAGCGCGGGCATCTCGATACGCTCCGTTTTACTCCTTTTGAGCTGCCGCAATGCGGCCCCGGCCAGGTGTTGATCGACGTGAAGGCGGCGGGGATGAATTTTCGCGACGTGCTCAAGGCGCTCGCGCTTTATCCCGGTGATGCGCCGGATGCGCGCATTTTCGGCGATGAAGTAGCTGGTGTCGTTAGGCAAGTCGGATCGGCTGTGACGCACGTCGCACCGGGAGATCGTGTCTTCGGCCTCGCGGTATTCGGAATCGCCACGCAAACGCTGGCGCGGGGCAGCGACGTGCGATGCATCCCGGCGGGCCTCTCTTTCGAGGAAGCGGCGACGCTGCCGGTCGTTTTCATGACTTCGTGGCATGCGTTGCGAAATGTGGCGCGGCTGCGCAAGGGCGAACGCATCCTCGTACACGCGGGCGCGGGCGGCGTTGGGATGGCGGCGATTCAGATCGCGCACCACCTCGGCGCGGAAGTGATCGCCACCGCTGGGAGCCCGAGCAAACGTGCGCTTCTCAAGACGCTCGGCGTGAAACACGTGATCGACTCGCGCCACGGCGACTTTGCTGAGGCCGTCATCGAGATGACCAATCGCAAGGGCGTGGACGTGGTGCTTAATGCACTCGCCGGCGAGGCGATCCCGATGGGTCTCTCGTGTCTGGCCGAGTTCGGTCGTTTCATCGAAATCGGAAAACGAGACATCTATCATAACGCGCGCATTCCGCTCCGGCCGCTGCGGGCCAATGCATCGTTTCACGTCGTGGCGATGGACGCGGTTTTCCACGGCGACGACGCGCTCACCCGCCAGATGCTCGAGGAGATCTGCGACCTGGTCGAGCGGGGCGCGCTCCGGCCTCTCCCATATCGCGCATTCCCCGCGTGCCGCATCGACGCGGCGTTTCGACTCATGGCCAGCGGAAAACATATCGGCAAGGTGGTCGTCGCATTTGCAACCCCCTTCGTTCCGCGACGCGGCGAACCGCCCGCGCCAGGATTCAACGTTAAGCCTGATGGAAGCTATCTAATTACCGGCGCATTTGGTGGCTATGGCAAAGTGCTGGCACGGTGGCTCGTCGATTGCGGCGCGCGTCATCTCGTCCTCACGAGCCGCAGCGGCGCTTCCGATCCGGAAGCCGAAAGGTTCGTGGCAGGCCTGCAGGAACGCGGCGTCGAGGTTCGCGTGGTCCCGGCGGACATTGGTTCGCCTAACGACAACAGGAAATTGTTCGCGGGGATTGAATCGAGCGGGCAGCCGCTGCGTGGTGTCTTTCATCTCGCGATGGTGATCGACGATGCGCCGTTCACTGCGCTCACCTCCGAACGCATGCAGGCCGTGATCGCACCCAAGGCGCACGGCGCATGGCTGCTGCACGAGGCGACGCGGAAAATGGATCTTGATTGCTTCGTCATGTTTTCGTCTGTCTCGAGCATTTTCGGCAATCCGGCGCAGGGAAATTACAGCGCGGCGAATGCATTTATCGATGCCCTCGCGCATCATCGTCAGGCCCTCGGTCTGCCTGCGCTTACGGTTAATTGGGGCGTGCTCGGTGGCGAAGGTTATGTGGCGCGCAATGAGCGCGTCGCCGATTTTCTCGCAAGACAGGGAACGATGGGAATCTCGCCCGGTGAAGCAATGTCACTGCTCGAGTCGTTCCTCCGCGTGGGAAGCGCGCAAGCGATTTCGATCCGCGTCGATTGGGGCAAATGGCGCCAATTTTTTAGAGGCATGCAGGAGAACCCGCTTCTTGAGCGCATTTTCGCGGCGCTCGAAAATCAGGAATCAGTCGGCCCGACGAGTGATTGGCGGAGCCGGATCGATGCGGCTTCGCCGGCTGAGAAACAGGCGGTGATCTGCCAGGCCGTCCGGGAAGCAGTTGGTTCCGTTCTGCGGGTCAAGCCCGACAGTTTGCGTGACGACCAGCCATTGACGGATCTCGGCTTGGATTCGTTGATGGGTGTCGAAATCGAGACCTCGCTTGAAGCGGCGGTCGGCGTTGCTCTACCTCCAACGAGTCTGATGCGAGCTCGGACCATCGGTCAGATCGCGTCGTTAATCGCAGGTCACCTCGGTGGCGCGGCATCCGTCGCGGAATCCACCCCAGTGTCGGCGCAAATCGAAGCAACTAGTGCAGTCGACCTTGATGCGATTTCCCACGAAGAAATCGAACGTCTGCTCGGACGCGAGGCCGAATCCGAAGAGACCAAAGCGATCGAAGAAGCCAAGCGTTAAGCGCCGGCTCATGTTGTAACCGCGATGCCGGCCGATCAACGCGCTCGTCTTAAACAATGGCTCGATCGCGGTGAAGCGCAGCTTCATCCGCTGACTTTCCCACAACGAGAACTTTGGGAAGTCTCGCCGGTGCCGGCGGAGGACAACGCGAATCACATCTGCTGTCTCATCAATGTGCACGGACTCCTGACTGAACGAGAGTGTCGCGCTGCGATCCAGCGAGTGGTCGATCGTCAGGAGGTTTTGCGTCTCTCGATCCTTCCCGGCAAAGAGCGTCCACTCCAGATGATCCGCAAGAGTTGCGGGATCAATTTTGAATTTCGCGAAGTTGCGCCCAATGATACGCAACCGGAAGCGATTGAAGAATTAGCGGCAGAGATTTTCCGCGCGCCATTCGACTTCGTGCAAGGGCCGCTCTACCGCGCGGCCGACTTGCGTCGGGCGGCCAACGACCACGTGTTGGTTTTCGCGATTCATCACGCCATTGCTGACGGCTGGAGCCTGGGGGTACTAGTTCAGGACCTTTTCGCTGCTTACATCGAGGTCGTGATGGGATCGTCCGAGGCTTTGCTGCCCGTGCCGCAAACCTACACGGCGTGGGGCGCAACTGAGCGCGCTTTCTGGCAACCGGCGGTTGTGGAGCAGCGCGTCGAGTTTTGGAGGACCAAGTTAGCCGGTTCACCTCGGATGTGGAGTTTGCCGATCACGCCGGGGCCGCCCAAGCGATGGCTTTCCGCGATTCCTGCGAATCTGACTAACGAAACGCGCGAACTGGCCCGTCAAACTACCATCACATTCTTCAGCGCCCTGTTTGGGGCTTTCCAAATTGCGTTCTCCGAATGGAGCGGATTCGATGATCTCGTGGTGGGAACACCGGTCGCCAATCGCACCAGGCAAACCGCGCGTGAAACTATGGGATATTACGCGGGCATTGTACCGCTGCGCGGGCAGATCGATCGCTCGCGCATTGTCGCCGATCACTTACGAGCGGCCCATCAGCAAACGATTGACTCGTTCGCGAACGCCATCCCTTTCGTCGAGTTGGCGCGCGCTCTCGGCCAGCAATCGGAAGCGGGATATAATCCAGTTTTCGAGGTTCGCTTTGCTTTGCAGAACCATCCCATGCCGGAGGTTTCGCTGCCTAATCTTTCCGCACGCCTGAGCATGCGTTCGACGGGAACCGCACGTTTCCGGCTCGGATGCGAAATCACTGAAGCCGGCGACGGTCTGGAAGTCGCCTGGCTTTTTCGCGAGAATTTGTTTTCCCGACGTGACATTGAAAGTCTCGATGGCATATTTCAGCGAGTTCTGGCGGGCATCTGCCGTTCGCCGGAGAACCGAATCTCTGAAGTATTGAACCGACCTCAATGAACGCCGCCATCGACGAAGACTTCAGCGGGATGCATGAGCCACACTGGGTATTGCGGAGCGCATTTCAGCTTCTCGTTCTCGGTTTAGTTTTCACTGAAGTAATGCTCGCTCTAACGGTGCATCGCGGATTGATCTGGCTGGCGGTGCCGCTCGTGCTTGTTGCCAGCCACTTGATGCACGGTGCTCTCATCGGCCTGCACGAGGCGGCTCACGGGCTTCTCCGAAAAAATCGCGGCTTCAATGAGTTTGATGGACTGGTGATCGGCACGTTGAGCCTAATGAGTTTCAGCCTCTATCGCGTCGTCCATCAAACGCATCATGCTTATCTCGCGACGGAACGTGACTGCGAATTCTGGCCATTCTCCCACACGAACATTCCGCGATGGAAGAGATGTCTGGCCGCATTTTTTGAGCTGAATTTCGGATTGTTTTATGGTCCGTTTGTTTTCCTGCGAGCCTTCCTCCTTTCTCCGTCTCCGGTCCGAAGCAAGCGCGTTCGCCAGCGCATTTGGGCGGAATTGGCACTGACGGTTGTGGTTTGGACTTTGATCCTCTGGGCGGTGGCAACATTTGGTCTCTGGAAATATTTCTTCTGGATGTATCTCGCACCAGCTGTTTTGGCGGCTAATTTGCAGAATTGGCGCAAGTACATTGAGCACGTCGGGATGACAGGCGACACGGTAAATAGCTCAACTCGGAGCATCGTCGCGAAGAGCTGGCTGGGACGGCTGGTTGCTTTCACGCTACTTCACGAACCGTTTCATGGAGTTCATCATCAACGTGCCGGTCTGCCCCACTCCGTTTTGCCCCAACACGTGGAAAAATTGCAGCCGAAAAAACCGGGCGAGCGGACACCGTATCCAGGCTATCGTTACGCCTTAGTTGAACTGATGCGCTGCCTTGCCGATCCACGCGTTGGGCCGCAATGGCGGACGATTTGATCAATTGGTTGACCACGCTTCTCAGGAATGAATAGATTTCCTTGAGAGGCACCATGTCTGCCATCGCCGCCTCTTTTCTCGAGGCAAAAGCTCTCACTCGCGAGTTCGACGAAGGGCAGGTGAAAGCACTGCGCGGCGTCGATTTTTCCATTGAAGAAGGCGAGTTCGTTGCCATTGTCGGACCGAGCGGATGCGGTAAATCGACTTTGCTGCAGTTGCTCGGTGCATTGGATCGACCGACCTCCGGAACTCTTCTCTATCGCGGAATATCACTACCGGATCATCCCAATCCGGCAGCCTACCGTGCTCGCCAGGTCGGTTTTATTTTCCAGGCTTTTCATCTCCTGCCGACTTTCACCGCGGCCGAGAACGTGCAGATCCCCATGTTCGAAATCGATCGCTCAGCTTCTGAGCGGCGCAATCGCGCCTTTGAATTGCTGAAGCTGGTTGGTCTCGATCATCGACTCGATCATTTTCCTTCCAAACTTTCCGGCGGCGAGCGCCAGCGCGTCGCCATTGCGCGAAGTCTTGCGAACGGCCCGTCCCTGCTTCTCGCGGATGAACCGACCGGTAATCTTGACAGCGAAAATGCTCAGTCGGTCCTTAATCTCCTAATTCGCCTGCAGCAGGAGCAGGGTCGCACCATGGTGCTCGTCACTCATGACGCAACCATTGCCGAGCGCGCGGGAAGGATTCTACGCATGATCGACGGTCGAATCGTCGCGGACGATAAACGATGACATTTTTTTCTGTTGTCATTCGCGGTCTCTGGCGTCGCCCCTTGCGGACGGGATTGACTCTCGCGGGAATTTCGATCGGGATCGCGGCAGTTGTGGCGTTGGTCGGGATGTCTCGAGGTTTTGAGAAAGGCTGGCAGGCTGGATTGAAGGCGCGCGGAACCGATATCGTCGTTACCAGCAGAGAGGGATCGCTCACGCCGAAGCGGTTCGATGCGTCCGTCCGCGATCGGATCGCCAGCCTTCCGCACGTAGCCGTCACCTGCAATATTCTGGTAGAGGTGACCAGCGTTGAAGACTCGGATCTGATGATTCTGTCAGCTCGAGAATGGGGATGCTTTGCCTGGAATAATCTTGAACTTGTTTCCGGACGCATGCCTCGCGATGCCGTGGAAGAAACAGTGGTCCTGGGTCAAACCGCGGCAGAAGTGCTCAAGAAGAAAGTTGGTGACCCGATCCAGATAGAAACCAAGCAACTGACAGTCGTCGGAATCGTGAAGGGTGGCGCGCTGGTCGAAGATGGATCGGTTATTCTTTCTCTGCCGCTCCTACAGGGAATCATGGGCGCTCCCAATCGGATCAACGTAATCGATGTTCGTGTAACGCCTTCGACTACCGAGCAACAAATCAAGGAGCTTACCCGACAGATTGGACAACAGGCCTCGGGAGTTCGCGCTGTGACCGTGAGCGAGCACTTGAGTCACAGCGAGGGATTTCGGCTGGTTAGGGCGATGAGTTGGGGCACGTCTCTGCTCGCCATCCTTGTGGGTGTGCTGGGTGTGATGAACACGATGCTCATGACTGTTTTCGAACGCACCCATGAGATTTGTGTGCTGCTCGCCGTTGGTTGGACGCGCGGGCGAATCATGAGGATGATTCTTTACGAATCCGCGCTCCTTGGACTTTTGGGCGGCGTCGTCGGCGTGGCTATTGGTGCCGTGGGAGTCAAGGTGCTGAGCGCAACGCCGGCGATTCGAGGATTATTGCAGCCTGACCTCAGCATTGCGCTCCTTGGCCTTTCTGTCGTGATCGCCGTTGCAGTTGGAATTAGCAGCGGCCTCTATCCAGCCTGGCGGAGCTCGCGGTTAAACCCGAGCGTGGCTTTGCAAGCCGGATGAGAGCAGCGCAAACTGATCGATCCGTGCCAATTCATCCTGAAACATATCTTCATTCGTGAAACTGTTCTTCGCTCTCGCCATCGTCGCTGCGGCCTTCCGCCTTATCTCCATCCACGCCGCTGAACCCGCACCGTCCGCAATGTCGGCGGCAGAACTTGCTGATCGGCTGGACGCTTCCAGCCAAGGCAGTGCGTTGATCCGCAGCAAGCTTGAGGTCCGATCACTCGAGGGCGCCAAGCGCGTCCTCCAACTCCAGATCAAGCAGCGTCGGACCAAGACGACCACCGATCTTGTTTATCAAGTGCTTTGGCCTGACGAGCATAAAGGCGAAGCTGTCATCTTGCACCAGGCCCAGGGTGCGGCGAAAGGCTCGATCATTGTTCCGCAGCAGCCAGTTCGCGCGATCAAGGCCTCGGAAATGAACGAGGGGCTGTTTGACAGCGATCTATCCTATCAGGACGCGGTCGAAAATTTCTTCGCCTGGAAAAAGCAGGCCCTCGTTGGGTCAGAGACAATCAACGGAGTGAATTGCCAGATTCTCGAATCCAAGCCGGACAGCTCCTCCGTTTCCATCTATGCCAAAGTGCGCAGCTGGATCGATCCTCAGCGGTTCGTGCCGATGCGGATTGAGAAATATTCATCCTCGGGCGAACTCGTCCGCCGCATTGATGTCACTCGAGTCGCGCGTGATGAAAAGCACCATCCCATTCCAGCCAGTCTGACCGTGCACGGGCCGAGAAAAGACAGCGTCACGGAATTCAATGGCGCGCGCATCGACCAGGACGTGAATTTTACCGACGCCGATTTCACACCGGCAAAGACTTTGCAATAATTCGTCGTTTACCTCTGGACCGCGCTCTCGACCAGCCTTCCCGCGTTGAGCAGATCCGCCTCGGCCAGTCGCGGCCCGATCAATTGCAGGCTCGTCACGGGAACCCGCGCACCGTGCAGGGGCACGGGGACCGCGAGCGCCGGATTACCCGCAAAATTGACTGCCACCGTGTTTTGCAATTGAAGCATCAGCGCTTCGAGAATTCCTATTCTCAAGTCGAGCAGCGGCTTTCCCGGCGGTGTTTTTTGAAGTGTTGGCAACGCGATGAAGTCCACCTTCTCGAAAACTTTACTCAGCGTTCGCTGCCACGCATCCCGCCTGGCCAATGCGCTGCGGTAAGCCGTGGTATAATTTACCTGACCGAGTCGAATTACAGACTGGGTTCGAGCTGTCACACCTAGCGCGAATTGAAATCGTGCGTCGCTGATCCACGCACCCGCTGAGGCAACGGTAGTGCCGTCCTTCTTCGCTTGCTCAAATTTGTCGCTCAGGCTGTCGTCCAGCTCGACGACTTGGAATCCCGTTTTGGCGAGCGCGTCGTCAATCGCCTGATCGATTTTTGGATCAGTACTCTTCAGCTTGAGGCGTCCGACCCGGATGCTTCGCGCGGTTGGCTTTGCTGCCTTTGCTGCCGCATATTTCGCCGCAAAACCATCTTGAAGAAGCTCCATCCCCCGAACTGTGTGATCGATGTCTTTCCCCATCGGGCCCACGGTGTCGAGATGCTCAGGCTCAACCGGATAAACACCTTCGAGCGGAATTAAGCCGTACGTCGTCTTCAAGCCGACGACACCGCAACAGGCCGCAGGTACACGGATCGAGCCAGCCGTGTCCGTGCCCAAAGCCACGTCTGCCGCTCCAGATGCCACCGCGACGGCATTTCCCGACGAGGATCCGCCCGGAATCAGATTTCGCTTCAACGGATTCACGGCCGTCCCGAAATATTCATTGATCCCGGACGGCGAGATTGCGAATTCGGTCAGGTTTGTTTTGCCGACTATCTGCACGTTACGCTGGCGCGCGATCGCCAGACACGGGGCATCCTTTTCCGCGGGCTTGTGGGTTTCGGAAAAGATCTCCGAACCGGCGGTTGTAACTACGCCCTTCATATCAATGTTATCCTTAACTGCGAGCCTTAGTCCGTTGCTGTTTGGATCCGGTGGCCAGTAGTCAATGAAAGCACGATTGCCGGAGAGCTTGCTGGGACGAGGCACAAACGCGCATCCGGTGCATAGGACGAGCGAAGCCAGCGTAAGCGGCAACCATTTAGAGCCTGCGGGGCTGGAGCGTCTCATGCGCGCGACGCTGGATGTCTGCGTGTTGTTTGCAAGCACGACTGCCAAAAAGCATGGTCTGTGCTCGCGGCGCGCAACATACAGTGCCCGGCGCGGATCCTTAACAAGTGAGACGTTCGCCAAATCGGACGACAGGCGAGATCTTTGACGCAGCGTTATCTTTGATAAGCGGACGCGGTTCTGAGGGGATCATATGGCACCCGGCCATTTCGTGTCGGCGCATAGACAAAGCCGTAACGGTCCCTTTTTACATCCACCGGCTCAAGAAGTAAGTGTTTGTTACTCGCCTTCTCCGTGTATTCGATCAGTACTCTGGCCGTTCCATTGAAGCCCCACATTTTAAATCCCGTCCCGAAAAGCCCGCCGTTGGGGTAAAGCTCGTCCAAACCGGCCATGGCATGAAAGCAACTGATAGCGACTTTGTCTTTTCGATAAAGACGATCGTCGGCGCGGTATTTAATGGTTCCTCCGTCGAGCAAGCGTTTGCGTTTTACTGCGAGATCAAATCCCGCTTTTTTGATCTCGTAAGGTCCCCACATGGCCACAGCGTTCTTTGCATCCACCGCAAGCTTGATCGTTTCTGCGAGCGTAAAGTTTCGACCGGTCGAGACCGGACAGTTATTTCTCTGTGGAATAATGCGGCTGCCCACGCCGTCAAAGACGCACAGATGGGGATTGCTCATAAAATCGTGAGGCAGCCAGCTGATGGTGAAGGCTTCAAATTCCCGATTCTTGTGCCTTCTCTTTTCGAGACCAGGCGTCAGTTTGGGCTGCTTGTTATCCGCAAGGACTCGGATGACAGAGATAAATGAGTGCGAATGTTCCGGATGGTTCCCGCGGTCTTCGTAAGCAAAAGGAATGATGAAATAGCGATCGCGGGTATTATTGCCCTCACCAAGGCGGGCCGAGACTTTGGCTTTTATATGATCTACGATCTGGGTGTAAAGCGACACGTCGTAGTTTGAAAAATCGACATCCCGCTGGGGCGAGCCTGCCTGCGCGATTATTGGCCAACCAAGAAGCAAGACGAAGGTTCTAAAAGACATATCGACGAATTAACAGGAAACGACTCCTATTGGAAGTCCTGGGTTGCTTATTACGCAGCTATCTAATACCGACGCTATTTAAGACACAGGTTTCCTAATCCGGGCTGTTCTCCTTCGCACCAGGGGATAGCCTTTCCTGAAGCTGCCAAAAAGCGCCAAGACCAGCCGGTCGGCGACAATTATCTGGCAACAAATGGCGACGGAATGGAATGTGAGTTTGTTTTGCTGTCCCTTGCCTTGGAGTCGAGCCAGCCCAACATTGAGATATGAAAGCTCGACTGGTCAGATTTGGCGAGATCGAGGTTGAGGGAACGCGCTACACACATGATGTCGTGATCGACGGCGGCAAAGTACGGAAACGGAAGAAAGGACCTTCCAGACAATTCCGCGAAAAGTTCGGCCACACGCCGCTTTCGGCCGGGGAAAGAATTCCCTGGGCCGGCAAGCGGCTGATTGTCGGGACCGGCGCTTATGGCGCGCTTCCGGTAATGGACGAAGTCCTAGTGGAGGCGAAACGGCGCGGTATCGAGGTCATTAGTAAGCCCACATTGGAAGCGTGTCGCCTGCTGGAGGAACTGAAGAAGAGCCAGGCATACGCCATCCTGCATTGCACGTGCTGACCGGGATTTGGGAAACTGAATCGCGGATTTGGGATTCTCAACGTCGGTGAGATGGACCTCGCCGGTGCTGCTGCAAGGCCGGCATTGATGCGCTCAATTATCGCGTCTCTTTCAAATTCCGCGACAGCCAGGAGCACGTTCATTTGAAGACGGCTTGCTGAATTGCTCTCGCTCGTGTCGATGTCCCGTGATGTCGAAACCAGCGCGGTCCGGTGGGTCTTTAATTCCCCGATCAATTGCGCGAGGTGTTGGAGGCTGCGGCCAAGCCGATCGAGTTTGTAAATAGCGATGATGTCAACGCGGCCCTTGCGAACCTCGGACATCATTGCGTCCAAAGCGTCGCTTCATATGCTAACGCCGATGCTAATGAAACGTGTCGTTTTATGCTACGGAATCTGCTACGGATTCTGTACGCACGAAAATACACGCTTCATTAGCATTTACCTGGGAAAAGGCACTTTGCACCGTTAGCTCAATTGGCAGAGCAGCTGACTCTTAATCAGCGGGTTGCAGGTTCGATTCCTGCACGGTGCATTCTTCGGGTTGCTTCGGTTTCGGAGATGACTGTTTAGCGTCCCCAACGTGGAACGCGTCCGTTCCATTCCTCGTAAGAGGCTCCAGCGCTGATATGAACTCTGTCGTTTCCTACTTCACCGAAGATGTATCCTTGCAGATAATCACCACCGAACTTCCCGCTCGAGTGGCCATACAAAAAGCCCACTTCGCCGGTAACATAATCAAGGTTCGGCCGTAGATCGAATAGCCGATCGGATGAATCCTTGGCCGATGTTGCCGCAGGGCTCGCCTTCGGTGATTCCATCGCGGGTGAAAAAGGGAGGAAACTTTGCGGTGCTGTTCCCACCAAATTAAACGTGGTCGCTAAAGAAAAAACGTCTCGATTTGAAAACGGAATTCCGAATACGGGATTGGCCAAGCTGTTGAATAGAGTCGGTTGCAAAAGAACCGAACCATTGTTCGGCGCGGCCATGCTCCGCAACTGGGCGAGCGTGAATGCGCCGCCATGCCCGGAGGGGGAAGCGGAGGCTTGCTCGGCCGCCAGCGAGAAACAAAGACCAAGAAAAACGACGACAGGAAGAAGTCCGCGCTTAGTCATAAGATAACTCACAGGCAAAAGACCACGAGCGCCAGTGAAATTTTGATGTGCGACGTGCTCCATCAAGGTGAAACCCTGATGGTTGGATAAAGTTGCGGGCCCTGTTTTGCTCGTTTTGGACAATTTTCGTTGATTCCATTCGAGATTTGAATTTTAGATTTGGCTAAGATCCGTTAGCCCACATACCGCTGCGCAATCGGCATCCGGCGGCCGACCCCGAATGCGCGGCTCGTTACTTTCAGGCCGGGGGCGGCCTGGGCGCGTTTGTATTCATTGAGATCGACGCGACGTTGCACCCAGCGCACCGTCTTTTCGTCGAACCCCTGCGCGACGATTTCTGCCACGCTCAGATTGTCTTCGACATGCAATCGCAGAATCGCATCCAGCACATCATAAGGCGGAAGGGTGTCCTGGTCTTTCTGGTTTGGACGCAATTCCGCGCTCGGAGGTTTTTCAATGGTCGACACCGGAATAATCTCGCCTTTACCCGCCCGCGACGCCTCTGAGTTGATAAAGCGCGCCAACTCATAAATCATAGTCTTCGGCACATCGCTGATGACGGCGAGCCCACCCGCCATGTCGCCGTAAATTGTACAGTAACCGACCGCCAGTTCGCTTTTGTTGCCGGTTGAGAGAACAAGGTGACCGAATTTGTTTGAGAGTGCCATCAACGTCATGCCACGCAAACGCGCCTGCATGTTTTCTTCCGTCGCATCCTCGGTTCGGCCAGCAAAAACTTCTTTGAATTGCGCTTTGAAAACTGCGAAAGCGTCGGCGATCGGAATTTCCAGACATTGAATCCGCAGATTCTTTGTCAGGGCCAGCGCATCGAGAATGCTGCCGCGCGAAGAAAATTGACTGGGCATGGAAACGCCGGTGACATTGTTGGGGCCCAGCGCATCCACTGCAATCGCCGCCACAACAGCGGAATCAATTCCACCGCTCAAACCGAGCACGGCACTTTTGAAACCGCACTTGGCCAGATAATCGCGCAAACCCAGACGCAAGGCGGAGTAAAGTTCCTGAACAATATCAGCTGAAGGGATCTCCGGAGCTTGGACACTCTCGGAATCGACGATTACGCTGGCCTCCTCGAAAGCCGGGAGCTGGGCGAGTAGTTGACCGCGCGCATTCACCGCGATGGAGTTGCCATCAAAGACAAGTTGGTCATTTCCACCGACGGCGTTGCAATAAAAAATCGGGCGCTGATAGGTGCCCGCTAATCCCGAAATCATTTCTCGCCGGACCGCTGGTTTGCGGAGGCTGAATGGCGACGCGCTCACATTCAAAATCATTTCCGCTTCTTGAGCGACGAGTGCGCGCACTGGATCGACATCGTAAAACGGACGCGGCAAATAACGTTCCGTCCAAATATCTTCGCAGATGGTGACACCAATGCGATGTCCGCGGAATTTCAGCGGCGCAATTTCGCGAGCTGGCTCAAAGTAGCGATCCTCATCAAAGACGTCGTAGGTGGGGAGAAGTGACTTGTGAGTCTTCTGCAACGGCTCTCCTGCTTGAAGCAGTGCCGCAGCATTATGAAAAGGTTTACCGCGGCCTTCGTTGCGATCAACGAAACCGACCAGCAATGCTGGTTTGTTCAGCCTTTTTTGCAGCTGGTCGAGCACGGCCAGATTTTCCGGAACGAAGCGCGATTTGAAGACAAGATCCTGTGGTGGATATCCAGTCACCGCCAATTCTGGGGCAATCACGATATCAGCCCCCGCGCGAGCGAGTTGATCGTAGGCACCGGCGATCTTTTCGAAATTGCCGCGCAAATCGCCGACTGTCGGATTAATTTGAGCGAAACCAATCTTCATCCGCGCAATAAAGTTATGCGCGGTGCAGAGAGCGGCAAGAATTTCGCCTACTTCTTTTCGCTCCCCATGACGGTGCGATGTTCGTAACCGCCATTCAGGGCCTTATCGGCGCCTTCCACGAAAACCTTAGCCCATTGGATCAGGCAAGCGGCGGCAAAGCCCGCAACCGCACAGATAATTACTTTTTGGATAAAGGTCGCGTGCATCCCCTCTTTAAGAGCACGTGAAGTGCCATGGTTAAGATTGGAATCGGGCGATGCCGGAAATCGATCCGCCTTGGCCGCTGGGTCTTACAATCGTGATACGCCTCGACACAATGGCGCCAAAATTCTGCCCTTCTTACCAAAATCCCCATTGGCGGGTCTGCATTATCCATAAACCAAGGAGTAAATTGCTTACGGCATGGGCGAGAACGCACGAAGCCAAACTTTGGGTGCGATAGGCAACAACGTTGTAAAGCGCGCCTGTGATAAACGCGGCTGGCCAATCGGGGCGCGAATGACTAAAGGTAAACGCAACAGTCACGACGGCGAAAGAGAGCCAGTTAAATTTGCCAAATGGAACTCGCTCGAAATGTTCGTCGACAACAAAGCGAAGCAGGAAACCGCGCCAGAAAACTTCTTCCACCAGCGGAACGACGACAACAAGACGAAGGAAACGAAAAAGAATCGTCGACCAATAAGTAGCAGAGTTGCTCTCAAGCAGTGTCGGGTCGAAGCCAACAGTACGTGGCGCGAAGTTAAGGAAATATTGCGGCGCGATCCAGATGCCAAAAACGGCCACCGCGATGAACAAGGTAAAGACGACATTTTTTAGTCGATGAAATTGGTAGCAGCGACGAAACCAAAGCAGCAGCGCGCCACAGAGGATCGTCTGCGCCGGATAAATCCAGAACTCGGCATGACGCGGGAAAAATATTTGGCCGCAGGCCGTGAGGAATTGGCAAAGCGCGAGCAAAGCCAGGAACAAAACCATTGGCAGGACGTGGGCCAGGAGTTGCCGGCGATGAGATTGCATTTCGGTTTTCGAAACGGAATTGTTATTTTCCCACCATGCCTGAGGAAAATGACACCGGCGCGGAGGCGTTGGCGCGCGCGCTCGAGCTGGAGCTGGCGCAGAAGCGACTGCACTGGCAACGCGGCCGCGAAAAATATCGAACGCTGCGCGTTCTAAGTTTCGGTTTTCTGTTCATCGTTATTCTTGCGGGGCTAATTGCATTGTTCTTTTTCTTCTCACGCACGAACGAAAGGCGCGAACAACGTCCTCAACCTTCGCCTAGGACAGAAGAATCCCCACAGTAAGATCGGCTCGCAACCAGGGTAAAGACTCGATCGGCCAGGTTGTAGATACGGCGCCGCGTCGCTTTGCCGAATTGACACCGCGCAAGGCGCATCCTGACCGGAACACAGACTTCCAAGTCTGTGCGCCCAGCGGAGTTTTACTCCGCTGAAGTTTTGGTGGAAAGAACAGCGGGCAAAATCCCCGCTGGTCGCACAGGCCACCGGCCTGTGTTCCACTCGCACGCTCTAGCCACGGCTAACATACGCGAATATTATCCGGCCAAAATTCTACCGAACTGAATCAGCGGCCGAGTGGCTTCGAACCGTCCGGGAACCGCCCTGCCGTTGAATGATGACAAAGGTGTTGTTGTCCCCATATTGCGCCCACGGCCCGTGAGGGACCTCTTCAAAGTCCACAAAACGCCAGTCGGTCACGTCGGTGTCACCGAGTCCGAGAAAATCACGCACCGCGGGTGATACATCGAGGCCAGCGCCCTTGTTTAGGTTTGGTTTGGGCCGCTCGTTGCCAAAAACGTATTGCCAATGATCGGTGCGAAAAGGACCGGCATCTTCCCATTGCGCGTAGGCTACGCGATCGCCTTTGCGGATTGCGACCCAGCGGCCTTTGCACGTGCTAACGGCCGGACCCTGATAGGCGTCCTTGAACCATGGGACGACCTGGGGCGCTTCCGACCGATGACCAGTTGCGGCTTTGTCGTTATAGGGCAGCGCGCAATAAAAAGGATTTTGTTTCGGTACAAAATTCGCCGGAATGTAATCAACACGGTGGGCGCGATCCGGGTTGTCGAATCCACCGTAATTCCGGGTCCAATTTTTGTCCCACGAACTCGAACGATTTGGGACAGGATTGTTCCCGCTCGGTTGCTCGCCGATCCAGAAAACGGTCGTCACAATTTCCTTCTTCCACGGGTACCTTGCCGCGTGCCGGGGGGGAACCTCTCGCGCCGAAACAAATACCGTACCCATTTGCAGCATTGAAAATGAATCCTCCGAATTGCGATCGGATTTCTTGCTCATCTTTTCCTGATCCGGCAAAATTTTCGCCGGCGCGGAATGAGTGAAGAAAGAAGTGATCGAGGAAATGATCACCGCGAGCGTGTGAGTAAAAGTTCCGGGCTTCATCAGTTTCCTGGGGTTGGTGGCGAAAAAGCTTTCTCTCTCATAAGAATCGATCTAACCGCGCGAAATGCGTGCCGCCTCGGACAGCCAGGCTAACGCCGTGCAACCGTCAACTGCGCCTTCTCGACGAGCTTTTTCTCCTCTGGCAACAGATTCGCTTTTTCGCCCAAATCAAGAAATTTCGCCGCGCGCGAGAAATCACCAATGTTCGCCAGGAGGACGCCGTAGTACGCGGCAATTTGCGGTCGTTCCAACTCCGCTTCGGAAAAACCAGCAAGCGCTTGCAACGCTTTTTTCACGTCGCCTTGGAGATAAAGTGAAAAAGCATAAGTGGCCGCGTAGTCCGGATTCTTTGGCTCCTGTTCATAGACCTCCCGTGCCGCGCGATACGCCTGGTCGGGGTTCAAGTTTAGGAGTAACGAGATTTGCGCAAGATTGTTACGCACGGACAGATCGGTGGGCCGCACTTTCTCGAGATGGACTAGCATACGATAAAGCTCCTGCGTATCGCGTCGGCTGGCATAGAACTCGTAAAGCATCCGCAAAGTTTTCTCGGCATTGATTGGATCTTTCGCCGCCAGCCACCACAAATCGACCGCTTCACTTTGCCAGCCCCATTTGCGAGCCAGGTCGGCTAATCCAAAAATTTGTTCTGGACGCGCACCAACCTTAGCGACCGCTTCCTTCCATTGCTGACTTGATTCCTGCACCTGGCCCAACTCACGGAGCGCCCGCGCGGCCAGTGCATTTCGCATGTATTCGAAAGCATCCCACTTCGTTCCCACGCAAAATTTGCGTAATCCCTCCCAGTCGCTGGTCGCCATGAAGGCGTCCGCCAGATTGAGCGGAGTCGTTCGTTTTACCAACAATGTCGGTGGCAGTGTTTTCATCGACGCCACCGCTGCGGCGGACATTTTTTGTGAATTCATCCACCCAATTAACGCACCGATCTTCACGGCATCGTCGTTCGCATCTTTCTTTAATTGCTCGAGTAACGATTGCGTTTCGGCCTCGTTAGCAGCCTTCAAGATCGAAAGCAAAAGGAGACGATCGGAGAAATCGCGGTTGGACAGACTATCAAGGTCGCGGGCGTACTCGAGCGCGCGGGCTATTTGATTACGACGCAACGCATCGTCGGCCAAACGGTGCATGGCATCCCGATGAAAAGATTTATCGTCAGACAGATCGAGCAATTCGCGCACGCCAGCTTCGCGGGTCGCAAAGTCGTTAGCCGCAACGTGGAGTGTTGCCAGTGCCAAATTATATTTTTTGTCTTGCGGATTGCATCGTTTGGCTTCTAGCAACTCCTTCTCGTACCCAACCAGATCGTGCCTGATCAGGGCAACATCACCCCGCAGAGCGTGATAATCTGCCGTTTCTTTAGCTGGCGCCGGCATGGCATCAAGTGCTTTGCTCGCGCTGTCGGCATCGCCGAACCGAACGGCACAATGTGCCCAGGCACTGAGATCACCCTCAGCGTTCTTGCTCAATTCAGTTACTTGTCGCCAAAACTCGATCGCTCTGCGCAAACCTGCACTCTCGGCCGAATGCGCGATCACACCCGTTGCGTCGGCGTTTTCCGGACTTAGCTCCAACACGTGTTGGGCATCGAGACTGGCGTGTTTATAATCGCCCTCGTTAATGAGAGTATTTGCCTCGGCTAGCAAGCGTCGCACTTGCCACGCGCGAAATGCACTCGAGCCGAAATAGCCGACGGCCCCAAGAAGCAGAATCAATCCAAGAACGCTGAGAAAAATCTTCAGGAGCGAACGCTCGATCTTCTCATTCAACCCCAGCACGATGGGAGCTTTGCGATGGGACTGCCGAAGTCAATCTACGGTAGGAGTAAATCCGCGCGGCATCATCAATTTGCGCTATCGTCGGGCTCATGACGAAATCGCGATGGATCGTTCTCGTCGCCCTTCTTGCGATCAGCAGAAATTCTGGTGCGCAAGCCCCCACTCCATCTGCCGCTCCCCCGCAAACCGTGCGAGTGGCGTTTTGGAATATTCAATGGTTTCCCGGCCGACACCCCAATGCCTCGGTGGCGTCGGAACGGGCGCAAATCGCGTCGGTTCATCGAGACATTCGCCGGATCAATGCAGACCTGATCGGAATGGAAGAGGTGCGTGATTTTGACAATGCAACCATTGCCGTCTCGCCCCTCACCGGCTTCAAGGTTGACGTTGTTTCGGATTTTCCGCCGCGAGAAGGTCAGGATGTCGGACAGCAGGTCGCAATTGCCAGTCGTATCTCGCCGCTGAGCGCCTGGTTCGAAACGTGGAACCCAAATGGACCACTCGTGCCACCGCGTGGATTTGCCTTTGCTGCCTACGAAGTCGCGCCGCGCCATGTCCTGCTGGTTTACGCGATCCATTTGAAGAGTAATCGCGGCGAAATCGCCGAGGACATCGCCATTCGGGAGGAATCGATGCAACAACTGGTCGCACACATCCACGAGATGAACGAGGCTTACGGAAAGCTGGGAAGCGTAAGCTGCGTTGTCGGCGGTGATTTCAACACCGCGCCGGATGATCCGCGTTTCGCCGACGAAACAACAACGCGGACCTTACGCGACAACGGCTTTCTCTGGTGCTGGGAAAATATTCCTTTCGCTCAACGCATCAGTTTGCCCGCCGACAAACTTTTCCCGGCAGCTTGTTTCGATCATATCTTTGTGCGGAACGCCAAAATAAATTCAGCGCGGGTGATCGAAACCTCCAGGCGATCTAGTGATCACAACGCCATTTTCGCGGAGCTGCAACTGTAGCGGCGGCCAGCGACCGCAGCCACAATTCAGTCGAGAAATTTTCCTGGGTTTAGAATATTGTTTGGATCGAGAGCGCGCTTGAGCGTCTGATGAAGGCCCCGCGCAACTTCGCTGCTGGCTTCCGGCCACCAGCGTTTCTTGGCCAGCCCGATTCCATGTTCGCCGGTGATGACTCCGCCCCATGCCAGCACCTGGGCGAACAGTTCATCGAGCACTCCTCGCACTTTCTCGCGTACGGCAGCTTCGCGATTGTAGCGATCCGCCATGAGGTTGACGTGAATGTTGCCGTCTCCGGCGTGACCGAAACAGGCAATCGGGAAACCGGATCGCTCGGAAAGTTTCTCGGCAAACGCAACCAAATCGACCAGGCGGCTCCGGGGAACGACAATATCCTCATTTAGCTTTGTCAGCCCCGTCGCGCGCAGTGAATTGCTGAATTGCCGGCGAAGTGCCCACAACTTCTCAGAGTTGGCTTCGTTAGTGGCAATCTCGAGCGCTGACGGGTTTCGGCGCCAAACCAGATCGCGAATCTTTTCCATTTCGGCGGCGACGCTCTCCTTCTGTCCGTCGAGTTCAACGAGGAAATGCGCGTTGCCGGGTGGAACGCGTGCACCTGCGGAATCGTGCCGCGCAGCTTCGAGAGTAAATTTGTCTGCGATTTCGAGCGACGACGGAAGAAATCCGGCGGCAAAAATTTGCTGCACCATCGT
>Ga0207691_10001861_pt1 | contig 20637 bp, 18 predicted proteins | sample KBSM13metaG_FD_184327 | JGI IMG/M metagenome (GOLD analysis project Ga0207691, IMG submission 184327) | Miscanthus rhizosphere microbial communities from Kellogg Biological Station, Michigan, USA - KBS M1-3 metaG (SPAdes) (version 2) | ecosystem: Host-associated > Plants > Roots > Rhizosphere >... | reverse complement strand
GGGCACTCCTGCTCGCAGGCGCCACAGGTGGTACAGGCCCAGATGGTCTCCGGGGAGATGCGGCCGCCGCCCTCCTCTACCAGCGCCGGCAGCACCTCCACCTTGGCGGGTTGTCCCAGCTTTTCGCGGCTCGTGCCCTGCACCGAGATCGTGGTGTCCAGTTCTGAGCCCGCATCGGCTGAGGTCAGGCGCACGCGGTACTGCCCAGGTTCGGTGGGTGTAAAGCCGCCGGTGAAAAGCCCCCAGGCATCTTCACCCGCCGGCTGCAATCGAGTGCTTGATGTCTTTCCCGATGGCGCGGTGATCTGGGCGACGACCACCCCGTCGCGCATCGGTTCACCGCCAAGGCTGGTCACGTTTGCGTTCAGTGTGAGCACCGCGCCGGCACTTGGACGATCAGGCGAATAGAACAGCCGCATCTTGTCGCCCTGCGACATGTTCCGCTGATACGCCATCCACCGCACGACCTGTCCCCAGAAGCGGTAGTGATATTTGTCCTCAACTCCCTTGCGCCAGCGCCACGCGCCGTCCGTTCCCATAAACAGGATTTTTCCCGCCCCATAGGTTTTCGTGACGATCAGCGGGATGCGTCCGAAGCGATTCGTCTCGGTCGCGTGCGTCGCGAGAATTTCCGTCCCGGCCTTTGCGCGCATTGCCGGGGCGTACCATTGGAAACCGGGCAGCGTGCACACCACACGCCCGGGCGCCATCGAGGTCGGCGGCGCCATCACGCCCGGGGCGGGGATCTCAAACTCGTAGAGGCGGCCCATCATGCAGTCGGCGACGTAGAGCATGCGCTCATCCGGCGACAGGCCTACACCGTTGGGTGAGACCAGGCCATCGGCGCCGCTGCGCCAGCGCACGATCCTCGAGCCGTCCGGCCGCGCGTAGTACACGGCGCCGAGGCGACGATTCTCGCCGTCGAAGTAGCCGAGCGTCGTAAACCAGAATCCGCCCGTGCTGTCGAAGACCAGATCGTTCGGGCTGTTGAGCGGCTTGCCATCACAGGAGTCATACAGCGTCGCGAATCCGCCGGTGCGGAGGTCGACGCGCTGAATCGACCCGCCCCGATACTCTGGCGGCGGTCCGTTCGGCAGGTGCGCCTCGCCCGGCTCCCATTCCCACGCCCCGCCGTTGTTACACACGTACAGCGCGCCGTCGGGGCCGATGGCCGCGCCGTTTGGCCCGCCACCAAGCTGTCCGACGACTTCGTGCTGGCCGCCGGGCAGCACCCGCGTAAGTGTGCCGCGCCGGATCTCGACCAGCAGGATGGAGCCGTCAGCCGTTATGACTGGCCCTTCGGGGAACTGCAGCCCATCCGTGACCAGCTCCATGCGTCCGCTCGCCGGCCCTACTTTGTTCGCGGTCGCGCCGTCGCCAGCGCCTCGTCCAGCATCTTCACCAGCGCGTCGCGATCATACGTATAAGGCTGGCCTTCGTTGAGCTGCACCAGCTGCTCAACCTGCTTGCGAATCGTGATTTCCGCCTCGTGCTGCTCCGGCACCACCATGTAGCGGTGCTTCGGGTTCTCCTCGAACAAGGCCTGCTCAACTGCCGCCGCCACTTCATCCGGCTTCTTGTACTTGCTGCGATCCGCAAGACGGCTGTCCACGCCGGTCCGCTGCGCGGCGTTCTTACCGATGTCGGTGTCGTAGTTGCCGGGCTCGACCACGTTCACCTGCACCCCAAGCGGCGCGAGCTGCGCCGCAAGCGAATCCGTGAAGGCCTCGATGGCGTGTTTACTCATGGAGTAGGCAGCCAGGTCGCGTGACGCGAGGATTCCGGAAATCGAGCCGATGTTGGTGATGCGGCCCTTGGCGGCCACGATCAGCGGCGTGAATGACCTGGCCATGCGATACGGACCGTAGACATTTACATCCATAAGCAGATCGAACTCCTCCATGCTGGTCTCGCCAACCGGGCCCACCGTGGCGATGCCGGCGTTGTTGACGAGGCCGTAGAGGCCTCGGCCACCCTTCGAGATGGTCTCGAAGGCCGCGTCGATATCCTTTTGCTGGGTGACGTCCAGTCGCACGGCCTGCACATTCTTGATGGCGTTCAGTGCGTCGAGGTCGGCCTGCTTGCGGGCGCCCGCGTAGACGAAATATCCGCGGGACGCGAGGTGTTCGGTGATCTTTCGGCCGATGCCGGTACTCGCGCCGGTCACCAGCACCGCCTTCGGCGCGTCGATGGCGGATGCTTCGGGATTCGGGGTCTGCGCGCGGCAGACGAGGGACGCGGCGGCCAGCAACACGAGCAGCCCGGTGACGAGGAAACGCATGGCACCATCCAGCTTGATTTTGTGAGTGTTCGTGAATACTACCGCCGCTGTCGCTGCGACGTGAGGTTTGACGCGCGTCAACGGACTTGGGCTGAGCCGGCGTCTACGCGGCCAGCGGCGTCGCAACCTGCACTTGATTGCGGCCAGATCTCTTGGCGGAGTAGACCGCTGCGTCCGCGCGGGCGATCAGATGCTCTCCCCAGACGCCGAGCGTATCGCTGGCGGCAACGCCAATGCTGCAGGTCAGCCGAATGGGCTCGCCAAACCCCTGGACCTGTACATCGGCGACACGGTCGAGGATTCTCTCCGCAATCGGACGCGCGGCAGCCGCATCCGCGCTGCTCAGGATCACCACGAACTCCTCGCCACCGTAGCGCCCGATGACATCCGACTGGCGCAGCTCCGCCTGGATCGGCCCGATGATGGCACCGAGGCATGCGTCACCGGCGGCATGCCCAAAGGTATCGTTGATTTCCTTGAAGTGATCGAGGTCGATGAACAAGAGCGCTATCGGCAGGCCGCGGGCTCGGGCGCGCGAACAGGCCGCATCGAGACGTTCCACGATCGAGCGGCGGTTCAGCACCCCGGTCAGAGGGTCGATCTGCGCCCGCCGCTCTGCCTCCGTAAGCGCAAGACGCTGCTCGCGCAGGCGGTCGGCCACCCCAAGCGCAATGAAAACCGCCGCCGCAACCATCGAAAGGGGCAGGCCGTAGTACAGGAGCGCCTCGGCACCTTCGGGCTCAGTGAAGAGCAGGCGGACGGCCGTTGCGATCGTGAATGCCTCCAGCAGCGTCCAGGCGACCAGGAACCAACCCGCCGCACGGCTACCGCGTCGCCACGCAAGGAAGGCGACCACCAGGGTGAAGATCGCGGCGCCCAGGAAGATCAGGTTGCCGACTGCCGCGATCAGCCCACCGAGACCGACGACGCGGGCGAGATTTGCAAACGCGAGCACAACGAACGCGACTGCGAGCCAGCCGAAGATGCCGTACACGCGCGGCGAGAAGCGCTTCAGATCCGCGATGTCGCGTACGAACAGGCATGCAGCGGCGCCACTGAGCGCCACCGGCACGTTCCAGGCGTACGAATCGAGCGGCAGGGCGTACGAGAGCAGGGGCCACTCGAAGCCCTCGCCCGACTGGTACGCGAGGTAGAGCGCCTGCAGCGAGAACAGCGCTCCGTACAGGATGAACAGCTGGTCCTTGAGCACGAACCAGATCAGCAGCGCAGCAAGCGCCATTGCCACGAGGGCGCCAAAAGTGAAAGCGATCATCCGCGTGTGTGCCGACGCTCTGGCCAGCTCCCGCTCCAGCGTCGAGCTGGAGAAGCGCAGTTCCTCGGCGCCATGGCCCACGGCCTCGACGCGCGCGTACAGCGGCTGCTTGCCCGACAGGCCGTCGGGAAGCAGGAACACGTAGTCCTGCATGCCGCTGAAGGCTGGAAACCCGGTGGCCCTGGTGAGATCGAGGATTTCACCGGCGCGAATCGCGAACAGCCGTACCTGCAGGTGTCGGCCCTTGTGAACCGTGACCGTGGGAATGCCAGCCGGCCGCCAGTCGTCGGTCGATCGCAGCTTCAACCAGAACGGGCCCCCGCGGCTACGCGCGTCGCGGTAGTTGAATGCTTCGAAGCGCGAGTCGAGTGAGCCGGCTACGACTGCCTCCGGTGCCGGATGCGACACCGACGCACTGAGCGTCTGGACGTCGAAGTCAGGCTCGGCCGCAGCGACGGCTATGGACGAAAGGGATGCGGCGAGGACCAACAGCAACACCGCTAACAAGTTTCGCACTGGTGGCCTCCATGCAGTCGCGACTCAGTCCTTTACCGGTAGCGCGCGGAGCTGCTCGATCATCGCGCGGCGGCGATCCTCGAATGCCCGGCGGTCAGCGGGTACGTCCTGCTCGCGCGGAAAGGCGGTGTCGAGCATTCCGCAGAGCTCGCGCACTTCGTCGCGAAATTCAATGTGGGTGAGGATGTACGGTGCGTTCCTGCGGATGCCCTCGACGACGTGCGCGCCGAGCTCCACCGGATCCATCCACGACGCCGTCATCTCGGCCGCCGCCGCCCGCTCCGCCTCGTTGCGGGCCCCAGCCTCGATGATGCGCGTGCGGGTGCCGCCCGGGAACAGGCACGAGACGCCGATGCCATGGGGCGCCAGCGACATCCGCAGCGACTCGGTGAACCCACGCACGGCAAACTTCGCGGTCTGGTAGGCGCCAAGACCGGGCAGCGGCAGCGGGACGACGCCCGCCATCGACGACGTGTTCACGATGTGTCCGCCCTCGCCGTGGGCCAGGATCAACGGCGTGATGATCTTCACGCCGTTGACGACGCCGCCCAGGTTTACGCGCAGCGCGCGATCCCAGGCGTCGAAGTCCGCATCGTGGGTGTCGCCGCCTCCGCCGACGCCGGCGTTGTTGCAGAGCAGATGGATTCGGCCGAACGTGCGAACGGCCTCTGCGGCCGCCGCCCGGACCTGGTCGCGGTCACCGACGTCCGCGTTGATGAAGTGCACGTCGTCGCGCCCGGCCAAAGCCTGCCGCTTCTCCTGGAGATGCTCCTGGTTGAAATCGACGACGATCACCTTCATGCCGAGCCCGAGGAAGTTCTGCACCAGCCCGTAGCCGATGCCGCTTGCGCCACCCGTGACGAACGCGACCCGGCCGGAAAAGTGCTTCATCGGGTCAGTGCGCCTCGCCCGTGAACGTTCGCAGCGCGGGGTTTGTCCGGTTGGGCATCGCGAGCGCCGCCTTGACGCCCGGCCGCTCCGTCACGCGCTGCACCCACTCGCTGAAGCGCGGCGCGCGCTGGTCGAAGTTCTTCTCGGGAAACATGCGTGCCGCGGCCATACCGCACATCGAGTAGAAATTGATGTCTGCGAGGGTGTACATGTTGCCGGCGATCCATTTGGTTTCGGCCAGCTGCTTCTCGGCCTTGTCCACGGCGACCTCGACCTTGCGCGTGGCATTGGCGAGATCCGCCTCGCTGAAGCCCGAGCGCGCCGTGCGCCATTTCTCGCGCTGCTCGTGGAGCGGAATCCGGGACAGGAGCTTCTCGAACTCACCTGAATCAATCGATCGCGCGATCACGCCTACCATGCGATGCCAGCCGTGCATCGAGACGTAGTTCATGACGTGCTCGTCGGTGAACTTGTTCCAGAAGCGCATGCGCGCCTTACCGACCGGATCGGCGGGGCGGAGCGGGGGTGCGTCGGGAAACACGTCCTCAAGGTACTCGCCGATGACGGTGGTCTGGGTGATGATGACGCCGTTGTGATCGAGCACCGGCACCTGGCCCTCGGGGTTGATCGCGACGAACCAGGGCTCGTGCTGCTCGAACTTGTGCAGGTCGACGTACACGCTCTCGAACTCGAGGCCCTTTTCCTTGAAGGAAAGCAGCGCCTTCAGCGAGTTGGCCGCGGGCTCGGCGTGGTAGAGCTTCATCATGGTATCAGCGCTGGTCGGCCGCGCTCGGCGGCCGCGCCTGCACCATCGCGACGAGCGCCGGGTCGAGCTTTGTGGGCATCGCCGCGATGATCGCTGCGTGGCGCGCTTCCGCGCCGGGCCGCCATTCGCCGTGCGTGACGATGTACAGCTCGTCGTCCAGGACGGCCTTCAACACGAGCCGGCCCACTTCCGCCGGCTCCATCATGCTCGGGAACGGCACCTTCGTTGCGCCGGCTTCCTCGGCCTCCCTGAAGGCGTCACCCACGCCGAATTGTGGCGGGCGGTTCCGGGCGAGCTCGCCAATGTTCGTCCGGATCGGGCCGGGGCAGAGAACGGAGACGCCGATGTTTTCCTGCATGAGCTCGGCGCGTATGGTTTCGGAAATCGTCACCACGGCCGCCTTGGCGGCGACATAGATGACGAACTGGGCCGGCATCGGCACGAGCGCCGCCAGGGAGGCAGTGTTGACGACATGCCCGCCCTCACCGTGAGCGCGGATGCGCGGCAGGAAGGTCTGCAGTCCGTTGACGACTCCGCCGAGATTCACCGCCAGCCCGAAATCCCAGTCCGCGTAGGTGATGCCCTTGAACGGCCCCTGGATGCCGACACCGGCGTTGTTTACGACCACGTGCACCTTGCCGAACATGCGTTCGGTTTCGTCCGCCGCGGCCGCCAGGGCGCTGCGATCGGTAACGTCAACCCGAATGGCATGAACGCTCTTTGACCGGTCTTGCCGGTCGAACGCCGCCAGGGCTTCGCTGATGTGATCCTGCCGCAGGTCGGCGAGCACCACCTTCATCCCTGCCCCGACGAAGGCGCCGGCAATGCCGAGGCCGATGCCGCTCGCTCCGCCGGTGACGAAAGCCACCTTCCCCGCCACGTTCTTCATTCCGACGTCTCCTCGTCGCCCTGGTGTGTGTTTCAGGCGAAGTATCGCTCGATCGGCTCAGGACGTCTGTCCTTTCGGGGAGGCAGGTCGGTCCAAACGCCGAGGCACTGCAGGACGAGATGCGTCGATGAGTCAGGCAGGCGCTCAGTACTCCACCACCTGTTCGTCCGGGTAGCAGTACAGCCAGCGCTCACCGATCTCGGCCGAGGCGATCACCGGATGCTTGCTGGCGTACGCGTGCTTGCTCGCGTGCTGATTTGGCGAGCTGTCGCAACAGAGGGTGGTGCCGCATTCCTGGCAGGTGCGTAGATGCACCCACTGGTCGCCGGTCTTCACGCACGCCTCACAGACACGCTGCGTGGGAGCCTTGACGGATTCAATGGCGGTGAGATGACCGCAGATCGGATCGGACATGGCGACTCTCCCGTGAACTATTCGGCTAGTACGCGGTGCACGAAGGAAACGGCGATCGAGCCCTCTCCGACCGCCGATGCTACGCGCTTGATGTTGCCCGCCCGTACGTCCCCTACTGCGAATACGCCCGGCAGGCTCGTTTCCAGCAAGTAAGGAGCCCGCGCGAGAGGCCACTTCGCGCCTGCCAACTCCTCTTGTGACAAGTCGCCTCCCGTCTTTACGAAGTCCTTGTCATCCACGACGAGGCAACCCTTAAGCCATTGAGTCGCAGCAACCGCGCCGGCCAGGATGAAAACATGCCGAATCTCGTTGGCCTCAATCACTCCGGTTTGGCTGTTGCGCCACCGCACCCGCTCCAGGTGCGTTTCGCCCGCCAATTCAATGAGCTCCATGTGCGAATGCAGCTCGATCGCGGGGTGCTCTTCGATCCGTCGGACCAGGTACCGCGACATAGTCTCTGCCAGGCCACTCGATCGGACGAGTATGTGCACGCGCCTGGCTGTCTGCGCCAGAAAAACCGCGGCCTGACCCGCTGAATTGCCGCCGCCGATTACGATCACCTCTTCGTCCGCGCACAGTTGCGCCTCCATGAAGGTCGCAGCGTAGTAAACACCGACGCCTTCGAAGCGCGAGAGGTTCTCCAACTCCGGCTTGCGATACTCGGCGCCGCTCGCGATCACCACGCATCGGGCCCGCAGCGGCGAGTCATCGCCGATCTGCACCGAGTACGGCCGGCAGTCGCACCCCAGTGCGGTTGCCCCTTTTGCGATGAGTACACGTGCGCCGAACTTCTGCGCCTGCGCAAAGGCACGCCCCGCCAGGGCCTGTCCCGATATCCCCGTCGGAAACCCCAGGTAGTTCTCGATCTTGGAGCTCAATCCGGCCTGGCCTCCCGGCGAATCTTCCTCGAGCATCACGACATCCAGGCCCTCCGATGCGGCATATACAGCGGTCGCAAGCCCTGCAGGACCTGCACCGACGACGACCACATCGTGCACGCGCGACGAGTCGAGCGTGGGGTTCAACCCCAGGCATGCCGCAATCTGCTGGTTGGTCGGATTGCGCAGCACGATCTCGCCACGACACACCAGGACCGGTACGTCCGCGGCGCTGACCTGGAACCGATCGAGCAACGCTTGAACATCGGCATCACGGTCAAGGTCGATGTACGTATACGGATGAACGTTGCGCGTCAGGAACTCCTTGACACGGAGTGTTCCGGAGCAATGGGTCGAGCCGATGAGGATCGCATCGCCGAATCCCTGTGCGATCAGCTCCACCCTGCGAAGGATGAACGCACGCATCAGAATCTCGCTGATCTCGGAATCGGTCTGCACGATTGCAAGCAGGCGTTCACGATCCAGCTCGCTCACTTCGCCCGACTCGCTCACCTGCGCCCGCAGCAGGGAACGGCGCCCGCTGAGCATGTTCACTTCGCCCGTAAACTGGCCAGGGCCATGCACTGCCACGAGTTCTTCGCCCGTTCCCGATGGGCGAACGATCTCGACCTGGCCCGCGATGACGAGGAAAAAAGGTGCTGCCGGATCACCGGCCTCGAACAGAACTTCTCCGCGCCGCGTGGACCGCCGGTGTCCATGCGCTACCACCCGCGCCAGCTGCGCGGGTGTGAGCCTGGGGAACATCCGCTCAGCCGGCGATTTCCCGCTCAGCGGAATCTGCGGTGTACGTGTCGACATCCAGCGGTTCGTCTGCAGCTGGCCTCGCGGTTGAGCGCGCGAGCACCGCGCCGCGTAGCACAATCAATGAGATAGGAACAATTATGCTGTTTACTCGCGACCGATGCACTATTGCAAGGGATGACCATGGAGCTCGGTTATGAAATCGCTTGGCAAGAGGTCGCAAGGCGCACGACTCGAACGCATCCGCGCGTCACCGCGATGGACAGGCGACCGGTTCCACAATGCGCACCCCATCATGGCGGGCTTGCGCGACCCGAACGCAGCGATGCCGACGCTGAGCGAGTTTCTGTGCGGCGGTGAGCGGCGCGTGCCGCGAAGGTCGCTCCCATCGATGAACCCGCTGGACACCTGGCGCAAGCCGCCAGCCAGCGGTCTGCGCGCCACATGGCTCGGGCATTCCACGCTCCTGATCGAGATCGATGGCCTCCGAGTGCTTACCGATCCGGTCTGGGGACCGCGCGCATCGCCATCACGGTTCGCAGGTCCCAAGCGGTTCCAGCCCGTGCCTGTGCCGCTTCGCGCCATGCCGCCGCTGGATCTCGTGATCGTCTCGCACGACCACTACGACCATCTCGACTACCCGACAGTCCGCCAGCTGGCGAAGCACGACGTGCCGTTCGTGACGTCGCTTGGGGTCGGCGCGCATCTCGAGGCCTGGGGCGTGCGTCCCGAGCGCATCATCGAACTGGACTGGTGGGAATCGCACCGGCCGCCGAACACCGAGCTTACGGTGACCGCTGCGCCTTCGCAGCACTTTTCGGGGCGCGGACTGAACGACCGTAACGGCTCCTTGTGGTCTTCGCTCGTGCTCCGATCGCCACGTCACACGGTGTTCTTCAGCGGCGACACGGGCCTCACGACTGAATATCGAGTCATCCGCGAACGGTTTGGGCCGTTCGATCTGGTCATGCTGGAAGTGGGCGCGTTCCATCCGGCCTGGGGCGACATGCACCTGGGGCCGAAAAATGCGCTCGAGGCACTGGCCCTGCTCGGCGGCGGACCGTTTCTGCCGGTGCATTGGGGGACGTTTAGCCTGGCAATGCACGCCTGGGATCAGCCCGCGGAGGTGTTGCTGGATCTCGGTCCAAAAGCAGGCGCGGAACTGGTAATGCCTCGCCTCGGGGAGCCGGTTGAGCCGTCCCATCACAGAGATGTCGAGCCGTGGTGGCGTTCCGTCGACGTGGCTGCTCAGGGACGCGACCTCGACGCACCGACGGCTATTACGCTGCCGAGAAGCGTACCCTGGCCCTTCGACTAGATTCGAGGGACTCATTAGCGCCGATTAGCTTCGGCGATGAGTTCGAACGAGCGAAGGCGTTCGGCGTGGTCGAAAACATCGGAAACGACGATCAGCTCGTCGGCCTGCGTCTCGGCCAGCAGCGCATCGATGCCCGCTCGCACCGTGATGACGGAGCCGATGATGGACCGCGCGAGCATCTGCTGTGCCTGGGCCTTCTCGATGGGCGACCAGTAGGTGTCGATATCGTCGATCGGTGGCTTGCTCAGGCCCCGCGTGCCGCGAAAGATATCCGCGAACGACATCTGCTGCGTTGTCGCCAGACGCCGCGCCTCGCGATCGGTGCCGGCCGCGACGATGTTGACGCCGACCATCACGTACGGCGCCGCGAGCTGCTTCGAAGGCTTGAAGCGCGCGCGATAGATCTGCAGCGCCGGCACCAACAGCTCCGGGGCGAAGTGCGAGGCGAACGCGTAGGGCAGGCCGAGCTCCGCGGCGAGCTGCGCACCGAACAGGCTCGATCCCAGGATCCAGATGGGCACCTCGGTGCCCGCCGCCGGCACCGCCTGCACACGCTGACCCTGCTCAACCGGTGCAAGGTACGCCTGCAGCTCCAGCACGTCGCGAGGAAAAGTGTCTGCGCTCGACCAGCTCCGGCGCAGCGCCCGGACGGTCTCCTGGTCGGTCCCGGGGGCCCGCCCGACACCCAGATCGATACGACCCGGGAACAGCCGCGCCAGTGTGCCGAACTGCTCGGCGATGACGAGCGGCGCGTGATTGGGAAGCATGATCCCACCCGCACCGACGCGGATCGTACTCGTGCCTGCAGCAATATGCGCGATGACCAGCGAGGTCGCGGCACTGGCGATGCCCGGCATGTTGTGATGCTCGGCCACCCAGAAGCGCCGGTAGCCCAGGTCCTCGGCGTGAGCCGCCAGGTGACGGGCGTTGTCGAGCGCACCGCGCGCATCGGTGGCAACGGTCACGCGAGCGAGATCGAGGATCGAGACTGCTGCCAAAGGAATTCCTGCGGCGCGAATGGCGTGGCTATAATGCCAGCATGCCGTGGTGGGGTTGGCTGGTACTGGGCATCGGTCTGCTCGGCGTCGAAATGTTCGTCGTCGACGCGCAGTTTTACCTTGTGTTCATCGGCGTTGCCGCGGCGCTGGTCGGCCTGGTGGGGCTGACCGGAATTGACCTCCCGCAGTGGGCGCAGTGGCTCGTTTTCGCCGCGCTCGCCCTCGTCACGATGTTCGCATTCCGCAAGCGTATGTACGCAATGGTGCGGGGCCGGGGCGGGCAGGTGGAAGCACCCGTCACAACGGGCGATCGTGTCCGCGTGTCCATGCGTCTCGAGCCCGGCCAGTCCGGCCGCGTCGACTATCGAGGCTCCACCTGGACGGCCCGCAACGTCGATGACCGCGCGATCGAGGCGGGTGCCGAGGCGCTGATCAGCCACATCGACGGTCTGACCTTGCACCTGAAGTCCGCCAACGCCTGATCCGGGATACCGCATGGAAACACTCGTCGTAGTGCTCGTCATCGCCGCGCTCGCGGTGGTCATCCTCGCCAAGACGGCGACCGTGGTTCCGCAACAGAGCGCTTACGTAGTCGAAAACCTCGGACGCTACAGCCGCACGCTGCAGGCGGGGTTTCACATCCTGATTCCGTTCGTCGAGCGCATCGCCTACCGGCACAACCTCAAGGAGGAGGCAGTCGACATCACCGAGCAGGTCTGCATCACCAAGGACAACGTGCAGGTGGGCGTGGACGGCGTGCTGTATATGCAGATACTGGACGCGAGCAAGGCGTCCTACGGGATCACCAACCATCGCTTCGCGATCTCGCAGCTTGCGCAGACGACGCTGCGCAGCGAGATCGGCAAGATCGAGCTCGACCGCACGTTCGAGGAGCGCGCAACGATCAACGCCAACGTGGTGAGCGAGCTCGACAAGGCCTCAGCGCCGTGGGGCGTCAAGGTGCTGCGTTACGAGATCAAGAACATCAATCCCCCGCGCGACGTGCTACAGGCCATGGAAAAGCAGATGCGCGCCGAGCGCGAGAAGCGCGCGGTGGTGCTCACCTCTGAAGGCGATCGCGACGCGAAGATCAACCAGGCCGAGGGCGAGAAGCAGCGCGTCATCAAGGAGTCCGAAGCCAACAAGCAGCAGCAGATCAACGAGGCGCAAGGCGAGGCGGCCGCCATCCTCGCGGTCGCCACCGCGACCGCCGAAGGCCTGCGGCGCGTGGGCGAGTCGCTCGCCGGGACGGGCGGCATCGAGGCGATGCAGCTGCGGGTGGCGGAGGAGTACATCAAGCAGTTCGGACGCCTCGCGGACGAGGCGGCAAGCACGCTCATCGTGCCGGCCAATCTCTCGGACATCTCCTCGATGATCGCGCTCGCGACCAGCGTCGTTAAGAACCAGACACGACCCGCAGCCTCCACCGGCTGACGCTGCCGCAGTGCGCGGCGTATTTCGATCCTGGGGCTCCGGCAGACTGCTGCGCGCCGTGTCGTTGACGCTCTGCTTGTCTTCCGCATCGCTTGTGCAAGCCGCGCTGGCCGACGAGGCGGTAACACTACGCGTGATGAGCTTCAACGTCTGGTATGGCGGCGAGCAGGTGAGTCTCGCAAAGGTGGGCGAGGCGATCCGTGCGGCCGATGCCGACGTCATCGGGATCCAGGAGGCCGACGGCAATCTCGATGCGATCGCCGAGGCTGCCGGGATGCCGTACGTCGATCCGCGCCGTCGCCTGCTGTCGCGCTGGCCGATCTTCGATTCGGGTGCGGGTGAGCGCAGCGAGCATGGCGCATCGCCGTACTCGGTGACCGGCCTCGATCGCGACGCGATCCATGCTTGGGTGATGGTGCGGCCGGGCAAGGTGGTCGCGGTCGCGAACGTCCACCTGTCGAACGAGCCCTCGGGGACCGGCCTGGCGCGCGACGGCCGGCCGCTCGCGGAGGTGCTGGCCGCCGAGCAGGCGAGCCGCGTGGTGGAGGCGACGCCGCTCGCGGCGCTGGGACGACTTGCGGCGGAAGGCACGCCGGTCTTCCTGACAGGCGACTTCAACACGCCGTCGCATCACGACTGGACCGAGGCGGTGCGTCGCGTTCGCCCCGAGATTCCGTATGCAGTTGCATGGCCGGTAACACGCCTGCTCGAGGGCGCGGGTCTGCGCGACAGTTATCGCGAAGCACATCCGGATCCGGTCAACGATCCCGGATTCACCTGGACGCCGGGTACGCCGCACCCCATCCAGCCGCCGGGCGAGGGCCGCGACCGCATCGACTACGTCCTGGCTGGCGGCCGCACCGAGACAATTTCCTCGACCATCCTCGGCGAGCCGGGCGGGCCGGATGTCGACATCGCGGTCTCACCCTGGCCTTCCGATCATCGCGCGGTGGTGTCGACGTTCAGGGTCATTCCGATCGCTGCGCCGCCGCTGATCGCCGTCACGCCGCGCAGAGTGGAAGAGGGCGGACGCTTCCTGGTGCGTACGTATGATCCGATCGGCGAGGACTGGACCGCGTTGATCGTCCGCCGCGGCGAGCCTCCCGCCGCCGCGCTGACCGGTGTGCGCGAGATGCCGCACAGCTATCAGCGGGCCATCCCGCTGTCGAGTCACGGGCTGCCGCCGGGCGACTACGACGCGCTGCTCGTCGGCGACGACGGCGGGGTGTTGAAGCGCAATGCCTTCACGATCGCAGCGCGCGGCGCGCGGCCGGAGCTGGCGCCGCTCGAGGGCACCGTGCGTGCAGGTGCGCCGATCAGGGTGCGTTGGAGCGGCGCCCCCGGGGATCTGCGTGACTGGATCGGACTCTATGCGGCGGGCGAGACCGACGTGACGCGTTACCTCGGGTTCGTGTACACTGAGGCCGCGTTCGCCGGCGAAGCCGTCGTCGTCCCGGACGACGAGCATCAACCGCTCCCGCCCGGCGACTACGAGCTACGGCTGCTGCACGACGAGACTTACGTCGTCCTCGCGAGCGCACGACTCGAGGTCGTGCCCTGACCGAACGCCGATCCGGAGCGCACGCTTATCGGGCGATGTTGATGATCCGCGACTGCGTGAACTCTTCCAGGCCTTCCTGCCCCATCTCCCTGCCGAGGCCCGATTGCTTGGCGCCACCGAAAGGAACATCCGCCGGCATGTCGAGATGCTTGTTTACCCATACGCAGCCCGACTCGATCCTGCACGCAACCTCGTAAGCACGCTGCGTATCTGCTCCCCACACCGTCGCCCCGAGCCCGAAATCGGTGCTGTTTGCACGGCGGATCGCATCATCGAGGTCCGAGTAGCGGAGCACCGGAAGAACCGGCCCGAATTGCTCCTCCCGCACCAGGCGCGCATCGTCCGCGATGTCGCGCACGATCGTGGGACGGATGAAGTAGCCGGGACCATCGGCACGTGTACCGCCCGCGATGATCGTTCCGTGCTCGCGCCCGTCCGCGATGTACCCCTGCACCTTTTCGAACTGTGTCTTGTTCTGCAGGGGTCCGAACTGCGTGTCGGGATCGAGGCCGTTGCCGAGAACCGCGGCGTCGGCCAGCTTTGCGAGCTCAGCGCAGAGCTCATCGTAGATCGAGTCGTGCGCGTACACGCGCTTGGCGGCCAGGCACACCTGGCCGGTGTTGAACATGGCGGCCATGAAGATCTTGGGCGCGACTTCCTTCGGATCGACGTCATCGAGCACGATGGCAGCGTCGTTGCCGCCCAGCTCGAGCGTCAGCCGCTTGAGGCTGCCCGCGACGCTCGCCATCACCTTCTTGCCGGTAGCGGTGGATCCGGTGAACGCCACCTTCGCGACGTCGGGATGCCCCGTCAGCGCGGCACCGAGATCGTTCTGATCGGCGATCACGTTGACCACGCCGGCGGGAAATATCTCCGCACACAATTCCCCGAAGCGCAGCGTCGTGAGCGGGGTGGTCGGCGCCGGCTTTGCGACGACGGTGTTGCCGGCGAGCAGTGCCGGCGGGACCTTGAGCATGAGAAGAAGCAGCGGGAAGTTCCACGGCGTGATCGCCGCCACGACACCGAGTGGCGTGCGCCGCTGCACGATGCGCAGCGTCTCATCTTCCTTCAACACCTTGTCCTGCAGGTTCATCGCGGCGAACGCCTGGATCATCGCTACGGAACCGGCGATTTCGCCCCGGGCCATCGCCAGCGGCTTGCCCTGCTCCTGCGTCAGCAGCCGGGCGAACTCATCGGCACGCGCACTCAAGGCATCCGCCAGCCGCAATATCAGGCGGCGACGGTCTTCCAGGGGGGTCGCCGACCACGCCGGAAAGGCCGCCTTGGCTGCGGCGACAGCCTGGTTGAGCTGTGCCAGGTCGGCACGCGGGCACTTGGCCAGCACGCGCTCCGTCGCGGGATTGATGACGTCGAAAGTCGAGGCACCCTCGACCAACCGGCCACCGATCACGAGGCGAAAATCGGTAAACGGTTCCGGCTGCAGCTGCGCGTTCATGGTCAATCTCCAGTAATAATTCGCCCGGTGGGCGTCGCGCCCGACGCCTCCAGGATCGGCCCGGCGCGGGCTATTTAGCCTATTACAGGGACGGGCGGGGCGCTACTTATTGGCAGTTTTATCCCGGGCCAGCAGGAGGTGCGGACACGGGCCTTCGCCCAGCATCGCCGCCAGCGCAGCGCAGGCATTCAGCGATGCCAGCTCACCCTGCGGCGTCGGTACGCGCTCGGTCGCGTCCCTGAGCAGTGTCCGTACCTGGCCGCTCGTGAGGCGCGGCTGCCGTGACAAGAGCAGCGCCACGACGCCCGAGACCTGCGCCGTCGCGAGCGAGCTGCCGGACGCGAAACCGTAGCCGCCGGCGGGGGTGAGCGTGAAAATATCGTCGCCTGGCGCCTGAATATCCGCTGACGGAGGCGACCCGGGCCGCGAGATGTCCACTGCGATGACGCCGGGAGCGTGGGCAGGGAAGCCCGACGCGTCGGACTGCGCGGAACCCGACGGCGGTACGGCCCCGACCACGATGACTCCAGTGCGATCCGCCACGGATACGAGCTCCTCGAGCAGCGGATCGGAAGGCCCGGCGAGGCTCAGGTTGATGACCTGGGCACCTGCATCGATCGCGGCGGCGAGGCCCTGCGCAAGAGTAAAGGAGTTGCACACCGCCGCGTCCGAGGCGGGGTCGAGCTGCCAGCACGACTTCAGGGCGATCAGCGCCACTTCAGGCGCAACGCCGACGATGCCTTCGCTGTTGCCCGCGAGCGCCGCAATGAGGCCGGCGACGCTGGTGCCATGCCGGTCGCGCTCGAAACGCTTCTCGTCGGCATCGATGAAGTTGCGGGACTCGCTGATCCGCCCGGCGAGGTCGGGGTGATGCGTGTCGACGCCGGTGTCGATTACGGCGACCCTGACTCCGCGGCCACGCGACCAGCGATGCGCAGCCGGGATCGCCATCTGCTGCAGGCTCCGTTGCAGGTCCAGGTACGGGTCGTTATAGGCGGCGGTTGAGCTCGCTGTCGCGAACGTGTGGAGCGGTTGAGCGACACGAACTGAGGGTTCGCGCCTGAGCTGCGCCAGCACGGCATCGCGATCCGCGCCACCTGGCAGCTCGAACACGATGCAGTGCACGTGCAGCGCGGGAATCGGCCAGGACCGGACCTCGCGCAGTTGATAGGTGCTCGACAGGGATTGAACGGTCGCCCGCGCCTGCGAGCTCACCTGGTAGCGCACCGCAGTGTCGTAACCACGCGTCGTCGAGCCCGCACGCGTCGGCATCGCGGTTGGCTCGTTTTCGACCGTCACCAGGATGTACCGGTCCGGATTCGCGCGCATGGCAAGCGTCGCGAGGTCCGCTTCCGCGGATGTGCCTGCGACGAGGCTGCTGCAACCAGCGTGCAGCAGCGCGACGCCGACGAGACACACGCTCCGCAGGATGAAGGACGTCCTCATCGCGCGAGCTCGGCGTAGCGTACGGAGTCCTCGGCGCGAAGATCCGCGAGCAGCAGTGCAGAGTCGAGGATGGCAGACGGCTCGGCGGGCGCGAGGACATAGACCCCCGAAAGGGACGGGCCGCCGACGATGACGAGGCGACGGCGCACGAGCATGTCCTGCTGGTCGGCGACGGTCGCCTGTCCGGCGAACACGACCCGGAAGCGAGGCAAAGCAGGATCGGGCGTGGTTGAGGTAGTGACCGTGCGATAGACCCAGGGAGCCGTCGCATCGCGTGTGCCGACCTGCACCGTCAGCCAGCCGAGCGCGATCGCCTGCACGACCACGGCCGCGGCCAGCCACCGCGACAGCGTGGACATGCGACTGCGCCGCGGGCGCCATCGGTGATCGGAGATGGAGGCGGGGCGCGGAGCCGGCTCGGGAGTGCTGGCTGCCGGGACTTCGCGCTCGAGTTCCTCGATACGTGACCAGAGTTTCTCGAACGACGCAGCGGGTGAGTACGCGATCCGGTCTTCCGCCGCCATGCGCCTGTGCAGATCCTGCTCGAGGGCGAGGTCGGCGCGACACTCCTCGCATTCGGCAAGGTGTTGCTCGACCCGCGCTCGGTCACCCTGGTTCAACGTGCCGTTGACGAGCCACGGCAACAGGTCGCGGCATTCGAGGTGCCCGTCCGCGTGAGCCTGATCCGGTCCGGTGAATTCGTGCGTCATCGGTCGAGCCGCCTCAACAGCATCTTCATCTTGAGCCGCGCCTTGTGCATACGCGTCTTAACGGTGTTGACCGGGCAGTCCATGATCTGCGCGATCTCCTCGCACGAGTGACCCAGGTAATACGAGAGCTCGAGTACCGCACGCTGGTTGACAGGCAACTGCGCGAGCGCGCGCTCCAGCCAGTCCGAGCGCTCGTACGCGGGTTGGACGTCATCGTCGGCGACGGCCTCGCTCTCGTCGTCTATGTCGCATGCGGGCGGCGGCTGGCGCTGCAGCGTCTTGAGTCCGCGCCGATAGGCGATGCCGAAGATCCAGGTCGACACCAGCGAGCCGTGGCGGAACTCCGGCGCCTTGCGCCAGACGATCCAGAGCGTGTCGTTGATGATCTCTTCCGCGATCTCATGGTGGCGGGTGAGACGCATCAGGAAACGCGTCAGGCGGCGGTGATAGATGTGATAGAGCTGCTTGAATGCCTCGCGATCGAGAGCGGCGACGCGCGTGAGCAGCTCCTGGTCGCGCTGGTTATCGGCGGCGCGCCCGCCGCCGGGCTCGCGCGTTGCGGGCGGCAGCGGACCGCGATTCGGCCGGACATTCATTGCCCGGCCCCGCCGAACTGCCATTGCAGCCCCAGCGACCAGCGATCCTGCGTCGCTTCGCTGCCGTACAGATACGCGGCGCGCTCGCTCGTTCCGAAGCGCGCGAGCGTCAGCTGCCATGGTGTCGAGTTGTACGTCAGCGCGCAGTTCCAGAAAACGAAGCCGGTGCCAAAATGATTGTCCAGGTCCTGGTAGCCGGCGCCGGCACTTGCCAGCCAGCGACGGCGGAATGGAAGCTGTGCGGAGAGCTCGTACGACATTGTCTTGCGATCCTCGACGAACTCGCCGGCGCCGAAACTCGAATAGTTCGGTGACCACGCGATGGTGGCCGCCAGGCGGTCGCGAAACGCCAGCGAGGCTGCGACCTCGTCGTAGTCCCAGCGCAGCGTCGTCGCGTCGTTCGGATATGCGTAATGGATCGCCAGCAGCCGCGCGACCCAGTCGTCTGCGAGCTCGCGTGCAATGCCGGCGTACAGGTTGATCTCGACGGTCGGTCCGGGACCGGGGTTCGGGTCCACGGTTGAGCCCCAGGCGCCCGCCAACCATCCCCTGTCGCTTTGCCAGTGAACGTCCGCCTGCACTGCTTCGCCACCACGCGTCTGCGTCACGCCGCGAAAAACGTAGTCCGAAACGAGGCTCACCGTCCCGCCCCACTCGTCGGCGGCCTGGGCGCAGAGTGGGGCGAGGCTGTAGAAAAGCGCGATCCCTGTTGCGCGAAAAGCTCTCACCCTGTTGCGAGTATAGGAGCACCGCGCCGACGTGCGTAATATCGTTCACGGGGCGCGCGACGATCCATCGGCGGGGAACCTTTTGGCGTCGCATGGGAACTCACCGCAGGTCGGGAGGTCGCAGCAGCTCCATTGCTCGCGTCGTCGCCCGACCTGCGGTGAAACCGGCCCCGTCGAGGTCAGTCCTCATCCTCGGCGAGCTCGAGTGCCCCGGGCGCGGGTCGCGTGGCGGAAATGCGACCATAGAGCCCGCCCGAGCCGAAGTTCGGGCCCGCCGCGAAGAAGAGCACATTGGTGGGCTGCCTGAGGATGCCGTTTCCGAACGCCATGCCCCACAGGATCGGGATGACGACCCGATTGCCCTGCGGCGTCCGCAGCGTGCCGATACGGCGGCCGCTTGCGACGTCAAACGCCTGGATCGAGCCGTCGCCGAAATTTCCGATCAGGAGGCGGTTGCTGAAGCGTCCGAAGTTCGCCGGCGCGATCGCCATACCCCACGGGGCGTTGAGAAATGAATCATCTTTGATGCGGCGCAGGAAGCGCCCGCTCGCATCGAAGACGCTGACGATGCCCTGGCCCTTGCCTGGTGCGACGAAATTGCGATCGGCGTTTCGCTTGCCGAAGGACACGTACAGGTTGCCCTGCAGGTTGTGGATCGCGAATGGCACAAATCCGCTCGGCAGCTCCGGATCGCGGAAGCGCCCCGGGAGCGTGACGGGCGCGAAGGTCGCGTCGAATACGTCGATACGACCGCGCTTCACGTCGGCGGCATAGAGCAGGTGGCCCGCGCCATTACCGGCCAGTGCCAGGCCCGTGTAGCTCGCGCCCTGGGCGGATCGGTCGACCGCGACGATCGCGTTGGTCAGATCGACGTTCGGCGCCCAGCCCGAGATCGAACCCGTGAGGCTCGCGAAGATGAACCGGCTGGGGCCGGTCGCCACACCGTTCGTCACCGCGAAGTCGGCCGAGCTGCTGAAGACGATGCCGGTGGGGATGCCCTGTCCGCCGCCCGTGGCTGCCGGCACCGATACGACGAGGCTGTTCGGCACACCGTTGCCGTCGTACAGCACTGCCTTGCCGGCAAGCGCCGAGTTCACCCAGACGAAGCCGTCCGGATTGAATGCGACACCCCAGCCGTCAATCAGGTTCGGGTCGGTATTGTCGGCGGGCACCGAACCGTCCGAGACGAGGTTGCGGACGGCGTATGCGTTTGGCTGCTGTGCCGAGACGCTGGCGCAAGCCAGGGCGAGCAGGACTAGCAATGCGATGCGGCGTAGCGCGAGCATGGGTCGCTCCTTTGTTGTTACGACCGTATGTTCCGCAACCGCGCGAAAAGGTTCTGAGCCGCGGAGCCGACGATGACTCCGCGCTCGGCCATCGAGGGAACGGGTGAGGCTCAGCCCGCCGTGCCCCCGAGAATCGGCAGCTCGATACCCGTGATGTAACTCGAACAGGAGGGTGCCGCGAGGAAGACAAATGCCGGCGCGATCTCCTCGGGCTGCGCCGGCCGCTTCATCTCCGTGTTGGCGCCAAACTCCGCGACCTCTTCACCGCCGCGATCTGCAGGATTGAGCGGCGTCCACACCGGACCCGGGACCACCACGTTGACGCGGATGCCCTTGTCGACGAGGTTCGCTGCGAGCGACTTGGTGAAAGCGTGTATCGCGCCCTTGGTGGCGGAGTAGTCGAGCAGATGCTTCGAGCCGAAGAGTCCCGTCTT
>Ga0207691_10001860_pt1 | contig 20639 bp, 14 predicted proteins | sample KBSM13metaG_FD_184327 | JGI IMG/M metagenome (GOLD analysis project Ga0207691, IMG submission 184327) | Miscanthus rhizosphere microbial communities from Kellogg Biological Station, Michigan, USA - KBS M1-3 metaG (SPAdes) (version 2) | ecosystem: Host-associated > Plants > Roots > Rhizosphere >... | reverse complement strand
GGTGCAGAAGCAGCACGACGTCTATGGCAGCGTCGTGCTCGCTTCGACCCAGCTTTTCTTCGACCAGCGCCTGGAGCATCGCGGCGACATCGCGATGTTCCAGCGCCTGGAACCGCTGGGCGAACGCGCGTTCGCGCTTTACGACCAGCCCGATGCCGGCCTGTGGGAATTCCGCGGCCGCGCGCACGTGCACACCTATTCCAGCGTGATGTGCTGGGCCGCGTGCGATCGCCTGGCGCGCATCGCCATGCGCCTTGGCCTCTCCGAACGCGTCGCCTACTGGCGCGGCCGCGCCGACGCCATCCGCGAAGTCGTGCTCGCCGAGGCATGGAACGAGGAACGCGGACATTTCGCCGACGCGTTCGGCGGCGAACGACTGGACGCGAGCCTGTTGCTGCTCGCGGACCTTGGATTCGTGCGTGCCGACGACCCGCGCTTCATAGGCACCGTGGAGGCCATCGGCCGCGACCTGCGCCGTGGCGATGCACTGTTCCGCTACATCGCCGCCGATGATTTCGGCAACCCGGAAACGAGCTTCACCATCTGCACGTTCTGGTACATCGATGCGCTTGCCTCGATCGGCCGCATGGGCGAGGCGCGGGACATGTTCGAGCGGCTGCTGGCGCGACGCAATCCGCTGGGCCTGTTGTCCGAGGACCTGGCGTTCGACGACGGCGAAGCCTGGGGCAACTTCCCGCAGACGTATTCGCATGTCGGCCTGATCAACGCGGCGATGCGCCTGAGCCGGCCGTGGCAGGACGCGACGTGAACGGCACGGAGGCGCGGGGATGAAACGACTCGTCGTCGTCTCCAACCGCGTTCCGGTACCGCAGGAAAAGTCCCGCGCCGGCGGACTCGCGGTGGCGATGCACGCCGCGCTGTCCGAGCGCGGCGGCATGTGGTTCGGCTGGAGCGGCCGGCGCGTGCGTGGCGAGTCCGGCGAGAAGCACATCGAACAGGCCGGCAACATCACCTACTGCACGATCGACCTGACCTGGGCGGATTTCGAGGCGTACTACAACGGCTTCGCCAACCGCACGCTGTGGCCGCTGCTGCACTTCCGCATGGATTTGGTCGACTACAGCCGCGAAACCTGGGCGGGATATCGCCGCGTCAATGCGCTGTTCGCCGACCGGCTGGTGCAGGAACTGCGCGACGACGACATCATCTGGGTGCACGACTACCACATGATCCCGATGGCGCAGCGCCTGCGCGAGCGCGGCGTCGGCAATCGCATCGGTTTCTTCCTGCACGTGCCGATGCCGTCATCGGACCTGCTGGCGGCGTTGCCGTCGCATCGCGAGGTCTTCGCGGCGCTGTCGTCCTACGACCTCGTCGGTTTCCAGACCACGCGCGACCTCGAGCGATTCCAGGACTACGTGCGCCTGTTTGGTGGCGGACGCGTGATCGGACACGGCAAGCTGGAAACCGCGGAAGGCCGCAGGTTCCACGCGGGCGCATTCCCGATCAGCATCGACACCAAGAAGATCGCGAGGCAAGCCGTGGTCGCCGTACGCAAGTCCGCCGTGCAGAAACTGCGCGCGAGCCTGAACGAGCGGCAGCTCGCGATCGGCGTGGATCGCCTGGACTACTCGAAGGGGCTTCCCGAACGCTTCCGCGCCTTCGAACGGCACCTGGATCGGCATCCCGAACAGCGCGGACACATGACGTTCCTGCAGATCGCGCCGCCGTCGCGCGGCGAAGTGCCGGAATACCAGGCGCTGCGGCGGGAACTCGAAGGTGTTTCCGGCCACATCAACGGCCTGCATGCGGCGCCGGATTTCACGCCGCTGCGCTACGTCAACCGCAACTTCCCGCACGACGTGCTGACCGGCTTCTACCGGATCGCCGACGTGGGCCTGGTGACGCCGCTGCGCGACGGCATGAACCTGGTCGCCAAGGAATTCGTCGCCTCGCAGGACGAGGACAACCCCGGCGTGCTGGTCCTGTCGCGCTTTGCCGGCGCGGCGAGTGAACTGGGCGAGGCATTGCAGGTCAATCCCTACGACCTGGACGGCGTCGCCGACGCCATCGCGCAGGCGTCGGTGATGCCGCTGTCCGAGCGGCGTGAACGCTGGCGCGCGATGATGGACACGCTCGAGCGCCACGACATCGAAGCGTGGCGGCGCAGTTACCTGGGTGCGCTCGCGGCGGCCTGAGTCTCGAGCCGGGGACTGTCTACCGGATCGAACTGCACTGGCCCTCCGCGCCCGGCTTGATCACCCAGTCCTCCGACGCCGAGCATTCCTGCGCGGTGGTATCGACGGGATATGGTGAACCGTTGTTGTACTTGCAGCAGCGAACGGTGGCGGCCGGCGTGGGCTCCGCAGGGGCGACGACGCATGCGTGCGCGGCCGCTTCTCGCGTGGGATAGGCGGTGCCGCCCTTGGCTGCACATTCCTGGGTGGTGGCCGGCGCGATGACCGGCGCGCCGTCGTTGTAGGTACAGCAGGAGATGGATTGCGGTTGGTTGGGGCTCGGGCTGTCGTTGGGGTTGTCGTGGTCGTCGTCATGGTCGTGATCGCAGATCACACCGGTTTTGCAGAGCACTACGCCGCCTAGAATGGCCCCGAGGACTCCTGCAGCGACGTGTCCGGCGTGCGCGTCGTGATGCGCTGCTTCCGGCTTGTTGAAGTCGTAGCGTTGCGTCCACGCGGCGCTGCGAGCGGCCTCTGCCGCGTCGATTGCATATTTGTGGGTCGTCCCGTCGGGCAGGGCAACGAGGCGTTCCGATCCGGCGACCATCATCGGCGTCGGCTTCTGCAGTTCCAGCTGCCCTTCGATCACGGTGACGATGGTGCCGCCGGTGGCGTCGGCCTTGAAGTTGACGACGCTGCGGGTCACGCCGCTGATGTTGGTGGTGCCCAGGCAGATGTTCTTGGCGTTGACCAGCGCCTGGCCCTTCAACATCCGCATGATGATGCACCCGGTCGCGATGATCAGGTTCGGATCGGTGTTCTCGTCGAGCTGGATGATGCCCGCGTAGCCATCGGCGGTCAGTCCGATGCGGACGCTGGTGGCGGCGCCGGTGCTGACGTAGTCGCCGTCGTTGATCGGGACCGGGTCGCGCGTGCGGACCGGTTGGCCGTTGAGGAACGCATTGCTACCCGCCACCTGCATGGTGCCAACGCGCTTGGGTGGGGCCGCAGCGGTGATCCCGGACATTGCGAACAGGACCAGGAAGGCGAGAGCGAGTGGCAGGGTCAGCTTCATTTCCGTTCTCCCACCGCAGGCGCGGTGATGGCGGGGGCGCCGAACAGGTCGTGCATGCGGAGGATCTCCGCGCGCGCCTGCGAGCCGGCCGGAACCCAGATGACCTTGTGGGCCGACGCGTTCCAGGCGACGAATTCGCTGTCCGTCTTGTTGAGCAGGTACAGCGTGTCGCCGTTCCAGGCCTCGGCGTCCTTGCCGGCGGTCAGGCTAAGCAACGGGTAGACGGTCGGGCGTTTCAGAACGCCGTAGTCCATCGTCAACAGCATCAGGAACAGGCCCATCGACACAATGAAAGGCAGGATGAGCCAGCCACGCCGGCGCCATGGGGCGACCGTGGTCCAGGCGACGGCAGCCAGCAGGATGAAATAGATCGCCTGGGTGAGGCGCTCGCCGAAAAACTCGCCGAGCCTGGCCGAGTTCGCCGACAGCAATGCGGCCTTCAGTGGCGACGACAGCTGGTTTAGTTCCAGGTTGGATGCGCACTCGTTGTTGCCCATCTGGCCGTAGAGCAGGTCCGAAATGCAAAGCGGCGCATAGAAGGGATGCAGGCTGTTGCCGGTAAGCCAGATCAGCATCGCGAACAGCACACCGTAGAACAGGCTTCGGGCGATCCGCGGCGCCTGCGTGCTGCGGCGCAGTTCGCGCCACGCCGAATAGCGCTCGAGCAACGGCAGCACGCGCCGCTTGCCGATCAGTGAGGCCGCCACCGTCGGAACCAGCACGATGCCGATCAGGGTGAACACGAAGACCGCGGTTCCCGCCAGGTCGTAGGCAACGGCGAGGAAGAACTTCGCGCCTTCCTGCAGGAAGTGATCGCTGTCGAACTCGACGAACCCATAGAGGCCCAGCATGTGCAGGTGCGCGCGCGTCACCAGGTAGCCGCACGCGTAGAGCAGGGCGGTGATGCCGCCGAGCGAGCCGCCGATCCACAGGATGAAGCCCTTGATGCCGGCCGCGATGTTGATGGCTTCCGGCAGTTCGGGGGCCGACGCTTTGGGTTGCGTTGTCGCCATGCGGGCGCCCGGATCGCTACGCGGCCGCGCGAATGAACGACGCCACCGCGTCGCGCACGGCGGCGTCGTCGTCCATGCCGCCGTGGCTGGTCGAGCGGGTGGCAGCGCAACCCTCGGCCATGACTTGGCCGGGACTGGGCAACTGGCGGACCAGAGCACCCCAGGCGTGCGTCGCCAGGGCGGGAATGAGGTGCTTCTCCATGCCGAGCAGCGGGGTTTCCTCGTGGTCCTCGAACGAGCGCGATACCAGGTACAGCAACGAGTGCCCGTACGGGGTACAGGTGCCGTCGCCACGCTCGGCGGCGTCGGTGAGGTTGGAGATGAGCACCCGGATGTTGCGTTCGGCGATGCTGGCGCCGAGATTCGCGTCGAAGGTGTCGATGCGTACCGCCGGTGCGAGCAGGCTGATCGTGCGCACGTCGAAACCCTGTTGCAGCGCGCGCAGCCCAAGCCAGGAATGGACGATGCCACCGGCCGAGTGGCCGATCAGGTGCAGGCGGATGCTCGGAAACTTGTCACGCGGGATGTTGCGGAGCTGTTCGAACAGCTGGATGACGCCCGAGTTGCGCGCACCCGAAAGCGAGTTCGCGTTCTGCTTCATCTCGCCCCACAGCTTCTTGCCCAGTGGCCGCGCCAGCCCTTCGAGCCGCTCGTCCTTCCACTCCTCGACGCGCTGCTTGAAGCGCTGCCAGCGCGGCCCGGCGACGATCTCCGCCTCGCCGCGGGTGACGTCCTCGAAGATGTCGGTGAGGGTCTTGCGCGCGCCGGTTTCCCACATCAGGAAGATCGGGAAGATGCGGTGGGAATACAGGTGCGGCACCCACGCCCGTGCCGTCTGGGCCGCCGCGTCCTCGTCGGTCAGGCCTCCGTGCGCGTAGATCGCGACGTCGATGCTGTCCTTCGTTCCGAGCTTCCATCGTTCGCACGCCACCGCGAGGTGATGGTCGAGCAGCAGGTGCAGGTCGTCGACGCTCGTGCGGAAACGGCCGCCGCTGCTCAGTCGCCCTTCGTTTTCCATGTCCACGACGAAAGGCGAGACTTCATGGTCGCCGAGTGTGCGATCGGTCGCGACCACCGCTCGGCCGGTGCGTTCCTCCACGCGCAGGGAGACGGCGTGCGACACCTCTTCGTGCTCGGCGGTGACCACGCCCAGTTGCACGACCCAGCAATCCATCGCGTTTTCCAGCCAGTCGGCATACCGCAACACCGCGAAGCCACCGCGACCCCAGTTGGGTCCCCATGAGTTCTGGATGATGAAGCCGTCGCGCGTATACCCGACGATGGCGAAGGCGTGGCCCTGGTCGCGCGCGCCGGTGCATGCCTCGATGATCGGAATCTCGCCGATCGAGGCTGGTGGCGGACTCGCGTTGTCGTTCAGCAGCAGGTCCCAGCGCGAATGGGTGAACGCGCTGCCGCACAGCGCACCGACCTCGGCCAGCGCGATGTGCATGTCGCGGATGTTCTCGGGCGAGATGCGGTAGTAAGCGCCCATCGGCCGTTTCACCGCATCCAGCCACCAGTCTTCGCCCAGCTTGTTGGTGGCGCGCGGCATATCGAGCTTTTCCCACAACCGCGCGGCACTGGCCCCATGGCGCGACCAGCCTTTCAACACGCCGCGCAGTGACGAGCCGCTGTCCTGGCTTTCATCGGCAGTCCACTCGTCGTAGCGGCGCGCCATGCTGTAGAGCATGTAGCCGGAAATCGGTTCGTACGGACGCTGGCCGCGATCGAGCAGGTATTCGATCGTCGTCGAGAGTGCGAATCCGGTGCAGGCGTTGGTGTCGCGCTGGTACTTGGTCAGGCGCGGATCGTTGGGCATCATCGAGTCGCGTGGCGCGAGCGCGATGCTGGGCTGGTACATCCAGTCGCGCAGGTCGATCGGATCGGGACGCACGTTGCGCCGTCGCGGATTCCGCCGGCGCGTGGTTTCCACCGCGGCGAAGGATTCGCGGCCCGGTGGCAGCGGGGAATCGTCGATGGGCGGGGGAACCACGGCCTCGGCGGCGGGCGGCTGTTCGATCACGCGGGTCTTGCGGCGGCCTGCCTTGGGCACGGGGCTGTAGCGGGCATAGGCCGCCGCCATCTTTTCGTCGTACCGGTTCTCCGCGTAACCGGGGCCGTTGTAGGCCTTCGCGAATTGCGCCCAGTCGCATGCGCGCAACGCCTTCAGGAACGGCGGGCGCGAGATGAAGCGGGCGAATGCACGTACTTGCTGTTCGGCGCCCGCGTGCTGGGCAGCCACGAACGCTTCGACGTCATCGAAGCCTGCATAGGCGTAGTTGAATCCCATCACCTGGAACAAGCCCCAGCTTGTCGACTGGAGCGCGGTCGTTCGATCGAGGAGGCAAGCGGCGTCCAGTCGCTGCCACTCACCCGCCAGCGAGCCGGAGTACTTGCTGCGGTCCCACTTCGGATAGCTCAGGCCAGGGTGCTCTGCGTCGTATCGACCGCCGGTGAGTCGATGGAACGCGTGTCCCTCGAACAGGACTTTCGGTTTTGCCGAGGGCTCGGGCAGGAAACCGCTGCCCCTGGACTCCACGTCGGCCACCGCGCGCAACGCCGCCATGTCGACGTCCAGCAGATCTGCAAGGCGCGTCCAGTACTCCGGTGAGACTTCACGCTCCATGGGCGATCACCTCGCAAGCAGGTAATTTCCCCCTGTTCTGGAGGAAACGACGACGGCTCCCCATTTCGGACGCCTGATCCCGACGCGCCTGTTCGCAAGCCGTTCCGGCTGTCCCGAATCAGCGCGCCTTGTGCATTCATCTTCTGCCTGCGCACCCGCAATCGCGCGCGCCTGCGTCCGCGCGCCTGTGTGGTCGCGGCGAAGCGGAGTGCATGGCAGGCCGCAGCACCGGGCTATAGGGTTTTCAGATATTCGACCAACGCATCCTTCTGCATCGGCAATAGCGTTGTGCCGAACACATGTCCCTGGTTGCCGTTCGCACGCTCGCGGGTGTCGTAGCGGGTGCCGATGCGTTCGGCGTCGGCGCCTCGCGTTACGAAACCCACGTTGACAGGATCGTAAAGATCGTAGCCGCGCCAGAATACTTGCGGCCGTTGCGCGGGCGGGTTCAGCAGGTCGCGCAGCGTCGGCACCGAGCCGTTGTGCAGGTACGGAGCGCGCAACCAGAGGCCATCGAGGAACGGCGGGTTGTAACCCACCAGGTCCTGCTCGACGAGTCCCTTACGCTGGATACCGAAGTCGCTCACCACGCGATTGGCGGCGACCGCATTGGCGCCGTTCCAGGTGTCGATTCGGGCGCGGTCGGTGTCGACGCCGGCCAGCGCCATGCGTGTGCCGGTCTTGCCGCTCGCGTGGCACGAAGCGCAGGCGCCGTCGAACAACGGCTTGCCTTGTGCGGCCAACGCGGTGTCGATCGGGAATGGATACTTAGGAGGCGGCAGGCTGGACAGATAGTCCTCCAGCCAGCGGACCTGGCGCAGGAATTCGTCGTTCGATTTCGGCCTGGCATTCATCAAGCCGAGCGCGGAATCGATGACCACCGAGTGGACGTCGTGGCTGTCGCCGGCGAAGTTGAGCGTCGTGCCGGGGCGCGCATATTTCTTCAGGTTCCAGATCGCCGGCATGTCGGTCGGACCGACGCTGTCGTCCATCGGCGACTTGAGCATGAAGTACTTGGTGAGGTTCATCGCGTCGTCGCGGCCGCGACCCCACTCGGGAAAGTCCTTGCGGTAGATCCAGGCGAACTGCGCTTCGCGTTCTAGCAGGCGCCGCTTGGTGATCGGAATCAGCGCGTACCGGTAGATCTGCCGGTCCAGCCACGACAGGCGCGTCACCAGCTGGATCTCGTGCAGCAGGTTGTCGGCGTTGAAGCGCGGATCCTTGGCGCAGTCGACGAGGAAGCGGAAGAATGCTTCGAGATTGAGTGTGTGTCCGGGGCCGCCGATGACGTAGGTCGGGTTCTCGTCGACGCGCGTGCGGTAGCTGGCGGTATGGCAGGTGGCGCACGTGTTGGCGACGCGAGGGAAGCCGATCACCTTCTTGGTGAATCCGACCGGCAGTTCCTGGCCCTGTTCCCACGCCACGCCGAACGCCGCATAGCCGCCGGGGCCGGGAAGCTTTTCCGGGAACATGCGTGGCAGCACGTAGAAGATCCAGTACGGAATGCCGGCATCGTTTTCGGCGCCGATCGAGCCGTACTTGAAACGCATTTCCGGCGTCGCCGTTACCCAGTCGGGCTGAGGTTCCTCCCGGAACAACTTGGCCCAGGCGACGGTGCCGAGCACGGCACCGAGCACCAGAAGGGCGAGCAGCAGCCACAGCCACCACGGTGTGCCACGGGTCGTCGTTGCCGGATTCGTGGCCATGGCCGTCTCCGCGTAGGTCTCAGAACGTCTTCAGGTACGCGACCAGCGCGTCCTTGTCGGCCGGGGGCAGGTCGGTGCCGTAGGCCGCGCCTTCGTGGCCTGCGTTGGAATTGCCCGGCACGCGCGTGTCGTAGCGGAAGAACGCCACACCGTCGCGCGCGGCGACGTTGCCGACGAAGCCGAGCCTGACCGGATCGTAGACGTCGTCGCCGCGATAGAACTGCAGCGGCCGGTTGGCAGCGGGCTCGAGCAGGTCGCGCAGCGTAGGCACCGAACCGTTGTGCAGGTACGGTGCGCGCAGCCAGAGGCCATCGAGCGGCATGTTGGCGTAGCCGTACGTCTTGCGGAAGTGGGTGAAGCGCCAGGGATAGCCGGCATACAACGTCGATTGGTTCTGCGCGAGTTCGAGCGTGTAGCTGTCAAGGCGGCGGCGATCGGTGCCGACCCGGGCCTGCGGCGTTACCTTGCCAACGTATGCGCCGCGAAAATCACGGCCGCTGGCGCCGTGGCAGCTCGCGCAATGTTGCGCGTACACGGTCGCACCACGCGCAGCCTGCGCGCGGTCGATCGGGTACGGGTACTTCGGCGGCTGCAAGGTCAGCAACCACTTCTCGATGCGTGCGATCGCGGCGACGTCGATCGTCGGCGGCGTGGTGCCGGTGCCGAACGCCGCGCTCTTGTTGCGCTCCTCCACCTTGGAATTGTTGCCGTCCCAGTGCAGCTGCATGCCCTGGCGTGGCTGCTGCAACCAGATCGAGGGGAAATCCGATGGCGCGTTCTTTTCGCGCTCGGGCAGTGCATCGATCGGGAAGTTGAAGATCACCTTGGCGGCATTGAAAGTGTCGACGCGACCCGGCCCCCAGGCGGGATAGCGCAGCAGCGGCTCGAACCGGCCGGCGAGCATCAACAACCGTTCGCGCATCAACGCGATTGCGACCGGGTAGACCACGTAGCGATCCAGCGGGCCGAGCTTGCGGCCGCGCGCATGCATGGCGCGGTCGATTTCAGGGACCACGAATTCGCTGGCGAACCTGGGATCCCTGGCGCAATCGAACAGGAACGTCTGCAGGCCCCAGATATTGAAGCGGTTGCCCGGCATCCCGAGATAAATGCGCGGCTTGGACGTTGGCGTGTCGCGTACCGTGCTGGTGTGGCACACCGCGCAGTTGAGGAAGGTACGGTCGACACCTTGGTAGCGGCGCAGCGACATGCCCACCGGAAGATCCTTGCCCGCCTCGTAGATCAGCCCGAGCGACGCGTAGCCGCGCGACGGATCGGGCAGGTGTTTGCCGCAGACGCGCGGGAGCACCTGCCAGATCCAGTACGGCAGTCCCGATTCCATCTCGCCTCGGGTCGATCCGTACTTGAAGTGTTCTGCGGGGTCGGCGTACGCCACCGGTGCGTTCTGCCCCAGAAGGTACATGCCATACAGCCCGAACCCGAGCAACAACAGCGTCGGCAATGCGAGCACGACGAGCAGCCATCGCGCCCAGCCATGTCGCAGCCATCGCGCCAGGGAGGCGTTAGCGCGTGCGACCGCGGTGTGGATCCAGCTCGCCATACGATGCTTCCCGTGATTCCGGCGGCAGGCACGTCCGCAGTGCCTCGTAGCCATTCCCTAGCAACGCGTCGAGTCGTGGTTTGCGGCCGCTCTCGATGCGCAGCCATTCGCCCGCCACCTGTTCGAGCGCCTCGACGCCGTTGGGCGCGGTCGCGATGTGCGGATAAGTCAAAGCGATTGGAGGCGGCATCGGAGTTTTCTCGCGCTGCGTCGGAGCGCGCCGCCACATCGCAAGGCGTACGTAAATCCGTGGCGCGCATTGCCGCAGGTTGGCCATTACCCGTTCGGCTGAACCGGCGAGGAAGTTCGGCGGCGTGCGTTCGGTAGTGGCGTGGCAGCCACCGCACAGCGGATAGAAGGCAGTGGACGGCTTGGCCAGCCCACGCGGCGCGGCCGGGGCTGGCGAATCGACTTCGGACACGCTCAATGGCGCGGCGTCGATACAGCAGGCGGGCGAATGCGTTGAATCGAGCCGGCTCGAAAGTGCTGCGAGCAGGTGCGATGCATCGAAGGGCCGGGCCGAGAGCGGTGACTGGCGGCCGCCCTGCTGCGACAACGCCGCAATCGCGGAGCGCACCGGCGCGAAGTCATCGAGCACGGTCACCGTGGCATGCCCGGCGTTCGGAGCGGACCAGCGAAGTTCGATGCGTTCGATCAGGCTGCCATCGGTGAGGCGCGCACGCAGGCGATCGCTGCCGGGAACCAGCGTCACGTATCCGTTCGCGAGCGCTGACGGTTCGATGTCGATGTAATGCAATGGCACGTGGCCGGAGAGCGCGAGGGTATCGAGCGCGCCAGCGCTGACCTGCGTGCCATGTAGCACGAGATGTCCGTCCAGTTGCATGGCGGCGTCATGGCACGTGAAGCGAAACGTCGTGGCCGTGCGTTGCACCGTGCAGTCGGCCTCGTAACCGCGACGCGCATCGTCGCTGCCGGTGCTGCGCGCACGCAATTGCCGATCCAGTTCGCGCAAGTCGCGCAAGGAGAAGAATCCGCCCAGACCGGCGACGAAACGGCTTGCGAGCGCGGCGGCCGGGTGGTGCGCGCCGGACGCTGTCGTCGGCAGCGACCAGATTTCCAGTGGCGCGCGCGGTTGCAGCGGTTCGAAGCGCGCCGGTACATGCGCCAACGCCATACCGTGGCTCTGCGTTGCCCCGGTCGGCAGCGGATCGCGACTGGGCAGGTCGGGGTTTGGAATCGCCAGCCCGGCCGGCCAACGCAAATTCCATTCGCGCGCGATCCTGGGCAGGGCCTGTTCGCGCCACCCGATTACCGACTCGTCGAAGCCACGCTCGTCGGCAAGCCGGTACTGCAGCGCCGCGAGCACCGCGGCGCCGCGACACTGCCGTCCTGCGGAATCGTCCGCGCCGCAGCCGTCGCGCCAGAGCCGCTGCCATACCCCGAACAGGTTGGCGCGGTCGGTGGCGGCGTCGATCGCGGCAGGGATGTCGACGCCACGACGTACGGGGATGCCGAAGAACGCGTCCTGCGCACGCGCCAGCAGGTCGGCGATGCGCGGGTTGGCGTTGGTCTCGGCCCACAAAGGCCGGGAGAAGATCGGCGCGAGGTTCTGGTGGCAGGCGGCGCAGACGTCGCGGTGCGCGGCGCTCACGCGGGGCGTCGACCCGGCGCGATAGTCGTGCACCAGTTGGAACTCGAAGCGGCCGGCGGTCTGGTTGTAGCTGATGACCTCAATCAGCGCGGCCCTGTCCTGGTAACCCAGGTAGAGCCGATCCTTCAACAGCATGGCGCCAGGTGCCGCGGGGTCTCCTTCGCCATCCACGGCGGCGACCACGCGCGGATGCTCGAAGAACGCCGGCGACGCCGTCATCCGCTGCAGCGAGCGACCGAGCGGAATCAATACCGCGCGCACGCACGGCTTCGAATCGCTGCATCCGGCGCGCGCATTGATGCGTGCGAGGAGGGTATCGAACGGGAACGGAATATTGGCCACGCGGTGGCCTCCTTCTTCCAGCGTGGTGATTTGGTCGAACAACGAGCGCCCGGCCGGCGGTTGGTCGGGGCCGGCCTTCGCCGGATTCACGGCCCACTTCGGATGCACTGCCGCGGTCTTCGCGGAAGGCGGGCTTACCGATGGGCGTTGCGTGTCGCCCGTTTCGCGCGCCTTGCAGCCGGCGAGAGTTCCACCGAATGCGATCAAGAGCAGCGCAAGCGCGTCGCAGGTGCGAAGCGAAGGCGCACGGCAACGCCGTTCGATCGTCACCGTAATGCCACCACCCTTTGCTGCGTCCCCGGCCAGCAATCCTCCGCGATCACGCCGGTCTTCTCGAACGCGGGGCCGTCGCGCTCGGCGATCGCCTTGTTGTAAAGGGTAAAGTCGAGCAGGAATACGCGGCCGATGTAGGCGCGGCCAAGGTAGAAGCCCGGGCGCACCATGCGGATCTCGTCACGCACCTGCAGGCCGTTGCGGCCGGCGAGGAAGTCGGGCTTCTCGCGGTACCCCGGCAACGTGTCGGTGAAGGCGTAGTCGATGATGATCGACTCGCGGCGTCCGTCGAGCAGGCTCTGGCCGCAATACAACTTGGCCGGGAACAACAGCCATTGCTCGCCGTTGCCGACGCGCGTCTTCGGGATGCTGCCCATGTCGCTGCCGACCAGCGGCTGCAACAGGCGTGTGTCCTCGATTCGATTCCGCAGCAGGCGCTGGTCGCGGTAGAACACCTTGCCCTTCCACAGCGCGCGACCAAGCTGCTCGAGATTGATCGCCTTCCACTCGACCACTGCGCCGGGCAGCCCGCCGACGATTTCGGCGAGGCGACGGTCGCCGCTCTGGCCCTTGGGGAAGACGAGATCGCCGTCGAAGGGGCCATCGGGGATGGGGCCTGCGGTGAGTCGCGCGTAGATCTGGTCGATCTGTTCCTGGTCGAAACGCTTGAGGTTGTCCGGGGTGAGTTGCTGCAAGTTGTCGACCGAGAGCGGGTGGCGGAATTCGACCTCGGCGAAATCCGGCTTGTCCGCGTAGCCGGGGCCGTATTGGCCGAATGCGATGTCTGGCGCGCGGTGGCATGCGGCGAGCGATGCCAGCGCCACCAGCGACGCGAACTTCGATGCAAACGTCTTCATGGCCACGGTCCTCCTACAGCGTCGCCAGGAATGCGATCAGCCCTTGCTTGTCCGCTTCCGGCAGGTCCTCGCCGAACCGGTGCCCTTCGTCCTCGAGTTCGTCGGTGCAGTTGCTGTACGCCTCGAACAGGCGCGGGTGCCTGTGCAGGATCTGCACGAGTTGCGCCGGATCCTTCAACAGTTGCCCCGCAACCGCCTGCAGGTCGGCGAACACAGCCGCACCGTCCTGGGGCCCGAGGCTGGCCTGGAGTTTCTGCTGCAGCACCTTCGGATGCAGGCGCAGGTCGACCAGGTCGTCGACGAACTGCTTGTGCCGGAAATTGCCAAGGCGTGCGGAACTACTCCCCTTCGGAACGACGATCGTGAGCCCCGCCAACTGCGTTTCCTTGCCGTTCTCCAGCAGGCGCAGGCCGGCCACCAACGGTACGTCGAGGTCGAAACGCGTGATCTTCGGCTGTCGTTGCGGCGGATGCAGCAGGTCCTGCATCGAGGCGACATACAGCTTGAAGCGGCCTTCGACGCTGGGGTCGTAGGTCCAGCATGTCGGCGCGCGAGCATCGGGCAGTGGCTTGCCCTGTGCATCGACATAGGGATTGCGATAGAAGAAGTTCTCGCGGTGGCGCGGCTGCCCGCAGATCTCCGGTCCGAGGCCGTTGTCGTGCAGCATTGGCGCATGCGCCCATAACGACAGCAACGAGATGTTGCGGTAGTAGCCGCGGCCGCCGTCGTGCGGTTCGACGAGGTTCGGGTCCGGCGGGCGCGCTCGCATCGTCTGCGAACCGTACTGCTCCCAGATGTGGCCGGTCATGTGGTTGGAATGCAGCGCACGGCAGCGGTTGGTGCCGACTTCGGAGACGAACGTCGCCACGTCGTTGCCGAGCCAGTCGGCGCGCAGCCCGGTCTTTGGATCGAGCGCGCGGAAGTCGCGGTTGCGGAATGCGCCGGCGGTCGCCTCCGGCCGGCTGGAGTGGCAGCGCGCGCAGGTGTCGGCGAACACGATGCGGCCACGCGCCACCGCGCCGGTACCGAACTGCTTCTCCAGGTCGGCGGTCAGGTCATCGGGCGAATAGCGGGCGCCGGGGTTGCTGGCCTTGAGCGCGTTCTCGCGCGCAACCTGCAGATCGGTGGCATTGGTTTCCCTGGAATGCAGGAATGCGGCGATGTCGTCGAGCCGGTCCTCGATCGCGCGGAAGTTGGGGCAATCGCGACGGCACTGGCCGATGTCGAACGGGGTCTGCCCGAAATTGCGCCCCTGCGGATCGAGTTGGCGCAGGTCGGTGAGGTGGTTGACCCAGCACTGCTCCGAGCACGATCCGATGTTGAAGTACACGCGCTGGATCGCTTCATTGGCGCCGATCGAATCCTCGCCGCCCTTGAGGATGTGGTGCACCGTTTCCCGTCCGACGCCCTTGCGCCAGCATTTGCCGTCGCGCCCCGGTTCGCACCAGCAGCCGGGTTCGTTGTCCTTGCAGGCAGCGACCTTGCGCCACTTGTCCACCATTTCGCCGGCAAAGGTCGGACGCTGCGCCAGGTTGATGATCGCGTTGATCGTGCCGGGATTGCTGATCTGGTCGTTGGGGATCGCCGACGTGTCGCTGGTGCCAGGACGCGCGTGCGCGAAGACCTGGTATTCCAGCGAATCGTGTGGCATGCCCGAGGCCAGCATTTCGGAAATGCGCAGGTACTGGTTGCCGATCGCGCCCTTGATGTTGGCCCAGGCCGGATTGGCCGGATCCTTCGGCGGATTGAGCGGATCGAAGGCGATATGGCACGACCCGCAACTGGTGCCGATCAGGAAAGGCGGCTCGATCGCGCCGTCGGCAAGATTACGCACGCGTGCATCGGCGGACGTGGGAACGTTCGAAACCTGCCTGCTGTAGCCATCCCAACTGGCGAGGCTGCCGTTCAGCGCCAGCCAGCGCTGCCGGTCGAAACGCGGGTTCGGAAACTTGCGATAACCCAGCGCGCCCGTCGAGGTGCCGAAGGCGAGGTCGCACGAGGACTGTCGCTGATCGCCGTGTCCTTTCGAATCGCCCGACAGGAGCGGCGCATCGCGGAAGCCACAGGCCGGATCGCGATAGCCGGGCTTGCCGACATGCGCCAGCAGAGTCTCGTCGCCGGGACACCATTCGAAGCCGAATGTCTCATCGAGACTTTTCGCCGGACAATTCGGGCGGCCGGGAATGCAGCAGCCCGGGTCGTTGATCAGTCCCCATGCGGCGAAGCGATCGTCGTGGCGGTCGGCACGCAGCACGCGGAACCAGTCGACCATGATGCCGATGCGCTGCTGGAACACGTACGTGTGGAATCGCGAATTGCCGGCGGTGGCCTTGTACCAGATCTCGCGGCCCGCGCGCGCTGCTGGCGACAGGCCCGCTTCGCCCGCGTAGAAGCCGGGCGCATCCTGCGGTGAATCCGCGGTGGAAGCAGCCACCGGGATGGGCGCCGGAGCCGGTGGCGCATACGCCAGGGATGTCGATTCCCCTGGACGCAGCAGGACGGCTGCGGCGACGGCGATTGCCACGACGCTCACGACCACGAGCAGAGTCGTCCGTTTCATGGCGTTTGCATCCCTTGCGAACCCGCTTGGACTAACGCGACGCTTCCATGCGGACGGCCAGCCGTGGCGTGTCCGATCATGAATCGGGGCCGAGAGCAACACGGACCGCTGACTGCTCAAGTGTCAACGGCGTTCGCGACGCACTCGCTACAATGGCGCAATGATTTCCTTCCGCAATTTCGCCCTGCGGCGCGGCGAACGCCTGCTGCTGTCCGATGTCGACATGACCCTGCAGGCGGGGTGGCGCCTGGGCGTGGTCGGCCGCAACGGCACCGGTAAATCCTCTTTGTTCGCGGCATTGATGGGGCAGCTGGAGGCAGACAAGGGCGACCTGGACCTGCCCGGCAAGGCGCGCATCGCATCGGTCGCGCAGGAAACGCCGTCGCTGCCGGATCCTGCGATCGACTTCGTGCTGTCAGGCGACGTCGCCGTGCACGCCGCGATCCAGGCCGAAGCCAACGCGTTCGCAAACGAGGATTGGGAAGCCGTCGCCGAAGCGCATCACCGGCTGGAAGAACTCAACGGCTACGACGCGTCGGCGCGCGCCGGGCGCTTGTTGCATGGCCTGGGGTTCCCGGCGGAAACGCATGCCAAGCCGGTGTCGGATTTTTCGGGCGGTTGGCGCGTGCGCCTCAACGTCGCCCGCGCGCTGATGACGCCATCGGACCTGCTACTGCTCGACGAGCCAACCAACCACCTCGACCTGGACGCGGTGCTGTGGATGGAGCAGTGGCTGTTGCGCTATCCGGGCACGTTGCTGGTCATCTCCCACGACCGCGAGTTCCTGGATAACGTCACCACGCATACGCTGCACCTGCATGAAGGCAAGGCGAAGCTCTACACCGGCGACTACACCGCGTTCGAGCGTCAGCGCGCCGAGCAGCTGCGCCAGCAGCAGATCGCATTCGAGAAGGAACAGGTCGAGCGCGCGCACCTGCAGTCGTTCATCGATCGCTTCAAGGCCAAGGCCAGCAAGGCCAAGCAGGCGCAATCGCGCATGAAGCGTCTGGCCAAGCTCGCCGGCACCGAGGCCGTGCGCGCCGAGCGTTCGCTGCGCATCGAGTTTCCGGCGCCGCAGCGGCTGCCGAATTCGCTGATCCGGTTGAACCACGTCGACGCGGGCTACATCGACGGGCAAGGCGGACATGCGCGCATCCTCCACAACGTCAACTTCGGCCTCGAGGCTGGTGACCGCGTCGGCCTGCTCGGGCCCAATGGCGCGGGCAAATCGACGCTGGTGAAGACGCTGGTCGGCGAACTGCCGTTGCTGGCCGGCGACCGCAATGCGCATCCGGACCTGCGCATCGGTTATTTCGCACAGCACACTGTGGAATCCCTGCACGCTGGGCAGTCGCCCATCGATCACCTGCGCGATATCGCGCCGCACAGCCCGACGCAGGCGTTCCGCGATTTCCTCGGCAAGTGGAACTTCCCGGGCGATCGCGCCTTCGAGTCGATCGACGGATTCTCCGGCGGCGAGCGCGCCCGGCTGGCGCTTGCATTGATCGCTTGGCGACAGCCGAACGTGCTGCTGCTCGACGAACCGACCAACCATCTCGACCTCGACATGCGCGAGGCACTGGCCGAAGCACTCAGCGATTTCGATGGCGCGATCGTGATGGTGTCGCACGATCGCCACCTGATCGGCCTGGTGTGCGAAACGTTCTGGCGCGTCGCGGGCGGCAAAGTCGAAGCGTTCGACGGCGATCTGGACGAGTACGCGGCGTGGCTGCGCTCGCGTCCCGGCAGCGAGCAGGCGAAAGCCGACAGGACGGCGAAAGCCGAACCTGCGCCCGTGGCGCCGGCGCCGAAGCCCGCAAACCGCGTCAACCCGCACAAGCTGGCGCAGGCTGAAGCGCGCGTCGCCGAACTCGAGGCGCGCATGCAGGGCATGCAGGCCGAACTCGCCGATCCGTCGCTGTACGCCGATGGCGGCAAGCGCGCCGCCACGCTCGGCCAGCAGCAGGAAGCGCTACGCGTGCAGCTGGCGGCGGCTGAATCGGAACTGCTGGCGTTGTACGAAGCCAGCGTCGCCTGACGGTCAGCCAGGCCAGGAGATATTCCACCGCCGTTGCGACACGTGTCGCCGGCGGGCTGCCCTGGTCGCGCGCTACTCCTCGCCGGGGTTGAGGCGCACGCCCTGCACGCTGTTCTCGACGACGGTGAGCATGAAGTCGTGCTCGCCGCGCTTCTTCTTCACGAGCACGTCCTCGCCGTCGTCGACCTCGACGTTGTAGCGCGCGCCGACCTGCGCGCGCAGCGCTTTGTTGATGTCCTGGGCGACGGCGTTTTCGCCGCGGCCCTTGTGGATCTCCACCGTGGCGCGCATCGGTTCGCCTTGGGTCGGCGTGAGTTCCAGGACGATGCGGCCGTCGGAATCCGCGCCGCCGCTGCACTGCAGGCGCCATTTGTTGTTCGCGCCCGCGGCGAGCGCGATTGTGGCCAGCATGGCCAGGCCAAGGCCGAGGATCTGCTTGCGCATGGGTCGCCTCCCGGGATCACGTAACGCCTATTGCACGCCGTTACGGTTATGGGGCGGTGAGGATCGCCGGTGAGACCGCGCGCTCGGCCTCGGCGTCCTGGTCCAGGCTATTCCAGCGCGGCGTTCGAACAGGTCCACGGGCGTTTGCCGCCGGATTTCCGTCGGTCGGCGCTCCGTTGCTCAAGGAAGCGCGCTAGGGTGGCGCCATGGCGCCGCCGCAACGCCCGGAGGAATCCCGGCCCTCGCCACCCGGCGAGGAAGGACCGGGCATGGCACTGCGCGATTACGGTCTCGCCGAACTGGCGGTGGCCATCCACGGGCTGGCGATGCGGGGGGGCCGGGTGCACGGCGGTATCCACCAGGCACGCAAGGCGATCCGGCGAACGCGCGCGATGCTTACCCTGGGCGCAACCACGCTCGGTCCTGGCGCGCGCCTCATTGACCGCCGGCTGCGCAAGGTGAACCGGCGCCTCTCGCCGCTGCGCGATGCGCATGCGCTGGTGGAGGTGCTCGATCGCCTCGGCGGCAAGACCCGGAGTGTCTCGACGCTCGAAGTGCTCCTCCACGCGCGTCGCATCGCGATGCGGCGCCGTGCCGACATCGCGCGCACGGCGGCCTTCGCGGACATCCTGCATGCGGAGCAGGCCATGCTGGAGACACTGCGCGCGGCGCTGGCCGGGTTACCCTGGCAGGCACTCTCGACGTCCTCGGCGATGGAGTCGATGCCCGCGGCGGTGGACAAGGCCGACGCGGCGCGCGCGCGCGCGTTCGCGCGCGGCGCCGACGCGGACTGGCACCGGTGGCGACGGTCCATGCGCCGTGTATCGCAGCAACACCATGCGGTCGTGGCGGCCGGCGTCGACGTAACGCTCCCGCGATTCGACAAGGCCCTGACGGAACGTCTGGGTGCGATGCAGGACCTGGTCCTGCTCCTGGAGCATTGCGGCAAGAAGGCGCCGCTCCACGAGGACATCCACGAACTGCGGCGCTTCGCCGAAAAGGCACTGGAACGCCAGCGCCAACACGTCCGCGCCAGCAACGCCCACCCAACTCAGTAACGCGCGGGGATGTACCGGAATGGATGGTCCGGGTCGACGTAGTCGCCGCGCTTCTGGCGTTTCGGGAACTTGATCTGCTCGCGCTTGAGTTCCTCGTAGGGCACGTGGTCGAGCAGATGCCGGATGATGTTGAGGCGCCCGCGGCGCTTGTCATCGGTGTGCGCCACGTACCACGGTGCGTGCGCGGTATCGGTGGCGGCGAACATGTCGTCGCGGGCCCGCGAATAATCGAACCACCGGCTGTAGGACTTCAGGTCCATCGGCGAGAGCTTCCAGAGCTTGCGTCCGTCCGTCGCCCGCTCCTTCAACCGGCGCGTCTGTTCCGCCTCGCTGACTTCCAGCCAGTACTTGAGCAGGATGATGTCGGACCCGACGATCGCCTTCTCGACCAGCGGGGTGATCTGCAGGAAGCGGCGGACCTTCGATTCCGACGTGAACCCCATCACCCGCTCGACGCCGGCGCGGTTGTACCAGCTGCGGTCGAAGATCACGACCTCCCCGCCCGAGGGCATGTGCTTCATGTAGCGCTGCAAGTACATCTGGCTCTGCTCGCGCTCCGTCGGCGCAGGCAACGCGACGACGCGGAACACGCGCGGGCTCACGCGCTCGGTGATCGCCTTGATCGTCCCGCCCTTGCCGGCGGTGTCGCGGCCTTCGAATACGATGCAGACCTTCAGGCCCTTCGCGACGACCCACTGCTGCAGCTTGACGAGCTCGACGTGCAGGCGCTCGAGTTCCTCCTCGTATTCCTTCCGGCGCATACGCTCGGGGGCTGCGATGTCGTCCTTGTCAGCCACGTTGCTCGTTCTCCATGGCCTTGCGTACGATCTCGTCGTACAGCTGCGCGATTTGCGTGCCGAGCGCATGCAGTTCCGGATGGCGCGCCACGTACTTCGCGCTGTCCCGCGCGTCTTCGAGCGCGAGCTGGAGGAATTCGATCTCCGAGTCGCTGAGGACGCCGCCGGCGTCGACGTGTTGCTTGATCTCCATCGCGCGCGGCAGACGGAACTTGACGAGCCGGTCGAGCAGCGCCTGGACGGTGCCGGCGTCGTCGGGCGGGTCTGGCATGTCAGCCTCACGCGCCTGGGGGGAGGGTTATTCTGCGCCCGCCGTTCGTCGTCGAATTCACGCCGATATAACCTGCAAACGCAGGGCCGTTGGCAGCCTCGCGGTACGTTTTACTTGAGCCATGAGCAGATGGATGCGCTGGCTGCCCGGACTTCAGGTGCTGCGGGATTACGAAGCCGCCTGGCTCCCGCGCGACCTCATGGCGGGCCTGGTGCTGACGACGATGCTCGTGCCGGTCGGCATTGCCTATGCCACGGCATCCGGCGTG